>OQVP01000007.1_pt1 | contig 60332 bp, 53 predicted proteins | sample 1691541 | NCBI WGS metagenome assembly OQVP01 (sample SAMN03418258, study PRJEB22391) | human gut metagenome | biome: human-gut; feature: organic feature; material: feces | host: Homo sapiens | place: Tanzania | collected 2013-01 | reverse complement strand
AGCACTGGCATCGCTAAAAGGCTGTTTTTTATGTTTTTTGTTTCTGTGCCCCCAGTATTTATCCACTGAACCGAGTTTATCGCATTGCGTATTGAACGCTGCTGTTTACCATTTGCTTGTAGGCATACACGCCACGTTCGCTTAATTCCACAGTCTTGAAATCACCCTCAGGGGTAATCATTTTCACATGAGTGTCGTCAACGTATTGCAAGAATTTCACTTCCTTGTCGCCATTGCAAACGCTCCAAGAGTTGTCGGCTGCGTCGAAGTTGAATTTCACCACGCTCTTGTCGGTTGTGTTAGTGATAGTGTAGCCATTCTTGTCGCTCTTCACAATGTATCTGCCGTTCTTGCCGTCAATAGTCTTTGTGCTTGCTTGCACAGGGTTTTCACCCGACCAGAATTCAATGCTGTTGAGCACCAACAAGTCAGCCAAGCCCGAAAGCTCATATACTGGAAGAATCCAGAATGCCACGAACACCAGTTCGTTGACAAATTTACTACCCACTTGCTTATTCCAAGTTAACACTTTATTGGTGAGCTTGAAACTACCAATACATGAAGTGAACATCATTGATGATGCCAATATGGCGATTAATGCCACGCTTAAATACCTTTTCTTCATGATGTATAAATTTTAAAAAATTATTATTTACGATATGCTTCAAATCTACTTTCCACCTTTTGAACATAATTCACGGTTTCGTTGCTACGGAAATAACCGTATTTGCAAACGGGGTCGTTGTAATATCGTTCATTGGTCTTCCACTTCAGAGCCTCTTCCACATTGCCGTACCAGACATGGGGATTCTTGCCGTATTTTTGCGCAAGATTGATGGCGTCGACGATATGGGCAATACCACCATTGTAGGCGGCAAGCATGAATCTCATTCTTTCTTTAGGGTCGGGCACTCTGCTGGAGAAATACTTTTCCAAGCTCGAAAGTTCGCGCACAGCAGCCTTCACGCTCACTTCAGGGTCGTGCAGCTTCGACGTGTCGAATCCATAGCCCCTTGCTGTGCTGGGCATGATTTGCATCAGTCCCCTTGCGCCAGCCCACGACACCACTCTTGGATCGAATTTCGACTCCACATAGGCAATGGCGGCAAGCAGTTGCCAAGGGTAGGATATATGTCCGGAATAGGCTTTAAATAAGTCGTCGTATGGCGAGATGTCGCCATTTTTCCTCACATATTTTCCGCTGCCACCGTATGTGGCGTTATCTTGCGTGAGCGAATAGCGGCTTTGCTCAAAGTAGTGCTTTGATATGTCTTCGCTATAGAGAATGGTGCGCTCGCTTGTGCTCCAAGCGTCGATGGAGTCTGATAGGGCGTTGTTGTTGGGGTTCACTGCCCATGATGAGCGTTGAGGGAAACTCACCTCCAAACCGATGTCGATGTTGCTGTAATACGTTTTATTGATTTTAGCAATATCGCTATCCACAATCGTATATGGAATTTTCCCCGTGCTCACTTGATTCACAAGGTCTTGAACATCAACGGTGTCTTTCTCCACCGATTTGATGTTGATACCACCGCCAATCTCGCTGTTGAGGTTTTCAAGTCTCGACTCGTATTTCGAACCTTTCTCCACATACAGGTCTTTGCCTTTCAGCTGTGTGACATTTGTAATGCGGTGTCGGCCCTTACGCTGCACCAGCACTTGATAGGTGGTGTTGGTTTCGCCGCAGTGCAGCACTTCCTCGTTAAATTCAGCGGTAATGGGAATCTCGTATGCCAGCACATCCACCTTGTCGTCCTTCACAAGTTGAAGCAGCGATTGCATACTGTGAGCCAATGTGAATTTTAGCGCTATCTTTTTGTCCTTCGCAAAATCACAAATTCGGTCATAATCATAGCCCAGCGTGTCGCCTCGATAGATGAAGAAACTCGTTGGGCTATACAGGGTGCCCACACGAAGCGTGTCGGGCAGTTTGTAGCTGTCGCTTTCATTTGCCGTAGAAGATGCGCAACCTTGGCAAATCATTGCCAAAGCACATATCGCTATGTATGTACTGAAAAGTTGTCGCATTTCGGCAAATCGTAGCATTAGTATTCGAATGTGCCGTATTCGCTCTTGATGGTCAGATGGTTTTCTTCTGCATCTTCCACTCTACCGATGATTTGTGCATCGATATTGAACGACTTAGATATTTCAATAATGTCGGCAGCGTCTTCTGGTGAAACGTAAATTTCCATACGGTGACCCATATTGAACACTTTGTACATTTCCTTCCAGTCGGTTCCCGATTCCTCTTGAATGAGTTTGAAGAGTGGTGGGATAGGGAAGAGGTTGTCCTTCACCACATGTTTGTTTTTCACAAAGTGCATCACCTTGGTTTGAGCACCGCCTGTGCAGTGTACCATACCGTGCACCTTGTCGTGCATCTTATCGAGCACCTTCTTGATTACAGGAGCATAGGTGCGGGTAGGAGAAAGCACCAGTTCGCCGGCGTTCACTTCCACGCCGTCGATAGCTTCGGTCAGTTTCTTAGAACCTGAATACACGAGTTCGTTTGGAACAGCCTGATCGTAGCTTTCGGGATATTTCTCTGCGATGTATTTCGCAAACACATCGTGGCGAGCCGAAGTCAGACCGTTGCTGCCCATACCGCCATTGTATTTTGTTTCGTAAGTGGCTTTGCCGAACGATGCCAAGCCCACAATCACATCGCCACCCTTAATGTTGGCGTTGTCGATCACTTTGTCGCGACGCATTCTGCAAGTCACAGTGCTGTCAACGATAATGGTGCGCACCAAGTCGCCCACATCGGCAGTTTCGCCACCAGTGGAAATGATGTTCACACCCATTTTATTGAGTTCGTCAAGAAATTCTTGTGTGCCATTGATAATTGCAGAAATCACCTCGCCAGGAATGAGGTTCTTGTTTCTGCCAATGGTTGAGGAAAGAAGGATGTTGTCGGTTGCGCCCACGCAAAGTAGGTCGTCGATGTTCATCACCACAGCATCTTGAGCCACGCCTTTCCAGACGCTCAAATCGCCAGTCTCTTTCCAATAGATATAAGCCAACGATGATTTAGTACCAGCACCATCGGCGTGCATAATGTTGCAATATTCGGGGTCGCCGCCCAAAATATCAGGGATTATTTTACAAAATGCCAGAGGAAAAACGCCTTTGTCAATTTTTTTAATAGCGTTATGCACATCATCTTTTGAGGCAGATACACCTCTAAGATCGTATCGTTGATTACTCATATTAGAAAATTATAATAAGTTTTTGATTACGACGAGATAAATTAGTGATGCCGGCACAGCAAATAGCAGACTGTCGATGCGGTCGAGAATGCCACCGTGACCGGGAATCAAATGGCTTGAGTCTTTCACACCGGCTGTTCTCTTCATGAGTGACTCGGTGAGGTCGCCAAGCGTTGCGAATATCGAAACCACCATGCCCCAACCGGCAAAAAGTAGTGCCGATGGACCGTGGAAAATATCGTTGAAATATGCACCCATCACATAACCAGCCAACACGGAAAGAACGAGGCCGCCCCAGAAGCCTTCCCACGACTTCTTGGGTGAAATGCGTTCAAACAGGCGATGCTTGCCAATGGTGGAGCCCACAAGGTAGGCACCAGAATCGTTGAGCCACAAGAAAATGAAAATGCTGAGCAGGAGCATACTGTTTTCGGTGAAGCTGATTGTACTCATCAAGCCCAGTGGAATGGCTACATAGCAAATGCAGAAAAACGACTGCTGTAAACTCTTGATGGGGTTTTGATTGGTGATATAGAGCTGGATTGTGAATCTCACCAATCCGTAGAGCAAGATGGGAAGGAAACTTGCAAGCGAGTGACCGCACTCTTCGTTGAAGAAAAATGACGCGAACACGGCTAAAGCCCCAAGTGCATCGACGCACTTAACGACCTTTGATTGATTTTGCTCATCACCATGGGTTAGACGGCTGGCTTCCCAAACGCCAATCAATGTGACGAGCCCAAAAAACACCAAGAAAATAGCAGGAATAGTATCAAAAAAATAGATGGCGCAGAATATGAGTCCTACATACACTGCTCCGGATAAAATGCGTGTGATGAAATTCTTCAAACCTCTTATATTTTTGTTTACTACAAAGTTACTTTATTTATTTGATGTGAGCAAAATTTATCGAAATTTGATATAATAAAATAGTCACTATGCCGTTATAAAGATGTGTAATTTAAAAATGAGTGCCTATGCAGAAAAAAACTACTACTGTAAAATTTGAAATTCGTGAAAATTCCCAAGCGCGGCCAAAGCTTTCGACTGTGAGTCTGTTGAAGCAATTTGCAAGAGTTTACACTTGCAGTCAAGTGCTTGAACCGAGCCTTAGAAATTTCATTCTTAATTAAGAATTTGTTTTGATTGGCATTTTCAAAACTATTTAAAATGAGACAACAAAAGAGGAAACCCCAAGCGAGGTTTTCTCTTTTGCTTTTCTGTATGAAAGTGTGGCGATTAGTCGCCGAGAAGTCTTTCAAGAACGGTCTGAACGAGGTCGTTGACCGCGGTCTTGTAATTTGGATTCGCACTGGTAGCCACTCTGTTGGCGATGATAGAGCAAATGGTGATGGCGTGGTGGCCCATCATTTTTGCCATACCTTGAAGTGCGGCGCTCTCCATTTCATAGTTGGTGATGTGGCCGCCTTCGTATTCAAATTGCTCGATGCGCTTGTTGAGTTCAGGTTCAGCAAGTGGCAGGCGCACTTCACGACCTTGTGGACCGTAGAAGCCCACAGCAGAGATGGTATAGCCTCTCACCATGTCGTCGCGGCCGATTTTCTCAACCAATCCAGGGTCTGATTCCACCACGTAGGGCTTAGCAAACAGAGGATTCCACTTCACAAATTCGCAGAATTTCTTTTCAAATTCAAGGTCGCAGTTTTCGTTGCGTCCAGCGTAATAGTTCAGCACACCATCAAAACCGAGACTCTTTGCCGCAACCACTGGAGTGCCTACTGGCACGTAGGGTTGTAGACCGCCAGAAGTGCCGATGCGCACGATGTTGAGCGCGCGGTGCTCGTCTTTAACGGTGCGGGTCTCGAAATCAATATTTGCCAAAGCGTCGAGCTCGGTAATCACGATGTCGATGTTGTCGCTACCGATACCGTGTGAGAGCGCCATAACTGGCTTACCGTTATATGTGCCGGCAATGGTGTGGAACTCACGACTTTGCACATCATATTCAATGGTGTCGAAATACGAAGCAATCATATTCACGCGTGCAGGGTCGCCACACACGATGATGTTATCTTTGAGTTGGTCGGGACGAAGGTGTATGTGGAACACAGAACCGTCAGGATTGATAATCAACTCTGAATCTGGAATTATCTTTTTTGTCATAGTTGTTTTATTGGTTTAATGGTTATTAAAAAACAAAGATAGTTATAATTATTGTCAGAAACAACAGATGATAGCCGTTTTCACAGAATTATTTTACCCTTATAGGCGTTGTTCGCACTATTCAGTGAGGGATTACGCCATCGCGTAGCGGCAACCAGGCATACTGATGATGATGCCTTTAAAGTCGAGCTGCATGAGTGTGCTCATCACCCTGTACACCGGAATGTGGAGCTTTTCGGTGATGGCATTGATGTGTATGTCGCCAGCTTGCTTGATGATGTTCACAATCTCTTGCTCTTCTTCCGTGAGCGAGGGGAACAGGTCGAGTTGCTGAGTGGGCTTGTTGGCGATTTTTGATTCCCATCGCAGTGCTTCCACTATGTCGGTGGCGCAGGTGATGAGCATAGCCTGATTGCGCTGAATGAGTTGGTTGCAGCCTTTTGATTGCTCATCGGAAGAGCGTCCGGGCACGGCAAACACATCTCTGTTGTAGCTTTGCGCTATGTTGGCGGTGATGAGTGAACCGCCTTTCTCTGCCGATTCCACCACTATGGTGCAGTCGCTCAAGCCGGCAATAATGCGGTTGCGTGCCACGAAGTTGCCTTTGTGCAGCACGTCTTGCGATGTGTATTCGGTGATGATGCTACCGCCGCTGTTCACTATCTTTTCAGCGGCATCTCTATTCTCGGCAGGGTAAATCTTGTTTAGTCCACACGCCTGAACGGCAATGGTTTCGCAGTTGTTTTTCAGTGAAGCGTTGTGGGCGGCAATGTCGATGCCAAACGCCAGTCCGCTCACGGTAATCACATCAGGAATAGCCTCCGACAGCTCTTTCACAAGCTTTTCGCACATTCTGCGACCATACTCGGTGCATTTGCGAGTGCCCACTATGCTCACGATGTGCTTTTTGTTGAAATCGGTGTTGCCCACGCTGTATAGCAATATGGGCGCATCGGTGGTGTTCAGTAGGCGTTGAGGATAGTCGCTTTCTGTAAAATAACTTACCTTGATGTGGTGTGAGTTTACAAACTCAATTTCTTTTTCCGCTTTTTCAAGGCAGGAATTGCGGTATGCACGCTCCAGAATTTTGCTCTTGCTTTTGGTGATGAGGCGCAACTCCTTCTCGCTGATGGCGAAAAACTCTTTTTCGTCGCCAAGCACATCGAGAATCTTTTGAGCCAAGTCCACGCCCATGCCCCTAACCGAGGCAAAAGCCATCTTATAGAGCAAATCGGGAATCATCGCAAATATTCTTTAAAGGCCTCCTTGAGTTTTTCGCATCTGCTGATTCGTCCGTTCTCTAAGCACACTATGGTGGCGCTGGCGAGGAACACGTCGTCGCCAGTGCTTTTATTGATGATGTGCTGGTGGAAAATCATTCTCACCCCCTTCATTTCCAGCCACAGTTTGCTGGTCATGGTGTCGCCGCTGCGTAGCGGTGTCTTGAAGTCGGCCTCAATGTGGCTCATCACAGGCACGATGCCTTCCTCGCCCATTCTCTTGAACGAAAAGCCACAGTCTTCACAAAAGCAGTGGCGGGTGTATTCCAAATAGTGGAGATAATTGGCATTGTTGACGATGCCTTCTGCGTCGAGCTCGTAGTCGCGGACTTTTATATCTATTGAATAAACGTATTTTTCCATTATTTTGCGTTATAAAGTTCAAAGTTACACATTTTTTTGCTTATTCCCATTCTCTTTATTAATTTTGAGGTCAAAACCAATACGATATGAATGTGAAAAAGATACTACTGATGGCTTTAGCGGCATTTGCTGTTGAGGCATTTGCTTGCACTTCGGCTATTGTGTCGGGAAAACTCACCGCCAATGGCCGTCCTCTTTTGTGGAAAAATCGCGACACCAATGATCAGAACAATAGGGTGAAGCGTTTTGCCGCCCATAAGGGCTGTTACGAATTTGTGGCGCTGTTCGATGCTCGCGACAAGCGTGACACCGCCGCTTGGATTGGATATAACGAAAAGGGATTCGCCATCATGAACACGGCTTCCTACAATCTCAACAACGACAAAGTAAAGGAGATGGACAAGGAGGGCGTGGTGATGCGCATGGCACTTGAGCGATGCGCCACCGTTGATGAGTTTGAGCAACTCTTGAAGTCGATTCCACAGCCAAGAGGCGTGGAGGCCAACTTTGGCGTGATAGATGCCGATGGCAATGGTGCCTATTTCGAGACAGGAAACTACACTTTGGTGAAATACGACCTGAAAGATGCTCCTGATGGCATTTTGATGCGCACCAACTATTCATATAGTGGTCGTGTTGACGATGGTGCTGGATATGTGCGTGAAGCCAATGAGAAAAAACTGCTCGCTCCACACATTATGCGCCACGACTTTACTCCTGCCGTGTTTACGGAAGAAGTGTCGCGCACTTTTTATCACAGCGTGCTTGATAAGGACTTTACCAATTCTTACACAGAATGGGTGGTGGATCAGGACTTCATTCCACGACGCATTTCCACCGCCACCACAGTGATTGAGGGCGTGCTGCCCGGTGAAAATCCGCTGCTCACCACCATGTGGATGGGTTTGGGTTATCCACCATGTGCCGAAATCTTCCCGGTGTGGCTTTGGGGAAATGGCGTGCCTGAATGTCTGGTGGGCAAAGGCAAGGACAATCATTCTCCACAATGCGATATTGTGAACCAGCGTGAAAATGAGGTGTTCCCAATTAAGCGTGGCAATGGCAAGCATTATGTGAATTTACAGAAGCTTTACAATAAGCAAGGCACAGGCTATTGCCAAATCCTGATTCCTCAAAACATGGACACTTATCGCAAAGGCTACGAGGAACTGGCTAAACGCAGAGTCAAGTTTGCCGCAAAAAAGAAATAATCACAACGCAGAAAAATCACTCTGAATAATTTGAAATTGTCAATTTCTTGCAAAATCACAAGTGGGGAATATGCAAAAGCGGTGTTTTCCCACTTCATTTCCGATAATTGGATTTTCTTCTTGTTTCCGTTATTGGTGTGTGGGTGTCTGTCCGTTCACGACATCCGCATTTTGATAGCATCACTAATGGTGCTGTTTGTGGTTGTGCCCTTCATCATGATTATGCTGTATTTTAATTATATGCTCACCAATTCAATGGTGTGGTCGATTTCAGAGAAAACGATTTCGCTCACCCACGAAGGCGCTCTTGTGTTGGAATTTGAAAACCCAAAACTTCGCACCGTAACGGTGAATAAGGGTGAGGTGAAAAAAATCCATACCCACAAGCGCAAAATACTCTTGCAAATAGAATCGAGTAAATACCGCTTTCTTGTCATCCCAGAATCCTGCTTCAAATCAGAAGCAGAAAAGCAAACCCTACTTTCAAGCATCTTCTAACCCAACCATTAGGTTGAGTTTAAAAAGTCTTGCGCTAAGTAATCGCCCAATTTACATATTAATTGTAGGGACATGCCTTTGGCATGTTTCAATCGCAACCCTTATTTGTCTAAAAAAATAACGAGGTCTTGTCGTCGCGACAAGACCCCGAAGAGGTAAATTATTGCCTTGATTTGTATTGATGTCTTTGTTTATACTTGGGTAATCCAGAATTCGGTATATGGCTTTGGCATTTGCTTGGCCTCTTTTACCAATTCTTGATAGTTGTCGCCACGATTGAAATAAATCATGTAATATCCATTCTTCCTGATCACGTTGGCAGGGTTGATGTCCTTATTCTCTTGGAAATATTGGGCAACCTGACTTTGCTTTTTCAGCGAACAGATAATGATGGCGTAGCGGCCGTTTGAGTTTGCCTCTTTCTTTTCACTGACTGCTTCCACTTGCTTTGGCTGACTGATTTCCTCTGCTTTCACCACCTTGTGCTTTGGCATGGTGGGTGTGGGCACATTCAGCGTTGCCAATTGGTGGGTGGGTTTATCGACGATGATAGGAGTGGAGAGCGCAAACGTGAGACAAACCAGCATCACGATAGATGCCGCAATTTGCACAGCCTTGTGGCTGAACCAATTTCTTCTGCCAATATTGATTTCGGGCTCGCTGTAAGTTTCGCTCACGGTTTCTTCTGTAGCCACCTGTGTATTTCGTTCTGCTAAAGTGGGGAACGAGAATGATTGAAGTCCGAAGAAGTCGTCGTTAGCAAGTTCGTGATGGAATGGGATGAATTCAATATGGCCCTCACTGTTGCTGATGAAAAAGCCCAGTCTGCCAAAAGGCACTTCCGATCCGTCGCTCAATGCTTGGCGGCAGATGGTAGTGCTTTTCTCAATTTGCTTCAAAGCCTCGGCGTAAGGAATCGACGCTTTTTTGGCAATAGAGTTGGCCAACAACCCATCGTTGTGGTTGATTGATGCATTGAAACTGATGCTGCGTTTGGGCGATGTGAATGTGGAATTCTGTGCGCAGTTGTGGCTACTGGTGTATTGGGCAATAAATGCGCCAAAGCCAGGAACAACTACACAATCGTTACTCAACATCAAATATTCTATGTGCTCAATCATCGAAATCATACTACAAAAGTACTCCTTTTTGGGCGTAATTCAAAATTATTTTTTCGATATTTCTGCGCTTATTTCAGCATCTCTTTCGCCAATTTTGGGTCAACTCCATGGTCGATAGCTAATTGAATATCTTTTTTCGATTCATCATTTTCGTAGCGCATTTTTTTCAATTTTGCGCGCAGCAGGTAAAGATAGCCGTCGTCGGGGGTGATTTGAATGGCGCTGTTGATGTCGTCGGCTGCTTCGCTCAGTTTGTTTGTCATCAAATAGCAGTCGGCTCTGTTTGCCAAAAGTGTCACCGATGGCGAGGTTTTGATCACTTCCGAGAAATGGCTCGCCGCCTTTGCGTAATTGCCGGTGGCTTTACATAGGAATGCCTTGCCTTCATTTGAGAGCAGCGAATTGGGGTGGTATCGCAAAATCTCATCAAATTGGCGTTCGGCTTCCTTGAAATCGTTTTTCTCCAGATAAATCATACCTATATTATAGCGCGCCTCCTCGTTGTCGGGCTCGATGGCTATGATTTTTTTGTAGTCGCTCATCGCATTGTCCACTTGGTTCGCCTCTATAAATAATGAGGCGCGATTGTTGAGCAGCGTGATGGCGTTTGGAGTCATGTCGATGGCAAGGGTGTAGTTCTTGATTGCATCTTCAAGTTTTCCTTGATATCTTTGGATAGTGGCAAGGTTTGAAATCAGTAGGGAGTTGTTTGGGTTACCTGGTTCGCTCTTAATGGATTTGCGTATGAAATCTTCAGCTTTACTCCAATTCTTTTCATTGATGCAATTTTGTGCTGAATCAAGGTAAGCGTAATAGATGGTGGTGGTGTCGATGCTCACTTTAGTGGCACCTTGTGCCGAGAATTGTGTTTGCTTTTTGGGTATGGCTTTCTCCTGTTTCGCAATCTTTGTGTTTTGCTCGTTGAGCGATGAAATCACTTGGGCGTTGGTGCCGATTGGCGCGCTCACCAGTAAGAAAAGCGTGAGGAATAATATGATTTTTTCTGTCTTCATTTTCGTTTGTTTTCGCAAAGTTAATTCTATTTATTCTATTATTTTGCCGATTTTACGATATTTAGTTAAATTTGCGTATTGATAATAAAATTTGATTATGCTTTCACACTTATTGTTACAAGTTCCGCAGGTAGTTGATTCGGCTAAGGTGGCTAAAATGCAGTCGATTCTTAACCCCGACTCGCTTATTCAAAAAGCTCCGACCAATATTTCGGAGTTTGAAGCATTTCCTTGGGCCGAAATTTTACAGGGTTTGGTTTCGAAGGTGGTAACATTCTGTTTCCACTTGGTGATTGCCGTACTGGTGTTCTATGTAGGCAAGTTTGTGATAGGCAAACTCCATGCCATACTTAAAGTTTTTCTTCAACGTCGCAACATTGAACCTTCACTTGCAACATTCCTATTGAGTTTGTTGAAAATCACGCTGATGTTCATATTGATTGTTTCGGTCATTGGCATCATCGGAATCGAGACGAGTTCGTTTATCGCCCTCTTTGCTTCGGCTGGTGTGGCAGTGGGTATGGCACTGAGTGGAACGCTTCAAAACTTCGCTGGCGGCGTGCTGATTTTGCTCCTCAAACCCTACAAAGTGGGCGACTATATTGTGTTTGGCAGCAACATGGGTGTGGTGAGAGAAATACAAATTTTCCATACCATCATCACCACCAACAGCAATGAGCGGATAGTGATTCCGAATGGCGGCTTGTCCACAGGTGTGATTAATAATTTCTCATCTGAGAAGTATCGCAGAGTGGAATGGAAAGTGTCGATTGCCTATGGTTCCGACATAGATAAGGCAAGAAAAGTGATTTTGGGAATTTTGGCAGATGACGAGCGCATCATCCATGAACCCGATGCCAATATTTGCCCTGTTGCCACTGCGCCTTTTGTGGCTGTGAGCGAATTGGGCGGTAGCGATGTGGTGCTTGTGGTGCGTGCATGGGTGGATAATTCCGTGTATTGGGATGTGAAGTTTGCCATAGGCGAAGAAATATATAAGCGTCTTCCAAAGGAGGGACTTGAATTCCCATTCCCACAATTAGATGTGAATATCAAAAAATAATATCCTGTTTTTGTTGTATTTTATTGCTTTTTGCCGTATATTTGCGTAAAATATGCGGAATGGTGTCGTGCGTTATTCTGTTGTGGACTTCCAATAATAGGTAACCTCTTAATTATAAACTGTTTCAGCCATTTCATCTGATTCCATTTGAGGTCTCTGTTTTCGACTGGCACTCATGATAAGGAATCGATTTTTTGCCGAATGAAAAAACTTTTTCGGCATAATATTTTTATATACACCCTTCAACGCTCGTTGCGTTGCACCAGTTGCCAATAAAAATGACAACATAAATGATAAGTAAATGGAATTACTTACCTCTAACATCCGAAGAAAGCAAGATAGAAGCCCAGCTGGCGACACGGTTCCCCAACTGCGCTCCTATAGCCCGTCTTTTGGTGCAACGTGGTATAAAAACTCGGGAGCAAGTCCGGGAGTTTTTCTATCCATCGTTGAGCCAATTGCACGATCCATTCCTGATGAGGGACATGGACAAGGCTGTTGCCCGTCTGAATGATGCTTTAGGGGCAAAAGAAAAGATAATGGTGTATGGCGACTACGATGTCGATGGCACTACGGCTGTGGCCCTGGTGTACCGTTATCTACTTAACTTCTACTCAAACGTGGAGTACTATGTGCCCACGCGCGACGATGAGGGTTATGGCATATCCATAAAAAGCGTGGATTATGCTCACAGTATTGGCGTAAAGTTGATTATTATTCTCGACTGCGGTATTAAGGCGATTGAAGAAATTGCCTATGCCAAGTCGCTGGGTATCGATTTCATTGTGTGTGACCACCATGTGCCCGACGATGTTTTGCCCGACGCTGTGGCTATCCTTAACCCAAAACTCAAAGACGACAAATATCCGTTTAAGGAATTGTGTGGCTGCTGTGTAGGCTTCAAGTTTATGCAAGGTTTTGCCATCAGTAATGGCATGGACAATATGTATGGGCTTGAGAGTCTGCTGGATTTGTGCGCTGTAAGTATTGCAGCCGATATTGTGCCAATCGTGGGCGAAAACCGTGTGCTTGCTTACTATGGTTTGAAGCGATTGAACTCGAATCCGAATGTGGGTTTCCGAAGCATCATCAAGCTCTGCGGCTTGTCGAACAAGGAAATCACCATTTCCGACATCATCTTTAAGATTGGCCCTCGCATCAATGCGTCGGGACGTATGGAGTCGGGCACGGAGTCGGTGAAACTGCTTGTGACCAAGAGCAGTTCGGAAGCCTACGAAATCAGCAAGCGCATCGACCAGTATAACAAAGACCGCAAAGAGCTTGACCGCCGCAGCACGGAAGAGGCTAATGTGATTATCGAAAATCACAAAAAGCAAATCCAAGGCAAGAAGCCGATTGTTATTTATGACGAGAACTGGCATAAGGGCATTATCGGCATTGTGGCATCGCGCTTGGCAGAATTGCATTTCCGTCCATCGGTGGTGCTTACTTATGATGCCGACGGCATTGCTATCGGTTCATCACGCTCTGTGAATGGTTTCGACATCTATAAGGCGATTAATGAAAACCGCGACCTTCTCGAAACTTTCGGTGGCCACACCAATGCAGTGGGCCTTTCGATGAAAGTGGAGAATATCGGGGAATTCCGTCGCCGCCTCACCGAATACGTGGAGTCGCATATCGAACTTGAGCAGGTTACGCCTCAAATCAATTTGGATTGTGAACTCGATTTCGATCAGATTAATCCTGAATTGCTCAAAACGTTGCGCCTGTTCAACCCATTTGGTCCCGATAACACAAAACCTGTGTTCTTCACTCGTAATGTGTTTGATTTCGGTACCAGCAAAATTGTTGGCCGCAAAATGGAGCATATCAAGTTTGAGCTGGTAGATAGTAAGAGCAATAAGATTATGAATGGCATTGGCTTTAATATGTCGGAATATTTCGACTATATTAAGCAGCGCAAGCCATTTGACATCTGCTACACCATCGAAGAAAACAAGCGTAGAGGCGCTACCACGGTTCAACTGCTGATTAAAGCTATCAGAATTCACGACCAAGAAGCGGTTGGTGATGAGAAGCCCGCATGAGATACTGAAAAAATATTGGGGGTACGATAGTTTTCGCCCCCTTCAAGATGATATCATTCAGTCGGTTCTGGCTGGGAATGATACGTTGGGGCTTATGCCTACAGGTGGTGGGAAGAGTATTACTTTCCAAGTGCCTGGCATGATTTTCGACGGACTCACTTTGGTGGTTACGCCCATCATCTCATTGATGAAAGATCAGGTGGATAACCTGTTGGAGCGCCGCATCAAAGCCTGCTACCTTTATGCCGGGCTGTCGTTTTCCGAAACCAAGAAAGTGTTTGAGAAATGTCGCTTTGGGAAGTATAAGTTTTTATACGTTTCCCCAGAGCGTCTTTGCTCAAAATCGTTCGTCGACCAACTTCGGTTGATGAATTTAAGTATGATTGTGGTCGATGAGGCGCATTGTATCTCACAATGGGGCTACGATTTTCGCCCCTCATTTCTACAAATTGCCTCAATCCGACAATATTTCCCCGACACGCCAGTGCTTGCGCTTACCGCCACAGCTACCGAAGTGGTGGTTGATGATATTGTCAAGCAACTGGAGTTCAGGAATCCCGCTATTTTCAAAAAAAGTTTTGCGCGCGATAATTTATCCTATGTGGTTCGCCCCACTGATGAGAAAATCAGGGAACTGGTTCACATTCTCAAATCCGTTTCAGGCTCAGCCATTGTGTATGTGCGAAGCCGCAAGCGTACCAAAGAAATTGCCGACCAACTTATCAGATTTGGCATCAGTGCCGATTTCTATCATGCAGGGCTGTATGTGGAAGATAAGGCGGATAAGCAAAACAAATGGAAATCGGGCGAGATTCGTGTGATTGTTGCTACTAATGCTTTTGGCATGGGCATTGACAAACCCGATGTCCGTGTGGTGGTGCATGTGGATATTCCCAATTCGCTTGAGGAATACTATCAAGAGGCTGGTCGTGCTGGTCGCGATGGCAAACGCTCGTATGCTGTGTTGCTCACGGGGCATAACGACGAACGCACGCTGCGCCGCCATATCACCGATTCATATCCCGAACGCGATTTCATCAAAATGGTGTATGAAATGCTCTGCAACCATTTGCATGTGGCTTTGGGCGAGGGCTATCAGCATCAGTACGAGTTTAATTTCGAACTATTTTGCCGCACTTTCAAATTTCCGATTCTGCCCACCCACAGTGCACTCAAACTGCTCACTCAAGCTGGCTACATTGAGTATATCGAGGAAATGGACCATCAGTCGAGGGTGATGATTCTTGCCACCAAGGAAGAATTATACCACATTCACACTTCTAATGCAGATGTTGACAAGGTGCTTCAAGCATTGTTGCGCACCTACACTGGTCTGTTTTCCGACTATGTTTTCATCAACGAGTCGGTGCTCTCGTTTCGCTACGGTCTTACCGACCAGCAAATTTACGATGCGCTGATTGAATTGACGCGCCAGCGCATTCTGCATTACATACCCCGAAAGCGCACGGCGTATATCGTGATTACCACTTCGCGTGAAGAACCAAAGTATGTGCAAATTCCCTTGACCATCTACGAACACCAACGTGAACGAATGGAGCAACGCATCGAGTCGGTCATCGGTTACGCCTTTGGATCGTCGGTTTGCCGCGAGAAAATTCTTTTGTCATATTTTGGTGAAAACACCCATGACAACTGTGGAAATTGCGATGTTTGTATTGCTGAAAAACAAAAAGCGAGCTACACTCAAGAAGATGTGAGAAGCGGCATTTTGTATATGGCACAACTGAAACCACGCAAGATTGAAGAGTTTGTCAGCACCCTTGCGTTCTCGAAAGACGACATTATGGACAATCTCTCATTTTTGGTAGATGAGGGTTTTCTAAAGTTTGATGCCGACTCCGACACCTATTTCAATCCTGTACCACTACAATAATAACAAATCGGCCATTAGGAGCCCTAATGACCGATTTGAGAAAATATTTGGTTTTATCGCTTATCGGGATTTCCCTCATACCAGTTGATGAACGCCTGGTTCACCATCTTGTTTCCGCCTGGAGTAGGGTAGTTACCCGAAAAATACCAGTCGCCGGGGTGATTGGGAATAGCGTTGTGCAATCCTTCGATTGATTGGTAAACGAGTTTCACCTCAGCCTTGATTTCCGGTCCGGTAATCATTTCTGCTATTTTGTTGGAAATTTCCTCGTCGGTAAACGGAGCATAAATTTCCTTCACATAGTTCACCACATCCTCTTTCTTCCAATACTCCTGTGCTTTGCATTTTTTATAGGTGCTGGTAATCAAATCGCCCATTCTACGTTCTTGAATTAAGGCGATTGCTGCACGGAAAGCGCAAAATTCAGCCATTCTTGACATATCGATACCGTAATAGTCGGGGTAACGCACTTGTGGAGAAGATGATACTACCACAATTCTTTTCGGGTGCAAGCGGTCGAGAATCCTGACGATGGATTGCTTTAGCGTGGTGCCACGCACGATGCTGTCGTCGATGATAACCAAATTATCAACATCGTTTTTCACCTGACCGTAGGTCACATCATACACATGCGCTGCCAGTTCGTTTCTCGATTTACCCTCGGCAATGAAGGTGCGCAATTTGATGTCTTTAATAGCAATTTTCTCTTTCCTTACTCGCTTATTGAGTATTTCCTTGATTTTATCGGGGAAATCTGGTGCGTGGCTATCCAGTTTGAGGATTTCCTTGCATTGCAACTCTTTTTCGTATTCATCTACGCCCTCACACATGCCGATATATGCCACTTCAGCCGTGTTTGGAATAAACGAAAGGATAGTGTTGTCCAAGTCGTAATCTACGGCTTTAAGAATTTTCTCGGTCAGATTTTTGCCAAGTAACTTACGCTCCTTGTAGATGTCGGCATCGCTGCCACGCGAGAAATAAATTCTTTCAAATGAACATTTTTGATTGTCAAGTTTTGGCAAAATCTGCTTGATGGTCACTTTTCCATGCTTGCTGACCATAATCGCCTCGCCTGGTTCAAGTTCTTTGATGTCGCCAATCCTTACGTTCATGGCTGTTTGAATCACTGGGCGTTCGGATGCCGCCACAAACACTTCATCGTCTAAATAATAGAAGCAGGGGCGTATGCCATTGGGGTCGCGAAGGATAAAAATATCGCCACTGCCATCTGCACCGCAAATCACAAAACCGCCGTCCCAAGTTTTGGAAGGTTCTTTAATCACATTTGCAATGTCGATGTTGTCCTCAATCTTGTTGGTCAGCGCCACGCCGTCGAATCCTTCTGCCTTGAATTTGTCGTAGAGGCGTTGGTTTTCCTTGTCGAGATAATAGCCAATTTGCTCCAGTAGAATCACAGTATCGCTATAGATTCGTGGGTGCTGGCCTTCCTCCACCACTTTAGAGAACACTTCCTCCACATTGGTGATGTTGAAATTTCCGCAAAGCAGCAGATTGCGTGATTTCCAGTTGTTGCGTCGCAGGAATGGGTGCACATAGCTGATGCCATGCTTGCCCGTGGTGCTGTAGCGAAGATGCCCCATGTAAATCTCACCGAGAAATGGCAGATTATTGGTGTCCTCGTTTGATTCTTGCGCAGCTAAAATTCTTTTTCTTGCATTGTCGAAGATTTCGCTAATAGCACCAGAGCCTAATCCTCTTTCTCTGTAAACATATTCGTTGCCAGGGCGTGCTTTCAAGTTCACGCAACCGATACCAGCGCCTTCCTGACCACGATTGTGCTGCTTCTCCATCAGCAGGTAAAGTTTGTTTAGCCCATATTGGGAAGTGCCATACTTTTCCTCATAATAGTTGAGTGGTTTCAGCAATCGCACCATTGCTATGCCACACTCATGTTTCAGTATTTCCATGCTTAAAAAAGAAAAATAACCTTGCGGCAAATGCTTACCGCAAGGCATATATGATTATGTAATATTATCTGATAAATAAGAGTTCGCGATATTTTGGCAGTGGCCACATTTCATCGTCAACCATCAGTTCAAGTTTGTCGATGTGGTATCTGATGCTTTCGAGGTATGGCACCACAGTGTCGTGGTAGGCAATTGCCTTTTCGCGTTGGCTTTCAATCTTATTGGCCACCTTTCTTGCCTCAATCATCTCTTGCACCTTGTCTTTGATGAATTGCATGTGCTCTGCCATGTTTTCAATCATTGTCATATCTTGTGCGGCAATCTTTTCGCCTTTTTCGTGTGGGAACAGGCTCTTGATTTTATACACATTGTCGAGCAGCATATTCTGGTACTTTGTTGCCACAGGAATGATGTGGTTCAATGCCATATCGCCAAAGCATCTCGATTCAATTTGCACTTTTTTGGTGTAGGTTTCCCATTTCACCTCGTTGCGTGCTTCAAGTTCCACCTTGGTGAACACGCCCACCTTTTTGAACATGTTCACTGTCTTTTCGTCAAGATACCTGTCAAAAATCAATGGAACAGATGTTTCGCAGTCCAAGCCGCGGCGTTTTGCCTCCTCTTTCCACTCTTCGCTATATCCATTACCATCAAAATGAATGGCTTTAGATTCTTTAATCAGTTTCTTGTTTTCAGCAAGAATGGCATCAAACACAGCTTCACCCTTTGCCACACGGGCATCTACTGCTTCTTTAAATTCCATTAATTGCTCTGCCAAGGCTGAGTTTACAGCAATCATTGCGCTTGCGCAGTTAGCAGATGAACCCACGGCGCGGAATTCGAATCTATTACCAGTAAATGCGAATGGCGATGTGCGGTTACGGTCGGTGTTGTCGAGGAGCAACTGTGGAATCTGGCTCATATTTAATGAAAGACCAGATTTTCCGCTCACATTCAAGCGGTCTTCCTTGTCAGCGTTCACCAGCGATTCAAGAATACTGCTGATTTGCTCGCCCATGAAAATTGAGATAATTGCAGGTGGTGCCTCGTTTGCGCCCAAGCGGTGTGCGTTGGTGGCTGATGAGATTGACGCCTTGATCAGACCGTTGTATTTATATACGGTACTCATCACATTACTCATAAAGGTGATGAACTGCAAATTCTCTTTGACGGTTTTGCCTGGTTTGAAAAGCAGCACGCCGGTGTCGGTGCTCAAACTCCAGTTGTTGTGCTTGCCGCTGCCGTTGATGCCGGCAAATGGCTTTTCGTGAAGCAGCACACGGAAGTGGTGGCGACGTGCAACTTGTGCCATCACCTTCATCAAAAGGAGGTTGTGGTCGTTTGCCAAGTTTGATTCCTCAAAAATTGGAGCCAACTCAAACTGGTTAGGAGCCACCTCATTGTGTCGGGTTTTTGCAGGGATTCCGAGTTTGTGGCACTCGATTTCCAAATCAAGCATAAATTCTTCCACACGCATTGGAATGGCACCGAAATAGTGGTCTTCAAGTTGTTGGTTCTTGGCACTTTCATGTCCCATCAGCGTGCGACCTGTCATGATTAAGTCGGGGCGTGCAGCAAACAGGGCTTCATCTACCAAGAAGTATTCCTGTTCCCAACCGAGGTTGGAAGTCACATGTTTTACGTTTTCGTCAAAATATTGTGCTACGGCTGTAGCGGCTTTGTCAACGCTGTTCAGTGCTCTCAGCAGCGGTGTCTTATAGTCGAGTGATTCACCTGAGTATGAGATGAAAATTGTAGGAATGCACAAGGTGTTGTCGTGGATAAAGGCTGGCGATGAAATGTCCCATGCCGAATAGCCACGTGCCTCGAAAGTGTTGCGAATGCCACCATTTGGGAAACTTGAGGCGTCAGGCTCTTGCTGAATGAGCAACTTGCCGCTAAATTCTTCAATCACTCCTGACTTGCCGTCGTGTTCAATGAATGAGTCGTGCTTTTCGGCTGTGCCGTCGGTGAGTGGGTGAAACCAGTGTGTGTAGTGTGTACACCCTTTCTCCATAGCCCATTTCTGAAGACCTGCAGCCACGCTGTCGGCTACTGCAATGTCGAGAGGCTTCTTGTTGTCGATGGCGTAGGTGAGAGCGTCGAACGTCTTCTTTGGTAAATACTTGAACATGGCTTTTCTGTTAAACACATACTTGCCATAATACTCAGAAGGAGCTTCCTTCGGAATGTCCACGGTCACTGGTTCTCTGTTGAATGCCAGTTCCACTTCTTTGAATCTCAAATGTGACATAACTCTTACTATTTACAAAACTAACTATAATTAACGAAAAAAGGCTCTTATTGTGGATAAGAGTCTTCTGTGCGTAAGTGCGTTATTATGATGTGCGAGGCGAATTTTAGAGAGTTGTTTTTAATCTTTATTCCTTCAGCGATGGAATAAAGTGTTGGGAACTTGGTTCCTGAAATATAACAATCAAGTATCTTCACCCTACATTAAATTTCTTTGCAAAAGTAGCAATATTTTTTCTAATTCAACAAATAATTGTGCGTTTTTTATGTGTTTTTATTATTTTTCTATCACCATTATTCAATGATAACTTCTTCGATTTTGCCGCTATCATCTTTATTTTCAGCAGACTGCACGTTTTCCTTTTTCGTCGGATTTGAAAAACTGATCAGATTGAAATATCTTTTCCAGTCGAAAGCCCAAGGGTCGGATTTGCGTGATGGGGCTATGTCGCTATGTCCATAAATGTATTTGATATTGTGGCGGCTTTGAATATCCTCTGTGAGCATAGCCAGCGCTTCGTATTGCGCTTCAGTTGGGCCGCTGATCGGGCTGTTGATGATTTCAATGCCTATCGACGATTTGTTGAGCGAGTGCCGGCTTGGGTCGGAGGGCAATGTGCTTTCGCCTGCGTGGAAAGCGATGTCGTTCTCTTCGGCTAATTTGTAGATTTCGCCATCTCTCGCAATCAGATAATGCGCACCCACGCTGTAGCGGTTGTAGAGGTTAATCACTCCATCCACGTTGAAGGTGTCGGTGCCTAATGCGTGTGATGAATGAACCACGATGATGTCAATCTCCCTCTCGTAATCCACCTTCATGCTGCCTCGTGTCAGCTTTTGGGTGTAGTCGGTGTATTTCAGCGTGTCGCAAGTGGCTAATTCGTAAGTTTCGGCAGTGTCCTCTATGATTTCTGTCTTTGCCGTGTCAAGGTGGATATAACTTTGCCCACTTGTGATTTCCACAGGTAGAGGACTGTCGGCTTTTGCTGCGATTTTTTTGCTTCCGCAGCTTGTCAGTAGAATCAGCACTATTGGTAATATGTAGTAAAGCGAGTGTTTCATTTTGCTAATGAGCGGAAATATGCTATTGCTTCATCAAGTTTGATATATTGTCGGTCATCGTTTTTGATAGATATGATGTGCTCGTTCAGGTCGCAACGCAAATACAATGTGCCGCTCTTTCCACGATATACGGTGTATTGAATATTTGCAGCCATTGGACTGAGGAAGTAGTCTTGCACGCTGTTTTTGAGTTTGCTCCAATCTTTGCCTTTAAACTCCGTCCCCGTCATCTTCATCAGCGACATGAAAGGCATCACAGTCTCTTGATGTGCAAAGTAGGTAGCGATGTTAGCCTCCGCTTTTCCTTGTTTTGTGGCAGTGAGCATGCTAATAATATCGCGCAACAGAGGTTTTGACTGGTTGGCAGGAGCGTCCGACAGCGTGTTTTTGCAGTGCATAAAATACTGGCGCAAGTTGAAGCACGACCATAGTTGCTCGTATTCTTGTTCAGAGAAATAGGGCTGCCAATCGTTTGTCATGCCCATCGCTTCCATATTGGCGATGTTGTAGTATTCGATGATTGACAATTCTTGCAACTCTCGTTTTGTGGCAGGGTAGTTTTTGCCCAAAAGTCGTGTTACGGTGTTTGGGGCAGTTTTTGCCACATATTTATTGTAGATGTCCATATAGGGCTTCTTTTTCATATAGGCTTTGTAGGTGGAGTCGGCATCGAATGGGCGCATGAGTGGGTCAAATTCCTTTCCGGCGTAGGTGTAGCTACTTATGCCTGGAGCCTGTGTGCTGATTTCGTGCGTGAACGAGTACATGCTCATGATGGCTCTTGGTGAGTGGCTGGCAATCGAAACCATTCTCGCATTCTCGAACAGTGGAGCGCATCTTTTTACTGTGCGTCGGGCTATGCCTCTTTGCTCGCTCATGCCGATTGAGTCTAAAGCGCCCCATCTGCCCACAGAGCGAATGATGATGTTTTCCACCAGGCGTTTGAACTGCATACCCAGTGGCGTTAAAGTTTTCAGCGAGTCGGCTTTGTTCAGTGCTTTCAGCATAGTGCTGGCGGAATATGGGCCAGCTGGAAATCGGGAGCCGTGGCGGCCGATATGAATCAGATACACAGGTGTTAAACTGTCGGGCGCTGCTGTTTGCTCGGTCGTTTTAGGATAGGGGCGAAGGCTGCCTTGGCATTGCTCAGGTGTGATTTTTCCGTTTGCACAAAGGAATAGGCAAACAGCAACGAGTGAAAATATTATACGTTTCATTTAATTCCGATTACGAAAATTGTCTTAACTTTACAAACTAAATACAAAGTTAATGAAAAATATAGAAGAGATAAAGAGTTTGTTGTTCAATCGTGACTCCGATGCGGTGATTAAAGCTACCGACGAATACTTGGCAAGCCCAGCCGATGACGAGGTGATGGCAGAGGTATATTATCTTAGGGGCAATGCATTTCGTCAGAAAGGCGATTGGAAAATGGCGATGAACGCCTATCTGAGTGCTATTGACCTGGATCCCGACAGTCCGGCCGTAGAGTCGTATCGCGCGGTGCAGCAAGTGCTCAGTTTCTACCACACCGACTATTACAATCCCTAATCGGCACGCTCCGTATCGGTGAGGTATGTGAATCTATTGAAATTCTTGAATCCAAGTTCTTTGAGAAAGGCGATGCTTTTCTCTTGGTCGTTGGCTGTGTTAAAGCCGGGAATTAGTGGCACTCGGATAGTGATTTTGTCGGCTAAGTTTTGCTGGACTAAGAATTTTAGATTCTCAATCACTTGTTGGTTTGATTTGCCGGTGTAGCTTTCGTAGATAGTATTGTTGATGTCCTTGATATCGATGTAATAGTGGTCGATTACATCGAGGAGTCGTTGGACGAAACTTTGCTCCACATTCAATGCCGTTTCGATTGATATACGCCAGTTTGAGGGACAAATCCATTTAAATTCCTCAATAAATTCGGCACGCAACATGGGCTCCCCACCTCCAAAAGTGATTCCTCCATTTGTGGCTTGAAAATACAAATCGTCAACTTTCACCCTTTCCAATAATGCTTCGGGGGTAATTTTTTTGTATTTCTCCACTCCAGAAAGCGAATGAGGATTGAGGCAGTATTTACACTTTAAAGTGCAGGAATGAAATGCCACAAGTGTGCAAACTCCTTCTCCATCAACATTTATGGAGTGCCTAACGATGCCGATTATTGGGTCTGCGGTGGGCATTATAGCGTCACATGCTTGGCGTTGATTTTTTCATTCACAAAAATACTACCCATTTCGCTGAACTTTTCTGCGTCTTCGGTGGTGAAGTATTCGCAAGTGCCACCTTTTGAGCATCTTTGCTCCATTTCTGGGTGTCGGTGTAGGTAGTCTTTCAAACTTTCTGCAACAATTCCGCCTTGCTCGATAATGTGAACGCTCTTAGGCATATATTTCTTGATTTTATTCACGAGCAGAGGGTAGTGGGTGCAACCTAAAATCACCGTGTCGATGTCGCAGCATTGACTTAAAAGTGCTTCAATGTCTTTTTTCACGAAGTAGTCGGCACCAGGACCGTCGCTTTCCTTGTTCTCCACAAGCGGCACCCACATGGGGCAAGCGTGGCCATACACCTTAAATGATGGGTGCATTTTCGAGATTTCTATATCGTAGCTCTCGCTCTGAATGGTGGCTGGCGTGCCAAAGATGCCGATGTGGCCGTTCTTGCTGATTTCGCCCACTTTTTCTACTGTTGGACGAATCACACCAAGCACTCTGCGCAAGTTGTCGATAATTGGCAAATCGTGTTGCTGTATCGTGCGAAGCGCTTTGGCTGAAGCCGTGTTGCAAGCGAGAATCACAAGCGAACACCCTTGCTCAAAGAGGTGCTGAACGGCTTGTAGCGTGTATTCATACACAAGTGTGAAAGAGCGTGAACCATAGGGCGCACGGGCATTGTCGCCAAGAAAAATATAATCGTATTCAGGCAAAACCTTTCTAATTTCACGCAAAATTGAAAGACCGCCAAAGCCCGAATCAAATACACCGATTGGAGCAGGCTGATTTGTGAGTTTGATTTTTTTCATATTCATTTATGCGTTGAAATTGTTGATAATCTTTGATATTTCCACAGCATCTTCTACTGTGATAGGGTGTGCGATTGGGAGGCTCACTACTTCATTTGCGAGCTTTTCAGTCACTGGCAATTTGCTATCGCGAAGCTCAGAATAGCAGGGTTGCAGGTGCGGAGGGGTGGCATAATGAATGTCGGTCTGTACACCGTTGTCTGCCAAATATTCCCGGAATTGGTCGCGCTTTTCCACTCTCACCACATACTGGTGCCACACTTGCACCATTTCTGGGAAAATGTGAGGAACGGTTACAAATGGGTTGCAGATATGCTGATTGTAAGTTTTAGCAATGATATTTCTTCTTTCTGTTTCATTGTCTAAAACCGACAATTTCACCCTAAGCATCGCCGCTTGCAATTCGTCAATGCGGCAGTTGTAACCCTTGTAGATATTGTGGTATCGTCTGTCGGAACCGTAGTTTGCGAGTGCTTTTACGATTTTTGCCAATTGCTCATCGTTGGTGATAACTGCTCCTGCATCGCCCAATCCGCCGAGATTTTTGGTGGGGTAGAAGCTGATGCCAGAGGCGTGGCCTAAACCACCGGTGGCAAAAGTGCCATTAAGTCCGCACGTTGATGCTTTCGCACCAATGGCTTGTGCATTGTCTTCAATAATGAGCAAATTTCTTTCTTGTGCCAGCTGCTTGAGCGTTTCCGACCAGCACGCAGTACCATAGAGGTGCACTGGCAGTATGGCTTTCACTTTATCGTCGAGCAGCCCATTAATTTTCTTTGGATTGAGATTCATTGTGAGTTCCGACGGCTCGCAAAGCACAGGCACAAGACCGTTGTCACTCACAGCCAATACGCTTGCAATGAAGGTATTGGCCGGTACTATCACCTTGTCGCCCTCGTGGAGCAATCCCATTTCTTTATAGGCACGAAATATAAGTTTCAGAGCATCAAGTCCATTGCTTACAGCCACACAATATTTCGCTTCGCATTTAGCCGCTACTTCTTGCTCAAGTAGGTGTGTTTCTTCACCATGCAGGTATCTGCCTGATTCAATCACCCTGCACGCTGCTTTTTTCAGTTCATCTTCAATGGGTTTGTTGGCTAAACCTAAATCAAGAAAAGGATATGTTTTCATTTATTGATTTTATATTTTGTTTTGCTCTTTTGAAGTGAGCAAAAGGAATTCGTTATAATTTCTGATGTAGTCGCTCTCATCATAATGCTCGCTGGCAATAACAGCACAAACCGAACCCGATGAAAAGTTGTCGAGTGTTCGCCATATTCCTGGCACTATAAGAAGTGCCTCGTAGGGGCGGTTAAGCGTTATCGACTTCGACTCTCTGCCATCTGTGATATTAACAGTAAAGCTGCCGCTAATAGCCACAATAAGTTGATATAAAGCCTTATGGGCATGGCCACCACGCTCTTCGCCACCGGGAATGTCGTAGAGATAGTACACTCGCTTGATTTTAAACGGCACTTCGTTGTGGTCTTCCACCACGGTTAAATTTCCGTTTACGTGGTGATGCCTTTCGAGCGTGATGATTTTGCACGCATGAATGGAAGCGTTCAAATATTTGCAGGTGTCAGTCATTATTGCTCAATAAAGCCTTGTATTCGTTAAAATCTTCAATATAGTCGGTAGGGTCGTAGAGTTCGCTCGATAGAACAAACACCACTGAATTGGTGGAGAAATTGTCGATGCTGCGCCACATCATTGCCGGTACATACAGTCCGTAATATGAGCGTGACATGTGGTATCGCTTTTCCTCTTTGCCATCGTTAAGAACCACATCAAAACTTCCAGAGAGGGCAACAATAAATTCTTCCTGCTTTTTGAATGCGTGGCCGAAACGACTCATTCCACCTGGCACATCATATATCCAGTAGGTGCGTTTGATGTCGAATGGCACATCGGCATTACCCTCTATCACAGATAAGTTACCTCTTGGGTCGCATATCTTTGAAAGCTCTATGATGCGTGGCTCTTTACAAACCATTTTCTGCAAGATTGATGAGATATTGACCGTAGCGGTTTTTTTTCAGTGGCATAGCAAGCTCTAAGAGCTGCGCTTTATTAATCCAGCCTTTTCTGAACGAGATTTCTTCAAGCGATGCCACTTGCACACCCTGTTGGTTCTCAATAGTTTGAATGAAATTTGATGCGTCAATCATCGATTCGGCAGTGCCTGTGTCGAGCCATGCGAAACCTCTACCTAAAGTTTGCACATGCACGCGTTGCTGCTGGAGAAACTCTTGATTCACAGTGGTGATTTCAAGTTCACCTCTTGCCGATGGCTTAATATTTTTTGCCACTTTCACCACGTCGTTGGGGTAGAAGTAAAGTCCTGTCACTGCATATTTCGATTCTGGTTTGGCTGGCTTTTCCACAATCTTTGTGGCGTTGCCGTCGGCATCAAATGATACCACACCGAATCTCTCTGGGTCGATTACAGGATAAGCAAACAGTGTGCATTTGTTTTCGTTGTATGTGCGTTCCGAGGCATCGGTCAGCATTTTGGTGAAACTTTGTCCGTAGAAAATGTTGTCGCCCAATACTAAGCAAACATTGTCGTCGCCCACAAATTCTTCGCCAATAATGAATGCCTGAGCCAAGCCGTCGGGACTTGGTTGCTCCGCATACTGAAATTCTACGCCTAAATCTTTGCCATCGCCAAGCAGACGCTTGAAAAGTGGCAAATCGTGTGGCGTGGAAATGATGAGAATTTCTCTAATCCCTGCCAGCATCAGCACTGATATGGGATAATATATCATAGGCTTGTCGTAAATCGGAACAAGCTGTTTTGAGATTCCTTTTGTGATGGGGTAGAGGCGTGTGCCCGAACCGCCTGCTAATACGATACCTTTCATATTGATGTAGAATTAACGGTTTCCGTACATTTGTTCGTAATATTTTTGATAATCACCGCTGGTTACGCTTTTCACCCAGTCTTGGTGGTCGAGATTCCATCTCACGGTTTTCTCAATGCCCACTGTGAATGGCGTTTCTGGATACCAGCCCAGCTCAATCGCAATTTTAGTTGGGTCGATGGCGTATCTCATGTCGTGTCCAGGGCGATCGGCAACGTAGGTGATTAAGTCGTCGTTGATTTGGTTCAAATCCACTTTCAAGAGTTTTTGGTATTGTGGCTCTTCACGCATGATTTTTGCAATGATGGCAATCACCTGTTTCACAATGTTGATGTTGCTTTCCTCGTTAAAGCCACCAATGTTATACACTTCGCCCACTCTGCCTTTGCGAAGCACCATGTCGATGCCCTTGCAGTGGTCTTCCACATACAGCCAGTCGCGCACGTTCTGGCCTTTGCCATAAACGGGCAACTTCTTGCCCTCAAGAATATTTTTTATTATCAGTGGAATCAACTTTTCAGGGAAGTGGTATGGACCGTAGTTGTTGCTGCATCGTGTGATGCTGATAGGCAGTCCGTAGGTTTCGTGATATGCCACCACGAGCATGTCGGCACTGGTTTTTGAGGCCGAATATGGAGAGCGTGGCGATAGGGGAGTTTCTTCTGTGAAGAACTTTTTGCCAAATGTCTTCAGATTGTCGCGTCCCTCAATCACTTTCTTTACATCATCATCAACGTGCAATGGTTGGGCCTCTTCAAAATCCTTCTCCAAACTGCCATACACCTCGTCTGTAGAAATTTGTAGATATTTCACACCATCTTTATAAACGGGGCTTCCCATCTCATCTTTTCCAACATACCAAGCCTCTCTTGCGCATTGAAGCATGTTTTGAGTGCCTATAATGTTGGTTTCGAGGAAAAGCTTTGGGTTGGTGATACTTCTATCAACATGACTTTCAGCAGCGAAATTCACCACATAGTCAATATCGTTGTTTGTGAAAACAGATTTGATGGTTTCGTAGTCGGCAATATCGCTTTTCACGAAAGAAACATTGTCTAATTCAATTTCATCTTTTATCGACGCAAGATTACCAGCATAGGTCAATGCATCAACAATGATGATTTGAATATCTTTGCCATATTTCTTCAAAAGATATTTCACGAAATTTGAACCGATAAAACCGGCTGCACCTGTCACGAGATATGTCTTCATATTTTTTTGCAATTTATTCTATCTTACAAATTTAGTAAATTCTTTTGAGTTCTCCTATTTTTGACCTCTCATTAATCACTGAATAATTTCCAATTCATGCGTATAAAAAATAACAAAGGCGACTCAATGAGTCGCCTTTGCATTTATGATGCTAATTTGTAATAAATTAGTCTGCGTTGAGGTTTACACGCTTCATGTCGATTGCTGCGAGATCCTTGTTGAATTTCTTCAAGTAGTTAGCAACAGTCATCTTTTCAACGCCATCAGCGTCTACTTCTTGTTCCATGAGCACGTTTTCAGCGAAGAACTTGTTCAAACGACCATTAGCAATGTTTTGAATCATTTGCTCTGGCATGTTTGCCTTCTTGGCTTCAGCAGTTTCTTCCTTGATTTGCTTAGCCTTAGCGAGGTCTTCTTCTGTCATGTAACCCTTGCGAAGAGCTTCATCCATGTGTTCTTCGGTTTCGCAGTAGTAAGCGTTGAAACCAGCTTTCTTCAAAGCGTTGTCAACAGCCTTCTTTACTTGCTCAGCCTTAGTCTTTTCAACAGCGATGTTGTATTCTTCGTCAATCTTTGCTTGGTCGATTTGGTCGCGGGTAGCAACGATTGGGTTCATTGAAGCCACTTGCATAGCGATAGTCTTTGCTACTTCTTCGTCGAGTTCGTTGTTGAACGCTACGATAGTAGAAAGCTTCTTGTTGAAGTGGTTGTAAGCAACAGTTGCTACGCCTTCAACTACAGCGTATTCGCCCATTTCCATCTTTTCACCGGTAACACCAGAGAGAACCTTGATTTGTTCTTCTACTGTTGAATCGTAGAGTGGGAGAGCAAGAACTTCTGCCACAGTCTTTGCACCTGCTGCGATAGCTGCGTCCAAAGTGTCGTTAACGAGGGCAGCAAACTTTTCGTTGTTTGCCACTGGCTCGGTTTCACACTTGATTGAAATCACGGCTGCGAATTTGCCATTAGCTTTTGCCAATGCACGGCCTTCAGCAGCGTCGCGGTCGGCACGCTTAGCTGCGATAGCTTGACCACGCTTACGAACGATTTCAATTGCTTTTTGCAAATCGCCTTCAGCTTCTGCCAATGCTTTCTTGCAGTCTACCATACCGGCGCTGGTGATTTTGCGCAACTTCTTGATATCTTCAATACTAACTGCCATAATAGTCAATTATTTTAATAAGTTTGTGTTTGATCAATTAAATTATTCAGCTGCTGGAGCTTCTTCTGCCTTAGGAGCTTCTTCTGCTACGGCTTTGCGACGTACGCGTTGGCGACGTGGCTTTGCTTCGCCTTCTGCATCTTCTTCAGCGTCCTTGTTGTCAACCTTTTCAACTTTGCGTTCTTCGAGACCTTCGTTGATTGCTTCGCAAACGGTAGCGAGAATCAAGTCGATTGACTTAGATGCATCGTCGTTAGCAGGAATCATGAAGTCGATGTTTGCAGGGTTGCTGTTGGTATCAACGATACCGAATACTGGAATACCAAGACGGTTAGCTTCTTCTACAGCAATGTGTTCCTTCATCACATCGACTACGAATACTGCTGATGGAAGGCGGTTCAAGTCAGCGATAGAACCGAGGTTCTTTTCAAGTTTAGCACGTTGGCGAGTAACTTGAAGTCTTTCGCGCTTTGAAAGGTTGTCGAATGTACCGTCCTTGATCATCTTGTCGATAGCCGCCATCTTCTTCACAGCCTTGCGGATGGTTGGGAAGTTGGTGAGCATACCGCCTGGCCAGCGTTCGATAACGTATGGCATACCTACGGCTGAAGCGCGGTCAGCAACCACTTGCTTTGCTTGCTTCTTAGTAGCAACGAAAAGAACTTTCTTGCCTGATTTAGCGATGTTCTTAAGAGCTGCAGCTGCTTCTTCGAGCTTAGCTTGAGTCTTATACAAGTCAATGATGTGAATGCCATTGCGCTCCATGAAGATGTAAGGAGCCATAGCTGGATTCCATTTGCGTTTGAGGTGACCGAAGTGGCAAGTAGCCTCCAATAATTGGTCAAAACTTGGTGTTTGCATTGTTTGTTTTGTAATTTGTTTACGTTCTACTTAATCAATCCCATAGTAGCCTCCCTTTTCACAAGGGCGAGAGTCTATGAGATTTGGATACTAAACTCTCTTATTTGTTGTAGAGAAATAGTTGAGCGAATCGTAAAATCGATAATATAATAATGTATATATTCGATTAACGCTTGCTGAACTGGAATCTCTTACGTGCCTTAGGTTGACCTGGTTTCTTACGTTCAACGGCACGTGGGTCACGGGTCATGAAGCCTTCCTTGCGGAGTGCTGGCTTGTCTTCAGCGTTGATCTTAACAAGTGCGCGTGCAATTGCAAGACGGAGCGCTTCAGCTTGGCCCTTGTAACCACCACCTTTGAGGTTCACCTTGATGTTGTACTTTTCAGTTGCTTCAAGGGTGTTGAGTGGTTGCTTAACAATGAATTGAAGAATTGGAGATGGGAAATATTCTTCAAGTGCAATTTTGTTGATTGTAATTTCGCCATTACCTTCGCCTACGAATACGCGAGCGACTGCTGCTTTACGACGACCTACTGCATTAATTTTTTCCATACTTCCAATTGATTATTTGAGTTTGTTAATGTCGATTACCTTTGGTTGCTGAGCTTCGTGTGGGTGTTCAGAACCGTTATAAATGTGCACGTTCTTGAGGATTTGAGCGCCAAGACGATTCTTAGGGAGCATACCCTTGATAACATGCAAGAACAGTGGGTGCATACCTGGAGTCAAACCCTTGCGTTCTGATTTCTTTTGGAGAATTTCAGGAGTTGCATAGCGTTGACCACCTGGGTAACCAGTGTAAGAAATGTAGATACGTTCAGTCCACTTCTTACCGGTCATTTTCACCTTGTCGGCATTGATGATAATAACATTATCGCCACAATCAACGTGTGGAGTATAGCATGGTTTGTACTTGCCACGCAAAATTTTAGCAACTTTTGCACATAAGCGGCCAAGCACTTGGTCGGTAGCGTCGATTACTACCCATTCTTTTTTTACTTCTTCAGCCTTAACTGAATTTGTCTTGTAACTTAAAGTGTTCACTTTTAAAAAATCCTGATTAATTTGTTAATTAAAAATTCGTAGGCGTAGGTTGAACACGGCCAAATGCTCTGCCTTTTCCCTTGAATAAATAAATTCGGACATAATCGGACTGCAAAGTTACAAATTATTGAACAAATAACAAAAAATCAGCCCTGTATGGGAGGGCTGATTTCTCGAAGATTTATTTTGAAAATAAATAATTAACAAAGTTTAACCTTTTAATAGGGCGGTTGTTTTACTTTTTTAGGTCAACTATCACGATTTCTATATTGGCATCACCTGTTTCGCCTTCGCTTTGTGCCATTCTGATGAGCGTGCTGCCGTCTTGACGGGTGAGCAGTCCTGCATTGTTTGGTCGCGCTTCGGATCCGATAAACTTTGGGGCAATTTCTCTCAAAAATCTGTCGGCATCGTCCAATCCGAAGAAGTTTTTGGTGAGAAGAATTGATTTGAGTTTACTGTTTTCAAATTCGAGTTTGGCAGCGTCGAACTCATAACCGTATAACCAAACCTTTTCTGCAATCACAAAGTTACCTTCAGTCCGTGGCTCAATCTGCTCCTTTTTAAACAGACTTTTGATTGAGTCTGCGCAAGCCGATTGCTCCGTCTTTCCTATTTCGCAGCCCCAGTAGGTGCGGTTCAGGTTTTCACCGTATGTGGCGAAGATTGTGGCTAATGCCACTATTGCGAAGATAATGTGCTTCATCTTTTACTCTCTAAATGATGCAATATATAATAATAATGTGTGATGCTTTGCTTATGGTTCGCGACCTTCAATGATGGCTTCGGTGTCTTTGGCAATCATATATTCTTCGTCGGTAGGGATAACTACCACCTTTACTGCACTATTTGGAGTGCTGATGATGCCTTCGTCGCCGTTGTTTGCATCGTTGGCTGCGTCGTCAATTTCTACGCCCATAAATCGAAGTGGGTTGCACACGTTTGCGCGGGTGCTTGATTGGTGTTCGCCCACGCCGCCAGTGAACACGATGATGTCAACACCGCCCATTTCAGCAGCGAATGCGCCTACATATTTAGTGATGCGTTGCTCATACATTTCAAGTGAGAGGATGGCTTTTTCGTTGCCTTGTTTAGCTGCGGCTGTGATTTCGCGCATATCAGATGATACGCCACTTACACCAGCCAGACCGCTCTCTTTGTTCACCATGTTGAGCATATCCTTGCTGCTGAGATTGTGCTTGTCCATCAAGAAAATCAGTGCGCCTGGGTCCACATCGCCACAGCGAGTACCCATCATCAGGCCCTCGGTTGGAGTCAAACCCATACTGGTGTCGATGCTCTTGCCGTCTTTCACGGCAGTGATGCTGCCGCCATTACCTACGTGGCAGGTGATGATTTTCTTGCCTTTTGGTTCTACGCCAAGGAATTCGCATACGCGTTGTGACACATAGCGGTGGCTGGTGCCATGGAAGCCATAGCGGCGAACGCCGTCCTCTGCATAGTATTTATATGGAAGGGCGTACATGTAGGATTTTGCTGGCATGGTTTGGTGGAACGCAGTGTCGAACACGCCCACTTGTGGCACTTCGGGGAGCACTTCGTTGATGGCGTCGATGCCTGCCATGTTCACAGGATTGTGGAGTGGGGCAATGCCGTAGCATTCCTTGATTTTTGCAATCACCTCATCGTTGATGAGCACGCTCTTGTTGAACTTTTCTCCACCATGCACCACGCGGTGACCTACTGCGTCAATTTCCTTGAAGTCCTTAATGCAACCGTATTCTTTGCTGGTGAGGTTGTCGAGAATCGACTTGATGGCTCCTACATGGTCGTTGATATCAAGGTCTTGTTGGATTTTTTCGTTGCCGAATTTGAATTTGATGAAAGCGTCGGGTAAACCGATTTTTTCAATACCGCCTTCGGCAAGCACCTTGTTGGCCTTGATTTCAATGAGTTTGTATTTTACAGAACTACTTCCGCAATTCAATACTAAAATATTCATAGCTAATTATATAAAAATTATTACTTTCTGTTGATGGCTTGGTTGCTTGTGATCAATAAGGTTTTGTAAATTTCATCAGCGTTGCAACCGCGTGATAAGTCATTTACAGGGGCAGCCAATCCTTGAAGAATTGGACCTACCGCAGTGGCACCACCAAGTCGTTGAACGAGCTTGTAGGCGATGTTGCCAACTTCCAAATTTGGGAATACCAAAACTGTTGCCTTGCCAGCCACTGGACTACCAGGGGCTTTCAACTGAGCCACTGAATCTACAATTGCGGCGTCGGCTTGGAGTTCTCCGTCAATCACAATGCTTGGGTCGAGGGCTTTTGCCTTTGCTGTTGCGTTCACCATTTTAGTAACCTTGTCGTGTTGAGCACTTCCCTTAGTTGAGAAACTCAACATTGCCACGCGTGGGGTGATGCCTGCCAAATTTTGAGCAGTTCTTGCTGTCAGCACAGCAGTTTGTGCCAGTTCGTCTTCAGTTGGGTCGGGCATAACGGCGCAGTCGGCAAATACCAACATACCTTTTTCTCCGTATTTTTTAGCAATTTCCTCTGGAAGCACAATGATGAATGCGCCCGACACGCTGTTCACACCGGGAGCAGTCTTGAGCACTTGGAATGCAGGGCGCAGCACGTCGCTTGTGGCGTGAATGGCACCCGACACCATGCCGTCGGCTTCACCAGCCTTTACCAGCAAGCAACCGAGATATAATGGGTTCTTTGCTTTTGCTCTGGCATCTTCAATGGTGATGCCTTTGCTCTTTCTGAGTTCGTAAAACAGTTGGGCGTATTTTTCCGTTTCCTCGCTGTTTTCGTTGTCAACGAAAGTTGCTTTACAGATGTTTGGCAAATTCATCTCGTTGGCTTTGGCGATGATTTCGTCTTTTTTGCCAATGAAGGTGATTTTACCTGTACCTTCGGCAAGCATTCTGTCTGCCGCTATCATATTTCGCTCTTCTGTACTTTCGGGGAGCACGAGTCTTTGAGGGTTAGCAATACCTTCTTTCTTTAATTTTTCAAATAATGGTTCCATTTATCTTATGAATATGATGGTATTTATTTTATGCAAAATTACTAATAAATCGCCAATATTTGAAATTTTCTATGTGCGATTTTTTTATGTATTCATTTTCTTAGGTTTAACTATGTTTTTCATGGCATTTTTCTGCTTTTTTCATCAAATATTAGTAATCTGTCTTGTAAAAAATTGTTATAAAATTTGCTGGTTACGAATATTTGTGTTTATTTTGGGAAACTTACATGAAAACCTGTTATGGCAAGAAAGAAATTTGTAATAGAATATGACTTTGAGAAGGTGCCATTGTCTCTGTTATGGCAGTTTCTTTATACCAACTCTGGTCTCGAAACTTGGTATGCCGATGAAGTGACGAACGACGGCAAAAATTACACTATCGTATGGGACGATGAGCCGCACGAAGCGTTGCTGCTCTCCGCTCGGCAAAATTCACATGTGCGATTCCACTGGAAGGATGATGCCGACGAGCCCACATTCTTCGAGATGCGTATTTTGGTTTCGGAACTGACCCACGGTCGCACTTTGAAAATTACCGATTTCGCCTCCAACGACGACGAGGTGGAGGAATTTACAGAATTGTGGAATAATTCGGTGGATATGCTCAAGCGCAACCTCGGCATTTAGTCGTTTCCTTCTATCTTCAATACCCTTCGTTTTGGGTTTTGCGCCATAACTATGTCAATTCTTTGTGCCTTTTTTCGTGAGTGAACGAAATAATTACTAAATTTGCAGTCAATTTTAATTGATTCAAAAATTCATGTTAGGAATAAAGAGACTAAATACATTCATGTTGCAGACTTTTCTACCACAGTTCTGCATGACTTTCGTTATAGTTGTCTTTATTCTCTTAATGCAATTCCTTTTCCGTTATATCAACGACCTGGTGGGACGTGGGTTGGAAATCCATGTGCTGGCAGAACTGTTTTTCTATGCGGCGTTGTCGTTTATCCCCATGGCGTTGCCTTTGGCTATACTGCTTGCCTCTCTGATGACTTTTGGTAATCTCGGTGAGCACGTTGAACTCACTGCGCTCAAGTCGGCAGGCATTTCGCTGGTAAGGGTGATGAAATCGTTGATTATCTTCATTGTCTTGGTCGCCATTGGCGCTTTTTTCTTCCAAAACGATGTTTTGCCCAAAACTCAGGTGAAAATGTACACGCTGCTTTTCTCGGCAAGGCAAACGCAACTCTCGTTGGACATTTCTAAAGGCACCATCAATAGTCAGATTCCTGGCTATAATGTATATGTGAAGGATAAAAACAAGGAAACAGGAATGCTCTACGATGTAATTATCTATGGCGTTGACCAGCCTTCGTCTTACCCTCGCATCGTCACTGCTGACTCTGGTTCGTTGAGCACCACAAAAGATGAAAAGCACATTGTACTAAAGCTTTACCATGGCAACTGGTATGAGGATTTAAAGCAGGGCAATAGTGGATTTGGCAAGGAAATGTATCGTCGCGAATCGTACCACGATAAGGTGATTATGATTCCGTACGATGCCACCTTCAAGCGTCTCGACGATAATAGCATGAAGTCGCAATACATTGGTAAAAATATTTCAGAACTGGTTCATACTATTGATTCTGTGCAACTCCGAGTCGATTCTGTGGGTTCTTCGATTGCCACAGAGTTGAAAGTGGCTCCTATCTGCGGTGTTCAGGCTTATCAACTGTCGTATGACGATTCAGCTCCAAAACTTACGGCTATTCCTGATGTGAAGATGGACAAACCGCTCGACTTCGACTCGATTTACAATTCTATGTCCACTATGGAGCGTTTGGCGGTCGTGAATTCTGCGATGAACACCGCTCGTTCCACTGTTCAAAATGCCGAGTTTCGATCATATTCTATTAATGAGGATAATATGCAAATTCGCCGTCACGGCATTGAGTTGCAAAAGAAGTTCACACTTTCGTTGGCGTGTCTTATCTTCTTCTTTATTGGTGCTCCGCTGGGTGCTATTATCCGAAAAGGTGGTTTGGGATTGCCTATTGTGATTTCTATTATCCTGTTCGTGTTCTACTATATCATCGACAACACAGGCTATAAGATGGCGCGTGATGGTTATTGGCCAGTTTGGGAAGGCGTTTGGCTCAGTTCTGCCGCGCTCTTGCCGCTTGGCGTTTTCCTGACCTATAAAGCGGTGAACGACTCTGCTGTGTTTGATTTGGACTCTTACCTGATATTGTTCCGCAGATTTTTCGGAGGCGTAAATACTCGTCATCTTGAAAAGAAGGAAGTGGTTGTTGATACCGTAGAAGATGATGTGGCAATTTCCAAGATGGAGCATTTGAAGGAACTTTCGGGCGAAGTTCTTCAACTTTTCCGTCGCCGTCCTTCCTATGTGCAGTTCTTCAAAAGTATGCCATATAACGAAAATTTGGAATTGGCACACACCACGCTTGAGGAATCGGTTCAGTATCTTGCCAATTCACAGAATCAGCTTATCATTAATAAGGCGATGGACTTCCCATACATTTCAAATTCGTGGATATATCGACTGATTAGAAATGAGAGGGCAAACAAGATTTGTTTCTATGGGCTACCGCTGGGTGCTTTGGTTTATTTCTACTCGTTCCACCAAAGAAAGAAAGTTTGTGGTGAACTTGAAAAGGTGATAGTGGTAGCACAGCATGTTATCGACATCTTCAACGGCGTTGACGATAACCACCAAGCACATTAATATATAATAAAAGAATTTTATCTAAGAAATAATAAGCGCGTGCAGAATTCTCTGGCATTGCGCTTTTTTATTCTACACCCACCCAAATTGCCATTGCCACGTCTCACTTCCTTATTCTATCTTCGCTCCCATAAAGCCCAAAACGCAATTTCCGACCTCCAAAATCTAATTTCTAACCTCTAATTTCTAACCTCTTGTATGGGTTATTTTTTGGGGGTGAGGGTGATGAGGGGGACGAGCATTTCTTCCATGGAGATGCCGCCGTGCTGGAAGGTGTCGTTGTAGTATTGCACGTAGTGGTTGTAGTTGTTGGGATAGGCGAAGAAGTCACGGCCCGATGCGAAGATGTAGGTGCTCGACACGTTGAGCAGCGGCAGTCCGAAGCGTTTGGGCTGCTTGATTTCGTACACTTGGCGTGGGTTGTAACTGAGGTTTTTGCCCACTTTGTAGCGCAAGTTGGTGTTGGTGTTTTTGTCGCCAATCACCTTGATGGCGTTGTCCACTCGTGTGGTGCCGTGGTCGGTGGTGAGCACGATTTTCCAACCCTGCTCGGCTATGCGCTTGAATATTTCCAGCACATAACTGTTTTTAAACCATGTGACGGTGAGCGAGCGGTAAGCCTCGTCGGTGTAGGCAAGTTCGCGAATCATCTTGCTCTCGGTACGCGCGTGCGAAAGGATATCCACAAAGTTGAACACTATCACGTTGAGGTCGAAGTTCTTCAACTGTGCGAAGTGCTGCACCAGGCGTTCGCCGGCGGCAGAGTCGTTGAGTTTGTTGTACGAGAATTTGCACTTGCGGCGATAGCGGTCGAGAATGGTTTGAATGAGAGGAGCCTCGTTGAGGTTTTTGCCCTCGTCCTCATCCTCGTCAACCCACAATTCGGGGAACATGCGCTCGATGTCGATAGGCATCAGCCCCGAAAAAATGGCATTGCGCGCATATTGCGTGGCTGTGGGGAGAATGGTGGTGTAGAGTTCCTCCTTCTCAATATTGAAATAGTCGCTCAGCAATGGGCTGATGGTGCGCCACTGGTCGAGGCGGAAATTATCGATTACGATAAAGCACACCTTTTCGCCAGCGTCGATATGTGGGAAAATCTGTGTTTTGAAAATCTCGTTGCTCATGAGCGGGTGGTCGTCGGTGGTGACCCACTTCTCATAGTTGCGCTTCACCATTTTGGCGAACGCACTGTTGGCCTCCTGCTTTTGCATACGCAGCATGTCGGCCATACCGGTTTCGGCGTTGGAGAGCGTGAGTTCCCATCGCACCAGCGTGTTGTAGAGCCTGTACCAGTCGTCGATGGTGCTTGCCATGGCTATTTGCTGACTGATGCTCATAAACTCCTGCTGATAGTCGCTCGTGGCTTTTTGCGCCACCAGCGCCTCGCTGTGCAGGTTTTTCTTGATGGAAAGCAGAATCTGCATCGGATTCACAGGCTTAATCAGATAGTCGGCAATCTCGCTGCCGATAGCCTGATTCATGATGTTTTCCTCCTCGCTTTTCGTAATCATAATCACGGGCACGTTGGGCTGCGCAATTTTGATTTGCTGCAGTGCCTCCAGTCCGCTGATACCAGGCATATTCTCATCGAGAATGATGAGGTGGAAATTCTGCTGAGATATGGCGTCGAGTGCGTCGCGACCGTTGGTCACTGTGGTCACCTCGTAGCCTTTGTTCTGCAAAAACAGAATATGCGGTTTCAAGAGATCGATTTCGTCGTCGGCCCAGAGAATTTGTTCCTTGTTCATATAAGTGTGTTTATTTTTTTGTTAGGATATCGATGAGTTCGGCCACGCCCTCGGTGGCCTTCTTGGCAATCACATGCACATACGATGGCACTGCGGCAGGCTTGGGGTCGATGTAATAGACCTCGGCTCCTGGAGGCGCATACTGGAGCAACGCCGCTGCGGGATAAACCACCAGCGTGGTGCCGATGACCACAAACACATCAGCCTTCGAGGCAATGCGGCAAGCCGGCTCAAAGTTGGGCACAGCCTCGCCGAAAAACACGATATGCGGACGCACATGGTCGCTATAGGCATCTACGGTGTCGACACTGGTTTCCAATCCCTTGTCCGACAGTTGGTCGCAAGGCAGCGTGTAGATGCGTTCGGGATGCGTCATCGAGCGCACCTTCATCAACTCACCATGCAGGTGCAGCACATTTTTCGAGCCGGCACGCTCATGCAGGTCGTCCACATTTTGCGTGATGACATTCACATTGAAATATTTTTCCAGTTCCACCAGTCCACGGTGTGCGGCGTTGGGCTGCGCATCGATCAGCTGCAATCGGCGCTCGTTGTAGAACTTGTGAATCAGGGCAGGGTTGCGAGCGAAGCCCTCGTCGCTTGCCACGTCCATCACTTTGTAGTTTTCCCAAAGCCCACCTGCGTCGCGGAAAGTGGTGATACCGCTCTCTGCACTCATGCCCGCTCCGGTGGAGATAACCAAGTTTTTCATCTATATTAAAATTAAAAGAGTATTCTATTGGGCAAATTTAAACTTTTTTATTCAAAAAATAGCGTTCAAAACTATAAATAACTTTAACTTTGCAGATAATTTGCAATATAAATAAATAGATAAAAGATTTTTTTTACGACATGGACAAACTTAGCTATGCATTAGGCCTCAGCATGGGCCAAAATTTCAAGGGTTCAGGCGTTGACAAACTCAATGCTGATGATTTCGCAGATGCACTCCGCGCAGTGTATGGCGAAGGCACTCCAGCAATGACCTATGACGAAGCCAAGCAAGTGGTGCAAGAATATTTTACCAATCTCCAAGCCAAGGCTGGCGAAATGAACGCCAAGGCAGGTAAGGAATATTTGGCAAACAACGCCAAGGAAGAAGGCGTGAAAGTGACTGAAAGCGGTCTGCAATACCTCGTGGTGAAGGAAGGCAACGGCAAGAAGCCTGGTCCAAACGACGTGGTGACCGTTCACTACACTGGCCGACTGATCGACGGCACAGTGTTCGACAGTTCTGTGGAGCGCGGCGAGCCTGCCACCTTCGCTGTGGGTCAGGTGATTCCTGGTTGGGTTGAAGGTTTGCAACTCATGAGCGAAGGCTCAGCCTACCGCCTGTTCATTCCAAGCGAACTCGCTTACGGCGAGCACGGCACTGGTCCTATCCAGCCAAACTCAACCCTCATCTTCGACGTGCAACTCCTGAAGGTGGGCAAATAATTGGAAACACAAAAACAACAATACAAACAGTTATTCTACAAAAAAAATTATGAAAAAAGTTCTTTTCATTTTGGCAGCTGTTGCCCTCTTGGCAAGCTGCAACAAGAAAGGTGAAGGCACTACTCCTACTGAAGACTCTTTGAGCACTGCCTACGGCACAATGGCTGGCTACGGCATCAAGATGCAGGTGAGTGGCACCCCCGACTCTGTTAACTACGACGAATTTTTGAAGGGTTTGGAAAAGGCTCTTGCAACTGAAGCCGATACTTCTGTCAACGCACGCAGCTTCCAGATGGGTGAGCAAATTGGTGCTCAACTCGGTAGCAGCTTCACAGCCATGAAGGAACAAGGCGTGAACATCAACAAGGAATTGTTCCTCGCTGAACTGAAGAAGGCTTTCAGTGAAAAGAAGGAACCAGACCAGGCTAAGATGATGAACTTGCAAATGACTCTCCAAAGCCTCATGGGCAAGGTGCAAGCTCAAGCTGCTAAGAAGAAAGCCGACGAAGGCGTGAAATATTACCAAGACGCTGAAAAGAGTGGCAACTACAAAAAGACCGCTCAAGGCGTGCTCTACAAAGTGGAAAAACCAGGCAAGGGCGTTTGCTTCAAGAAGGGCGACGAAGTGATGCTCAAGTACAAGGGTATGCACATCGACGGCAGCGTGTTTGACCAAAGCTACAAGGCTGTGATGTTCCCAGTTGATGAAACACAACTCATCAAGGGCTTCGTTGACATGCTTACCAACATGAAGCCTGGCATGAAGGTGACTTGCATCATTCCTGGCAAGCTTGCTTACGGTGACCGTGGCAACCAAAACATCGCTCCAAACGAAACCCTCGTGTTTGAGATTGAAACTGGTAACCTTGCTACTGCTGCCGACAAGAAAATGGCTGGCGGTGCTCAGGCAGTTGCCGACTCTGCGAAGTGATTTTAATTTCTAACCGATATACCGCACTTCCTTTCCAGCCCTATGTGCTTTGCAATATGGTGAGCGGAGAGGAAGTGCTTATTTTTAAAGGAGAACAATGATGAAAACACTATTATTGTGGATTTGCGCGGCGGTGATGGCGGTGAGCTTCACCAGCTGTGGCAATAAGCAGACCGAAACCAAACTCGACCCCGAACTCGAAAAGCAGCTGGGCACAATCAAGACTGCCGCCGAGGAAGGCGCAGAGTTTATCGCTGCCCAAATGAAAGCCGACCCCGCATTGAAGAAAACCCAATCAGGACTGGTGTATAAAATCACCGAGCAGGGCGCGGGCGACACTTTCAAGCCCACCGACGTGGTGAAGGTGGTTTACACCGGCAAGCACACCAATGGCGAGGAATTCGACTCCAGCCATGGCGAGGCAGTGGATTTCCCATTGCAGAACGTGGTGCCAGGGTTCCGTGAAATGATTACGATGATGCGCCCAGGTGCCAAAGCCTACTGCATTCTCCCAAGCGAGATTGCGTATGGCGAACGCGGCAACCAAGCCATCGCGCCAAACGAAACCCTCGTGTTTGAAATCGAAACACAGGGATTGGCAAACTGATAACACTATATTAATACTTACATTTTACTTAGACTAATGAAAAAGATGATTTTAGCCATCGCTATGCTGATGGCAGTGGGTATGCAAAGCGCTTCTGCCACTACAGAAGCCGAATTCAAAGCCCAACAAGACTCGCTGAGCAAAGCTTACGGAAAATATTTCGGTCTGGTGCTCGCATACATGGGTGAACAAGACAAGAAAATAAATATCGACGAATTTTTCAAGGCGTTCGACGTGGTGATGCAAGCCGACACTGCCAACCAAGGCTATATGAACGGTCTGTTTGTGGGTATGGAGCTCACCAGCAAGATGATGCAAAACAAGCTCCATAAGGGCATCACACTCGACAAGGCACTCATGGTGCAAGCGTTGAAAGACGCTGTTGCCACCAAGGGGCTTGACCAAAGCACCGTGAGCAAGGCTTACAGCGACATGGCTGTGCTGGAGCAAAACACCGAACTGATGGGCCGTGCGTTCAACCCCAAAACCATCGCCATGAAGAAGGCTGGCGAAGAATATATCGCCAAAATCATGGCTGAAGGCGAAGGCTATGTGAAAACTGCATCTGGTTTGGTTTACAAAATGGAAAAGCAAGGCAACGGCAAGTGCTATGGCGACAACGAGGATGTGCGTATGCTCTACACCGGCAAGCACGTCGACGGTTCAATCTTCGACCAAAGCCGCGACACCACATCGCTCAACTCCGGCAGAGTGGTGGAAGGCTTTAAAGAAGCGTTGATGCTCATGAGCCCAGGTGCCAAGATGATTGCCGTGCTTCCAAGCGACATCGCCTACGGCGACCAAGGCGCAGGCCGTCGCCAGAGTGGCGAATACTCCATCAACCCAGGCGAAACCCTCGTGTTTGAAATCGAAACCTTCGCACCAAAAGCCACAGAAAAGGTAGCAGAAAAGGCCACTACCCCAAAAGTGACAAAAGCCAAGGCAAAAGCAAAAACCGTAACCCCCGGAAAAATGCCCAAACCAAAAGGCAAACAAAGAAAATAACTCAACGATTTACCAATCGCCAACGTAGAATCAATCAAAAGGCGCAAAGCTGCTGCTTTGTGCCTTTTTTGTATCCAATTTGTGACGGAAACTAATCTATATAGCGTAATTTTTTAGGAAAGGGAAATTAGGGTGGAAAATTTTTAATAAAATGTTAGGAAAATGTTGTTTTTTGCGAAAAAATGTATAATTTTGCGTGGGTAGGAGAAAATTTATATACCCCCATATACACTATAATTTTATCCTATTACACTATAACTTTCTGTTTATTAACTAATTAATTTTTTCCTCTATGACGAAGAAGTTACTATTCTGCCTGCTTACATGTGCAGTGGCCTTCTGGGCTAACAATGGGCGGGCGCAGTCATTTGAGCAAACGGCACAGTTATTGAAAGCCGGTTTCGAAGCCAGCCCTACGGCAACTGTGACGCAAGCCACAATGACTCAGCACGACGCGGAAGCCGTAAAGGAGTTTGAAACCCAAATTGCTGTGGCAAAGGGTCTCAAATCTGCCGAGAGGTCAAGCGCCGGTAAAGAAGTGAACGCCACTGAAGAAAAGGCTATGACTCTGCTGAAGCAGAAGTTTGAGCCCGGATCCTGGCAAGTGACTAACGTAAAGGGTGCCAGCCGTGTGGCAAAGGCTCCATCTGCGATGCCAGATGTGTTCAATGCCGCCGAATACGACACTCAGTATTCCGACGGCGCAACCGTTGTGAGCGGCGTGGTGACCATCAAGAAGGTGGACGACTCTCACGCTGTGCTCTATAACCTTTGGGGCGTGCCCGACACGCTGCAATGCACCTACGATCTGGCTGCTGGCACCGTTGCCATCACCCCAGGTAAAATCTACGACCATTCGACATATGGTCCAATCTGGGCTTGCTCGATGGATTTGGCGAACCGTGTTTACAGCACCACCACTCCTATCACCGGTACAATCGCTGCCGACGGCACCATCACTCTCGGTGCTTGGGGCGTGCTTGTAGTGACTGGCGAATCGAAGGGCGGCTCGTTTGGCATTTTCACAAAGAGTGTGTTTAAGCCCACCAATGCCACCATCAGCGAGGTGATTTACGACGGCAAGAAGGTGACCAACACCGACTCGGTGCGCACCTATCCTGTGTATCTCAACCAGACCTACGACAATGAGGTGGAAATCGTGAATTTCACCGGCAATGGTGCTGTGGTGAAAATGCGTCTGAAAGCTGACAAATCGACAAGCATTTCTCCACAACTTATCTTCACCAACGCTATGTATGGCCCATTCAACTGCTATCCTGCTAACTGGGCGAAGAGCAAGACTGCACAAAAAGGCAATATCAATGGTGCTGGCACCGACACCCAAATCACCTTTGGTAACTATGGTGTTTTCTGTGTGGGTTCACAATCCCTTCGCTCACTTGGTGTGCTCTCTGCCACCCTCGACTTCAATAGCGGCGTAGTCACTTATCCTACCGCCACAGCACAAGACTGGACTGGCGAAGGCACTAAGGCGTCGCCATACGTCATCACCACAGCTTCACAACTCAATGCCTTTGCCGAAGACGTAAGTGCAGGCAACGACTACAAGGATAAATATGTGAAACTGGGTGCCGACATCGACATGAGCACTTCCACACTTGCCTTCACTCCTGTGGGCACAAGCGAGGAAACTCCATTCCGTGGCTCATTCGATGGTGCCAACTACACTGTTAAGAACCTCAAAATCGCCGTTGGTGCTGAAAACTATCAAGGTCTGTTCGGTTATGCCGACAGCGTGAGCAGCATCAGCAACCTGAAGATGCTCGATGCCAACATCTCCACAGGCGGTAATTATACCGGCACCGTAGCTGGTTGGTGCTCAGGCACAATGACCAACATCACCGTAGAAGGTAGCGTAATCAAAGCCACCGACTATTGCGCGGCTGGTGTGGTGGGCTACTTCAATGGTCCAAAACTCGAAAACTGCGTGTTTACAGGCACCATCACAGGCGCTGGTGAAAATGCCGGTATCGTGGGTACTATCGCTGGTCAAGCCGTGGGTGGCCGTCTGCAAGCACACGGTAGCATCACCGTCACCAGTTTGGCTAATACAACTTGGAAATCGGTTGGTGGTATCGCAGGTACTGCACTTCCTGGCAAGGACTGCCAAGCTCTCATCACCGACTGCTACAGCGATATGCAACTCACCTCTAAGGTGCCATCGCCTTACGTAGGTGGTGTGGTAGGTTCTGTCCTTGAAGCTACCGTACAACGCAGTTTCAACGCTGGCCCTATCAGTGCCGTGTCAGAAACCAGTGGCACCACCACCAAGGGTGCTGTTGGCGGTGTGGCAGGTAACATCTATGGCGGCGAAATGTACGACTGCTACAATGGCAACATCGTTATCAACTCGGCAGCCTCTAACAATGTGGGTGGTGTGATTGGTAATGTGGTCACTCCTGCCTACAGCATCAGTTCATCAAATCCTGAAAAGCAGTGGTTCAATCTCTCAAAGATTCAACGCTGCCTCAACTATGGCGAAGTTCGCAACCTTGCCACACGCAATTCTATGGGTGTGTATGGTACAACATATCGCGATAGCGTATTCACCAATGTGTATTACGACACCAAGATGGTGGGTGTGGTTGCTCCCGACTCTGTTAAGCACATGGAACTCACCACAGCCCAACTCACCAGCGGCAAGGCTATCGAAGGTCTTGATCCATCAGTATGGGTGTTCACCGAGGGTCTTTACCCACGCTTGAAAACCTATGCCGATACCAACGCCGCTTACATGAGCGTGGCTCCTATATTCTTCCACGAGAACGACAACGTGTCGAAAGTGCGCAACACTTTCACACTCTCTGACAAGAACAACATCATTTGGAAACTTTTCGACGGCAAGACTTTCTCCAACGAAACCACCGGTCTGAAGATTGATGGCAACACCGTGACAGTAAAGAACACTTATTCAAATGAAGTGCTTGTGGCACTCTCATCTGTGGATAAGAGCCAATTTAAGATGTATGCTCTCGCTACCGTCAACCCATCGCTCTTCAGCGGTTCGGGTACAGAGACCGACCCATATTTGATTAAGACCAAGGCCGACCTTGAGTCACTCAACAAGGGTATTTCTGAATATGGTCAAACCTTCAAGGGCGACTTCTTCAAGCAAGTGAACGATATCGACGCAACTGGCTTCGGTGGCATTGGTATGGGCGGCAACAGCGCACGCCAACTCAACGCCACTTATGACGGCGGCGGCTTCGCAATCCACAACCTCAAAATCGACGGTGTGGTTTACGGCGACGACGGCAAGGCCGACAACAAGAAATCGCTCTTGGCAGTAGCGTTTGTAGGCTTCGTAGGCGAAAACGGTACAGTGAAGAACCTCACCATGGCTGGCGACTGCTCATTCAAGGCTTACAACTACGCTTCTGGTATTGCAGCCGTGAACTATGGTCGCGTAATCAACTGTAAGAACTACGCATCTTGCGTCACTTCAACCAGTTACGCAGGTGGCGTGGTGGCTCTCAACCAGCCCGACGCACTTGTGGAAAGTTGCTACAATGCTGGTCGCATCGTAGCCGGCAGTTCTTATGCAGCAGGTATCGTGGCACAATCAGCAGGTATTGTTCAATATTGCCAAAACGATGGTTTCATCGTGGGCGACAGCATCGACGCAAGCCACAAGGCTAACGCACAGACCAACATCGCAGGTATCGTGGGCAACGCAGCCTCAAGTTGTGTGATTCGCGGCAATGTGAACACTGGTGCTGTGTACGGCACTCGTATCGTGGGTGGTATCACCGTTTCTGCCTCAATGAAGGGCACATTGGAAAACAACCTCAACTACGGTACAGTGGAACGCTACGACACCAAGAATGCTGCTCGTGGCGCTATCACAGCAAATGCTCCTGGCGCATCATACGATGTGAGCAACAACTACTACGACGGTCAAATCGGCTACTACGGTGGCGCAGCAAGTTCTACCGTGCCAAGTGCAAAGGGTGTGAACACAAGCGTGCTCACCAGTGGCAAGGCTCTTGAAGGCTTCGATGCCGACCGCTACGACTGGACCGCAGGGCTCTACCCTGTAATCAAGGCGTTCAAGAACGAGCCAGCAGCCATCGCTAACCGTAAGATGGTGGTAACATTCGCCGACGGACAGAATGCCGACGACGTATATACCGACGCTCAACTCTACAAGGCCGACGACCTGCAATGGACTCTCGCCGATGGCAAGAACTTCACCGCAGCAAATGGCGCACTGAAGGTGACCCTCACCGCCGACACCACTTCGCTCCGCGATGTGCTGATCGCTACTGTGGGCAACTACACCAAGAGCATCGCGCTCCGCGCTATGCCTAACGTGTTTGAGGGTAAAGGTACAGCCGACGACCCATTCCAAATCAAGACCAAGGACGATATGCTCAAGTTGGCTAAGTTCACCAACACCGAGGCTTATCCATTCAACGGCCGCTACTTCAAGGTGCTCAACGACATCGACTTCGGCACCACTACTTATGATTGCGTGGGTGTGGACGCTGGTAGCTTCAATGCCGACTTTGATGGCAATGGCAAGCAATTCCTCAACATCAACTGCTCTTTCGAAAAGACTGAAAGCGGCCGTGCCCTGTTCGGCAACGTAGGTCCACAAGGCGCTGTTCACGACCTGATTTTGAAGAGCGGCACCATTTCAGCATATCGCGAAAACGCTGGTATCGCTGGCAAGGTTTACGGTAAGGTTTACAACTGCGACAACTACGCCAACATCTACTCTACAAGCAGCAGTGCTGCTGGTATCGCTGGCTATGTGAAGACTGGCGGTTCGGTAGTGAACTGTAAGAACTACGGTATCGTGGATGCTAAGGGCAACTACATCGCAGGTATCGCCTACAACGTAGAAAAGGATGCATTGGTTGAAAATTGTGTGAACGACACCCTCATTGGCACCAACGCCAAGAAGAACTATGTGTCAGGTATCGCAGTTTACAACAGCGGTGTGATTCGTAACTGCGTGAACAAGGGCATGATTACCGGCGCCACTTCTGTGGCTGGTATCGTGGCTTCTTCTAACGGTGGCGACTCTATCCTCTATTGCCACAACGAAGGCGAGATCATTTCCTCTGGCAGCAATGTTGGCGGTATCTTGGGTGGTAGCAAACTATCTACCACTCCAATGGTGATGATTGGCTGTTACAACACCGCTCTTATCACTGGTAAGGGTTCAATCGGTGGTGTGGCTGGCCAGCTCGCTGCTGGTTCAGAACTCATCGACTGCTACAACACAGCCGACGTGGTAAGTTCATCATCAAGCAGCGTTGGTGGTGTGGCTGGTCAGCAAGGATGCCGAAATGGCTATGTGGCACGCATGGTTCGCTGCTACAACACTGGTAACGTGAGTGCAGTAAGCCAATATATCGGCGGCGTGGTTGGTGACACCGACGACGGTTGCTACTACGAAGACTGCTACAATACTGGCGATGTAACCACTGGCGGCAAGTTTGCCGGTGGCTTCGCAGGTGCCATGAGCGGTACTGCTGTCAACTGCTACAACACTGGTAACGTAGAAGGCGGCGACTACGGCCTCGGCGGTTTCTCAGGTCTTGGCGCTGGCACTATCATCGGTTGCTACAACCTCGGTAATGTGACCTCTACCACAACCAAGCCTAACAAGTTTGGCGTGGCTGGTGGTCTCTGGGGCTACGGACGCTGCAAGATGTACGACAGTTACAATATGGGTAAGATTTCCGCTAAGGGCTATGTAGGTGGTATTGCTGGTGGCGTGTTCGACGACTTCACTCTCGTGAACGTGTACAACGCTGGCGAAATTGCTTGCGAAGACGCTACTACCGTGGGCAATATCTCTCCTGCTTCTGACAAGGACATGACCCTCACCAACGTGTATTACGACACCGACGTGAACAAGGGCATCGAAGCCTCCAGCGTAGATGCAAAGGCTAAGGGCGTAAGTACCCGCGACCTCGCTCTCTGCAAGGCTCTTGAAAGCGACACAGCATTCTCGATTCTCCCTGGCATGTATCCTACTCTCAAGGCTCAAGCTCAAAACGAACTCGCTAACTGGTTCGCTGCTGTGCCTGTGGTGGCTGAAGGTGAAGACTACGAGCACGTGCGCTCTGTAATCACTATCGGCACCCCTGACGGCACTGTATGGACCGCAAGCGACAACTTCGCCATCTACGGCAACTTGTTGAGTGGTAAGGCAGACGGCGAGGGCTGGGCAACCAAGACCCTTGGCGAACGCACCAAGACCTACAAGTTCTTCGTTGAGCAGCCTTCTGGCATTAATGATGTAAACACCGACGCATCAATCGTTAAGAGCCTCTACTTCACCATCAGTGGTGCAGCCCTCGGCACTCAACGTCCAACCGATGCTGGCGTATATATCGTTAAAGACATTATGAACAACGGTAAGAGTGCAGCACGCAAGATTGTGGTAAGATAATCCACCACAGTGCTCCACGCACTCCCAACAAAACAGAGGGGAGCGGCTTTTGGTAAGCCGCTCCCCCTTTTTTTGTGATCTTTTGAAATCACCGTGATTTCGGTTCAGTGGAAAAATACTGGGGGAACTTAAACAAAAACAAAAAAAACAGATTACCTTCGTTACTCTCCAATTATTACACATAAAAACGAAATAATCAGCAGATATGAAAATAATCGTGTTTTTCCTCTCAAAATATATGGGAAAGCCAAAAAAAATCGTATATTTGCGAAAAGTGGTGGCGCAAGGAAAAGCCACTCACCCTCAATCCTTGACAGCAAAAAAATCACCGAAAGGCGTTTACTCACGCTCCCCACCATGCGAGCAAACAGTAGTGGCTTTCACGCTTTTCCCATTTACACAAACCCTAAAAGCATTGCGAAGTGAGCCCGCAAGCACCATTAAAAATTATGAAACGCTTTTTACTTTTAGTTATCACAGTTTTTGGTCTTAAAACAGCCACAGGTGCCCCTATCGAAAAAAGTATGCTCGACACTTTCATAAAGTATGCCTCTATCAGTAGCCAATCGAGCAACGACAGCATTTGCACCCAAGGCCAACGCACAATGGCACTTGTTCTCAAAAGCGATGTGGAGTCGATTATTCGCGAGCAAAACGCAAAAAATGTAGAATGTGTGCTTTCTGAGCACAATTACCTCTATGTCACAATTCCATCGAATGTGAAATCACCATGCCCAAGCATAGGTATCAGTTGCCATCTTGATGTCACACCTGAAGCACCAGGCAGTTCAATCACTCCAATAATCGACGCGCTGAATGGCAGGACCATCGTTCGCACCGACGGCACTACGCTTTTAGGAGCCGACGACAAATGCGGATGCACCATCGCCGTTCATCTGATACAGAAAATCCTCTCCGACAAGAAGATTAAACACGGCAAAGTGATGTTTGCTTTCTGCCCCAATGAGGACGTGGGACGCGCCGCCGACAATATCGACTCCTCCATATTCTCTCCTGAAATCATTTACGACCTCGACGGCGTGGGTGGAGAGGCTATCACCAAATCAAATTTCACGGCCCGCGGACTTGCACACAAATTTATCGGACACGACGCACACCCTGTTTTCACGTTAGGGAAGTCGCGTGCCACTCGTGCAATGAACGGCGATGGTGCATCCGCCGCCGCTGCCACGTTTATCGCTTCCGTACCAGTGGAGTATCGCCCTGAAAACACCGAGGGGCTTCAAGGCTACATCCACCCCTGGGGCTTTGAAAAGAGTGGCGGATTCGACGTGGTTGTGCGCACACGCGTACGCTATTTCGATAAAGCCGAGGGAGAAAAATTCAACAACATTATCAACGACGCACTTGCACGAGTGGCACGCGACTTCCCTAACGTGAAAACAGAAGTGCTACAAGATGTAATGCAGTATGAAAATGTGGCCTACACCCTTCACCCACAAGCACAAAAACTCGTAGAAAACGCCGCCAAGAAAATAGGCAAAAAGGTGGTTTTCACCGATGAGCGTGGCGGCACCACAGCGGCAATGTTCGCAGCCAAGGGGCTAAAAGGAGGTATGTGCCTGTTCACCGGCCAGCACGAAGTGCACTCCACACGCGAATATGCCGACCTCAAAGAAATGGAAGAGGCCTATCTGCTCATGCTTGAAATAATCAAACAAATACCTTCAATCTGAAAAAAATAAACAACCAGCACAATGAAAAAGATTCTTCTAATTTTAGCAATCATTCTATGCGCCATGTGCGCCGATGCACAAATCGGGAAAACAGCGCGAGGACTGTCAAGGGCGAAAACGACAATCAAGGTGCCACGGATCAAGATCCCCAGAGTGGCAAGACTTCCCTATCCCTTTATAGGACCCACAATGGACGAAATCGACAGAGCGATAAAGTCAACACAGCGCCCCCCGCTTACTTTAAAAGTGCCTACCGTAAGTCCCCCCAACAGCAAAACGCAAAAGAACGCTGCCCAAAAGGCGAAAAAGGCGAGAAAAGCAAAAAAGGCGAGAAAAGCGAGAAAAGACATGTTGGATACCATCGAGCGTACAAACAAGCGCACGGAGATTCTTCAACTACAATCCGACGACCCTGCCACTCTTTTGAAATTGGCTTGCGAGGCCATCAGCGAAAACGACAAGTTATTGGCGCACCTTTGCATCAGACGCGCCACACTCACAATGAAAGTGACAGCCGAAACGTTGCTGACCATCAAGCCTCAAGGCGATTATCTGCAAAAGGAATGGGCCTACATGTCGCAATACATCATCAACAGCACCTTCCTTTCCTACGCCAATGCCAAATTATGGGACAATGTGCCACAATTAAAGCAAAAGGAGTTTTACAACTCACAACTGCAACTCGCCAACACCTATGCGCCAGAGCTCACACCACTTGTGAAGATTATACAAATTCCATACACCGAAAACGCGACAGCACAATTAACCGAGGCCGTCGACTCTGCGATTAACAACCACAACGCATACTACAATCAGGTGACTACATATCTTTTTGGTATGCTAAACGAGGCCCTGACATTAGAAGGCCACTACCAAACAGCGTTGGACTATTACAGCAAGCCGATGCTCAAAACGTTTGCCGACACAGTGCCTCCTGTCTTGGTAAACTTAAGCAACTGCGCCATTCACACTAAGCAGTTCAACCTCGCCAACAAATACCTCGCTCGAGCCAAAGAACTCGACCCCACTGGACTTGAAGACGCAATCAGCGACCTACACCATTCGTGCCTCAACACGGTCATCGACCACCCGGAAGAAGTGCAGATAGCCGAGTGGATGATTGAAAACAGCGGTCACCCAGTAGAGTGCGCAATCGAAATCATCGACGGAATTTCGACAAAATTTATGCCCATAAACAAGAATTGGGAATGGCAAGATGTGTCGTCGTTCACGCCACACGAAACCACCGTGCTCAACACATGCATAGCACTGGCACAAAAAGTCCTCGCAAGCGGCAATGAGGAAAACGCCTCCCACAATGCGCAACTCCTCTACCTGGTCAACTGCTCCTTGCTTGCGCAAGCAAACCAAACCGACACCGCTACTCAACACCTCCAAAGTCTGCAAGAGAGGCTTGCGCATGAAACCGATTCTGAATCTATGAGAACAAAATGCCTTGCCACCCTTGTGCAAGCCGCCATCGCAGGCCATGGGTCAGACTACCCCAAAAAGGCAATCAAAATCCTAAAAGCAAACCAAAAAATGCTCGACGATGAAGGCATTTCTCCCGACTTAAAAGCCGACTACTACGGCTACATGGCCCACCTTTACTCAAAACTCGGCAAGAAAAAAGAGAGCAAAAAATACAAAGCCATCCAATCCGCCTACCTCCCCCACTGCACCGACGATATGTAACCGCCATATTGCTTACTCGAGCGAAATGTATTAACCCAAATCGGTCATTAGGCCGTATGAGGATTTTTTAACAAGAGTTCGGAATAAGAGATGTATGAAAAAATCACTATGGGATGGCACGTGGGGGGCAAACATTGGGGATTTTTTCATATATTTGTGGGGCGAACAGATTATATGAGCGGTATTTTACTTTTAAATAATTATTTCACCTATGTCGATTTTGTGTCGGCGTTAGTGACATTTGTGGTGGCTGTGTTTTTGGCAAAACTACAGGTGCCGTGTGCCGACAGCAGATGGACTCCCTTCAACCGTATGCGCTGGCTGATGGTGGGTGCCTACACCGCTCTGGGCGTGTCCAACATCATGAGCGCGCTCCAGCCCCATGAGGTGGAAACCGATATTCTCAAGGCGGCTGTGCTGATTGTGGGCATGGTGCAGGCGCTGCTGTTCACCGCCATCTGCATCACGTTCATCAATCCGCAAAAGGTGTCGATACGATGGGGGCTTTACAATTGCCTGGCGATTGGCTGCGCCGCTGCGCTAATCGTGGCGGGGCACAGCGTAGGTGAATGGGAGTTTGCCGCGGTGGTGAATATCTCCACGGCGCTCTACATTGCGGAATTGGTGGTTTTCTCCTGGAAATTCTTCCATACCTACACCGAAAGTAAGCAGTGCCTGGAAAGCAACTACGACGAGGATCTCTCCAGCCGACTGCGCTGGATAAAATGGTGCTTTATCTCCGCCCTTGGGGTGGGCGTGATGGCGCTGCTGATTGTGGTTTTCCCCATCGGTGATGTGGAAATGTGCTATTTCACCGTGTTCTACACGCTGTATTATGTGTATATGGGTGTGCATATCGTGAACTATCGCATCACGGCAAACTTTATCCTGAAAGTGATGACTGACGAAGAAAAGAGCGACACACAACCCTCCGAGCCAGCCACGGCACCGGAGCCAGCCCCACACGCCATACACGAGAAAACCGAAGCGATGAAGCGCGCGCTCGACGAATGGGTGGCGCACCGCCGATATGTGCTCAACGATCAAACCATCGACGACATTGCCGCCGATTTGGGCTTCGACCGCTTTTTCTTCGCATGGTATTTCACCAATGAACTGCACACCACTTTCCGCACTTGGCGCACAGAACTCCGCATCAAAGAGGCGCAAAGGCTGTTGAGCGAAGAGGATGCCGCCGTGGCATCGCTCCACCTGAAAGTGGGCATTTCCGACAAGAGCAATTTCTACAAGCACTTCAAAGCCCACACCGGCATGACACCAACCGAATACAAAAAATCGGCACAAAAATAGGGGTCAATGGATAAATACTGGGGGAAAAACAAAGGCATAAAAAACCACTCGCCTTCAACGAAAAACCAATCTTCAGAAATCAGTTTATCCGAAAGTGCAAACATAAAGATACCCGAATTTCATCATAACGTAGGGACATGCCTTTGGCATGTTTCGCTGCAAACAAGCAATGTGTCAGCGCATTGGAAACATATCAAAGGCATACCCCAACGCTGTGGCGTTATCATTTTAGATGATTTTGCTGTATGCTTTGGATTCAAATTATAGAGAATGTTTTGCCAGAGCCGTTTGGACCTGCTACTACACTTACGGTTGCATTCCATGAGATTGCTGTCTGTATTCTTTGATTTGACGCTTAGCTTCTTCAAAACGCCTGTCAAGCTCAGCTTTTGCCTTTGCTGTGGTTTTGCGTGCAGTTTCTTGCACTCCAAGCATGATGGCTTCGAGCATTTCGTCAGTAGGCTCTTCCATTGAGTTTAACCTGTATGATTTAAGTTCTTCTGCCGACATAACGGATTATTTTTTGTGATTTGACTATCGCAAATATACAGAATAAATATCGTAATCCACAAAACTATGAGAAAAATAATGTGAAATAGGGATTATTTTTCTCATGTTTTGCGTTTGCGATATGCTCGTTTGTTACCCTATTCTTCGCGGATAATATGATAGAGGGGGGATTAGTTAGAGTACGAACCAGGTGCTGGTGTCGTAGCGGGGGAGGGCGTAGAGCTGCACGTCGCAGTTGGCTTGGTCGGGAGCGTAACTGGCGTCGCCCACTGTTGCGCCTTTGGCTTCGAGTGCGGAGCGTGTTTCGTGTAGGGCAATCTCTGGGGTGTTGTTGTCGTTGCTCAGGTGGTTGAGGAACACGAATTTCAATTCCGGATTCCACATATCAGCCACAAATCGTGCCGTCACCTTATTGTCGAGGTGTCCTTTATCACCTTCCACGCGCGCCTTCAGATATGCAGGGTAGGAGCCTGCGGCGAGCATGGCGTGGTCGTAGTTGCTCTCAATCATCAAATATTGCGCTTGACGCATGTAGAAGTCGGCGCGTGAGGTGATTTCCCCTTGGTCGGGCGAAATCACAAACTTGCGTCCGCCACCCTCAATCATAAAGCCGCTACAGTCCTCACTGTCGTGCGACTGCTTGAAAGCCGTAATCTTCATTCCAGCCAAAGTGAAAGGGATTTCGTGATAAATGGCTTTGTGATATTCCTTGATGCGGTTAGAGATGCTGTGCTTGCGGAGCATACCGTTCAGGCAGCGGTTGGTACACCACACGCAAATTCTCGGATTCTTATACTTGCGCAAAATCTTGTACACATAGCGCACATGGTCGGCATGGTCGTGTGTGAGGACAATGCCTTTTATTTTCCCCATTTTTATGCCATTACGTTCAAGTTCCTTGAACACATGGTCGGGTTCCACACCGCAGTCCACCAATATGCCCTCGTGCTCGTTGCCGATGTAGGCGCAGTTGCCACTTGAGCCGCTGCCAAAACTGGCAAAGTGCATACGCCACTCCTCGTTGCCGCTCGCAGTGGCGGGCTTATCGGCAGGCTTGGCTTGCTGAACAGGCTCAAACTCATCGTCGTCGAAGAATATTGACCCTTGTTGTGGAAGTTTAGTCGTTTTATAGTCGTTCTTGTTGTTCATTTCGTGTAGTGCTCTGTGTGTGTTAGCGTGCCGAATTATTTGTAGAGAAGGAAGATGGTGGGCACCTTGTTCAGGTCGATAGGGTGTTTTCCCCATTCCTTCACCCCTCTGGTGATAATTTGTTCACGTTCGCCCGTGATGTTGGTGGCGATACACAATTTCAAGTTAGCGGGTAGCGATTTCACCATTTCCGCCAGCAGCGAATTGTTGCGGTAGGGAGTTTCGATGAAAACTTGAGTTTGATTCTCCTTCACGATGCGCTGCTCCATTTCTTTCAGTTTGCGTGCTCTTGCTCCAGCCTCGATAGGCAGATAGCCAATGAACGCAAAACTCTGTCCATTGAATCCGCTGCCCATCAGCCCCATCAATATGCTCGACGGACCCACCAGCGGATGCACCTTCAGTCCTTTGCGCTGTGCGATAGCCACCACATCGGCGCCGGGGTCGGCAATGGCGGGGCAACCAGCCTCGCTAATCACGCCCATCGGCTCGCCTTTTTCCAGCGCGTCGAGGTAGGTGCTCACTTGTCGTGGGTCGGTATGGCGGTTGAGCTCGTAGAAAGTGAGACTGTCGATGTCGATTTCCCTGTCGCATTTTTTCAGGAAGCGACGTGCCGAGCGCACATTCTCCACAATGAAGTGCTTGATGTGGCTCACGAGGGCGATATTGGCTTGTGGAAGCACGCAGTTCAGTTCGCCATCGCTCAGTTGCACAGGGATAAGATATAATGCAGTCTCAATCATGATGTGTGATAATAATTATAAAATGCAAAGATACAAAATTCCATTCACATACCACACCTAAATAATGTCAAAAACGAGCACGCCGTTTCACGACGAAAAAACGGCGAAAAACCAATATTTTGGTAGGGACGTGATACTTCACGTCCGCTTAACAAAATGGTAACATATTGAATAATAACCATTTGTGGCGGATGCGATATTTCGCATCCGCCACCATTCCCCCAGTTGGGTGGCTTATTCTGATTTCACGAAGTCGATGATGGCGATGCATGCCACAGCCGTAGTGCCGCAAATCATACCGGCGAACGTGAGCAGGTCGCGCACGGTGATCACGCTCGTGTCGCGCGAGTGCAGGTACCACAGCCAGCACCCAATCACGCCACCTATCACCATGGCGTAGATAGCCACTTTCAGCCATTTGCTGGAGCGTGGCTTTTCGGGCAGACGGTTGAGCACTCGCGGAGTGAACCACTCGTTTTCGTCGGCTTGGTAGCCGTCTTTCTTTAGCAATTCTGCCAATTTTATGTCGTCGTCGGTTCGTTTCATTGTTTTGCTGATGTTTTTATTGCTGATATTTGATTATTTCACACATTTTTGTCTTGGCACGGTGGATTGCTGATTTTATGGTGCCTTCCGACAGTTGTGTGATTGTGGCGATTTTCTTCAGCGGAAGGTCGTCGATGTAGAAGAGAGTGATTACCGTTCGCTCTACCGGGTTGAGCACTCGCATAGCGGCCTTCACGTCCATTTTCGCTTCGGTGCTGATGCTCGCTTGTGCCGAGGCATCTTGCATAGATTCTGGAATTTGGTCGATATGTTCTTCGTGTCGGCGGCGTTTCTCGCTGTAGAATTCGTTGTAGGCAATGCGGTAGAGCCAAGTGCCAAAGCCCGACAGCCCCTTAAAGGCACGAATGCCAGTGTAGGCTTTGATAAAGGTTTCCTGTGCCAAGTCGTCGGTGAGGTTCTCGTCGCCCATGGTGAGGTTGAGCAGAAATCTGCGCAACTGGGGCTGGTATGCCTCTACGAGCTTGCCAAATGCGCCACGGTTGTCGCCGAAAGCGCATTGTGAAACCAGTTTTATTTCTTCGAGTTTGCTAAGCATTGTGTAGCTCTATGATTGCTTACAGTAGGGGGGGGGATATTTCCTGATGATTATTTATTGTCGGCGGGAGGAGTGAACACTGGGGGTTGCTCGGTGGCAGGCTTTTGCTCGGCTTGAGGCTGTTGTGGCGCTTGTGGCTGAGGTTGTGGCTGCTGTGGAGCGTAAGGAGGCTGTGGTTGCTGCTGTTGCATTTGCCATTGCCAGTAGTCTTGGTCTTGCTTTTGCTCCTTGTAGATGACGAAGCCCTTGCCCAAGCCCAGGAGCACTACAATCATCGACAGGCATACCATAGGCGATGCACCAGCCGACTCGAAGAACATGGCCATCATAAATCCAACGCACACCAGCACAAAACTTTTCTTATACGCCATGTAATTCACGCGGTAAGGCATATTGGGCTGCATAGGCGCGTTCATGCCTTGCTGGTAGGGTGGCTGCTGTGGTTGCTGTTGCGCTTGCGCTTGTGGTTGAGGCTGTTGAGGTCTTTGAGGCTGTGGCTGTGGTTGCTGTTGTGGAGCGTAGTTTCGCCAAGCATCGGGGCGTTGTGGTGCCTGCTTGTAAGTGGGAGTTCCGCCCAGTGATGGAGGCAGAGGATAATTGTTTTCGATAGCCTTCTCTATCACTCTATATTTTGCGCGACGGTGCAGCAGATAGAACAAAAGGCTCATAAACACCACAACCATGATGCAAAAGCACATAGAAATAGAAATTTGTTTTACTGTAGAACTCCACATGCTCGTCTCTTTAAGCCTTGCGTCGTTATCTAAAGCCATGTAGTTGTAGGTTTCGTCATCGTCGGCAGTTTCAGCCTTTTCACTCCAAAGCGTGTCGTTGATAGCCTTACTGATAGTTTTTTTCACCTCACCGTCAGTTACCCTAACGGTGTCGCCATTCATCACAATGGTGGTGGTATCGCCGGAGCGATTGATGTTAGCCTTTCTGGCTTGCGATGGCAGTGCCGCTGCGAGCGTCAGCACCAGAATTAATAGAATTTTTTTCATATTGAGCGAATTTTAATTGTTCGTGTAAAAATATTCGTTTTTAGCCGCCTTTCGGCCGGCGTTCATGTATTAGACGACAAAGATACCCCAAAAGGTTGCATCAAAGATGAAAAAAGTTCATTTTTTTTGAGTCAACGAGGCAACAGGTCAACGAGTCAACGAGTCAACAGGTCAACGAGTCAACGAGCCAACAGGTCAACAGGTCAACGAGTTTTTTTGTCAATAAGAAGGCTGAAGGTTATACTATCGTCTTAACTTCTTTAACTTCTTAACTCCTTAACTTCTAAAAAAAATCTTCTGATGGAAAAATCTAATTTCTAACTTCTAAATTTTGCATTATCTTTGTGGTGAAATTACAATACTACTATTAAAACCTTTTAATACAGAATTATGACAAGAAGACTACTCGCTTTAGCCTTTACGGCTTTTGTGGCTCTGACGCTGTGGGCGCAAGAGGCACAAAAACGCGAAATGCGAACGGTATGGATTGCCACAGTCAGCAACATCGACTGGCCACAAACCCGTGGCACTGGCACCGCCATCATCAACAAACAGAAAAAGCAACTCACCGACTTGCTCGACGGTTTTGTAAAAGCCAACATGAACTCGGTGTGCCTGCAAGTGCGCCCTATGGCTGATGCACTCTACAAATCGAGTTACGAGCCATGGTCGAGTTATCTGACAGGCACTCGTGGTCAAGACCCCGGTTGGGACCCTCTGGCGTTTGCCGTTGAGGAGTGTCACAAGCGTGGTTTGGAAATCAATGCGTGGGTGAATCCCTATCGCTTCAGCAATAGCAGCGGCAACGACTGCACCACCGCCATCGACAAGCAGTTGAAAAATTCGGGCATACTCATGCAGGTGGGCAATCGCATCGTGTTCAACCCTGCGCTGAAAGCCTCGCGCGACCACTTGCTGAAGGTGTGCAAGGAAATGATTCAGAACTACGACATAGACGGCATCATCTTCGACGACTATTTCTATCCAGGCGGCGGCACTCCAGAAGACAGCTCCGCCCCCGACTATCAGCTCTACACCCAAAGCAATTCGGGCATGAGCATCGGCGACTGGCGACGCGCCAACGTGAACCAGATGGTGAAAGACATGTGGGACATGGTGCAAGCCACCAAGCCTTATGTGAAATTCTCGATCGGTCCTGCTGGTGTGGCTGGTCAGCGTTCTACATCTGCCACTAAGCATGGTGTGGTGCCTGTGGATGAATACTGCCGCGCCAGCGACTGGCAGTACACCACCATCTACAGCGACCCTTTGGCGTGGCTCGAAGAGGGCACCATTGACTATATCTCGCCACAGCTCTATTGGAAAACCAACCACACTACCAATCCATTCGGTCCGCTCACCAACTGGTGGAGCTACATCGCCGAGCATTTCGGTCGTCACCACTATGCGAGCCACAACATCTATTTCATGGCAGAGACCAACACCAAAGCCGACTGGGACGAGATCTTGCAACAAATTCGTTATAGCCGGCAATATAACCGCCAAAACGCCCCAGGCGTGAATTTCTATTCGGCGAAATATATCGACGGCCCCACTTGCAAGGGATTTGCCGACTATCTGAGCCAAACGCTTTTTACACACAAGGCGCTGGAGCCTGCCATGCCTTGGCACAGCAAGACCAACTACGACGCACCTGCCAACCTCGCCTACAGCGGTGGTACCCTCTCGTGGACGGGCGTGAACAAGAAGCTCGTGCGCTACTCGGTGTATGCCGTGCCACTGACCGTGACGCTCGACGAGGCGCAGAGCCAAGCGTTCGACGGCATCAAGAGCGATTATCTGGTGGGCGTGACCTACACCCCAAGTTTCAAACTCGATGCTTCGCTCCAGTCGGGCTACTGGTATGCCGTGTGCGTGGTCGATGGCTGGAACAACGAGTTTGCCCCAGCGTTCTACAACCTCGCCACCGAATATGCCGACAAGGTGACGCTCGTTTCGCCAATCGCTGGCGCAGCAGCCACTTGGGTTGGAGTGTGGCCACGCGCCAATAGTAGGTCTTGCCCGA
>OQVP01000006.1_pt1 | contig 60701 bp, 43 predicted proteins | sample 1691541 | NCBI WGS metagenome assembly OQVP01 (sample SAMN03418258, study PRJEB22391) | human gut metagenome | biome: human-gut; feature: organic feature; material: feces | host: Homo sapiens | place: Tanzania | collected 2013-01 | reverse complement strand
TAATAGCCGGTAATACGGCTCCATACCTCAGTCGCAGCTCCGCAATGCGGGCAGATTGGCTCATCACCGCAGCAAAGGATGAAAATGAGACACCATATTACACCAACTCGTCTCATTTACCGGTAGGCTTTACAGAGGATATTTTCGAAGCACTTGCAATACAGGATGACCTTCAGACTTTGTATACTTCAGGTACTGTTTTCCATACTTTCTTAGGTGAGAAGTTACCTGATTGGAGAGCTGCTGCAAGTCTTGTTAAGAAGATTGCGACTAATTATAAGTTACCTTACTATACTATCTCTCCAACTTATTCTATTTGTGAGGATCATGGTTATCTTACAGGTGAGGTTTATACTTGTCCAATTTGTGGTAAGAAGACTGAAGTTTGGTCTCGTATTACTGGTTATTATCGTCCTATTTCTAACTGGAATGATGGTAAGGCTCAAGAGTTTAAGGATCGTGTAGAGTATCTTCCTAGTGATTCTACTGTTTTAAAGGCTAAGGAAGTAAAAGAAGAGATTGTTAAGGAAGAACCAAAACACGAGTATAAGCCAAGTGAGTTAACAATTTTTGTGCAGGATCATTGTCCTAAGTGCAAGGGTGCTGAGCAGAGATTGAAGTTAAAGGGTATTAATTATAATGTGGTTAATTGTAGTGTAGATACCGAGTTAGCTAGAAAACTAGGGGTAGTAGAAACACCTACAATTATTGATACTGATGGCAAGTGGTATGCTGGTGCCAATGCGGTGGTTGATTATTTAAAAGATCATGAGTAATATTTATGATTTAGTGATAGTAGGAGGAGGTTCTGCGGGGCTTACTTCTGCCATCTATGGTCTTAGAAATGGCCATAGTGTAGCGGTTATTGAAAGAGATGTCTTTGGCGGACAGATTACAAGTTCGCCAAGTGTTTTAAATATCCCAGGTTTTAATAAAATCAGTGGTGATGAGTATGGTGATCTATTGTTAGAACAGGTTAGTAACTTGGGTGGTGAACTTGTTTTTGATGAATGTGTTAAAGTCTCACCAGGCGATGTGATTACTGTTAACTTAAAAGATAGTGGTGATATTCTTTGTAAAAGTTTAATATTGGCAACCGGTAGTGTTCATCGTCGTTTAAATGTTGAACATGAGGAAGAACTGATTGGTAAGCATGTACATTTTTGTGCTGTATGTGATGCTGGTTTATACAAAGATAAGACAGTAGTTTTGGTAGGTGGGGGTAATTCAGCTTTAGTTGAGGCGGATATTTTAGCTAATATTTGTAAGGAAGTGATTATCTTACAAGATTTAAGCGAATTTACTGGTGAAGTATCTTTGATTAAGCAATTAGAGAGCCATGATAATATCACTACTTATTTTAATTGTTCAAATATTAAGTATATTGTGGAAGATTCTTTCAAGGGCGTTAGTTTTAATGGCGAGGAAATATTATGTGATGGTGTTTTCTTGGCTATTGGCTTAGTTCCTGATAATAAGTATTTTAAGGATTTGTTAGACTTGGATGATAGAGGATATTTCATCAGCGATGAGAATGGTTATACAAAGTATGATAATATTTTTGTGGCAGGTGATTGCCGTCAAAAGAAGTTAAGACAGGTAGTTACTGCCTGTGGCGATGGCGCTAATTGTGCCATTAATGCCAGTAGATATTTAAGAGGTGTGAAATGAATTTAGTTGAATTTTTAAATAATAGCCCTAGTAGCTATAATGCGATTGATAGTATTAAGAAGATTTTAGATGAGAATCATTATGTAGAACTTGATGAAAGAGATGCATATGCTTTAGATAAGGGTGGTAAGTATTACATCATTAGAAATGGTTCTAGTGTTATGGCCTTTAATATTGGTAATAACTTAGAGAATCCTTCTTTACAATTGACTGCTTCTCATTCTGATTGTCCATCATTTGTGTTGAAACCAAATTGTTGTAGCTATGAGGGTGGTTATTTTAAGCTGAATACTGAGGTATATGGTGGCGTTACTTTCTATTCTTGGTTAGATAGACCACTTAGTATTGCAGGTAGAATTATTTATAGGGAAGATGGAAGTGTTAAGTCATGTTCTTATAAGTATGATAAGCCATTCTGTTTAATTCCATCTGTTGCGATTCATATGAATAGAGAGGTTAATACCAACTTAAACTTAAATCCACAAGTTGATATGCTTCCTATGGTGTCATTAGAAAAGGGTGATATTTTAAGTTTCTTAAAGGAAGATAGTGGTAAGGATGTGTTAAGTTATGACTTGTTTTTGTATCCTGTGAATAGTGCTTATTTATGGGGCAAGAATGATGAATTTATTACAGGTAATCATTTAGATGATCTTCAATGTGCTTATAACTGTTTAATGGGTTTTATTGATAATTTCAATGATAATAACATTAATGTTTATTGTTGTTTCGATAATGAAGAGATTGGTTCAAGCACAAGACAGGGTGCCGATTCTGATTTCTTGTTTACTAATTTAAATAGAATTTGTAACTCATTGAACATTGATTATTATCGTTTGTTTTTAATTTATTATATTGTTTGTTATTACTCAACTTGACATAGCTACCCCATTGATATTGGGCGCTTTTGGGGTGCAAAGGTACTAACTTTTTGCCTAACTACCTAATATATAAGAGACAAATACCATCTGCATTTTTATTATTTAACATTTTATAAGTGTTTTTGCAATCTTTAACAGGCAAAAGTTCTATAAAAACAGAGAAAGAGAGGATTACCATAACTCATCAGCAAGCTTTTGTCAACTCAACCACAAATTTGTTTCCGTCCACTGCAACACGGGCCTCACATCATTTCAAGTAAAGCAAACCGCACTTGCTAATCTCGCACAAGAAGGAAATCCTTACCGTCTTTTCTCGCACAAGCGTCATCGGGTTTCGGGATGCATTCGGGATGTATTCGGGTCGTCACTACTTTTCTACACACGAAACTTCTGAAGCCGTACAAAGCAAGTCCCAAGCAAGTCCTAAGCAAGTCCAACGTAAACCTTAGGTAAGTTCAAACTCTATCAAATGAATACGCTATATTATAATGTACGCGCGTATAGAAGCATGCAATCCATATAATATACGAAACAAAATATTATTATTCAGACTTTATCACTTCATTTTCCTAATAAACCAAAAATATTTCGTATCTTTGCAAACGATGGCTATAAGATACACACATAAAGAAGAACTTTGGAACACATGGTCACACGCTGGCGGCATACTATTAGGCCTGGCGTTCGGCATTGTGTTTCTCGTCATGGCATTCAAAGGTGACAACCCTTGGGCACGCCTCGGCGTGTGTCTCTATCTCTTTGGCATGTTAGGATCATATATTGCATCCACAGCATACCATGCACTCCCCAGCCATTCAAAGTGGAAAGAACGGTTGCGCAGATGGGACCACGCTGCCATCTACTGGCACATAGCAGGCAGCTACTCCCCTCTTACACTTATTGCGCTACGCAGCCAAGGCTACTGGGGATGGTCGCTGTTCACCTTTGTGTGGTTTTGTGCCATAGTCGGCACCGTCATCAGTCTCATCAAGCTCAAGGAGCATTCTAATCTTGAGACGTTTTGTTTCGTAGGCATGGGCCTTTCGGTTCTTGTGGCATTCAAGCCATTAATAGATTCGGTATCTACTGCAGCTGTGGCATGGATTATTGCCGAAGGAGTGGCCTATATTACCGGTGCGGTATTTTATTCGCTCAACAAGAAACGATATATGCACAGCGTTTTCCACTTCTTCGTCTTAGCAGGTAGCATCTGCCACATCATCGCCGTATGGGATGTACTGATGGAATATCTCTAACATTAAGCAGAAAAGACCATTTTCATTATATATACTCACATAAACCATCATTACCTGCATTTTATTTCTTCGATATTGTTTATAAGCCCGTATGGGCGTCCTGTCGCAATATATATGCCTGCCCCATTTTCTTTCGCAAGTGTCAATCCGTATATGGCCGACTCCGGAATCTTGTGGTTCGTGAAACTCACGAGCGTACCGTCTATGTCAAAAAATAGAGATCTTTTCATTCTTCATGCCTTTCATTAAATGAAATAAGCGACCATGAGTATCGCACGGTCGCTTATTCCACTATTAAAATCAAATGTTATTTACTCAAGGAAATAATCTCTCCGTCTTCGGGAACGAGCAATTTATCATTTCCTATATTCATTTTCTTCGCCTCATTCCGTAAAACAGCTCTGGTGGTAAGGCAATGATCCACCGCATCCATGTGTACGGCAATGATTTTCGCGTTGCCGCTTTCTTGTATCAATGCCATGACCTGCCGTTCGTCCATGATGATGGGCGTAGCGTCGTAACCGCCGGGCATTACGGCTCCACCGGAATTAACCACGATATAGTCAGGATTATATCTTCCGATATTGTCGGCAATACCTTGTGTCCAAACTCCATCACCGATTATATAAACGGTAGGATGTCCGGAGGCCTTCAGGACAAACCCCGAAGCGTCTCCCATGTTTTTCAGCATGCGGCCAGTGCCGTGTTGCGCATCCGTGCGAATGATCGTGATACCGTCATATACCACACTGTCGGCAATGGCTTCGGCATTCCAGAAGTTGCAGTTAAGAAAGTATTGTTCATCGGCTTGTTGTCCGAACAATTTCAGCGACTTATCCAATACAGCCGCTGCCGTTGGGGCGAAATGGTCAGCATGAGCGTGGGTAACCAATATGAGGTCAAGCCCCTTGGTGATTTCGTCTACTTTCATTGGCAATTCCACCATCGGTGTTTTTACTTTGCCTCTCACGCTTCCTAATGCGCCCTTGGGTGAAAGCATCGGGTCGAGCAGAATATGATGCCCGGCATAGTCAATAAGCAGGGTTGCATTTCTAACTAACTAAATTTGGGATTCTGCAGCATTTCCGCGCGCATAGACGCACAGAAAAAGACTGATAATCAGGAAAGTTGTTGTTATTCGTTTCATTGTCTCAAATTTTAAGTTTTAATTTCGCTGCAAAATTAATACATCTGAGACAGAAAGGCACTACCATTGATTTATGGAATACTACCATTTTGATAACCGTTTATGAATTCACATACGGTTTGTCCTGTCTGCGACTTAAAGAAACGCATCATATGGTTCGGCTCCGAGAAATGCAGCGAGAAAGCCACTTCCTTAACCGACAAACCTGAAAACAACAAACGGCTTTTGATTTCTTCCGCCATACGACACCTGATCATATCCGACACCGTTGTTCCGAATTGTTCCTTGACGTTTTTATTCAAGCAAATCCTGCTCACTCCCGTCATTTCGGCGTAATCGTTAACGGTAAGATTATCGGCAATATGCTTCTCCAGAAGCTGCTTGAACTTATAGGCATAATTGTTTTTCGGTGCACCGAAAGGTAGAGCGTATTCCTTGGCGTATGCCCGGTTGAGTTTTATCAGCAGGCTGTACAGGGAGGACAACAGCATGTGATAGCTGTCTGCCACTGGATGTACCTGTTCATACGCCATTTCGTCAATATAATCAGCGTACTGGCACATTTCGTCGGCAGCTATCTCCAACAACGGCGGACAGGCTGTTTGATAACAGTACAACAGGCGGTAAACGAAATATTTGTCGGAAATCAGGTTATTGATAAACTCCTCTTGAAAAATGACGAACTTGAAATCAAGGGCATCTTCATCCACCTCCCATTTTTGCTGTTGAAAAGGAGATATGAAAAGAATTATATTGTCATGTATAGGTATTGTCCTGTCACCAAGAAGAATCCTTCCGTTACCTTTCCGGAAAAAGAATATCTCAAAAAAGTCGGACTTAAAAGGAGCGACATCGGAAATGTTGCCTTTCAATTCGTTTTTGGGACCAACTTTCATCAGGAAATCAACTCCGCATTCTGTTTTGCTAAATTCAATTAACTTCATATAAAAATAATAAGAGTTGTTAGATCCTGCTTTTTCTTTGATTTCATCTCATTTCACCTAAACATAAGCGTTTCCGGATGTAAAGTTATACATTATATTCTTTATCCACAAATTATACGTTCATAAAATGATGCTTGCTATAAAATCCATATATAATAAGGTATGCGTGCGCACACACACGCGTATGCACGCACACGCGACGTGGCTAAAAATCGAACTTCGACCACCGACATAGGATAACACGTTGTAAGATATACGATTAAGTTGGTGGTCAAAAATCTTATTCCTGTATTTTCGACCACCATTCGACCACCCATCTTTCATCTGTTGGTAAGCCATCGCATCTCTGCAGAAATAGATTGTTCCAGCTTGATGCTGAGTGGCTTGATATTTTTCAGTGCCCTTTCAAACGTTGGACAAGACTTTTGTCAAACGTTGGGCAAGACTTTTGTCAAACGTTGGGCAAGACCTTTGTCAAACGTTGGGCAAGACCTTTGTCAAACGTTGGACAAGACCTTTATCAAACGTGTAAAATACCTTTTTCAAGCGTTAGACAACATCCTTGCCAAAGGTTGGACAATACGCATGTACAACGTTGAACAGTACCCTTGTGCATAGTAAGATAGCATCTTAGCGCAACTTGTATTTAGCAGTTATGGAATGTCAGTACAAAAACTCAATTATGCGCCCATGAAATGATGCTTTACTATAAAAATCTGTTTATATCACATCCATAATTTCCGTTAATCGTTTGCGCTTCTTCTCCGCTTTCGGACAGTCAGGAGCAACATGTCCTATAGGAACTACCACTACAGTTTCAAAACCGTCACGACCGAAATATTGTTGCATCTTATCTGTATCATAATTGCACACCCAACATGTACCAAGTCCACGCTCTGTAGCAGCCAGACATAAATGCTCTGCAGCAATGGCCACATCAACATCACCATGCGGTTTCCCATCATACTTGCGAACCCAGTTTTCCTCAACATTCTTCATGCCGATAATATACATCGGAGCTGTCTTGAACCATTCACGATCATAACACTCCTGCAACTTGCTTTTGCCTTCGTCGCTCCTCACCACGATCCAAAGCCAAGGCTGTTTATTGACAGCAGATGGGGCCATACGCACACATTCCATTACATATTCCAAATCCTCTTGAGATACTTTCTCAGAAGTAAATTTACGAGCCGAGAAACGTTCTCGGCACAAGTTTAACATATTCTCCATATTCAATTCATTTATACTTTTAACATTTCATGAATTAGTTTTCATGTGCGAATTTACGAATAATCGTGCTAATAACAAAGGAATAATTCAAGTATTTATAGTAGGCATCATGTATGCGTTCTTAATAGTTTACTCAATACCCAGGAATGATCCGAAGGGATAACAATACTATCGACAGGACCAAATTGAAAGGAACTTTGCAGAGAAGCCAAATCCAACTAAGCATGCCTATATAGAAATAACATACAAAAAAACGCTGCTACCGTCCTTTCAGACAATAGCAGCACTTTGATATATTAGTCAGGAGCGAGAATTATTTCTCGTCCATTGCAGGTTCGTTGGCAAAGTCAAGCACATTTTTCTTATTAGCTTGCATGCGCTCATACTCTTCTTTCGAGCCTACGATAATCTTTTCAAATTCGCGAAGACCTGTTCCGGCAGGAATCAAGTGACCAGTAATCACATTCTCCTTCATGCCCTCAAGGTAATCAACCTTACCACGGATAGCGGCTTCGTTGAGCACCTTAGTGGTTTCCTGGAACGATGCAGCCGACATGAACGACTTGGTCTGAAGAGCGGCACGGGTGATACCCTGCAGAATCTGGGTAGAGGTAGCAGCAACAGCATCACGTACCTGAACCAATTTAAGGTCACGACGCTTCAGCATTGAGTTTTCATCGCGCAGTTTGCGTGCGGTAACAATTTGACCTTTCTGAAGGTTCTCAGAGTCACCAGCATCTACAACAACTTTCTTGCCCCAGATACGATCGTTCTCTTCTGCAAAGTCGAGTTTATCAACAATCTCCTGCTCAAGGAATGAGGTATCGCCTGGATCGTTGATCTGTACCTTACGCATCATCTGGCGTACGATAATCTCGAAGTGCTTATCGTTAATCTTCACACCCTGCAGACGATACACATCCTGTACTTCATTCACGATATATTCCTGTACAGCCGTGGGACCCTTGATAGCAAGGATGTCTGCTGGAGTAATAACACCATCTGACAGCGGAGTTCCTGCACGTACGGCATCGTGTTCCTGTACCAGAATCTGCTTAGACAACGATACGAGATACTTGCGTTGCTCACCAGTCTTTGATGTAACGATGATTTCACGGTTACCGCGCTTCACCTTACCCATGGTCACCTCACCATCAATTTCAGATACAATGGCAGGGTTACTTGGGTTACGTGCCTCGAACAACTCAGTTACTCGAGGCAGACCACCGGTAATATCACCACCCTTGGCAGCTGCACGAGGAATCTTAACGAGGGTCTCACCAGTTTTGATAGTCTGACCATCTTCAACTACTACGTGACCACCCACAGGGAAGTTGTATGTTCCAGCAACCTCACCGTTAGCGTCAATAATATCACAGGTAGGTACCTTTGACTTGTCTTTCGACTCGGTGACAATCTTTTCAGTAAGACCTGTGGTTTCGTCCGTCTCGGCACGGTAAGTAATACCTTCAATTACATCGTGGAACTTCAAGGTTCCTGCGTATTCAGAAACGATGACGGCGTTAAACGGATCCCACTGTGCAAGTTTGTCGCCCTTCTTAACCAAAGCTCCATGCTTGAAATAGAGAGAAGAACCGTAAGGTAAGTTCATCGAAGAAAGAACGATATTGGTATTGGGATCTACGAAACGTACTTCACCCAGACGGCTGACAACCATCTCACATTCGCGACCATCTTCATCAAATGGTACGGTACGTACTTCCTCAAATTCGATACGAGAGTCATTTTTCACCACGATGCTGGCATTAGCAGCAGCATTGGCAGCCACACCACCGGCGTGGAACGTACGAAGAGTAAGCTGTGTACCTGGTTCACCAATAGCCTGAGCAGCAATCACACCGACAGCCTCACCCTTCTGTACCATACGACGAGTGGCAAGGTTGCGTCCGTAACACTTCATGCAGACACCATGCTTCGACTCACAAGTAAGTACAGAACGGATTTCAACACTCTCAATGGGCGAATCTTCAATAGCCTGTGCAATTGGCTCAGTTATTTCCTCACCGGCAGCAACGATAAGTTCTCCGGTTGAAGGATGAATAATATCATGAACAGATACACGACCAATAATGCGCTCATAGAGAGTTGAAATGACTTCATCACCATTCTTCAATGCAGTGCAAACGAGTCCGCGCAGTGTACCACAGTCTTCCTCATTGATGATCACATCATGGGAAACGTCAACCAGACGACGTGTCAGATAACCGGCGTCGGCTGTTTTCATAGCGGTATCGGCAAGACCCTTACGTGCACCGTGGGTAGAGATGAAGTACTCCAACACTGACATACCTTCCTTAAAGTTCGACAGAATTGGGTTCTCAATAATCTGTGCACCCTCAGCACCAGCTTTCTGCGGTTTGGCCATCAGACCACGCATACCTGAAAGCTGACGAATCTGGTCTTTACTACCACGGGCTCCAGAGTCGAGCATCATGAATACGGCATTGAAACCCTGGTCGGCCTCTGTCATTTCCTTCATCAGCACATTACCAAGGTCGTTATTGATATGTGTCCAGGTATCAATGACCTGATTATAACGTTCGTTGTCGGTAATGAAACCCATGTTATAGTTCTCGGTAATTTGACGGATTTCCTCGTTACCCTTAGCAACAAGGTCCTTCTTAGATTCCGGAATAATGATATCGTCAAGGTTGAACGAAAGTCCTGCCTCATAAGCCATACGATAACCAAGGTTCTTGATACCATCAAGGAACTCACAGGCTTCAGCAAAACCTACATTCTTAATCACATCAGCAATGATATCGCGAAGTGACTTCTTAGACACGATCTTGTTGACAAAGCCAACCTCTTCAGGAATGATACCGTTTACGATAACACGACCAACAGAAGTCTCCACCAAATGGCGGACAGGTTTGCCATCAATACGGTCATCAACCATAACCTTCACTTGAGCGTGGAGGTCACAACGACCTTCATTGTATGCAATGATAGCCTCTTCTGGACCATAGAAAGTCAAGCCTTCACCCTTGGCACCTGGACGGATCTTAGAAATATAATAAAGACCAAGCACCATATCCTGTGAAGGAACGGTGATAGGAGCTCCATTGGCAGGGTTCAGAATATTGTGACTCTGAAGCATCAGGATCTGTGCTTCAAGCACGGCCTCATTGCTCAATGGGAGATGGACAGCCATCTGGTCACCATCAAAGTCGGCGTTAAATGCAGTACATGCCAATGGGTGAAGCTGAATAGCCTTACCCTCAATCAGTTTGGGTTGGAAGGCCTGAATACCGAGACGGTGAAGTGTTGGTGCACGGTTGAGCAATACAGGATGTCCTTTCATCACATTCTCAAGGATATCCCAAATTACCGGTTCACGACGGTCAACAATCTTCTTGGCAGACTTCACAGTCTTTACAATTCCACGCTCAATGAGCTTGCGGATGATGAATGGCTTATAGAGCTCGGCAGCCATCAACTTAGGAAGACCACACTCACCCATCTTCAATTCAGGACCTACTACGATTACAGAACGCGCAGAATAGTCAACACGTTTACCGAGCAAGTTCTGACGGAAACGTCCTTGCTTACCTTTCAGCGAATCGCTAAGAGACTTGAGCGGACGATTGCTCTCACTCTTCACAGCTGAAGACTTACGACTGTTGTCGAAGAGAGAGTCAACAGCCTCCTGCAACATACGCTTCTCATTGCGCAGAATAACCTCAGGAGCCTTAATTTCCATCAGTCTCTTCAAACGATTGTTACGAATGATGACACGACGATAGAGGTCGTTAAGGTCGGAAGTAGCGAAACGACCACCATCCAGTGGAACGAGTGGACGCAACTCAGGAGGAGTTACAGGGATAATTTTCATTATCATCCACTCAGGACGGTTGATGCCCTTCTCCACACTATTGCGGAAAGCTTCAACAACCTGCAGACGCTTCAAAGCCTCATTCTTGCGCTGCATAGACGAGTCGCTGTTGGCACGGTCACGCAGTTCATACGACAGAGAGTCGAGGTCAAGACGGACGAGAAGGTCATAGATAGCCTCTGCACCCATCTTGGCAATAAACTTATTGGGATCACTATCATCGAGATAGTCGTTCTCGATAGAAATCTGGTTCTCGATGATATCGTTATACTCATCTTCTGTGAGCAGGTCGTACATATTCGAACCTACTGCTGCATTTCCTTCTGCATCCTGACGGCCAGCCATAACACCAGGCTGGATGACAACATATCGCTCGTAGTAGATGATAGAGTCGAGTTTCTTAGTAGGCAGACCCAACAGATAACCAATCTTATTAGGCAAGCTGCGGAAATACCAAATATGGGCAACCGGAACTACCAACTCGATATGACCAGCACGTTCACGGCGAACCTTCTTCTCAGTCACCTCTACTCCGCATCGGTCACAAACAATACCCTTATAGCGAATGCGCTTATACTTACCGCAGGCACACTCATAGTCCTTTGTAGGACCGAAGATGCGCTCGCAGAACAGACCGTCGCGCTCAGGCTTATAGGTGCGATAGTTGATGGTCTCAGGCTTGGTCACCTCACCGCAGGAGTTCTCAAGGATCTCCTCTGGTGAAGCCAGACCGATGGTAATCTTGGTAAAATTACTCTTTATCTTTGATTCTTTCTTGAAAGCCATATTTCAATACTTAATATACTTTGTTCTTTGTTCGTTAACTCACAGATTAATCCATCTTGATACTTAGACCAAGACCCTTCAACTCATGCAACAATACATTGAGTGATTCGGGGATGTCGGGAGTTGGCATGGGATCGCCCTTGACAATAGCCTCGTAGGCCTTGCTGCGTCCAACCACGTCGTCTGACTTGATGGTAAGGATCTCCTGAAGCACATGGCTGGCTCCGAAGGCTTCCAATGCCCAGACCTCCATTTCTCCAAAACGCTGACCACCGAACTGTGCCTTACCTCCAAGAGGTTGCTGAGTGATGAGACTGTACGGACCGATAGAACGGGCGTGCATCTTGTCTTCTACCATGTGGCCGAGTTTGAGGAAGTATGTGATACCGATAGTAGCAGGCTGGTCAAATCGCTCACCGGTCTCACCATCATACAGATGTGTTGAGCAGAGGCGTGGCAGACCTGCTTTGTCGGTCCATTCTGCAAGGTCGTCAAGTTTTGCACCATCGAAGATAGGAGTAGCAAACTTCACACCGAGACGTTTACCTGCTGCACCAAGGATAGCCTCAAAAATCTGTCCAAGGTTCATACGAGAAGGCACACCCAGTGGGTTAAGTACCAAGTCAACTGGACGACCATCCTCCAAGAACGGCATATCTTCCTGGCGAACTACCTTAGACACAATACCCTTGTTCCCGTGACGTCCGGCGAGTTTATCACCGACACCAATCTTACGTTTCTTGGCAACATATACCTTACCCATCTGCAGGATTCCTGAAGGCAGTTCATCACCGATGGTAATAGCAAACTTCTTACGCTTCATCTCTGCATCAAGGAGTTTGAACTTCTTCATAAAGTTGGTAATCAACTGAGCGATCATCTTGTTGTTGTGATCATCCTCGGTCCAGTTGCTCACCTGTACATCACCATACTCCAGATTCTTCAGGTTGGTCATAGTAAACTTACTACCCTTAGAAATGATTTCGGCACCAGTATAGTCTTTCACACCTTGTGAAACTTTACCATCGGTCAATACCAGAAGTTTCTCTACAAGAATATCCTTCAGATCTTCTATCTTGGCATTGTGCTCTTCGTCGATCTTGGCAAGCTTAACCTTGTCTTGTTGTTTGTCCTGACGCGTCTTAGTAGCACGGGTAAAGAGTTTCTTGTCGATAACAACACCTGTCAATGAAGGATTAGCCTTCAGTGAAGAGTCTTTCACATCACCAGCCTTGTCACCGAAGATGGCACGCAGCAATTTTTCTTCAGGTGAAGGATCGCTCTCACCCTTTGGTGAAATCTTACCAATCAAGATGTCACCTGGTTCTACACGGGCACCAACACGGATGATACCATTCTCATCGAGATCCTTAGTAGCTTCTTCACTAACATTGGGAATATCAGAAGTGAACTCTTCAGCACCACGCTTAGTTTCGCGTACATCAAGAGAGTATTCATCAACGTGTACAGAGGTCAGTACGTCCTCACGAACAATACGCTCGTTCAATACGATAGCATCCTCATAGTTGTAACCCTTCCAAGGCATATAGGCAACGAGCAGGTTGCGGCCAAGAGCCAACTCACCGTTCTCGGTAGCATATCCTTCCGTAAGGATGTCGCCCTTCTTCACACGCTGTCCCTTGTCACAAATAGGACGAAGGTCAATAGTCATGTTTTGGTTGGTACGACGGAACTTCGGAATACGGTATTCCTTAAGGGCTGGTTCGAAACTAACGAACTCCTCATCCTCTGTGCGATCATAGAGCACACGAATAGTAGTTGCATCAACATAATCGATTACACCCTCGCCTTCTGCAGTAACCATGGTGCGGCTGTCCTCACATACCTGCTTCTCAATACCAGTACCAACGATAGGAGCCTCGTTATGAAGCAAAGGTACAGCCTGACGCATCATGTTCGATCCCATCAGTGCACGGTGAGCATCGTCATGCTCCAAGAAAGGAATAAGCGAAGCTGCAATAGATGCAATCTGCTGTGGAGAAACGTCGATCAAGTCAACTTCTGTTGGTGGAACAACAGGGAAGTCCGCATCTTGACGACATTTCACTACTTCACGAATGAATGTTCCGTCGTCGTTCAGCGGTGCATTACCTTGACCGATTACGTGGTTTTCTTCTTCCTCAGCAGTCAGATATAGTATTTCATCATTTTTGAGGTTGGCCACACCATTTTCTACCTTACGATATGGAGTTTCGATGAAGCCAAGCTCATTAATCTTAGCATATACACACAATGAAGAAATAAGTCCGATGTTAGGTCCTTCAGGACTTTCGATAGGACATAGACGACCATAGTGAGTATAGTGTACGTCACGTACCTCGAATCCAGCACGCTCACGAGACAGACCACCAGGACCAAGGGCAGAAAGACGACGTTTGTGAGTTACCTCTGCCAATGGGTTAGTCTGGTCCATGAACTGCGACAATGGGTTAGTACCAAAGAACGAGTTGATGACACTCGAAATAGTCTTGGCATTGATCAAATCTATAGGAGTGAACACCTCATTGTCACGAACATTCATACGCTCACGAATAGTACGGCTCATACGAGCAAGACCTACAGAGAACTGATTGCCCAACTGCTCACCAACGGTGCGAACACGACGGTTTGAGAGATGGTCAATATCATCGACAGTAGCCTTTGAGTTGATCAACTGAATCAGATATTTAATAATCTCGATAATATCCTCCTTAGTCAGTACACGTACAGACATGTCAGTATCAAGACCAAGTTTCTTGTTGATACGGTAACGACCCACATCACCCAAGTCATAACGTTTGTCTGAGAAGAACAAGTTCTGAATCACCTCACGTGCAGATGCATCATCCTGAGGATCTGCATTACGCAACTGGCGATAAATATACAGAATAGCTTCTTTTTCTGAGTTACTGGGGTCCTTCTGCAAAGTATTGAAGATGATAGAGAAATCCTGAGCCTGATTCTCATTTTTATGAACGAGAATGGTCTGTGCGCCACACTCAAGAATCTCAGCAACGTTATCTTCTGTGATTTCGGTCTCACGCTCCATCATCACTTCGTTACGCTCGATAGATACTACTTCACCTGTATCTTCATCAACGAAGTCCTCGTTCCAGCTCTTCAACACACGAGCTGCAAGCTTACGACCGATAACCTTCTTCAGAGAAGTTTTGTTAACCTTCACCTCTTCAGCCAGGTCGAAAATCTCAAGGATGTCCTTATCATTCTCGAAACCGATTGCACGCAGCAAAGTAGTAACAGGCAATTTCTTCTTACGGTCGATGTAAGCATACATCACACTATTAATATCAGTAGCAAACTCAATCCAAGAACCCTTGAACGGAATGATACGGGCACTATAAAGCAAAGTACCATTGGCATGAACACTCTGTCCGAAGAACACACCAGGAGAACGGTGCAACTGCGAAACTACTACGCGCTCAGCGCCATTGATAACAAACGTACCATTATCGGTCATATAGGGAATAGGACCAAGGAATACGTCCTGAATCACAGTACTGAAATCCTCATGATCGGGGTCTGTACAATAAAGTTTCAGTTTAGCTTTCAAGGGTACGCTATATGTCAATCCACGCTCCAGACATTCGTCAATGGTATAACGCGGGGGATCAATATAGTAATCCAGGAACTCAAGAACGAAATTATTACGTGTGTCGGTGATAGGGAAGTTCTCTGAAAACACCTTATACAAACCGTCATTCTTGCGTTCCTCAGGTGGAGTATCCAGCTGCAGGAAATCTTTGAATGACTTTAATTGCACATCGAGGAAATCCGGATATGGTAACGGATTCTTGACGCTGCCAAAGTTTACTCTGTTGTTTACTACTTTTGAAGCCATATATTATAATGTGTGATGTTCTAGAAATATAGAGTGTTCTAGAAATTTCTAGAACTTTACTTGTAAGACACAAAAAGGTTAAGAACCTCCGACTGGGAAGTCCTTAACCAATTTTTTATTGTTGTGCTAAATTATTTCAGCTCAACTACGGCACCTGCACCTTCGATAGTCTTCTTCAGGTTCTCAGCCTCGTCCTTTGCCATGCCCTCTTTCAGAGTAGCAGGAGCACCGTCAACGAGATCCTTAGCTTCCTTCAGACCGAGACCACAAGCTTCCTTAACAGCCTTAACAACCTGGAGCTTGTTAGCGCCTACTTCTTTCAGAACTACGTCGAAAGAAGTCTTCTCTTCAGCAGCCTCAGCACCACCTGCAGCGGCGGGACCAGCAGCAACTGCAACAGCTGCAGCGGCGGGCTCAATTCCATACTCGTCCTTCAGGACAGTTGCCAACTCTTGTACTTCTTTAACTGAGAGGTTTACCAACTCTTCAGCAATAGCTTTAATATCTGCCATTTTATTCTAATTTTTTAATGTTTTTAAATGTTATTTGTTATACGTTTCGCTTATTTATTACGCTCAGCGATAGCGTCTAGCAGGCCATGGATTTTACCACCAGCGTTGAGACCAGATACGACAGTCTTGATAGGTGACTGCAGCAAAGCCATAACATCGGCGATAAGTTCGTTCTTGCTCTTGATAGAAACCAGTTCTTCGAGTTTGTCTGCACCTACGAAGAAACCTTCCTCAGCGTATGCAGCCTTGAAAGCAGGAATACCTTCCTTCTTGTACTCTTTCAGCAACTTTGCAGGAACATTAGCAGTCTCACAGAAGAGGAGCGCAGAATTTCCTTTCAAGCAACCATACAATGGTTCGAAATCAATCTCAGAAGCCTCGAAAGCCTTGTGAAGCAACTTATTCTTCACAACCACCATTTTAATCTCGCTCTTAAAGCACTTGCGACGAAGATCGCTTGTTTTTTCAGCGTTCAGTCCAGTTACGTCAACGAGATAGAAATGAGGATACTTTTTGAGGTTTTCTCCGAGTTCTACAATAATAGTATCTTTTACTTCCTTTTTCATTTTACTAAACTTTTACGAGTTATTCAACTGATTTAGGATCTACCTTAATACCTGCACTCATAGTGCTTGAGATAAAGATACTCTTAATGTATGTACCCTTGGCAGCAGCAGGCTTCAACTTAATGATAGTCTGAATGAACTCTTTTGCGTTCTCGAAAATTTGATCAGCAGTGAATGTAACCTTACCGATTGACGTGTGCACGATACCTGCCTTGTCAACCTTAAAGTCGATCTTACCCTGCTTAACTTCCTTAACTGCCTTAGCAACGTCCATAGTCACAGTACCACTCTTTGGGTTAGGCATCAATCCACGTGGGCCGAGGATACGGCCGAGAGGACCAAGTTTACCCATGCAAGAAGGCATTGTGATGATAACATCAACATCAGTCCAACCAGCTTTGATCTTGTTGATATACTCATCAAGACCAACGTAGTCAGCTCCAGCTTCCTTAGCGGCAGCTTCCTGATCGGGAGTACAGAGAGCCAGAACTCGTGTCACCTTACCAGTACCGTTCGGCAGCGAAACAACGCCACGAACCATCTGATTGGCTTTACGAGGATCTACGCCCAAGCGTACGTCGATATCGAGAGATGCCTCGAACTTAGTGGTGGTAATTTCCTTCACCAGCTCTGCGGCCTCTTTCAAAGAGTATGCCTTCCCTGCTTCAACCTTACCAGCTACCAACTTTTGATTTTTTGTCAGTTTACTCATTGTTCAAATTGAAGTTATTTGTTATTTACCAGGGAAGTCCCCTTTTACAGTGATACCCATACTTCTTGCTGTACCAGCGATCAGCTTCATAGCTGACTCAATGGTAAAACAGTTCAAGTCGCTCATCTTGTCCTCAGCGATTGCGCGTACCTGTTCCCAAGTAACAGCAGCAACCTTCTTACGGTTAGGCTGAGCAGAACCTCCCTTGATCTTGGCAGCCTCCAAGAGCTGGATAGCAGCGGGAGGAGTCTTGATCACGAAGCTAAATGACTTGTCTGCATAGTAAGTGATAACAACTGGCAAAACCTTACCAGCCTTATCCTGGGTTCTGGCGTTGAACTCTTTGCAGAATCCCATGATATTAATACCCTTAGAACCCAAAGCAGGACCTACGGGGGGAGAAGGATTCGCAGCGCCACCTTTAATCTGTAATTTGATTAATCCAGCAACTTCTTTAGCCATTTCTGTTTGTAATTATTTTAATTTTGTTATATAAGCCATCAGAGTGGAAGCCTCTAACAACCGTATATACGAAGTGGACATACCGTAACTTATGTCCTATTCTTTCTCTACTTGTGTGAATGCAAGTTCGAGTGGTGTTTTTCTTCCAAAGATCTTCACCATTACCTTCAACTTGCGTTTGTCTGCGTTAACTTCTTCAATGACACCACTGAATCCGCTGAAAGGACCATCGATGACCTTTACTGTATCATCCACATTGTATGGGATGGTAACATCAGTATTTTCAATGGAAGACTCCTCTGCTGTACCAAGTATTCTGTTGATATCAGACTGTCTCACCACTTCAGGGTGATCCAGACCACCAAGAAAACCAAGTACATTGGGAATGAAGCGAAGCATGTGAGCCACTTCACCTTGCAGGCGGGCCTGAATAAGGACATACCCTGGAAGGAAAAGCTTTTCTTTAATAACACGCTTACCATTGCGCATCATTGCATATTTCTCTGTAGGCAGAAGGATTTCCCCAACGGAAGCATTGAGCACATCGTTATGCTTCTTAGCAGCTTCGATGAACTCTTTTACTTTGCCTTCTTTTCCACTTACAGCACGCAGGACGTACCAATTCATTCCTGTCTCAGACATCTTTATGTATTATCTAACAATTAGTTGGGATAAACTAAACTCATGATGGCTTTGAATGCGATATCCATCAGCCATACTATAATTGCAATAATCAAAGAAGCTGTAAGTACCAACACTGCACTTTGTGTCAATTCCTTACGCGTCGGCCATGTCACCTTATGTACGAGTTCGTCATAACATGACTTGCAGTAATTTGCTATTGATTTAAACATATCTTCTTGTTTTAGCACGGGAAGGAGGACTCGAACCCACGACCCTCGGTTTTGGAGACCGATGCTCTACCAACTGAGCTATTCCCGTAAGTAGCCCCTGCCCTGAAAAGCAGGGGCTTTATAGTCAATTCCTAAAGTTTGTCTCGTAAGAGAAAAACTGCTTAGAATTAGTCTTCGAAAACTTCAGTAATCTGACCAGAACCAACGGTACGACCACCTTCGCGGATAGCGAAGCGTAGACCCTGGTTCAGAGCAACAGCGTAGATGAGCTCAACAGTGATCTCAACGTTGTCACCAGGCATTACCATTTCAACTCCCTCGGGAAGAGTGATTTCACCGGTGCAGTCCATGGTACGCAGATAGAACTGAGGACGATATTTGTTTCCGAATGGAGTATGACGACCACCCTCTTCTTTCTTCAGAACGTAGATAGAAGCCTTGAACTTCTTGAAAGGCTTGATCTGTCCAGGATGGCAGAGTACCATACCACGTTTGATCTCGTTCTTATCGATACCACGGAGAAGCAGACCTACGTTATCACCAGCACGACCCTCATCAAGGATCTTACGGAACATTTCTACACCAGTTACAACTGACTTCTTGTCTTCACCAAGACCGAGCAGTTCAACTTCGTCACCAACGTGGATAACACCAGTTTCGATACGACCGGTAGCAACAGTACCACGACCTGTGATTGAGAATACGTCCTCGATAGGCATCAAGAAAGGTTTGTCAGTATCGCGTGGAGGCTCCTGAATCCAAGTATCACAGGTATCCATCAGCTCCATAACTTTGTCAACCCACTTTTCAACACCATTCAATGCACCAAGTGCAGAACCGCGGATGATAGGAGTATCTTCTTCGAAATCGTACTGAGCGAGGATCTCTTGAACTTCCATTTCAACGAGTTCGAGCATTTCCTCATCCTCAACCATATCGCATTTGTTCAGGAATACAACCAGACGTGGAACGTTCACCTGACGAGCGAGCAGAACGTGCTCACGTGTCTGAGGCATAGGACCATCAGTTGCAGCAACAACAAGGATAGCACCGTCCATCTGAGCAGCACCAGTAACCATGTTCTTTACATAGTCAGCGTGTCCTGGGCAGTCAACGTGTGCGTAGTGACGGTTAGCGGTCTCATACTCGATGTGGGCAGAGTTGATAGTGATACCACGCTCTTTTTCCTCAGGAGCATTGTCAATCTGATCGAAAGACTTAACATCCTCTGAACCGAAACCCTTCTCGTGGAGAACCTTAGAGATGGCAGCAGTCAGAGTGGTCTTACCATGGTCAACGTGACCGATAGTACCGATGTTTACGTGCGGTTTGGTGCGCACAAAATTCTCTTTAGCCATAGCTTTTCTTTGTTATTATAATTAATGAATGTTCGATTTAAATCTTGTTTTCTCAAGAGCTGTTACCGAGACTTGAACTCGGGACCTCTTCCTTACCAAGGAAGTGCTCTACCACTGAGCTATAACAGCAGGCTTAGAGCGGAAAACGGGGCTCAAACCCGCGACCCCCAGCTTGGAAGGCTAGTGCTCTATCAACTGAGCTATTTCCGCAATAGACTTCCTATTCGGAAGTGGGTGGTGATGGATTCGAACCACCGAAGTCGAAAGACAACAGATTTACAGTCTGCCCCATTTGGCCGCTCTGGAAACCACCCATTAAAAAAAATTCCGCTACTCCTTAACTTGCCATCAAATTGCTTGTGACCTTGTTCTTTTTCTGAGCCTCTTGTCGGATTCGAACCAACGACCCCGAGATTACAAATCACGTGCTCTGGCCAACTGAGCTAAAGAGGCTTCTCTAAGCATCCACCTCCCGAAGGAGTTGCTAACTGTCGGAAAGCGGATGCAAAGGTAGGCATTATTTTTTAATTACCAAAACTTTTTGCGATTTTTTTTATCGATTACGCATTTTTTCTTTAATTTTCTGCAATTGAACCTTCAAAGAATCGACGCAAAGGTCTGTTGCTTCCTCAAAAGTATCGCTTACTTTCTCTACGAAAACTCTATTTCCCGGAACATTAACAGTAATGCTCACCTCTTTATTTTGTGCTGTTGCTGGCTTCACAACTTTGCATACCACTTCTACGGTTTGGATATCTTCGTAGGTTTTTTCCAGTTTTGCTGTTTTCTTTTCGATGAATGCCTGCAGTTTGTCAGTTGCATCAAAGTGGATTGCTTGAATCTTAATTTCCATAGTTACCTCCATTTTTTAGGGTTAATACTATTTATGTTTCACTTATCAGGCCCTTGGATGGGCTTTTTCATACACGCTTTTCAATTGTTCGAATGTTGCGTGTGTATAGATTTCCGTTGTTGCGATGCTCTCGTGTCCGAGCAGTTTGCGCACGCTTTCCAGTTCTGCGCCATTATTCAGCATGGCGGTAGCAAAGGAATGTCGCAGCACGTGTGGTGATCTTTTCTGCTGTGTTGTGACTTTCGAGAGATTGTTTCTCACTATATTTTCCACCTGCCCCCTACTCACTCGCAGCCCTTTGTCGTTTACAAAGAGTGCTTCTGTGTCACGCAGCGGTAGCGTTTCGCGTACTTGAAGATACTGTTGCAAGGTCTCGCAGAGTTCTTTTCCGAAAGGTACGACCCGCTGTTTATCCCGTTTACCGGTCACTTTGAGTTGCATATTGACGAAATCCACGTCATTCACATCAAGTCCGATAAGTTCTGCCAATCGTATTCCTGTAGAGTATAGCGTTAATATTATAGTACGCGCGCGCACATCTTTAACCGAATCGCCCCACATATTGTCTTGATCCATGAGGCGGTCCATATCTTTTTCGCGTATGAATTTGGGTAGTGGCTTTTTGAGTTTCGGTCCTTTGACGTAGTGTGAAGGATCTACTGCAACGATTCCGTATGCAAGTGCATACCTATAAAAAGAACGCACGGCACTCAAACAGTTATTCACTGTTGATGCCATGGCGCCTTTATCCATCAAGCTCTCCATCCAGTCTCGGATGACATCGGAGTCTATTGTCTCCCATGAGAGCTGACTATCCCTAAGTTTAAAATACGACTCGAATTCCCTAAGGCTCTTGTCGTAGTTTCGCACTGTGAGTTCGGAGCGATTCCTCTCATAGCGCAGGTAGCTTAAGAATTTCTTGATCATAGACTCGTTGCATTACAGTTTCTATTTCGGCAACGAATTTACGCAAAAAATATCAAACCACCAAATTTTCGCTCTACTTTTTTTTATTCTTCAGTAGCGCGGAGCTTCTGTACGTAAATAGCGTGTTCCATCTTGAGGCGCTTCAGTACAGACGGCTTATCGAACTGTTGACGACGACGGAGTTCTTTCACAACGCCAGTCTTTTCGAACTTTCTCTTAAACTTTTTGAGGGCCTTTTCGATGTTCTCGCCTTCCTTTACCGGTACAATAATCATGTTCTTTTTGTTTTTATTATTTTAGTTAAACTTTTTATTCTGCCATTAAGCGGGTGCAAAATTACAACATATTTACGAATTGCGCAAGTTTTTTTTCGCTTTTTTGTGATTTTCACTCATTTACAACGGTTTCGTGGCTGTTTTCAGCCATGTTTTTTCATCTTCTGAAAGTATTGGTGCTAATCGGTCATATACCATTTGGTGATATTGGTTGAGCCAATCTATTTCTTCTTCCGACATCATTTCGCGAATAATGGGGCGTCTGTCGATGGGACAGAGCGTGAGGGTTTCAAACTTCAGGAAGGTGCCACATTCGGTTTGGAAAGCAGGAACCACAAGGAGTGTGTTTTCGATTCTCACGCCGAAACGGTCTTTGAGATAAATGCCCGGTTCGTCGGTCACGGTCATTCCTTCGTAGAGCGGTTGCGCCACATATTCCATCCGAATCTGATGCGGTCCTTCATGGACATTGAGGAAGCTTCCCACTCCGTGTCCTGTGCCATGCAGGAAGTTGTATCCGTGTTGCCAGAGGTCGCGACGTGCCACAGCGTCGAGTTGTGTTCCGCTTGCTCCTTTGGGGAATATGAGCATCTGCAACTGTATGTGTCCTTTGAGCACCAGCGTATAAACTTTCCGTTCTTCTTCTGTGAGTTCTCCGAGTGCCAATGTTCTGGTGATATCTGTTGTGCCGTTCTGATATTGTGCGCCACTATCTATGAGCAGAAGACTTTTCCTTTGCAAGGGCACGTCAGTTTCTTGAGTCGGTTCATAGTGCACAATAGCTCCATGTGGTCCGTATGCTGATATGGTATCAAAAGAGAGTCCGCGATAGAGTGGCTGTTCGGACCGTAGCTGTTCCAGTCGATCAGAAACGGTCAGTTCTGTCATTGTTCCATCTATGGTCTGTTCTTCCATCCATTTCAGAAACTTGACCAAAGCAGCTCCGTCTCGTTGCATTGCCAATCGGAATCCGTTCTGTTCAGCCTCGTTTTTCACAGCTTTCATAGCGGGAATGGGCGATGCAGTCTCAACGACAGGACGCGTCACCGCTTGTCGGAGCGTGTAACAAACCTCATCAGGATCCATCAGAATGTTATATTCCGGATAGTCTTTCAGTCCCTGTTTCACCTGATTATAGTCTGCCATGCGCACACCGAGTTTTGCGAGATAAGCCTTCACCTCGTCCCCTACTTTCTCCTTATATATAAATAATGTGGCGCTTTGAGTGTCAATCAACAGGAACGAAACGAATAGCGGACAGCAATGGATGTCGTTGCCTCTGAGGTTTAGCGTCCAGGCAATATCATCCAGCGAAGCCACCAACATACCGTCTGCATGTTTTTCCCGAAGTGCTTTTCGTATTCGTTTCAGTTTTGAGGCAGCCTCTTCGCCCGCATAATCCATCGGTTGTATTTCTACGGGACAGAAAGGCACGGTCGGTCTATCTTTCCAGATACGCTGCAAGGGATCCCATGCTGTTTGCAGCGTAATGCCCCCAAGTTGTTTGAGTTGTGATTTCAAGTTTTCCACCTCAGCCACTCCGTTGGTCATTCCATCTATTCCCACGGCTTTATCGTCCATGTCGGCAAGTTCGCTACCTATCCATTGTGCGACTGTTGGTGTTTCGGGCATTTTCAGTTTCATCAACTGGTATTCTGTTCCTTTCAGTTGTTCTTCGGCAGCAATGAAATAGCGTGAGTCGGTCCATAGCGCCGCACTTTTCAGTGTGACCACCGCAGTACCCGCAGAACCGTTGAATCCACTAATCCATTCGCGTCCTTTCCAATGTTCCGCAGTATATTCGCTATGATGTGGGTCGCTCGTAGTAAACACGAATGCGCTCAGATGTTCTCGGCGCATTTCCTCGCGTAGTATTTCCAGTCTTTTAGCTATAAGTTCTTTGTTCATCTCTCATTTTTCCAACAAAGGTAGTGCAAACCGAGAGAAACACAAAATAAATACTATTATTTATTTTTGGTTCCGAGGTGCAGCCTACCTTGGACCACAGGTCAAAGGTACGATTAAGTGAGTAGAATACAAAAGAAAAAACTGTTTTCTTTTGTATTATCGAACGAAAGTACCTAAGAGCCAAAGGCTCAAAGGTAGTGCAAACTGAGAGAAATACAAAGAAAAACTGGTTTTTCTTTTGATTAGCCCACGCGCAAAAACCGTCAATCGTAGAAAATTTATTTACTCGTATAATATATCATACGCGTTACAGTATTACAGTATTACAGTTTTCAAAAAGCTAAAACGATGGATTTGCAGCATATTTTCCAGCCCAAAACCCTAAAAATCCATATTTCGAGCACTAAAAACCGTTTTCAAAAACTGTAATACTGTAATACTGTAACGGCAAAAAACTCCGTATTTTGGCATTATTTATTTACATACCAAAGCCATTCAACATAATTTCCGCCCCATATCCACCTTCCATGCCTGTGCGCATCATTTCCCGAGCAAGCCCCGAGCAAGTCCCGAACAAGTCCCAAGTAAATCCCAAGTAAGTCCGAATAAATTTACGAACGATATAGGAAACAGATGGGAGACACTACAGTCAAGAAAGGGAAACACCACCCACTAAACTATCATGCAGTTTGAATTCAAATCAGCCATTCGCACATACCATAGTATTTTCAACACATATTCCTAATGACCGATTGAGGAGAAAGCCACGCACAATGTCGCATGCGCTTATCAAGAAACAAGCTATTCACTTCAAAATAGCACCGATGCGTATAGTTCCACGCACCGGCACTACCACGATTGTGAATTTGGAAAAAAGATTTCTTTTTATAGTTTATGACTTACTATATATTATCATCCCAGAATTTTGTGCTATAAAGTACTGCAGCAAAAGCAGGCTTCAGCACCATTTTCTCATCTTTTGTAAGTTCATCCGATTGATCTATAATCTCAATATATTTGTCAATTACAAAAGCCACATCTTTAGATTCTTCAGGATATTGCTTCAATACATCTTCAAACAATTCCAAGATTTTATCCACATTGGAATCATTACCATCTCCTTGGTCCCAACTTTTCATCTGAACATTAGCAGTATCGGTCATCAGCTCTTGATTGACGATTTCGAGCGCACTAATCAGTTTTGAACTTTCATTCTTTGCTAAAGGAGGCACATTTGTTTCTTCGGTTGAACATGCAACCATCAACAAGGTTGCCAAACACAGGCTTACTGCCCATTTACATTTCAAGATAGTTTTCATTTTCGTGATTATTTAATTTGTTAATAATGTTGTTAACTTTCACCTAACGCCAGAAGCATTTCAAATCATCTCTCCGACGTTTCTGATTTCGCTGCAAAGGTAATCAGTATCTTGGTGAAAGCCCTAATAAATTATACACTCAAAATACACCAAATAGCATCGGTGTATTTTGAGTGTATAACAAAACCGTTGTAACAAACTATCTATCAGACTACTGCATTACTACAGCTGCAGTATTTCCTGATAGTTATTGCGCCATTCGTCCTGCAGCCTCCTTTCCAGCACCAGTTCCTTTATATTTGCTTCCGCTGGCATTGAAAGAATAGCGCAACGAGATGTTCAACCGATGGTTGCTCTGTGAAGAATTTTGGTTGAGGGTATAATAGCCACAATCCATATTGACTTTCTGTCGGGTACGCTGCAACACATCATCAACGGTTACTCGCAAGCACAGGGCATCGTTTTTCAGCCAACACTTCTGCACCACAAATCCAAGATTACATATATTGTTCGTCAATCGGAAGTTCATGTAGTCGCCCTTACGCTGGAAATAAAGATAAGACTCCAGTTGCCATTTATGAGGCAGTCGAAACACATTATTCAGATTTGCCACAAACAATGGCCGGTTGTAGTGTACTGTTCTCACGCCACTGGCTTCGCGAGGATCCGCCAAGGTCTGTTTCATGTCGAGTTTCCGCATACCCACGGTCCAACTCGGCGAGTAGCACCCCCATGTCGGCGATGCTGTCAGGAATACCGATACACTCCTCACCGGCACATCGAGGTTACGGTTTTTGACGAGTATTACACCTTTATCATTATAGATATACGACCATTGAGTCAGCGCATCGTCAGTCCGTTCATAGTTAGCCATCAGATTGAACCATTTCCATCGCGCATTTGCACCAATACTGTGAGTCTTGGCATTCTTCAGTTTAGGGTCGCCCGTTTGCAGCGAATAGGGATTGATATAGATAACAGCCTCATTGAGCATCCAGTAATTAGGACGTTGTGTCTTCATACTATAGCTGAGCGAAGTCTGTACCGCTCCCCACTGGTTTGCCCAAGAGAAGGAAGGAAACAGATCGTTGGTGTATCGTTCCAACGAGTTATCATTGTTTATCCTATCCTTATAGTCAAATCCCACATGCTCATAGCGCAGTCCTGCACTCACGCTTCCCACTTTAGGAATCTGACAGGCATACTCCACAAATGCGGCAATACTATTCTCCTTTACCTTCGAATCTGTGGTAGGCACGCCATCCATGGTAATCTGATAGAACGACCGTCGCGTCACCCGACTCATCTCCGACCCTACCTGCAACATACCTTTCCATACAGGATACCCCAACACCAGTTTGTCGGCAAACATCTGATTGGTGGTTTTACTATCCGACGTCATCGTGTTATTCTCCAGATTGACGTTTTCTTGAATATCATCATTTTCCTCTTTCTTATTGGTCAGGAAGTCGATATTGAGGTCGATATTGAGTTTTCCCACCTTACCGTTATAGAAGGCATTCCCCTCCCAGTTGTATGGATAGTGTTCATGGAGTTGTTCTTCTGTCACGTTGGTCGTCTCTTCCTTGCTATCGGGCTTGCCCACAATCATCTTCGTCATATAGGTTTTTTGCCATGCATCATAGCCCGAATCATATTTCTTATGTTGCTCGATGCGCATACCCACGGTATGGTTTTCTGCCAGTTGCAAGTTGAATCCCACGTTCCAGTCCAAACCTTTTCCCGTCCAGTGGTATAGCAGTCGGGTGTTTTGATCGATGCCAGTCAGTTGGTCGCCACTACGATAATAGCTCCACTGGTGGGGTGCACTATCGTTCATCTGATCATGTTTCCATCCGTTCATCATGCCAAAGAGTTCAAAGGATTTATAGCGATACCGCATATTCAGCGTACTCGATCCATCCCAATACCCATACCGCAGGTCGTTCTTCGAATTGGCAGTCAAATCGAAGCCGAATCCATTGCCCTGTCTGCGTATTGTCTTGATGCGCACCACAGCCGTTACAGTAGCATCATACTGTGCACCCGGATTGGTAATCACCTCCACTTCCTTGATTTCCTCGCTACGCAATCTGGTCAGTTCATCGGCATTTTGCATCTTTCTACCGTTAATATAATAAATAGGTGTGCCTTTCCCCAATACTTCCAAAGCATCGCCCTTCAATGTCATACCCGGCACTTTCGACAACATTTCTTTTGCCGAACCCGATTTCTCCAATACCGTTCCCTGTATGGCAGTCACCATCGAGTTTCCCGTGAGTTTGGTTTTGGGCAGACTTCCTTTCACGGTCACTTCCTGCAACATCTTCGCATCATCCTTTAGTACGACACGTCCTCCAAAAGTATGGGTATTGGCAAATGTCGTCTTATAGCCCACGCTGGTCACTTTTAGCACACCATGGTTTTCGGGTGTTTTGATAAGGAAATGTCCTGTTGCATCAGTTGTTGCACCTTGCACAAAGGCGGAATCACCTTCTGAAAGCAATACCACATTCACGAACTCAAGGGGTTGTCCTTGTTCATCGACCACGGTTCCTTCCACATCAGGCAAATGGGTTGCCATGACCATCATACTTACTACTGTCAACCATACAGTAAATGCAATTCTTTTCATATCTTTCTTCGATTTATTGCTGCAAAGATACGCAGGTTCTGCGAATTGCATTTTCATATAAGGGAATAATGGTGTTTCGTCACCATCTGAAATATTAGAAACTGAATTTCAGTCTAAACATGAGTTCTCTCGAACGCAAAGGGTTTATGACGGTAACACGTCGGTTTGCTGACAATCTGAACCATTGGTAGTTAGAACAGTCAAACACATTATTCAATTCCACACCAGCTTCCCACATCTTACTTTTGTAGAAGCAGCGCACATCAGCAAAATAATTAGCCGATACCGACCCATCGTTACTATGATAGAATTCGTTGTTCCATTCCAAACGCCAACGTCCAGGCATTACAAAAATCTTCAACAGATGAGCAAAAGAATTATGCGTTGAACTCACACCGCCATTCACATCCTGATGTTGCACAGACTGCAACCAATAGGAATCAGCAGTCAACGATAACCAATCACTGGGTTGAAGCGCCAGATGAAAGTTGGTTGTCAACATGGCATTCCTATTGCCTACACATTCTTCGTTTAATAGTATGCGCCCCGTATTACAGTTCCAATGACATGATAAAGACATGAACATGCGCGACCACCGCAAGGTCTTTGACAGTCGCGAAAGGATGTTCCATCCGTCCATATCCGTTTCCATAGAGGTTGCCATACTATGGTAACCTGCTTCGTCGATGCTATGATGATAGAGGCGCTGATGGTTTTTATGATTCCATTGCGCATGGACAGAAGCAAAATATCCTTTCATCACATCCTTATACTTGATGGCAAACGATATATTGCGAGTCACAGGAACCACTATACTATTTGGTCCTTGATGGCGCAAATAATAGGTGGTATAGTAAGACATGCCCGTAGTATTCCACCCATCAATAGGCGAAACTGTCTGCCGATAGGTTGACGAAAACTGCCAACGCGATGTAGGCTGCCAGATTGCCTGCAAGTTAATATCCAAATTGGATCGATTCAACCGAACACTATCGAGGCGCTGACCAAGCCACACCACTCCCACATTCGCATTCAACTTCCATGATTTGCGGTTGTAACTGACTGTATTGACAACTTTCACTTGATGCGTTTCAAAGCAGAAGTCGGATGTCAACGCTTGGAAGGTTGATGTTCCTCGCTGTTGTTTAGCCTGATAGTCGATGGCATGACCCAGTTGCAGTCCCCACAAACGATACTTTCTGTCGGCTGATGCTCCCCAGAACCAACTGTCCGCATCAAGATATTGAAGCGTTCCGTCTGCCACCACCATCCTACTGGGCAGATGATTCGCCGACACATAAGCCGATGCCGAAACCGAGCCATTGCCCTGCAACCGACGGATCAAGTGCAGACGGTCGTTAAGATAATAGCGGCGTGGTTTGGTGCGAACCGTAACCGGTTGATTATTCCACTGGGTATTACCTCTGCTGTTTTCCACATGGAGAAAGCCCTTCATGGTATTGGTCAGATAAATATGGTCACCGTTCAATTGATAGGTGGCGTCAGCAGACAGTTGACTCCTGTTGCGATAAGCAGCCATCTCTTCCACCACCATTTTACCATCATCTACATCTACATAGAATGTCTCGGTATGTTGTCCCCATTTCGTATGATCCGTTTTACCATCTATTTGGATACGGAAGTCCGCATCCGCCGATGGCTTAAAAAGCCAGTTGGTTGCAAATACATGAGTTTCGTTGAATAATGTGCGATGGTCATCAAGTGGCGGGGTATTGACTTCCACTCCTTGTACCACTTCACGTTCTGTCGGTGCTCCATCGTCAAGTATTGCAATGGCATTGATTTCTTTTCCAATATCTTTTCCAGTATTGTTATACTTATACATCGAGACACTCTGCTTCATACGAGCAAAGAGCATCTCCGTCAGTTTCACATCACCAAGCCATTCGTTTCCGGAGTTTGCAGTCGTTCCTGCTGCCACATCAGCCATGCCCTGCCATACATTCTTTGCACTATCTGTCAGTACAAGGTTTAATGCTGCTTGTTCAGAAAAGACCACATCGCGCAACATCTTCACAGGTTGATGATGTTCCATCACCTGTACTTTCTTCACATAATCAGCAGGCATGTTCTCTGATGCTTGTACGTATTTAGCCCCCAGCAAATCCATTCCCTCGATATAGAATTTGTTTATTCTCGTTCCTTGATAGGATATTGCTCCGTTTTTATCTACATCAATACCTGGCATTTTACGAAGTACGTCAGCAATGGTTCGGTCTTGTTTCTGTCGAAAACTATTCACCATATAATCGAGTGTATCTCCTGTTTGGCGTATCCTCGACGACTTCACCACCACGTTTTTTATCTCCGTTGTTTGTTCTTTCAGTATGACGGTCTGCCCTTGTCGGAACATTGAGAGCGACAGGGTATCTTTGGCATAGTTCAAACAAGAGAACATGATGTTTTTTGCAGGCTTTCCTTGTGGTACAGAAACCCGAAACAATCCGTCTGCCTGTGTTTTGGTAAAGCACACCGGTCTATTGCTCTCGCCCAAGAGCAATACGGATACTGATTTGATAGGTTCTCCCTGATCATCGGTCACTCGTCCCTCATACCTCTGCGACCATGCCATAAGAGGTAATAACAGTAACACGATTGTCAACCAAACACACCTTGTCCAACTCTTACTCATAGTTTTCCATCAAGAAAAGATATATTTCTATAATTGCACATGTCCGTATAATAAAGTTCCTTCTATTACTACCTGTATAACAAAAGAACCCTTGATGCCCTCAGGAAGTTTACATTCTGCATAACCAAAAGCATATACCTCTTTTAATAAGGACATATTATTATCAACTGAAATTATCGTTAACTTCACAGAACATCTGTCCTCATTAGTTCTTAGATATATCAAATTTCCTTTCTTATATAGTTTAGGAATGAGGAAAACTGTACGGGGACGTCCCCCCTTCAATTCAGTTTCATCATCATAATACAACGGTATTTTTTCCTCTTTATCATCTTGTGCCCACGTTGGAAGTGACGATAATAATATAACTATCAAACAAACAAGTCTTATCATTTTTTTATTCATAGTTTTCCATCAAGCAGGGTGTAAACGATTGAGGGCGAAAATCTGTATTACTATAGTCTGGCTTAGGCATTCCATTGCGGAAACTCACATAACCACTTTGATCCTTCCAAAATTCTGTAATCTCACGTTGAAACCATTCGGGAGTACACTTACGCATATTGTCACCCCATAAGATTATTGGGGAGCGTTTTTCTTCAATACCTACACAAGTAAAAAAGAAGTCGCCCTGACCATCTTCGGCATGGAGTATCAAACCTGGCAAACCTTGAAGTTTCCATGGGCCATCATCTATTGGAATATCCATAGAGTACCATACTGTCCATGTACGACCTCGCCACTCCCCCACAGCTTTGCTGCAAGAATAGCCACACACTACAGAATCTGCGTCCTGCATCTGCCAGTCAATGGCAGGGAGCTCCTGTTCATAGTAATAAAGATATCGGAATATCTCGTCTGTATATGTCAATTCATTCATCGCAGGCAGATGTTTATACACGGCAAAAGAAACAGTTCTTCCAAGTGTTCCGTTGTTTTCCATTGTACGAATCCATTCTCCAACAGATGCGCGAACCATTTTAAGCGAATCATCCAATGCGATAAATTGCCTAAATTTAGAATCATAACAAACAGAAACGTCTTTACCTATTTCGAGTACAACATTTCTATTTATATGTTTCTTCTCCTTATTCATTTTCAGTTTTGCTTCATAATTCACGTGCAAATAAGAAGTGTCTAACACTTCTATTGCTTTCGATGAGCAACACATCAAGCACAATAATATAACGATTCCAAATCTAATCATAGCTGCATTAATATTCTTTCCAGGCCCATAAAAGCCTGGAAAGATAAAAATTATAACATAGCGATTTCTTTATAAAATACGTTCACCATCGGAATTATAAATTGCTTCGCTCTTCAATTCTCCGTCTTCATATATCTCTATAATTGTACAGCCTGTAACACGTTGTTTAGTTACAACGACCTCTGTTTGTGCTGATGCTACAATAGGGAAGGCTGTACCTATACCAAGTAGCAACAGCAACGAAATTAGTTTCTTTTTCATTTTTTGTTTTTATCTGTTTAAGTTTTCAAACTTCCCGTCCAGTTTACAGTCGACAATTAACCGGTTTCTATCCGAGATTGGGATACCCTCGCCTCCATTATGCAACAAAATCAGCTACATTTTGCTTCATCTATGATTGGAATCTGTGCGTACCTGACGCCCACAGATTGACATTACAGTTTTAGTTTTCGTCGGTAAAGGTAGTGTGTTTTTATTTTTTAAGCAAGAAAAAGAAGTACATCTTTTACATGCGTCAACCAGTAACAGAAGCTTTACTATTTAATTATCAAAGCGTTATCAGACAAAATACATTTATTACATCTTTTACTTATCCAAGTCGCATAATGTTCTTTTTTAGTGTCTTTGCACTTTTTTCTCCAAACAACTTTCGATTCGCATCACTGCGAAGATTAGCCACTCGTTGTTTAGTGACACCCATCAGAACAGACATTTCTGCAGGAGTAAAATGAAGACGAGTCAACACACAAGTCATCTGTTCCTTTTCAGACAACATATATCTTTTGTCGTATAAAACCTCTGTGAATTGCGGAAGATCCTGTTTAATCACCTTTTCGAGTTCTATCCATTCCATCTGCGAAGGCACAAATGCACGCGATGCATTTTTATGAAACTGACATACTATCGGACTATGCAACAACGCCATTTCATCATTCCATTCTGTCTGTTTCATCTCTGAATCTACATAGCGCACCAATTCCTGACGAAGTTTTTCTAACTCCTGTTTTTTATTCTTTTGGAATTCCTCCCATCCCAATCGCGATTGATTCAGTTCCTCCACTACTTTATTATATTCAGTAGTCAACTGCATATATCTCTCACGAATAGTATTTCTATGTTGTTGCACAATTCTTTTACGTCGTCGGACGAACACACACAGAAGCCCTGTCAAACACACAAACGCAACAACTACTATACCCGTAACAAATCGATAGTGCTTAGTCTTTTTCGTTGCTTTCATTGCCTTATGCTGACTATCTTCATAGTTATAAATAGCAGTAGCCCTTACAATCTCATCGCCAGAATGAATGAGATTAGCAGTATCATTAGTTTGACAATACAACTTTGCATATTTTACAATAGAATCCTCTTGCTTTTGTCGTTGAAAATAGTCCATTAGCCCTTTATACGCATTTACTTTGGCACTGAATGATGCCCATGGACGTAATGCTTTACGATAATACAAGACCGCACTATCCGAATGGCCTGTATATTGGTAATACTTTCCTCGATATACATAATAGAGTTCTTTTCCTCTTTCGACATTCCCTTTCTGATCAAAGAAACCAGAATGCTTTTCATATTCATTCAGTATGCGTATGACCTCTGGATAATTCCGCCGTTGCAATTCAAAAGCAGCCACATCAATTTCCATTGCCGCAGCAATTGATTCATGCCCCATAGCTCGCAACATGGCAGATGCTCTTCTACTATAGTACAATGCAGAGTCAGGTTGGTTCAGCATATTAAACACTGGAGCAAGATAAGAATAAAACATCCATGCAGACAATGAATCTTTAGCGCGCCAAGCATAATCAACTGCTTTTTTCTCTGCATCAAGTTCCATCTGAGGTACACGTTGTTGATGATACACCTCCGCTATCTGTCCATAGACCCGACTCAACCTTTTAAAATCACATTCAGCAGACATGGTGTCAGCATACTCCATCGCTTGTCGGAAACAGACAAGCACTTTAGGCATATCGCCTTTATCATAAGCCGAACGACCCATTAAATAATGTGCTGCCATTTTTTCATTAGAGGTCCCCCATTTATCAAACCACATAACCACATTCTGTAACGATGTCACAGTATCCAGTTTTGCACCAGTTTGATTAAGCGAATCTATCCGTTGCAGTTCGCTACGCATCTGCTTTCCGTGGCAAGAACATAATATTAATACACCTATTATATATATGAGCGTTTTAGGGTTCATCATTAGTATTTCAGTTATTCATAGGCAAAGATACAAAATAACAGGCTCATTATGCCACATGGAGTTTACAAACGTATGATATTTTAATTTTTATAACATTAAATTGCAATTAAAGTGTTTCATATAATAAGTTTTTTTGCTAACTTTGCATCGAAAGAAGAACAAACATCATTAATAAAAAACAACTATGGAATATTTATCAAATGACAAGCTTTTGATCGTCGGTGCCGGCGGTATGATTGGTTCAAACATGGTACAGAGCGCTTTGATGCTCGGTCTGACTCCTAACATCTGTCTGTACGATATCTATGAGCCAGGTGTTCATGGTGTATTCGACGAAATTCAGCAGTGCGCTTTCGCAGGTGCTAACGTTACTTACACTGTTAATCCCGAAGAGGCTTTCACAGGTGCTAAGTACATCATCTCTTCAGGTGGTGCTCCCCGTAAAGACGGTATGACTCGCGAGGATCTGCTGAAAGGTAACTGCCAGATCGCTGCTGAGTTTGGTGACAACATCAAGAAGTACTGCCCCGAAGTGGAGCACGTTGTTGTTATCTTCAACCCCGCTGACGTAACAGCTCTTACTGCTCTTATCCACTCAGGGCTGAAACCCAACCAGCTGACTTCACTTGCTGCTCTTGACTCAACCCGTCTGCAGCAGGCTCTCGCACTGGAGTTCGGTGTTCAGCAGGATAAGGTTACCGGTGCTCACACCTATGGTGGTCACGGTGAGCAGATGGCAGTATTCGCTTCTCAGGTTAAGGTTGACGGCAAACCTCTCTCAGAGATGGGCCTCTCAGCTGAGCGTTGGGAAGAGATCAAGCACCACACCGTACAGGGTGGTTCAAACATCATCAAGCTCCGTGGTCGTAGCTCATTCCAGAGCCCTGCCTACAATGCTGTGAAGATGATTGAGGCTGCTATGGGTGGTGAGAAGTTCACTCTGCCTGCTGGTTGCTATGTAAACTGCGACAAGTGTGGTTTCAAGAACGTGATGATGGCTATGCCTTCTACCATCGACAAGACTGGTGTTCACTTTGTTGAGCCTGCTGGTACAGAAGAGGAGATGGCTTCACTCGCCAAGTCTTACGAGCACCTTTGCAAGATGCGCGACGAGATCGTAGAACTGGGCATCGTTCCTCCCGTTGCTGAATGGAAGGAAATGAACCCCAACCTCTAATTCATAACTTACACGAACTATTGTTCAAAGGTCCTGACCATGCCGTCAGGACCTTTTCTTTGTTATATAGGAAATGTTGCTTATCAACGGAACACGCCATAGTTTCTAAGCTCCATAAACCATGAAGCATAGTGGTTAAATCAAAAAAAGTATTTGTTCACATTATATATATGTATCGCGCACGCGCACGCGACACACGAAATATTCGACCATCGGCCACCCTGTTTTTCTATCTTATTGATCTACAATCAATCACAAAAAATACGGTACAGATTTACGACCACCATTCGACCACCGATCGACCACCATTCGACCACACGACAACAAACAGGTGTTTGCATGAATCCTTGCAACGGCTACTGCAAGACATTCACCACATCTTTCTGTCTTTCAGCAGGTGTCACTTTGACCGAAACCACCTTTCCACCTTTCATTTCAGCCTCAACAATGGTGCCATGAGCAGCATGTAGTCGGAAGTGAACATCCCACTCTTTAGGCCATGCCGGGAAGATATAGAGTTTGTCACCAACTTCCTGCAACAGCATTTCCTGCATGCCAATCATGCCCGAACCGCCCCAGTTATGGTCAGGAGTCCAATCATAGCCAGGTCCCCAAAATGCCGGAAAGCGATGCGGACCGTCGGCGAGTTTCTTTTCCAATAGTCCTTTTGCCTCATCTCTCATGCCGAGACATGCTGCCCATATTACATCCTGTTTCCAACCGATGTGCGTTCGGAACTTCAGCGCCAATGAATCTTCCTGATAGGTGCGTTTTGCCACGTCGATATCAGGGCGACCTACGCCATAGATACGCCATGGAAATATCGGATAGAGTTGTGGTGTTTCCACATTCTGCACCCTTTCATAATGTACGGCAGGAGCAATTTTTCCATCGCGAACCGTAATCTCCGGCAATCGCTGATAGAAGTCAGCGAGCAGCGAGTCGCCACCCAGATAGTCAATGAGTGCTGTGGTCACGGTGCGCAAAGCCGCAATAGTAGAAGTAGAATTATAGGCACCCTTGATAGTCTCACATCCACTTCCGGGATAGAGCACCAGTTTTCCATTTCCATCGAGCGTCTTTGCACTGCGTTTGCGTGCCAGATACTGATAGTGTTCATCGAAGAAGCGGAGACATGATCGTATCATCGGCACATAGTCGGAGATATCCATACCCGAATAGCGATGCGCCTCCAGCGCCATCATGCAAAACTCCAAGCAGGTGTCCCATTCATATTCCAACCACGCATTGCGCTCCATGCCAGGGTCAAAGTCATCAGGACGCTTCGTGCCATACTCCGGCAAACAAGGCAAACCATAGTTTTCCACCTGTTCTGTGAGACACGCACCGCCATGGTTCCAATACACCTTCGACCGCAATTCTGCATTGCGATAGATGCGAAGATAGAAGTCGAGTTGTGGTTTAAGCACATCATAATCGCCGTTTTTCAGCATCGGCCAATACACCAACCGTTGGTTTTGTGCCGTATGCACACCACCGCCCCAGTTGCGGTAATCGGGTGTGATGCGATATTCGGGAGCCTTTTCCACATATTCCGGATCGAAAGTAAAGAGCCCGCCGTTGAATTTTGTAGGCCATTCGCCACGACTGTTGCACCCTAACATATAGCGAAACAAGGTATAGTTGCGCACGGCGGGAACGTTGCCCTCTACGAAACTGCGTTGCCAGAACTGCCGCCACCACTGCCGAGCGACTTTCTTATCACGTTTCTGATTGACGGTTTTCGTGGTTTGTGCCAGTTGTTGCATCCATTGCGCCATGGTTCCCTGACACGTAGCCATAGCTATCATAACCGCTTGGCGCGATGCTTTTCTGGTCGAGCGATAGGTCCATCGCTCATAGTCGGTACTGGCATACTGCCCTGTAGAATGACTGTCAAACACAAAGCCGTCGCCTGTCAGTTGTCCACCGAAGGTCAGTTTCGCCAAAGGATTATACATCTGTTGTTTCACCGTCTCCATTTTCTGCTGCTTCACCGTAGCATCGAAGATGGTCACATCACTGTTATGATGGAAAAATATCAGCTTGTCCGCAGCCTTCAGAATACTGTCGCGCCTTGTGACAAGCGTTTTAGGAGCAGCAAATTTATAGGAAGTTTGAAAACGACCACGCTTGCCAAGCAGCCTGTCATGGGTTCTCCACGACTCATACGATACCTCTGCCTGACAGTTGCCCTGCTTGTCGGTCATCTCCACATGTACCACGGGTTTCTCCACATCCGCCCATATCAATACGGTCAGACTACCGTCGGTCACTTCACAATAGCCTTCCTGCAACACCAACCGTTGACGGAAGGCAGTAGTATTGAATGGTCGCGAGAGATGAATGCGGAAGCGTCCGAGCTTCAGCAAACTATTGTTTTCATCGAAACAGCCGCTGCGCGAGAGGTAGAAGAGCACATCACCCTGTTCCACCCAGACGTTCATGCCCACATCACCTCCGCCACACGGCATCGACTGCGAGGCATTGCTGCTTGGCGAAGTCCATTCGTAGGGAGCGGGCTGGGCTTGTACTTTCGCCATGACAACCATCATGGCAAGTACCGTCAGCAGCGTCTTTCCGATGTTCATGATTATTCTGTTTGTTTGCCGAAATGGCAATCTGGATTTTCCTCCTTATACCATTTGGAGTATTCCACATAGTGCTTGGCATTATCAGTCTGTCCCGGACGCGTAGGTTTAAGATATTTGGCAGGCACTCCACCCCATATCTCGTGAGGTCCTATCTTCGTGTTTTGGAGCACCAATGCACCGGCAGCCACGATAGCTCCCTCACCCACTTCACATCCGTCGAGCAGTGTTGATCCCATACCAATGAGTGCTCCGTCGTGGATGGTGCAGGCATGAACGGTGACGTTATGACCGATGGTTACATCGCTGCCGATCACTGTCGGACCCGTATCGTGGGTCACATGAATGCACGAACCATCTTGCACATTGGTGCGGTCGCCGATGGTAATAGGAGCCACATCGCCCCTTACCACCGCATTAAACCATATAGAACACTCGTCGCCCATAGTCACTTCGCCCACGATGGTGGCATTTTCACTAAAATAGCAGTCGCGTCCCCATTTGGGTGCGAGTCCTTTTATCGTCTTGATTAAAGCCATAAGATAGTCAATGATTAGAGTCCTACACTGTGCAGCACCTTGCCTGTGGCGCCAGCCTTACCTTTCACATAGTCGCCAGCCTTCTTTCCGTCAGCCTCCACCTGTTGTGGGTTGGCATCAAAGCGATCCATGATACGCTGGAAATCGGCAGCACCGTTGATTTCCAGTCCACCGCCGCACGCTTTGAGCTGCTGTGCTTCCTGGAATCGCTGGTTGTTCGGTCCGAAGATCACGGGCACTCCCCATACCGCAGCCTCAGGCAGGTTATGGATGCCCACACCGAATCCTCCGCCCACATACGCCACTTCACCATAGTGATAGATGCTGCTGAGCAGACCGAAACAGTCGATGATAAGCACCTGTGCATCGCGCACCTCTTCAGCCGAAGCCTGTGTGTAGCGCACCGCCTTACCTTCTATCTTCGATAGAATCTGTTGCAGATGATCCTCCCCGATGACATGTGGAGCGATGATGAGTTTCCAGTCTTTATGTGCATTAAACCATGGGATGAAGATATCTTCATCGGGTTGCCAGCTCGAACCAGCCACAAATGTGCGGTGTCCGTCAGTAAATGCTTCCACCACAGGCAACTGCTTGGCAGCCTCTTTGATTTGCAGCACGCGGTCGAAACGGGTATCGCCAACCACGGTCACCTCGTTGATGCCAATCTTTGCCAACAGTTGTCGGCTGATCTCGTTCTGCACGAAGAAGTGGGTAAAGCAGTGCAGTACGCGTCCGTAGCTACGTCCATACCACTTGAAGAACACCTGTTCCGGTCTGAAGATGCTCGACACACTATATACCGGCACCTTTCTGTATTTGAGGATATGCAGGTAGTTGTACCAAAACTCATACTTGATGAAGAACGCCATGACCGGACGTATGGTACGCAGGAAACGGCGTGCATTCATGATCGTGTCAAGGGGCAGATAAGTAATGATATCTGCGCCTTCATAGTTTTTGCGCACCTCATAGCCCGAAGGCGAGAAGAACGTCAGTAGAATCTTATATTCCGGATGTTCACGCTTCAGTTGTTCCATGAGCGGACGCCCCTGTTCAAACTCACCCAGCGACGCAGCATGAAACCATACATACTGCGCGTTAGGATCCATTTTCTCCTTGATGATGCCAATGGCCTGACGTTCTCCACGCCACATATTCCTCACCTTCTTACTGAAAAGCGAGGCAATGACCACACCAATGAGATAGATATAAATGACGATATTATACATAAATAGCGCGCCAAGTGATTAGCCCAACACTTCAATTGCCTTTTTCATACGGGCAATGGTCTCTTCCTTGCCGAGGAATGCCGATATGTCGAACATACCAGGACCCTTGCCTTCGCCGACGAGAGTGAGTCGCCAGGCATTCATGATATTGCCGAGTTTATATTCTTTTTGCTCTATCCACTCGTGTACAATCTTTTCCTGATTCTCCAGTGAGAAGTCGTCGATACCCTCCAGCACATCAATCAGTTCGGTAAGCTGCTGTGCCGAATCGGCTTTCCAACGCTTTTTAGCTGTTTTCTCATCATAGGCTGTGGGTGCTTCGAAGAAGAACGAGCAGAGGGGCCACAGTTCCTTAACAAACGAGACGCGGTCTTTCATCATCGTCACCACCTGCAGAATGCGCTCCGAAGAATCGTTGACTCCATGTTCACGACAGATGGGTTCGAAGAGTGAGGCAATTTCCTCGTTGCTCTTCTTAAGGATATATTCGTGGTTGAACCATATTCCTTTCTCGTAAGCGAAGCGTGCGCCAGCCTTCGAACACTTAGTGATATCAAACAGCTTGACGAGTTCGTCGAGTGTGAACATCTCCTGTTCGGTACCGGGATTCCATCCCAACAGTGCCAAGAAATTGATAACAGCCTCTGGGAAATAGCCACTCTCGCGGTATCCCGATGATACTTCGCCAGTCTTAGGATCATGCCATTCGAGGGGGAACACAGGGAAACCGAGGCGGTCGCCATCGCGCTTAGAGAGCTTACCCTTACCGTCTGGTTTGAGCAACAACGGCAGATGGGCAAAACGTGGCATAGTATCTTCCCATCCAAAGGCGCGATAGAGCATGACATGGAGCGGTGCACTGGGCAACCATTCCTCACCACGAATCACGTGAGAGATTTCCATCAGATGGTCATCCACTATGTTGGCGAGGTGATAAGTGGGCAGTTCGTCGGCACTCTTATAGAGCACTTTATCATCTACGATATCGCTTTTGACGTGTACTTCGCCACGAATCATATCGTTGACCAATATCTCCTGACCGGGTTCCACCTTGAAACGCACAACATACTGCTTGCCTTCAGCAATCAGCGCCTGCACTTCTTCGGCAGACATGGTCAGCGAGTTGCGCATCTGCTGACGGGTGTGGCAATCGTACTGGAAGTTTTGTATCTCTGCACGCTTGGCTTCCAACTCCTGTGGAGTATCGAAGGCAATATAGGCACAGCCGCCATCGAGCAGTTGCTTCACATATTTCTTGTAGATATCGCGACGCTCGCTCTGACGGTAAGGTCCCTTATCGCCACCGAAGGAAACGCCCTCGTCAAACTGGATACCCAGCCACTTGAACGATTCAATGATATACTCTTCGGCACCAGGCACGAAGCGGTTGGAGTCGGTATCCTCTATACGAAACACCAATTGTCCGCCATGCTGACGGGCAAAAAGATAATTATACAATGCAGTTCGCACACCTCCGATATGAAGCGCGCCAGTAGGACTCGGAGCAAAACGCACCCTTACTTTTCTTTCTGTCATCTTACAAATAATCTTAGAAACGGATTAATACTTTGCAAAAGTACACATTATTTTTCATATATTCATGTTTTTTTGCTTGAAAACCACATACTTTCCGTTTTTTATCGTAACTTTGCCAAAAAGTCGGAAGACAGCTTCATTATCAATAACGAAAATTATTCTGCCCGTGAAAGAAAATAACTATTGGCGCAGCTTAATGATTTGCGCAGCCCTCATCACCGTTTCCGTGCTGTTGATCGTGTGGGCCATTCCCCGCGACAGCCGCAACTATTTCTTTGCCGAACAGGGCAAACCATGGAAATATGCCGACTTCACCGCCCCCTTCGATTTCCCCGTTTATAAGTCGGAAGCCGCCATCAATGCCGAGAAAGACAGTTTGATGAAGGACTATGAGCCCTACTACAAATACGACAAGGAGACGGAGGGTCGCATGATACGCAAGTTCCGCACAGATTTTGCCGATGGTATTCCAGGCCTTGGTCCTGAGTATGTCAACATGATAGTGAAGTGCCTTCATGAGCTATACCAGCAGGGCATCATGCCTTCAGCCGATTATTCAGAACTGCGCGCAGATACTGCCGCCATGATTCGCGTGGTAAGCGGCAAGGTGGCAGGAAGTATTCCTGTGGCAAGCGTCTATTCCACCAAGACCGCCTATGAGCAGCTTTTCCGCGAAGAACCCCTTGCCCTGCAGCGCCCCATCCTACAGAAATGCGACCTCAACGACTATATCACCAACAATCTTTACTTTGACCGCGAGCGCAGCGAAGCAAGCAAGAGCGACATTCTCTCCAGCATTGCACTGGCAAGCGGTGTGGTGCAGAAGGGACAGAAGGTGATTGGTCGAGGCGAAATCGTGACCGACAAGACCTACCGCATCATTGAATCGTATATGAAAGAAAACGAGCGGTTGCAGCAAGACAGCACGCAAAACCAGTTGGTACTGCTCGGACAGATCATGTATGTGGCTATCTTCATGATCACCTTTACCGTCTATATCTTTCTTTTCCGGCGCGACTACTTGGAGAAACCGCGTAGCATAGCCATGCTCTACGTATTGACGGTGGTGTTCTGTCTGCTCACAGCAATCTTTGTACGCAACACGTTCATCCACGTCTATCTGTTGCCGTATGCCATGGTGCCCATCTTTATCCGTGTGTTCCTCGACTCGCGAACGGCATTTATGGCACACATGACCATGGTACTCATCTGTGCCATCATGCTCGCCCACCCCTTCGAATTTATCGTGGTAGAGTCGGTTGCCGGTCTTACTGCCATCTGTTCGCTTCGCGAAATGACACAGCGTTCCCAGCTTTTCAAGACAGCCATCATTGCCACCGCTGCCGCCATGATCACCAATCTGGCATTCGACTGGATGCGCAACAGTTCGCTGACGCAGATAGACTATAGTTCCTACAACTATCTGATGGTAAACGGTGTGACCCTGCTCTTCGCTTATCCACTACTCTATCTGGTAGAGAAACTCTTCGGATTCACCAGCGACATCACCCTGATCGAACTCTCCAATTCCAACAACGACCTCTTGCGCCGCATGAGTGAGATAGCTCCCGGCACCTTCAACCACTCCATCCAAGTGGCAAACCTTGCTGGAGAGATTGCCAACAAGATAGGCGCCAACGCCACACTCGTGCGCACGGGCGCGCTATATCATGATATAGGTAAGCTGTCGAACCCTATCTATTTCACCGAAAACCAGACGGGTGTGGATCCCCACGATATGATCGACGACATCAAGAGCGCACAGATTATCATCAGCCACGTAACCGAAGGACAGAAAATGGCAGACCGCTACAACCTGCCTAAACCCATTCGCGACTTCATATCGACCCACCACGGACAGGGAAAAGCCAAATTCTTCTACATCAGATACAAGAACGAACACCCCAACGAGGATGTTGACGACCTGCTTTTCACCTATCCCGGTCCCAATCCCTTCACTCGCGAACAAGCCATATTGATGATGGCTGACTCGGTAGAGGCGGCTTCACGGTCGCTCTCCGACTATACCGAACAAAACATTCGCGACTTGGTGAACCGCATTATCGACTCGCAAATGAGCGAAGGATACTTCCGCGAATGTCCTATCACCTTCAGAGATATACAGTATGCTAAAACCATACTCATCGAAAAGCTAAAGACGGTATATCACACCCGTATCAACTATCCTACGGAAAAGAAAGAGGCAAAATAGAAATAAACGCACCCGAAATATTGCACACCAAAGGGCGTGTTTGTGCAAGAAAATGTTGCACAAACGCGCCTTTTTGTGCATATTTAGCACAAATTTTAGTTAACAAACCTTAATATCCTTGTGACATTTACGGAAAATTAGAACAATACAACTACCTTTGCAGCCAATTTTAAGATAATTTTGTTTAATTCAAAGGAATGAAAAAGAGTTTTATTACCTGTGTTGTTTTCATGATGACAACCATTTGTGCGTATGCTGGAGGTCTGCTGACCAATACCAACCAGCACGCTGCCTTTAACCGAATGATGAGCCGTGAGGCATCCATCGGTATCGACGGAGTATATTACAATCCTGCCGGCGTGGCATTCATGGCCGACGGACACCACCTCGCCATCAACTGGCAGTTGGCTTATCAGACCCGTGACATTGAGAACGATTATATGCTTTTCACTAATAATGTGAACAACGCCATTACCCCACGCACTTTCCAAGGTAAGGCATTCGCTCCCGTCATCCCATCATTTCAGTATGCTTACAACAAGAACCGTTGGTCGTTGCAAGCCAACTTTGCACTGACTGGTGGCGGCGGTAAATGTACTTTCGACAACGGACTGGGTTCGTTTGAGAAGATTGTAGCCGAAACAGCCATGGGTGCTTGTCAGTTGGCAAGCGGTATCGACCAGGTGGGTGCTGCCGTGGGACAAGCCATGGGTCTGCCCATTCCCAGCCGTGTCTTCAGTTCTGACGCTGCTTTCGGAACCGATGGTAAATACAGCTACGACAGCTATATGCACGGTCGCCAGTATTACTTCGGTCTCTCTGTAGGTGCTGCATACCGTGTAAGCGACAACTTCAGCGCCTTTGCCGGTGTGCGCGGAGTATATGCCACCTGTAACTATTATGGCTATGTGCGCGACATCAAGGTTGGCGCAATGCCACTCTACCAGGTGCTCGACCCTTCAAAGCCCAACGCAGCCAATATCGAACTGAGCTGTGACCAGAGCGGACTGGGCTTCACCCCTATCCTTGCTGTGGATTACAAAACCGGCAAGTGGAACTTCGCTGCAAAGTATGAGTTCAAGACTCGTATGCGCTTGAAGAATAAGGCTGTCAACTATGCTCCAAGTATCGGTAACTTGGCAGACAATCTGAGAGCTGCCTATATCCAGGCTGGTGTTCCCGAAGCTGCTGCTGACGCTATCCTTGGCAACGAACACGTTACCGCTGCCATGGGTCAGCTTAAATCACAGTTCGACCAGAAACTGGGTGCTGCCATCGGAGAATATGAGGATGGCAAGAAAATTGCCGGTGATATTCCTGCCTATCTGGCTATCGGTGCGGGCTACAAACCCATCGATGCACTCCGCATCAACGTAGGTTTCCACTGGTTTGACGATAAACACGCCACTTCATACAACGACCGTCAGAAGTTGTTGAAGCGTGGAACACTCGAATGGAATGCCGGTGCAGAATACGATGTATGCAAGAAACTCACCGTAAGTGCTGGATGGCAGAACACCAACTACGGCATTTCCGACGAGTATATGGAGGACCGTTCATTCGTAGTTGGCTCCAACTCAGTAGGTGGCGGTGCTGTGGTCCACCTCACCGACAAGATGCATCTCAACGTGGCTTACTTCCACACCTTCTATCAGCATAAGAAGATGGAGGAGAAAGTGCAGCTCACCGCTGACAAGAGCCTCAGCTACAGCAGCGATTTCACCCGCAACAACAATGTGTTTGCACTGGGTCTCGACATCGATTTCTAATACCATTCATAACAAGCAAGTCGTTCGCGACTGTCATACTTACACACCAAAGCCGTGGAGAAGATTCTCCGCGGCTTTGTTTTTTTCGTTACATCACATCCCTACCCAACATACTTCCCTCAGCAAATCAATTTGTTTTCCTCAGCAATTCAATTTACTTTGCTCAGCAATTCAATTTGTTTTCCTCAGCAATTCAATTGAAATTGGCCAGCAAATTCAATGAAATTGCTGAGCAAACTCAATGAATTTGGTCTGCAAACTCAATGAATTTGCAGAGCTATGTAAGTTACACAGGCTTCAAACAGCTTATTATCAAGGAATTACTGTAACATCGAAAGCATTGCAAAATGAATGGTTTTTGCGTGGCATAAACCAAATTTAAGGATAGCATTGCCATAGGTTTCTGACGGTTGAAATCATGGTTTGGAAAGTGCAACAACGATCTTTACATCCTATTGCGGATCGACATCGTAGTAGATGACAAGCGATGAATAGCGCTTGTCGCCCATCATTTGCTGTTGCACCTGCAACAAACATTGGCGCACACGAGGGAGATCAATACCCAGTTCGAGTTTCAAAACGAGTTTGCGGATATTCTGCGACTTCACTTTTGCCACTGCGGGTTTATCGGGACCAAGCACTCTGGCGCCAAACAACTGACGCAACCGCGACCCCATCTCTATAGCGGCGGTCTCTACCGTGGCATCGTAGCGATGCTTCAGAAATACATAGACCAGATGGGTGAACGGCGGATAGCGGAAGAGTTGGCGCTCTTCCACAAGGTCATGGTAGAGCGCTGTGTAGTTGTGTGCCACCACTTGTCCGATGACAGGCACTTCGGTATTCTTCGTTTGTAGTATGACCAGCCCCTGATGACCTTTTCTGCCTGCACGTCCTGCCACTTGCGACATCATCATAAAAGCTTGTTCGTAAGCACGGAAATCGGGATAGTTGAGCATGGAATCGGCATTTAATATGCCCACCACGCTCACCTTGTCGAAGTCGAGTCCCTTGGTCACCATCTGCGTACCGATAAGGATGTTGGTGCGCCCGGCACCGAAATCGCTGATGATACGCTCGTAGGCATTGCGCGTTCGGGTGGTATCAAGATCCATGCGTGCAATGCGTGCTTCGGGGAAAAGGTCGCGTATCTGCTCTTCTATCTTCTCGGTTCCGAAACCACGCGAACGCAGGTCTTTCGACTCGCAACACGGACATCTATCAGGTATCTGATACGTATAGCCACAATAGTGACAGGTCAACTGGTTGGTTTGGCGGTGCAACGTGAGCGAAACATCACAATGCTGACACCTCGGCACCCATCCGCACTGATGACACTCCACCATCGGCGCGAAGCCACGGCGATTTTGAAAGAGTATGACCTGCTCTCCTTGTTGCAGCGCTTCACGCATGCTGGTGAGCAAAAGTGGCGAGAACGGTCCTTTCATCTCCTTGCGATGTTGCAGCCGTGCCACATCGACCACTTCGATACGTGGCAGTTGCATGCCCTGAAAACGTTGAGTCAGCGAAACAAGCCCATACTTGCCGGTCTGCGTATTGTAGTAGGTTTCCATGGATGGAGTGGCGGTGCCCAACACGGTTTTGGCACCGGTCATGTGTGCCAAGACGATAGCTGCCGATCGCGCATGGTATCGGGGAGCAGGGTCTTGCTGCTTGTAAGAGTTTTCATGTTCCTCATCGACAATGACCAAACCCAGTTTCTGAAAGGGTAAGAGCACTGCCGAACGGGCACCGAGAATGATGTCGTAGGGATGTGATGAGAGTTGCTTCTGCCAGATTTCCACGCGCTCAGCATCCGAATATTTAGAGTGGTAGATGCCCAAGCGGTCGCCAAACACGCGTTGCAGGCGTTGCATCATTTGCACCGTCAATGCTATTTCGGGCAAGAGGTATAACACCTGTTGCTTGTGTTCGAGGGCTCGGCGGATGAGGTGAATATAGATTTCGGTCTTGCCACTACCTGTCACACCATGTAGCAACGTAACGGGATGACCCATCATCTGCATCAAAAGACTGTTGTAGGCAGTGGTCTGCGCTTCGGATAGCGGCGGGATGAGTTCGGGATGATAGTCGCCGCCATGGTTTAAGCGCCCCACTTCCACCTCGTAGGTCTCAAGCATGCCTCGTCTTTCCAACTGGCTGATGATGGCTGAAGTGGCATGACTGCTGTTCATAAGTTCTTCGCGCGTCACCTCGGCAATAGGCGTTGACTGGGCTACCTCATCCCAATGGGAGAGAAACAGATAGGTATTGAAGGCCTCCAACTGCTTCTGCGCACGCGTCAGCATATTGATGGCCACATGGATAGAAGCCTCGTTGCGGTAGGCTGGCGTAAGTCTAATATAGGTTTCGGTCTTGGGTTTATAGCCTTCCTCAGCTTTCAAGCCGGCAGGCATGGCTGCCTTATACACATCGCCGATGGGCGACAGATAGTAATCGGCTATCCAGTGCCACAGCTTCAACTGCAACAGATTGACGATGGGGATAGGATCCATCACCTGAAGCAACGGTTTCACCTCATAGTGTTCGGGTTTGTCGTGATGTAAACGATCGACTATGCCCACATATTTCTTATTGCGACCGAACGAAACGAGCACACGCATTCCCTCGCCTACACACATGCCTTCGGGCACGGAGTAGGTGAATGTGGCGTGCAAAGGCACGGGCAGAATGATATCGGCATAGGTCATCATCTCTGCAAAGGTAGTGCAAACCGAGCGAAATGCAAAAGGAAAACGAGTTTTTCTTTTCATTCCCGAGGTGCAGCCTACCTAAGACCTTGGGGCAAAGATAATGAAAAAAACGCAAACGCATATACTCCCCGACCGGAAATGATAGATAGAAAAGAGAAAAATATTGGAGGCAGAGCAAGCAAGTGGTTGTTTCGGACAGCTCTTCCACGATGTCGGCTGGCCACAAGGAGCAGTCTTGTAGGGTGGTCATGGATGGGATCAGAAACAGAAAAAGGCGGTCTCGAAGGACCGCCCAAACTATTTTGGTTGTTGCAGTTTGCTTAGAAGAAGTATGCCAGCGATACCTGCCAAGCATTGGCTTTGGCTTTGACAGTCTTCTTGTCGATACTGTCGATGGCATCACCTACAGAATCAAAATCACCAGTTTTACCGATGGCAAAGTTATAGTTGACTGAGGCTTGCAGGTGTTTCAACAGGGTAACACCTACTCCGACATTACCACTGAGGTTGCTGTCCTTAAAGCGCCAGTTGTTGACGTTATCAAGTCTTTCATCGAATGAATCGTTCTTTCCACCGATGTTGAAACCAAACTGAGGTCCGGCATAAGCGAAGATATTGGCAATATCACCAAGTCCAACGCCATAACGCAGATTGACAGGAATCTGGATTGACTGCTGTTTCAGGGTTGTGCCCGTTCCTTTCAACTTAGCTTCACGCTGGTCGTAGAGCACAGAGCCATCAACGCCGAGACCTACAACCGGCAGGGTTACCTTGGCAGTAACACCGGCAAAGAAGCCAGTCTTGTTTTCTGCGGCAAGAACGTTATCGCCATTAATCGAAAAATTGGTGAGGTTGAGACCTGCTTTCACACCGAAATCAACCTGTGCCTGTGCAGGCATTGCCCATGCCATGCAGGCGAGAGCAATCAAGGTAAACAACTTTTTCATATCTTCTTTAATTTGTGAATTGCGCAACAAAGATACACATTATATCTGAGAAAGACAACATTTTTGTCGGTTTTTCATCATTTTTGTTGCATCATGTGGGTCAATGACGCTGGCGACGTACCGTCACACGGGGTTGGCGCGAACCTGCCGACGAGGAGGAACTGCGGGGTGCAGCCTTGCTTTTCACCGTGCGCACACGGCGACTTCTTACGGTTTTCGACTTCTTGCTTTTCACGGTTTCACCCTGTTCCAACGCTTTCTTGTTGGCAGCTTCTATAGAGTCGCGCTGTGGCGTATGACCAAACACACGGCGTTCGAAGGCTGCCAATTCCTCGTCAATCTGTTTCGCCTGACGCAAAGCTGCCTGCTGTTGCTGGTCGGCATCGGCTGTGTCGCCAAACTGCGGCATGCGTTTACCCTGTCGTTGTCCGGTCTTATAGATGGGTCCCTGATAGCAATGGAGGGTGAAATAGTCTTCGAGCGTCATGGTGGCAGCATCGTTCACCGACGATGCTGTTACCGTCTGGCGGTTGAGGAAGGGTTCCAAATCGGCATAACGCACCCAGAACAAAGGACGCTTGGATGGCATTCCGCCAAACTCGTCGTCGAGCACAATGACAGGACAGAGGGCGATGACCTTGCGACGAAACTGTGCATTGGTCTGGTCGTAGTAGGCACTTTCCTTCAGATAGTAGAGTTTGACATCGGCAGAAGGAATGTCGCTATTATCCACATGCAAGCGATTGTTTTTCTTTTCATAATAGATCTGTTGGTCGTCGAGCACGGTTTTGATAGCCACACGCGAGGAGTCGCTGAACGATTCCTGCCCATCTAATCGGTATTCGTAAATGGGAATATACCCGTTGAGTGCCAATTTGAAGATATAGGTAAAGAGGTTCAACTGGCGGTCGATGGGTTCCACGGGATAATACAGACCGGAGTTGGCATCGGTGTCGAGGTGGATTTCGCGATAAAGGTCACGACGCCACACCACATCTTCTGGCATATCGAGCGATGTGGGATACATCAGACGGGCGCGTTGACTGATACCTTGTTGCTGCGGAGTGGCTGTGGTTTGCTGGCAACGCGCCTTGGGTTGTGCCACTGAAGTGGTGGCGGTAATCGTCAACACCGTGGCGAGAGCGGTTATCAGGAGGATTCTCTTCATAGTCGTGGAGGTAGTTTATTGATGTATTATTTCACGATGATTTCCATCGAAGTGTTCAATTTTCGGGCGATTCCATCGGGACCTACGGCGGTCACACGCGATACATAGAAGCGACGGTTGCGCTGCAAACGGCGTATCACATCCTTCTGGCGAGCAGAGAAATGTGCGCCTTGGCTTGCCACAGGAACGGCATTACCCATATTATCGAAGAAGACGGTTTCAAAACTCTGTACGCGGAAGGGCACATCGAGAATACCATCGTCAATGGCTGCGCCTATACCGTCGGTGCCTACGAGTTGGGCTTTCGACAGCGCACCACCATGGTAACGACTTCTGCCACCACCTTCGGCAGCTATATTAATATAAGGTGTGGGGTCGGGCAAACGACGCACACGGAAGGCGAAGCGCCCCATCTGTTGCGCACGACCACTGTTGGTGGAGGTGACGGTGATAGCCACTTCACTGCCAGGAGTAGTGGGCCGGGCAATATAGCGCCCCGGACCGACGGGCTGCAAGGTGCCGCCTGTCATCGATGCCTGTATCTTGGTGACGGGAACACCCGGCACGGAGATGCTCAACGGATTGTTGTAACCGGCATAAAGCACATTCATCAACGAGGCGGAAACGGTGGCGGAGGGTTCTACCACCGTGTATTTTTGACTAAACTCACGGCGCACCATATCGCCACGACCGTTGGGCATCTGGATAAAGCCCGACAGGGTGAAGTCGCCAGCACGGGTGGTGAGCGCCTCATAACGGCCTCCGGGCAACTGAACGGGACGACCGCCGATGAAAATCTGAGGATTCTGAGTGGTATCTACTGCTGCCATCACGATGCGGGCAGAAAAGCGTTCGCCTCGCACTACAGTTTGTGATTCGGGAATGACCAATGCACTGACGCTATTCACACGCAGGTCTTTCATATCGACATTGGCCATCAGACGGTGTAAAACCTCACCTTCGGCATGGCGCACATCGTTTTGCAATTTGGTCAGCATAGTGACGGCAGCAGACACAGGCATGTGGTCGAACATATATTCCTGCCAGTTTTTGCCTACGGCACGAGCCTCGGCAGAGGGTTCGGTGGATAGGCTTTGAGCCACCATGCGCTGCTGGGCACTGTCGGGAAGAAGCGTCAGTATATACTCGCGATAGCGCACTATCGCCTGGCGAAGGGCTTCGCCACGACCACTACCCACAGTGAGCATCACCGTTGAAGCTGCGTCGAGGTCTTCCTTCTTGCGGATGTTTAGCACATCACCGTCAGGTCCGTCGGCCTCGCAGACAATGGCTTGTTTCAACTCATCAGCCAACAGATAGAGCGAATCACTCATTTGGCGTACCTGCTGTGCACACTCAAACCACTGGCGGACCTTCTGCGGATTGCGCTTCATCTGTGCTTCAAAATCGGCATAAAGGGTGCGGTTTTCATCGGTAGCGGTCTGCGCTGTGCGGCGCAAACTATCTTCTACTACCGAAAAACCTTCAAGCACTTCGGTCGATACATTAAGCGCCAGCATCGCCATGAGGACGACATACATCAGATTGATCATCTTCTGACGGGGCGATAATGGACGTTTCTTGATTGCCATAATACGGAATTATTGGGATTTGAATGGGCTATTGCATCTTGTTTTGAACGGACATGGCCTCGATCATGCGGGCATAGATGCGGTTGAGTTCGGCTATCTGAGTGGCCATGTGGCGCGTCTGTTCGTTGATACTGTCTATTGTTCCGATCTGCGTACTGGCACTCTTGAGCTGCATTTCATAGACGCGGCTGATGCTGGTCAACGTGCGGTTGAGATTCTCCAACTCGGCGGTATAACCGGCTATCTGCTCGTCGAGACCTTCTGGAATCTGTGGCGCATGCCATTGTGGAATGTTGATATCACCCGAAACAGAGATGGATTCAGACGAAGGAACGCTGCCAGACGGGGAAGACGAAGCGGCGCCAGACAATGAAGACACTGTGGCTACGGAGGCAGAAGATGGTTCGTCAGCCGCCATATCGCTATGAGTTTTCAGTTCCATGCCATCGGCTGTCTTGTCGAACGGACGGTCGAAAGCCGACAGGAAAAATACGAAGACCTCAGTTCCCATACCTAAATAGAGAAAGATATTGGCATAGGGAAGGTAGGTCAACTTAAAGAGTGTGCCTAAAATGACTATGGCTGCACCCCAACTGTAGGCATAGTTCAGAAAGGTTTGACCGGCTACGCTGTCCATCCATTTCTGTAGTTTATAGATGATATTCAACTTGCTATATTCTGTCATGGTGTTTCGTTTTTGAGGATGAATATGCTTATTTTTTGTTTTTCACTTTACCGCTATTGGTATTAGCCATACTGCGCACACAGCGGAAACCAATGTAACTGCGTGGCTGATTCTGATACTCAAAGGTGCGCCAGGCGGAACGGACCATCGATTCGGGGTCTTTCCAAGATCCGCCTTTCACGGTCTTTTTCTTCATGCGGTAGGGATCTTCGGGTGCAGCATTGTAGCGAAGGTCGGGGTTGATATCGTTCATTTGTTCAACACCTGCCTCGGTATAGATGGTGCTGGTCCATTCGGCTACGTTGCCTGCCATATCGTAAAGTCCGTTGGAATTGGCATTATAGATGCCTGTGCGACTGGTAATGAGGTTACCGTCTTTGGTGTAATTACCGTTGTCGGGCTTGAAGTTGGCATAATAGCAACCGTTACCGGATGCCATTTCCTTATTGTCCCATGGAAATTCATTCTGGTTTTTACCACGTGCTGCATATTCCCACTCGGCTTCGGTAGGCAGACGATAGCGCTGCACATAGCGTGCTGCCTCGCCAAGACCACGCAACAGATGGGCAGTGCGCCATGCACAGAAGGCATTGGCCTGTTCCCAAGTGACACCAACTACAGGATAGTCATTATAGGCGGCACTCGAATAGTAGAACCGCATATAGTTCTCATTGGCGGCATTGGGAAAATCGTTGACCCAACAGGTGGTGTCGGGATAGACATTGACAATATAGGTATTGAGGAAATCCCACGGACCGGTGTATTCGCGGTTGATGGTTTCTCGCACAATGCGACCTTCATCGTCGATATATGCCGTATCTTTGGATATCCAGATGCGCTCATTGGGATTGGGACGATAATCGGTATTCAACACGCGTTCTTGCGGGTTGGTGCGGTATTTGCGCTTGGCTGCTTCGGTATAGTCGTATATTTCATACCGATAATTGAGTTGGCGCCAATCGATAAGTTTCTCACCCGTCACTGGATTGGTGGTATATAGGCTTTCGAAAGCACGCTGTTCGTCCTCGTTAGGACGACGTGGCAACGGTTTTTTCCAATTGAGATGGGGAGTGACGGGATTGCCGTAACGGTCTTCTTCTATCTTATAGGTCTCATCGCCACCATAGTTCGGATCGGCTAAACGCTCGCGGATAATAGAGTCGCGGACGTAGCTGACAAACTGGCGATACATGGAATTGGTCACCTCGCGCTCGTCCATCCAGAAACTCTCCACCGAGATGTCGCGCACTGGAGTGCGTCTGCCCCACAGTGAATCTTGTTGCTCAATACCCATTTTGACATGGCCTCGCTTCACAAGGGTCATGCCGTAAGGGGTCGGTTCGGCAAAGGTGCGACCACTATGGCCCGTCACTTCGCCACCTTGAGACGAACTGATTTTAGATCCCAGACAACTGGCAGCGAGCATTGCGAAGAGTAGAAGCAACGCGGGATGATACCAGCGGATGGTGTGTCTGACGTGTGGTATGTGTCGTAGTGTATTCATATCGTTTTTTGTCTATTATGGTCTGTTGTTATATGTCTATTGTCTGTTACAGGATGCGCACACTCTGATGGCGGTTGCGGCGGCGCGATCCGATGTCAATATTGGTTTGATAGCCCACGAAGAGTTCGTGGCTGCCATTGCCGATGCCTGTTCCTGTGGTGTACATCTCATAGCTGTAACCAATGTGTACGCCGTGGAAATTGCCGCCAATCATGGCTGTTACCGAGTTGGTGGGACTATAGCCCACTCCACCATAGAGCATCTTTTCATCGTTGGTGTAGCGCAAACGAGCGGTGAAATCAGCTCGCTGCGAGGTGCCATCGGTATAGGCGAGCACGCTGGGCAATATCGCCAGATGGGGATTGCGCAACTGGAAGGTGTAGCCTGCTGTAAGGTAATAGATGCGATCTACCTGTAACAAGCTGCGATCACCCATCTCTACCGCTGGGGCTGTGGCGTGTAAAACAGAGACACCGGCATACCAGTTGCGGTGAAGATAATAGAGTCCGCCACTGAAATCGAAGGCTGTACCATTGACATCGGTGGTGGGCAGCGCGGGATCGCTACTGTTTTCTACATCGAGTTCGGAGCCTTTGAAACCCTCGCTCAATACTCCTGCCTGCAAACCGAAGCGCAGATGACCTCCAAACAAGCGGCACTGCAACGCATACTGCAACGCCATGCGCTTATGGGTGAAGAGTCCTATCTCATCGTTCAACAACTGTATGCCCACGCCATGGGTCATATTGAGCAGTCGGAAAGGCATGTCGGCTGCCAGATTCATCGTACGCGGATGCTGTTCATAGCCTGCCATGCTCAACTGATAGGCTCCCGTTATATTGATCTTGGACTCCTTGCCAACGGCGGCAGGATTGAATGATGGTTCCATTGCCCAATAATGTGCAAAAGACACACCCTGCTGTGCCAACACTCGCAGTGATGCCAACAAGAATATCCATATCAGCGGTAAACGTTTCACATAGAATATAACGACTTTTCTGACGATATATTGTGTAACGATACAGAAAATCGTAAGAGAACATGAGGACGCAGGTAGGCGGCACCTCGGAAAAGCAAAAGAAAAAAGTGTTTTTCTTTTGTTTTTCTCTCGGTTTGCACTACCTTTGTAGGCACAATTACTATATTAAAAACAAACTACTAAATTGTATGGGAATAACAACTACTACTCAAATCAATCTGCGCAATAAGCGCATCGAGATGATGATCCTACTATGCTTTGCTTTTGTCATGGTAGCAGCAGCTCAAAAAGGTTACAAACAGGTATTGAGGGAAACTGATCCGCAGTTCTTCCGCACTGAGGAGGCACGACGTATAGGCGACCAACTCCTACTCTACCAACGTGTGACAGGCGGATGGCCTAAGAACATTGACATGGTGAAACGCATGACAGACAAGGAGCGCGAACAGGTGATGGCGGAGAAATCAAGACGCAACGACTCTACTACCGACAATGATGCCACGACCACACAAATGGTTTTCTTGGCACGACTCTACCAACAAACGAAGGATGAACGATATAAAGATGCATTCTGCAAAGGTGTGGATTACCTGCTCAGCGGACAGTATCCCAACGGCGGATGGCCGCAGTTTTGGCCTGTAATGCGCGACTATCAGATTCATATCACCTATAACGACCATGCCATGGAACACACCATGTTGATGCTGAAAGACATGGTGGAACAGCAGGAGCCCTATCAAGGAAAACTCATCACAAAGGAGATGCGCAAGAAAATGAAAGTGGCTTTCGACAAAGGCATCGATTGTATTCTCGCTACACAAATAAGACGCGACGGAAGACCTACGGTGTGGTGTCAGCAACACGATAGGGAAACGCTGGAGCCTGCAAAAGCAAGAGCCTTCGAGTTGGCTTCGTTCTGCAGTTCGGAGAGTGCCGGACTGGTGCGTCTGCTGATGAGCCTGGATCATCCAAGTGACGAGGTCAAGGCGGCTATCCACGGCGCTATGAAATGGTTTGACGACCACAAACTGACGGGAATGAGGGTGGCGCACATCGGAAAATGGGGATCGCCCTACCGCGACACACAACTGGTGGCTGACAAGAATGCACATCCTATATGGGCTCGCTTCTATGATTTGGAATATGGTGAACCGTTTGTTTGCGACAGAGATGGTGTGCCCAGAAGACATCTCTACCAGATTGGTAGCGAACGACGCAATGGTTATGCCTGGTACACCGACGGTCCTTCGTCACTCTATGAGGATTACAACAAATGGGCAGAACGCTACGATCCCAAACATAAGGTGGCTATCAGTCTGCAAACCAAAGGGGGAAACGAGACGGGACTACTACAGTGGTTTAGAAAGCCAAAGACGAACATGGCAGATTTTGATGCCATTGTCAATCCCGGAGACAGCATTCAACTGGCTATTGAGAAGGCGCCACAGCAACCTACCGAACCCTATAAGATTCTGATTCGCAAGGGTACTTACCACCAAAAGGTGGTGATCGACAGACCCAACATCGTACTGGTAGGTGAAGACCGCGACAGCACAATCATCGTTTTGGCTGAAACTGCTAAAACCAATAAAATGCCGGAATATCACGGAAAGCCTACTGGCAACGGTGTGATAGTACTTCAAGAGGGAGCTGACGACTGCGTGATAAGCGGACTGACGGTATATAACAACTACGGAACAACAATAGAAAACACCACTACACACCAGATGGCTATCTTCGGAAGAGCCACCAGAACCATCGTTATCAACTCTAATGTATGGGCGGACGGTAATGATGCACTGGCTTTGTGGGCAAAGACTGACGGCATGTACTACCACGCTGACCTGTATTTGAGATGTCCCGGTGTGGATTTCCTATGCCCCAGAGGATGGTGCTACGCCACCCGTTGCCGCTTTTTGGGCGATAGCCGCGCCATCATCTGGCACGACGGACGTGGTTCGAAAGACCAGAAACTGGTTATAAAAGACTCGTATTTCGATGCTAAATCGCCTACCATACTCGGTAGATACCACCACGATTCACAGTTTTTCCTGCTCAACTGCAGACTGTCGAAACAGATTCTCGACACCAACATCTGCTATGCTTACAGCGACAAGGTGCTCGATCCGTGTCCTTGGGGACTACGCACATACTATTATAACTGCTCGCGCGAAGGAGGAAACAGCGGATGGCTTAACGATAATCTGGAGGAATCGGAAGAGAAACCACTTTTCCATGCAGTCACTGCACTATGGACTTTCAAAGAGAAATGGGATCCAGAAGCACGCATACGCGACCTCTGGAACGTATTGGCATATTGACCTCACGACAAGAAAACGCAAGATATAAACTATTGTTCCTACATGGGACAATGTGCTGGCAAACACCAATGACTGCACTTGAAGAGACAGCAATGATTGTACTTGGACTGTTTCATGTGTGCAACAGTGGTGGCAATGTGGTCGAAGAGTGGTCGAAAACGTAAGCAAGAAATATTCGACCACCCATATAAAGCATTGTGATATAACTGTTTATAAGCAATGGTGGTCGAGTGGTCGAATCTTTGCAACGTCGCGTGTGCGTGCGCGCGTATATAATATAAATGAGGTTCATCCGACTGTATCGAATGAACCTCATTAGTATTTCACACAACGCTTATCGCTGTTATCTGTCTATTCTTCAATTGGGATTTACTTCTTGTTGATGATTTCTCTCAACGACAATCCGAAGATAACATACTGCGTATTGCCAGCGATAGTTCCCTCGTTCTGCCCCCAAAGGAAAGGCCAATCGTCGTAATTCTCAAAATGGTCGGGCTTGCGGAAAAGTAGTCCGGGAGCCACATTGCCTGGGATAAACGAGAAGTCGGCACGGTTGTTGCCATAGAAGACCTGCTTGGGGCGAGCGGCACCTACCGCTGCAACAAGTGAATAGTTATGGTAAGGATGACAACCGTAAAGCCAGTTGGCTGCACGATAGACCTCGTCTTTGCTCACAATCTCTGGGTAATAGAGGTGAGCATAATTGACAGCTATACCGAAATTGAGCAACATGTTGATGCCTGCCCAGTTGCCTAAACCAATGGGCACACCATAAGGATTCTGCTGATCGTAGTTCTGAATATAAGCATTATACTTCTCTACATACGGACGGAGCTTTTCTTTATACGCCTCGTCCATATAAGGTATGGCATCAAGGGCAGTCTGCATGTTGGAAACGGGCTGCAGTTCAAGGGCGTCCCATATTTGCTTGACAAAATTGTCAAGGTACTGTTGCTCGCCAGTGGCACCGTAGAGCTGGAGATTGGTAGCCATATCGCCCAACTGTTCACGGTTCTTACGACTGCGTTGTATCAGTTTCTGAAGCTTTCTGTCGGGTTTACCAGAACCTTGACTGCCGTTGATACCGTCTATCCAATTGAAGTCGGCTTCTGCTTGTGCATCTTTGGTCTTGCGCTGGCGAAGCAGTTCGGTGGCCTCTTGCATCAAGCGTTTCGACTGTCGGAGTGCTCGTTCTGCCAAAGCATCATTATACCCCTTCAGCGCATGGCTGGCTGCTGCAAACATAGTTGCTGCGCGAAGGTCTAACTGAGGATTGCGGGTGGTGAAGGCCCACATATCATCGGGAGTGCCGCTACACTTTCCGTCTGCCGAAACTTCATAAGGTTTCAACGATGGATCGTAGTGGAGACCATCGGTTATCGATGCGGCATCGCCCAAGTGGTGATAGTTGTCCAACACAGAGTTGGAGAGGGTTTGTGCCATGTGGCCTATCTGTTCTGCCTGTGCTACGAGGTTCAGCGTGCCGTGTTCAATATATTGCAGGATATCGGGTATGCCGTCTGGGCGATGCAAATCAACATACCGCTGTTTCTGACTGACAAAGGTTTCGTCACGCTGGGGACGGAAGAGTTCCCACGTGCGAATGAAGTTGTGGACTACATTGATATTAGAACCTGTCTCGATGTCAAAGTCACCTGCATCGAAGAAGCCACCAACATTCAAACCGGGAATAAGTTCCAAAGGCTTGTATTTGGTATCGGTTGTATCACCTTGGCTATGCAAATCGAAATGGTCGCTGGGCGGTGCCTGCAGATAACCTTCCTTGAAGGGTTCACCATGCCATGTTCGATAGCCTTCGTTGACATACATGTGGTTCATGTGGATGGGCACCCATACATCTGTTGTGGCATCGGTAATCTTGTCATAGACATGTTCGTCTATCAAGAAATTATTAGTTTTTGTCTGACCATATTGGATGTAATACACACCGGGAGTATGGACGCTGGAGAAGTCAAACTTCACATAATTATATTTATAATAAGGTCCCCACGAGGTAATATCGCCTTTATAGGCTTCCTCAACAGTACCATCAGAGGTGATTTGCATCAGGCTGGCTGTTGCTTGCGGGGTGTCGTTCTTGTCGAGCTCGATAACAGCAACCTTGGGTTGTGTGGGAATATAACCCACTTGTGAGAATCCGATATTGGGCTCGCGAATCCATCCTGGCACTGCATGAGGCTCTACTAACCATGTCACAACTTTTCCTGTTTTACCTGTTGGCAATATGCTGCGAAGCACAAACCAACCATTTTGCGCTATCACGCGACCGTCATAAAGCATGATTTCAGCATCGTCGCTCTTGATGCTGATAGTACGTTCGGGAGTTTCTGGAGCCAACAACATCTCATGACCACGCTCCAAAGGTAACGGATCAACAAAGCAATCGGTACCACGGTCATCGTAGGTTTTGAAGCCTTTGAACTGGCGTGGCTTCTCACTATTAGGTCGTGTTATGGTCTGACTGGTGGCATAACGGGGCATACGGCCTAAACGTCCGTCCATCACAAAAGTCTTCAACCAATACTGCGAAGGAAGAAATTCCATGTTAAAGCCTGCCTCACCTGCTAATTTCTCAGGTACAGGCTTGTCAAGCCATACAGCAATTTCTACAGCTTTACCCTTTGCGGTGGCTACAATCCTACTGTCGAAATCATAATCATCATAGCGCAAAGTAACTTCAATAGTGCCGTTTGTCTGGTTCACCTTCCTATCAGTCATACGTGGCACAAGGTCCCATTGCTCTGGTGTGTTGTTCAAGCGCACGGCTCCGCCCTGCACAGTTCGTACACCATGATGAATGATTTCTATGCCGGAATTCTTCTCATCGTTGAATCCACCATTGAAACTATTACTAAAAATAAGTACGTTGACGCCTTGACGCTCAAAATACTCTTTGTCGTTCAATTGTAAGTTTTGAGCCTTACACACTCCTGCAACAAGCAGCAATAACATCATGAATAGTTGTTTCATCATTCTACATAGACATTAATCCCGCGACACTTTTGTTATTAGGAAACGATAATCACCTCAGCGGTAATAGATTGCCTTGGATTTTGTTGTTTATCAAAGGAGTCACAAAACTTCGTGTCGCCATAAAAGCATGCGACTCCAATTGACTTACATGCAAATTTAGCAATAATAAGTGAGAATACTACACTTTATTACGAAATATTTCCGCTCCTTTGCAAATTATGGTATAACATCCATGCAGATGACATTCGCTTGTCATTATTCCTTTTCACAAACTGACCATAAATGGCATAACAGCATTACCACAACAATCATAAAACAAAAACAGCGGTATGGGAACCTTCTCAAGATTCACATACCGCTATGTAACAGTTTAAACTGACAGGGGTTGCCAGTAGTGTTTAATACTCGTCCTCGTTGAAAAGGAAATCTTCTTTGGTAGGATAGTCGGGCCAAATGTCTTCGATGCTCTCATAGACATCACCCTCGTCTTCTATCTCTTGCAGATTCTCCAACACTTCGAGCGGTGCGCCCGAACGGATGGCATAATCTATCAATTCATCTTTGGTTGCCGGCCATGGTGCATCTTCAAGTTTAGATGCTAATTCAAGTGTCCAATACATATTGCTTTTTTTTATAGGTTTTTTATTTT
>OQVP01000003.1_pt1 | contig 64579 bp, 50 predicted proteins | sample 1691541 | NCBI WGS metagenome assembly OQVP01 (sample SAMN03418258, study PRJEB22391) | human gut metagenome | biome: human-gut; feature: organic feature; material: feces | host: Homo sapiens | place: Tanzania | collected 2013-01 | reverse complement strand
CAAAGGACTATAGATAGACAATTGACCTTATTCTAATTCGTCGAACTCACGTTAAATTATGAGTAACGAGATACAATTTCTTCTTTATAATATGCCCGATGCTGATGGCAAAGTACAAGTTGTCATAAAAGACGAAACTCTTTGGTGTACACAAAAGGCTATGGCACAGCTCTTTGGTGTTGGTGTCCCTGCTATAAGCAAGCATTTAAAAAACATCTTTGATGAGGGAGAGTTGGATAAGGACGTGGTTGTTTCCAAAATGGAAATAACCACTCAGCATGGTGCAATTGAGGAAAAAACACAAACTCACAAAGTGGATTTCTTCTCTCTTGATGCAATCATTGCCGTAGGCTATCGCGTGTCTTCGCTGAAAGCCACTCGTTTCCGCCAATGGGCAACAAAGATACTCAATGAGTATATCAAAAAGGGCTTTGCAATGGACGATGAGCGTTTGAAGCAAGGTAATGCGGTGTTTGGTAAGGACTATTTCCGTGAGTTGCTTGAACGCATCCGCTCTATCCGTACAAGTGAGCGTCGCATTTGGCAAGTTTGACTTGTCAAATTATCATTTATCGTACTTCCTCTTTTTACACCATGTTTTACGAACTACAACAGTATAAGCATACTTGTGGGTGTGGAGAGTGACATGAAGAAGTCTTGTGAACAAGAAAAGATTGTAGAGCGGAGGTGAAAAACATATACATTCTGTCTGATGGTTGGTTAGGGCGGAGGGGGATGAGAATTGCATAGATGACATGTTTTTAGACTGAGATTTGGTAACGCATCATGTCCAGGAGGATAGGTCATGGACATCTATTGAAAAACAGGTAATATTGCTCTTTATTGTAGAGAACGTCAATCGCTGGGAGAGATAATGCCATACGCTAAAAATACAGCATTTAGTACCAGTTTTTATATCTAATGTCGTGGTCTGACTGGTTATTTGGATTGTTTATTATCCACGGAATACACGATACCTTGATAAACTGTTGTTTCTCATCTAAAAGGTGTGGCTTTTGATGGAATTTTGCCTCTATAATATTAAAAAACTAAATTATTAGTTAAATAAGATTAAAATCCGAACTAAAGAGTTGACAACGGGGGGTGTGATATTGTATCTTTGCACGCGACCCCAAGGCTGATTTCCAAAACAAGGATGAGGCCTCTGCAATAAACCACAAGTCTTACAAATTAAAAATCTCAATTATGTTTACAAATGCAACTCTAAGCACCTCAAACTGGTTACAACAGAAGGACCATGGTTCTTCGACTGCCACCCGACCTGTTCCCGTTCAGTTCTCGTTCGTCTCTCGTTCGTCTCTCGTTGCTTATTCGTTAGTCTATCGAGGACCGATCGAGGACCGAACGAGGATCGGACGAATTTCGAACGAGAGAAGGACGAAAGAAGATCGAGAAAAGGACGAAAATCCATCGAAGACGCAACGAAAAACTGCCAAACCTGATGGGGAATGGCAGCCTTCTGTTTTCGTTAAACCCAATGAGCAGAACCGAACTTCCCGAATGTGGGGGAAAGTCAACGAAGTTGGCCTCACTTGAGTTGTGCCTCAAGGAGAACGCTAAGCGGTTAGTCTGTGATTCTCTCAAGCTGCACGGTGAAATGGCGCATCAGGGGGGCTTCCCATGTAATACGCACACCGTGGGTAATCTGCTGGCGGCGGTCATACACATTCTTCAGAGCTGCTGCGATGACAGCCATGTGGTTGTCGGTATATACACGGCGCGGTATGGCAAGACGCAGAAGATCAAGACCGTTGAAACGATTTTCGCGTGTCACAGGATCACGGTCTGCCAACAGGTAACCAATCTCGCAACCACGAATACCTGCTTCAAGATAGAGTTCTACCGTGAGTGTCTGAGCCGGAAATTCTTCCTTCGGCACGTGGGTGAGTACCTTTGGTGCATCAACGAAAATAGCGTGTCCACCGGCAGGACGCTGATAAGGAATGCCATACTCATCGAGCAAAGATGCCAGATATTCTACCTGATGAATACGAGTTTGCAGATTGTCAAACTCTGTGTTCTCGTCGAGACCAACTGCCAGAGCATTCATATCGCGACCATTCATGCCACCATAGGTCAGATAACCTTCAAACTGTACACAGAAACCTTTGGCTCCTTCATACCAGTCTTGGCGTCTTGTGGCGATGAATCCACCCATATTGACGATACCATCCTTCTTGGCACTCATGGTCATTCCATCTGCGAGTGCAAACATTTCTTTTGTAATTTCCTTGATGCTCTTGTCCTGATAACCCTCTTCGCGCGTTTTGATAAAGTATGCGTTTTCGGCAAAACGAGCAGAGTCGAATAGCACTGGTTTGCCGTATTTGTCGGCAATGGCACGAACCGCTCTTAGGTTTTCCATGGATACGGGTTGACCGCCTGCGGTATTGTTGGTGATGGTCACAATGATAAATGGCACTTTATCGCCGTATTGCTCAAGAGCTGCCTCAAGTTTCTTGGGATCGACATTGCCCTTGAAGGGAACTTCGAGTTGCGTATCCTTCGCATCGTCAACGGTACAGTCGAGCGCTGTTGCTCTACGGCCTTCAATATGTCCCTTGGTGGTGTCGAAGTGTGAGTTGCCAGGTATCACGTCCCCTTCATGCACAAGGTATGAGAAGAGTACGTTTTCTGCAGCCCTGCCTTGATGGGTGGGGATTACATACTCAAAACCAGTAAGGCGGGTGATGGTCTCTTTAAGCTTGAAGAACGATGTTGCACCTGCATAACTCTCGTCGCCCAGCATTACGGCAGCCCATTGTCGGTCGCTCATAGATCCAGTTCCAGAGTCGGTAAGCAGGTCGATATACACCTGTTCAGCTTTGAGTTGAAACACATTGTAGTGCGCCTCCTTAATCCATTGTTCACGTTCTTCGCGAGTACTTCTGCGGATAGGCTCCACCATTTTGATTTTCCAAGATTCAGCAAAAGGTAATTCCATAGTCTTTGTGTTTTTAGTTAAATAGGTTAGGATGATATCCCATGAAGGGATACAATCTGTTTTCAGCTCCAAATTTAATAAATAGTTTTCATCCGCGTCCTATCTATCGACAACTTTTTTGCGTTTAATTTGTTTTTTTAACAAGTGGCTATCACTTATCTTGTTCAAGATAGGCCGCAACTCGGAAATAAAAGGAAAACTCGGTTTCCTTTTGTATTTCGCTCGGTTTGTACTACCTTTGCATAAAAATAAGGACGAATGGCAAAGGAATACTCTTGGCTTGATAGCGCACATCTGGCGTGGATGGATAGTACGGATGACAATGTGGAGTGGCATCCGTTGAAACCTTTTCTGCCGAAACAGGGAGAAATATTATTCTTGGGCAGCTTTCCTCCCCAACGTAAAAGGTGGTGTATGGACTTCTATTATCCCAACTTCATCAACGACCATTGGCGCATAGAGGGGGAGGTGTTCTATGGTGACAAACAGCATTTTGTGGATCAAAAGCACAAAACTTTCCGGTTGGATGATATTGTCAGCCATTGCGAAAAGTATGGCATCGGTTTCTTTGATACCGCAACAGCCGTGAGACGGTTGAAGGATAATGCCAGCGATAAGTATCTTGAAGTGGTGAAGCAGACTGACGTTGCGGCACTTGTGGCACAGATGCCGATGCTGAAAGCTATTGTGGTGACGGGCGAGAAAGCTGCTGAGACAATATGCCAGCGTATGGGTATAGCCCATGTGCCGAAGGTCAATAGCCATATCATGCTTCCTCTGCAGGTGGAACTATATAGGCTGCCATCTTCTTCGCGTGCCTATCCTTTGGCTTTTGAGAAGAAGGCCGCAGCCTATAAAATGATGTTTCAACGCTATCTGTTGAAGCCTCTGCTATAATACGATGTGGTAATCTACTGATTGATTTGTGTTGAAATCCGGTGTTCACTCTCGATGTCGTGTTGTAGCTTGAAAGCATCGGAATCTACAGGACGGAGGGTGAAATCGGGCGTGTTATAGGAATAAAGCAACAGTCGATAATATTCTTTTGGATGACGTTGGGGAAGCATGAAAGGTTTGGTGGCTCTTCCTTGGCGGTCGATGGAGGATAGGTAGATACGCGTATAGAGTCCGTCGTCGCGTCGTGAAGTGAAGAGAAACCATTTGCTGTTCTTCGTCCAGGCATGAAGACTCTCGGTGCGCTTGCTGTTGGCAGCTGTGAGGGGATAGGTTTGCATGGTCTTCAGATCAAGTATCCAGAGGTCGCTTTCGGGATGCCATACGGAGAAATAGCCATAGTCAATCTGTGTATATAGGAGATAGCGGCCATCATAGGAAGGACGAGGCCATGTGACACTTTTGCCCATTGTCCTAGCGTTGATGAGTGTATCTACTTGCGTTCCGAGACGTCCCGACATACTGTCGAAAGCCACGCGACAGAGGCTATAACGTTCTTTTTTGTAGTCGGCAGGATAGTTTTGTCGACGCGCTGTGATAAAATATAACCATTTGCCATCAGGAGAAAACACAGGCGTGTTCTCTGCCCATTCCTTTCTCATTAGCAGTGTGTCGCGAAGGATAGAATGTCTCTGAGTGTCATAGACAAAGATGTCCGATTCGGAATCATAGACCTCGATGCGCTTGCTTTTAGCTGCAGCATGAAACATCTGTAAGGTCTTGTTGGTGGAGAAGGCACAGAAACGCCCTTTCGGATGCCAATAGGGATAGACCATCGAACCACCCAACAGTTCGTTTTTTGCCTTCAAAAGTTCAATCTTCCCATTTCTCCTAATGACTGTAGCTCCATGTTCTCCACGTACATGAAAGACATATTGGTCGGGATTGGTTTGGTTGGGCGTATGACAGTTGACACATTGGTTGGGGATGGCTGTGTTGACGATAAGAGGTGTCTCTTCAAAATTGGAAAGGTCGCGCTGGTAGATTCCCATCTTGCTGTACATGGCATAGCTAGGTGGAATGAGGCGGTAGGTTAGTCCCCATTCGTCGAGCGGCTGGTTGCTGACGTGGATACGGAAATCACGATAACGGGTCCACCTGCCGTCACGTTCGGCACATACTTCCACGTAGAGGTCTGCACCCTTATTCTGTGTGAGCAACTGATGCCATTCTTTGATGTTGAAGTCGGCATCCTTGCCATTGGCATGCAGTTTGCCACCATGGGCACCTCTTACCACTACGTCAACTGTGGTTACCTGCGGATCGGCTATGGCAAAGTTGAGGGGAGCGATACCGACAGGGATGGTGACGTCAATATAGTCGGGATAGATCTTAGGCAGACGATTGCTCTCCTGCACATCGTGAGGGGTGGAGGAGCACGCTAAGACGAGCAATAGAAAGGCTGATAGAAGATATTTGTTCATTTGCGGTATGCTTGGAAGTTAGAAAAATGCATCTGGTGTGGCGTTATAGACCAGTTGCAGTTCATGATAGAACACATGATTCCGGATGCGTTGTGGATGTTCCACCAGACGGCGCATCTTATTTGCCCAGGAACGATACATGAGTGTATGTTCAAGTATAGTGATGTATTTTAGCGCCACTTCATATTGCCCAGTAATCAGGTTAGTCTCTACCAGCCGATACAGTGAACGGGCACTCTTGTTGCAGTTGGGAATGCCCTCCATGGCTTCAAAGACATTGCGTTGTGACATGGTGATGAATCCCACACGAAGATATACCTCGCTAATCATTTGCATGGCCGGGATGGAGTTCTGGGATCGGAAAGAGGGAGCAAGGCCCTGAAGAAGTTCTTGCCGTTCAATCATCCCTTCATGATAAAGGGCAAATTTCGCCACAGCCAGAATGGCAGGATTGTCGGATGGGTGGGTATTATAGCGGTTGGCTATCGTTGCCCAGCGGTGACGTCTGGACAACATGTCGTAAATCATTTCCTCCTCGTCGCCCATCAACTCAGGAGCCCAATGGTAGTCGATGCCTTGGACGAGCATGCGGAGCGGATAAGCCACGACGCGACTGCTCGCCACTACGGAACCTGCCAACAACAGCAAAGTGCCAAGCACTACCGTAACGATGTGAAATCGCTGTGCTCTATGCAGGAAGCGTAGATGGTAGAGAGGTAACAGAACGATGGCTGGTCCTAACAGCCAGTAGCCCGTAGGGACGAGGACAATAGTCAGCCACATACTACTGCGAGGGTTGTCGGGTAGTATAGCCATTAGGGTTATGGTCAGCAACAATGCTACGGGAACTGTCATCGGTATGGTGGGCACCGTAGTAATATACCATAAGACAAGCGGAGGCAGGAGCGTAAGCCAAGACCAGCGTACTTTGTCGGTTATAACCGAACTCAGAAGACGGGCTGAAATGATCTTGGTCATGACAGCCATCAAGGCATAGCAACCAGCGCCGATGGCAGGATTGAGAAACAACTGCACGATGCACTCGCCAAGATACTGTGCAAATCCACCCGGCACGGCAAGGCGTTCGCTCAGATAGTCTCCTGTCCAAAGAAAAAGCTGCATGCTTTCACGGTAAAACAAGAGATGAGGCGCTATCCACATCCAATAACAGAACACTGCCACTGCCAATAAAGCGTTCTGCAGAGTTGGAAGAAGTTGCAAGTACTTTTCTTTTATGTGCATCTTCGTTCTTTATTTAGCGTATAATCGATACGAGATGAAAAACTATAAAATGACCCGCCATCAATGAAAAACCGACCACAATGTCACATCATTATTGAGTGACGGAGTGGTCGGGATGGTTTCGGGATGCCTTCGGGTTATTTTACGTTGCCCACCTTGATAAGGTATTCGGCAATCTGTACTGCATTGAGGGCGGCACCCTTGCGAATCTGGTCGCCGGTGAGCCACAATGTGTTCCCGTTATCGTCGGCAAGATCCTTGCGGATGCGTCCTACATAGATATCGTCTTTGCCTGCACTCTCCAAAGGCATGGGATATACGTAGTTTTGGGCATCGTCCTTAACGGTTACGCCCGGAGCTGCTTCAAGTGCTGTGCGAATCTGTTCGACGGTAAGCGGACTCTCGGTTTCAAACCATACGCTCTCAGAATGAGAACGAAGAGATGATACACGTACACAGGTGGCACTTGTGCGTACATCCGAGTGCATGATTTTACGAGTTTCGTTGAACATCTTCATTTCCTCCTTGGTATAGTCGTTGGGTGTCATCTTGTCAATCTGTGGAATGACGTTGTATGCCAACTGGTGGGGGAACTTACTGATGTGATCGGTCTTGCCAGTCTCGATGAGGTCTTTGTACTGCTGTTGCAGTTCTGCCATAGCAGCAGCTCCAGCACCCGATGCACTCTGGTAGGAAGCGATGTGAATCTTCTTGATATGGCTCAGATCGTCGATGGGCTTGAGCACAACAACCATCATGATAGTGGTGCAGTTGGGGTTGGCAATGATGCCACGTGGACGGTTGAGGGCATCCTCGGCATTCACTTCGGGAACTACCAAGGGCACATCGTCGCACATACGGAATGCACTCGAGTTGTCGATCATCACGGCACCATACTTGGTGATGGTTTCGGCAAACTCCTCAGAGGTGCCGCCGCCTGCCGATGTAAAGGCGATGTCGATGTCTTTGAAATCGTCGTTATGCTGAAGCAATTTGACGGTCAGTTCTTTTCCACGAAATGTGTAAGTGGTACCTGCACTGCGCTTTGAGCCGAACAACACCAACTCGTCCATAGGGAAGTTGCGCTGGTCGAGTATTCGAAGAAATTCCTGTCCTACGGCGCCACTGGCGCCAACGATTGCTACTTTCATAATTTATCTTTTTCTTTGGTTATGTTGAATATCCGGGTGCAAAGGTACGATTATGTGAGCAGAATGCAAAGAAAAAGTGTTTTTTTCTTTTGTTTTTGTTGGTTAAAACCCTGTTGGTGGTTACATTCTTGTACTTTTTATCATGTAAAAACTTGAATCTATTTGCATAGAAAACGATTTTTTCGCTCGCTTATTCGTACCTTTAATCTTTCAGATTTTAGGTACTCTCGCTCGGAAAAGCTCAAATATATTTGGTTTTTCGCTCGCTTATTCGTACCTTTAATCCTGTGGATTTTAGGTACTCTCGCTCGGAAAAACTCAAATATATTTGGTTTTTCGCTCGCTTATTCGTACCTTTAATCCTGCGGATTTTAGGTACTCCCGCTCGGAAAAGCTCAAATATATTTGGTTTTTCGCTCGCTTATTCGTACCTTTGAACCCTTGTAAAGACAAATATGCAGATGCTGTTATCATATTTCCCCATTACTGATCCCACGCTGATATTCTGCGTGGTGCTGCTCATCATCCTGTTTGCCCCTATCATTATGAGCAAACTGCGCATTCCACACATCATCGGTATGGTGTTGGCGGGAATGATTGTGGGTAAATACGGATTCAATATCCTACAACGCGACGATTCGTTTGAACTGTTTGGCAAGGTAGGATTGCTCTATATTATGTTTCTCGCAGGCCTTGAGATGGACATGGAGAGTGTGAAACGCAATAGCAACCGATTCTTGATATTCGGACTGCTGACCTGTTTCGTCCCTCTATCACTCACGTGGATTATGGCAGAGCATATCTTAGGGTACTCCTCGCAAGCCTCTTTCCTGCTGGGATGTATCATGGCATCGAACACACTAATAGCCTATCCCATAATCGGACGCTACGGACTGCAACGTGAGTCGAGTGTCATGCTGTCTGTCGGTTCGTCGATGATCTCACTCTTTCTGGCACTCCTTATGTTGGCAGCCTTGGCAGCTTCCTATGGAGAAAATGTGGGGGTAGGGTTCTGGCTGTTGTTTCTTGCCAAGTTTGTGTGCTATTGTGGTGTCAGCATATGGCTTATTCCAAAACTGACCCGCTTCTTCCTGCGTCGCTATAGTGATGCCGTCATGCAGTTCATCTTTGTATTGGCTATATTGTTTCTAAGTGCTGCGGCTTCAGAAGCCGTAGGAGTGGAAGGTATTGTTGGCGCATTTTTCTCAGGACTGATACTTAACCGATATATTCCCCACGTATCGCCTCTGATGAACCGCATAGAGTTTATCGGTAATGCTTTGTTTATTCCCTATTTCCTGATTGGAGTGGGTATGCTTATCGATGTGAGCAGTCTGTTTGAAGGACCACACATGCTGTTTATCGTGACGATGATAGCATTCTTCGGAACCTTCGGTAAGGCAGTGGCAGCCTATCTGTCGAGTCTGCTGTTCCGCTTGCCACAGGTTGCAGGCCGTATGATGTTTGGTCTGACCAGCGCCCATGCGGCTGGTGCCATCGCCATGGTATTGGTTGGCATGCGTTTGGAGATAAGTCCTGGTGTGTATTTGGTCAACAACGAGATACTCAACGGCGTAGTTATCATGATACTCGTCACTTGTCTGATCAGTACGATGACCACCGAACAGGCTGCCCGACAAATCGTGTTGCACGATAAGTCACATCTGCCTCTGACCAATCAGCAGCGCGATGATGAGCGCATCTTCCTTTGTGTGAAGTATCCAGAGATTGCACCGCAACTTCTCGAACTTGCGGTGATGATGCGCAACCAGAAGTTGAATCGTGAATTGGTGGCGCTCAATGTAGTGTATGATGACCAAAAAGCAACCATCAATAGGGAACACGGATTGCAATTGTTAGAGAAACTGGAACAACGTGCCAGCGGTTATGATGTGAAGATGCAGACCCAAGTGCGCCTTGCCACCAATATTGCCAATGGCATCAAGCATGCCTTCCGTGAGTTTGCAGCCTCAGAAATTATCATGGGTATGCACGTTCATACCGATAACAATCCCAAATTCTGGGGCGATTTCATACAGAGCTTGTATAATGGACTGAGCCGACAGATTGTGCTCACACGATTCATAGAACCCCTCAATACGCTGCGTCGCATAGAAGTGGTCGTCCCGTCGCGAGCAGAATTTGAACCCGGATTCCATCGCTGGCTCGAACGCTTGTGCCGAATGGCAGGAAATCTTGATTGCCGTATAGAGTTTCATGGACGTCAAGAGTCGTTGGCACTCATCAGAGAATACATCACCAACTGGCATCCCAGTGTGCGCAGCGAATATACCTACATGGCACATTGGAACGAACTGCCCCGATTGGCAGAGACCATACGCAACGACCACATGTTTGTAGTGGTTACTGCCCGTAAAGGAACCATCTCTTATAAATCCGCACTTGAACGCCTGCCCAATGAGCTTATGCAACATTTTTCGGGCAAGAATCTAATGATAATCTTCCCCGATCAGTATGGTGACATCAAGGAGGAGAATATGACCTTTACTGAGGCTCAGCACCATGAGGAAAGCAGTATCTATGACGCTATCCTGCGCTGGATTAACAAACAACGAACAAAGAAATTTCTGAAGAAATGATAGCTATCAACAACATCACCAAGAGTTTTGGCAAACTGAAAGTGCTCAAAGGCATAGACCTCACCATAGGAAAAGGTGAGGTGGTCAGTATTGTAGGACCAAGCGGAGCCGGCAAGACAACCTTATTGCAGATTATAGGGACGCTCGACCGGCCCAATACTGGTTCGGTACATATAGACGGAATCGACGTGACGAGTTTGTCTAACAAAAAACTGGCAGACTTCCGCAACCGTCATATCGGTTTTGTGTTTCAGTTTCATCAACTGCTGCCCGAATTTACAGCGCTGGAAAATATTATGATACCGGCCTATATCGCAGGCACATCAAGTAGCGAAGCCAAACAGCGAGCTTCTGAACTTCTACAGTTTATGGGACTGGCAGACAGAGCCAACCACAAGCCTAACGAACTTAGTGGCGGTGAGAAACAACGTGTGGCGGTGGCACGTGCATTGATCAATAATCCTACGGTCATACTGGCAGATGAACCCAGTGGATCGCTCGATTCGAAAAACAAGGCAGAGCTGCATCAGCTGTTTTTCGATTTGCGCGACAAGTACGGACAGACCTTTGTCATTGTTACCCACGACGAACAACTTGCCACGCTTACCGACCGTACCATACATCTGCGTGACGGAGAGTTGGAACAGCCCGAAACTGTTGAACCGTCGGAGCAACCAGTGGAAGGTCAATACGCTGTAGCAGATCAACACAGCGCGGCAGAACAAACAATAGAACAACCACAAAACGAAGAAATAAATGAAGATTAAACTCGGTGACTATAATACGCTGACGATTGTCAAGGCCGTTGATTTCGGTCTGTATCTTGATGGAGGTGATGAAGGTGAGATACTTCTCCCTGCACGCTATGTGCCTAAAGATGCCAAGATAGGAGACCAACTCGAAGTGTTTATCTATCTCGATCAGGACGAACGCCCAGTAGCTACAACCCAGAAACCGATAGCCAAGGTAGGCGATTTCGCATGGCTTGAAGTAGCATGGGTCAACGAATATGGTGCTTTCCTCAACTGGGGATTGATGAAAGATTTGTTTTGCCCATTCCGCGAGCAGAAGATGCGCATGCAGAAAGGACAATATTATCTGGTCTATATCACTATCGATGAAGAGAGCTACCGACTGATGGCTACTGCCAAGGTTGACAAGTATCTTTTCCCGACCAATGATGAAATCAAACAGACTCCCTATCATGTCTATAAACATGGTGACGAGGTGGAAGTGCTGGTGTGGCAAAAGACAGATCTTGGTTTCAAGGTCATTGTAGATAACAAGTATCAGGGTCTTATCTACGAGGGACAGATTTTCCAACCCCTTCATTCGGGCGATCGCCTCAAAGCGTATATCGACCATGTGCGCCAAGACAACAAGATTGATCTGACGTTGCAACCTACTGGACGACGCCAGACCGAAGAGTTCTCCGATGTGCTTCTCCATTATCTACAGGAGAATGGCGGACATTGTGATTTGGGCGATAAGAGTCCTTCGGAACTCATCCAAGACCGATTCAAAGTGAGCAAGAAGGTGTATAAGAAAGCCATCGGCGACTTGTATCGCCGCCGGCTGATTACTATTGCCGATGATGGTATCACGCTGGTTTGACGTCATCACATATATCCAACGGCAATAACGCAACATCATCTATAGAAACAAAGGTAGGCAGCACCCATGTGCTGCCTACACCTTATTAATAGATATGCCTCATTAGAGAATGCGACCTACGAAGCGGATGTTGAGCGAAGGATAAACAGAAATCTTACTGATAACCTTCAATACCTCGCCAGCATCGCTATTGGTTGTGGTCTTCTCCAGTTTGTTGTCGCGCAGATAAACTTCAGGTGTGCCCCAGAACTGTACACCAAGGTCGAAATTGCAAGTGAAGCGATGCTTCATCGGTACGGGACGTCCAAAGCCTAAACCCACATAGGGGCGAAACTTGCTCACCTTCAGCGTGGCATCTACATTACCATTCTGATCGGGAGTCAGGAAGAAATCGCCCAAATCCAAACCAATCATGTTTTCGTGGGTACTGGGGTTTGCTATTCCCTCGTTGATCAATATCTGGTTGGCCTGATTGATGACTTTCAGCGCACCATCTTCTTTGTTGTAGAGGCTGACAACCTTGTCTTTACCGAAATAAGCACCGGCAGTCAAGTGGAAACTGCTCTGTTTGAAGGGGAAGAAATCAAACAGGACGTGGGCATTGCCACCTATCATGTCGGTCTTGCCCTCTACCTTCACATCTTTAGGGATAGTATAGCCGCTGATATAATGTTCGTACTGCTGATCTACATTTACATCAATATCCAAATCGGTCTTCACCTTAATGTTTGGGAAAATATCAACACCAGCGCGTACGGCTACATAGGGGGTGACGGGCGCAGCAAGGTCGATAGTGATACCGGTGGTACCCACTCCCGCACCAATACTAAGGTGGTTGAATATTCCAAGATCATCGACATCCTGTGCCGAAGCATGGGTAAGGCCCAACAGAGCCATGGCAACTAATAGAAGAGTCTTTTTCATTTTCTCTCTGTTTTTATAGGTTAATAATGTCTTTACTTTGCAAAAATAGTAAAAAAGTTTGTGATATACAACATATCTTCGGAAAATATGTGTAACTTTATCGACACAAATACATCAAACATTATGGAACTGAAAGAAATCTATACGGCCGACAATAGCCGTTACGCCGATGCAGAGGCACTCTATCAGCGCTGTGGACGCAGTGGGGTGATGCTTCCAAAAGTCAGTTTAGGATTCTGGCATAATTTCGGAGGCAACGACTCTTATGAGCGCAGTCGTGCCATCACTCACTACGCTTTCGACCATGGTATCAACCATTTCGATCTTGCCAACAACTATGGACCGCCATACGGTTCGGCAGAAGAAACTATGGGCAGACTCATGGATGATGACTTCAAGCGCTACCGCGATGAACTGTTCATATCGACCAAAGCTGGTTACGATATGTGGCCTGGACCTTATGGAGAGTGGGGTTCGCGTAAGTATCTTATGGCGAGTATTGACCAGAGCCTCAAGCGCATGCACATAGACTATGTCGATTTGTTTTATAGTCATCGCTTCGATCCTAACACGCCGATAGAGGAAACGCTACAAGCCATGGTGGATATTGTGCGCCAAGGCAAAGCGCTCTATTTGGGTATCAGCCGTTGGCCACTGGATGCATTGAAGAAAGCGGTGGACTATCTGAAAGCACACGATACACCATTGTTGATATTCCAAGACAAACTCAACATGTTGGACCGCACACCGCAGGAGAATGGCACGCTCGACTATTGTGCGGCAGAGGGTATCGGTTTCATATCGTTCTCACCGTTGGCGCAAGGATTGCTTACCGACCGTTATCTCAACGGAGTGCCTGCCGATAGTCGCATGGCTCAAGAGCGTTTCTTGAAACATTCGGCATTAACGCCCGAACTCCTGGCACAGTTGCAACAACTCAATCAAGAGGCTGCTGATCGTGGAGAAACATTGGCAGAAATGGCGTTGGCATGGATTCTCCAACAGCATGGCGTGACAAGTGTATTGGTTGGCGCAAGTAGTGTTAAGCAGTTGGCTACCAATATGAAGTGTGTGCATGCAGCAGGTTGATCCTCCTATTACAGGTTACCTGCAAACTGTGACAATATTGCACAGCATGACTGTGCACACCTAAATTTTAGTTTTCAGAAAATTTCGACCACTCGACCACCACTATAGTGTAAAGTGATGACGCACAATACTTTAAGTGGTGGTCGATTGCTTTTGTTTCGACCACCAATCGACCACACATCAACATTTTACCATCGGCAACCCTAACTACCAAGTGTAAGATGGCGAATACGCTGGAATACGTTACATAGCGATGTTGTGTAATATTGCGTAAGCGTGCATCATTGATCAAAGTATTATCCAACGTTTGACAAAGGTGTTTTCCAACGTTTGACAAAGGTGTTATCCAACGTTTGACAAAGGTGTTTTCCAACGTTTGACAAAGGTGTTTTCCAACGTTTGACAAAAGTGTTTTCAACGTTTGACAAAAGTGTTTTCAACGTTTGACAAAGGGTGTTTCCAACGTTTGACAAAAGTATTGTCCTCTGTTTGAAAAAGTGTTAGCAAACATCAATAATCTCAATTTAAACATTGCTATACATGGTTCGCTTCGTCGGTTCATGTTAATGAGAGATGGCAATAAGTGTGGTCGAAGTGTGGTCGAAATCCCCGTGTTTTAGGTATCGACCACATCTTAAAATGCTAAGCCACTGTATGTTATGTCATAGGTGTGGTCGTGTGGTCGAATTTTTTTAAAAACTCAAACAACTGTATGCTGATGCGTTAACCTGACCACCTCCATATCTATCGTTGAAAAGTGTTAGATAGGTGTTCTATCCTGTCTTCATCGAAACATGCTTCTTTTGGTCTATCAACTAAAAAAGACGGCATCCTGTGAAGGGTGCCGTCTTTCATCTTGCTATGTTGTGATTTAAAAATCAGCTGTCTTTGGAGTACGTGGGAAAGGAATCACGTCGCGGATATTCTGCATGCCGGTGACAAACAGGATGAGGCGCTCGAAACCGAGACCGAAACCGCCGTGAGGACAACTGCCATAACGACGGGTGTCGAGATACCACCACATATCCTTCATAGGAATCTGGCGACGCTCGATTTCAGCCATCAGTTTGTCGTAACTCTCCTCACGAACAGAACCACCAATGATTTCGCCAATCTGTGGGAACAGCACATCGGTGCCCTGAACGGTACGGCGTTCTTCGCTGTCGTTGTTCTGCTTCATATAGAAAGCCTTGATGTCGCGTGGGTAGTCGGTCATGATGACTGGCTTCTTGAAGTGTTCCTCCACAAGGAAACGCTCATGTTCGGAAGCGAGGTCCATACCCCATGATACGGGGAATTCAAACTTCTTACCGTTCTTCACAGCCTCTTCCAAAATCTCAATACCCTTGGTGTAGGGCAGACGCACGAAGCTGTCTTTCAATACGCCCTCCAAGCGCTCAATCAGCGTCTTGTCGATCATCTTGTTGAGGAAAGCAAGGTCATCCTTACAGTTTTCCAATGCCCAACGCACGCAATACTTGATGAAGTCTTCCTCAAGGTCCATCAGATCGTTGAGGTCGATGAAGGCAACTTCTGGCTCAATCATCCAAAACTCAGCCAGGTGGCGTGGAGTATTGGAATTCTCAGCACGGAAGGTCGGACCGAAAGTATAGATGGCACCCAGTGCGGTGGCACCGAGCTCACCCTCCAACTGTCCGCTGACGGTCAGTGAAGTCTGCTTGCCAAAGAAGTCATCGTCATAGATGATGCTGCCGTTCTCGTCCTTCTTCAGGTCGTAGAGATTCTTGGTGGTCACCTGGAACATCTGTCCGGCACCTTCGCAGTCGCTGGCGGTAATCAGTGGTGTGTGGAAATAGAAGAAACCATGCTCATGGAAGTATTGGTGGATGGCAATAGCCATGTTGTGGCGAATGCGCATCACAGCACCGAAAGTATTGGTACGCAGACGGAGGTGTGCATTTTTGCGCATCACCTCAAACGACTGGCCTTTCTTCTGCATGGGATAAGTGTTATCGCAGAGGCCATAGATTTCCAAGGTCTTGGCCTGAATCTCACTGCTCTGACCAGCACCCTGACTCTCTACCAAAATACCAGTGGCACAGATACATGCACCAGTGGTAATCTGCTTGAGCATTTCTTCATCAAACTGTGAAGGGTTAACAACGATTTGTACGTTGTTGATGGTGCTTCCGTCGTTGAGGGCAATGAAGTCAACGGCCTTCGAACTACGGTGGGTACGCACCCATCCCTTTACACAAACATCTTTTCCAAAGTCTGTACTCTTCAGTACATCTACTATCTTAGTTCTTTTCATCACTTGTTATATTTTCAGTGAGTCGTTGTTGGTTTATTCGTAAGCACCCATGCGCAGACGATCTACCTCTTCCTCTGTCAGGTAGCGCCAGTCGCCACGACGCAGGTTCTTCTTGGTAAGTCCGGCAAACTGTACACGGTCGAGCTTGGTTACTTTATAGCCGAGGCTCTCGAAGATACGGCGTACAATGCGGTTTTTACCAGAGTGGATCTCGATGCCCACCTGCTTCTTGTCAACAGGGTCTGCATACTGGATGTCATCAGCTTTGATGTCACCGTCGTCGAGGGTGATACCTTCGGCAATCTGCTGCATATCATGGGCAGTCACGTTCTTATCGAGATAAACGTGATAGATCTTTTTCTTGAGGAACTTAGGATGGGTCAGTTTCGATGCCAAGTCACCATCGTTGGTGAGCAGAAGCACACCGGTGGTGTTGCGGTCGAGACGACCTACAGGATAGATGCGCTCAGGACAAGCATCCTTGACGAGATCCATCACAATCTTACGCTGTTGAGGATCGTCGCTGGTGGTCACGTAGTCTTTGGGCTTGTTGAGCAGCACATAGACTTTCTTCTCTGGAGTGACAGGAGTGTCGTGGAACTTCACTTCGTCGGTGCGCAATACCTTGGTGCCCAATTCGGTTACCACTTCTCCGTTGACGGTCACTACACCTGCCTGGATGAAATCATCAGCTTCACGACGGCTGCAAACACCGGCGTTGGCAAGGAATTTGTTCAAACGGATGGGCTCGTTGGGATCATAGTTCTCCTCTTTATATTCTATACGCTTCTTGAAGCTGTACTTTGCATTGGGATCATAGTCTGCAGTGCGCTGACGATTATATCCGCGGTTGTTGTTATATCCGCCACGCTGCTGGTAACCACCCTGTTGCTGGTATCCGCCGCGGTTGTTGTTATATCCGCCACGCTGCTGGTAACCACCCTGCTGCTGGTATCCACCGCGGTTGTTGTAACCACCGCGCTGTTGGTAACCGCCACGCTGCTGGTAACCACTGCGCTGCTGATATCCGCCTTGCTGCTGATAACCTCCCTGCTGGAAGTCGCCTTGCTGGCGTGATTGGTAGCCGCCCTGTTCACCGTCCTGTTGATTGTTGTTGTATCCGCGATTATATCCACGGTTGTTGTTGTAACCGCCGCGCTGCTGATATCCGCCACGCTGCTGGTAACCGCCGCGGTTGTTGTTATATCCTCCACGCTGCTGGTATCCACCTTGCTGACGTGGCTGGTAGCCGCCCTGTTCACCGTCCTGCTGATTGTTGTAGCGGGGACGATAGGAACGCTGGGCGTTATTGTTCTGAAGTCCAGCACCGAATCCTTCCGGACGGAAACCGCCTTCATCATCGTTCTGACTGCGGTTGTAGCCGCCCTGGTTATAGGTGCGTGTCTGTTGATGAATACGGGGACGTGGTGAACGACCCTGTCGATAAGTGTTCTGTTGGTCGGAGAAACCCTCTCGGTTGCTGGCGCCCTGCTGGTTGGCAGATTGTTCTTCTGTCTTCTTCTCGTTTTCGAAATCCATAATTGTTGTTTCCTTTCTTTTTCGGGAACCTCACGGTTCCTCTTTGGGGGTTAATACTTTAAATGCCTGTATAATTCATTGGCGTAATAGCCATAAGTTCCTTTTTTACCTCATCGCTGACATCCAGACCTGCAATGAATTCGTGAATCAGTTCTGGGGTCATCTTCTGGTTGGTGCGAGTCAATGCCTTCAGAGCCTCGTAGGGGTGAGGGTATGCTTCGCGGCGCAGGATAGTTTGGATGGCTTCTGCTACCACAGCCCATGTATTGTCGAGGTCTGCCTCTATCTTCTCTTCGTTGAGAATGAGTTTGCGCAAGCCTTTCAGTGTGCTTTGTATGGCAATGACAGCATGTCCCATAGGTACACCGACGTTGCGCAATACGGTAGAGTCGGTCAGGTCGCGCTGCAGGCGGCTGACGGGCAACTTCTGGGCTAAGAATTGCAGAATGGCATTGGCAATGCCGAGGTTGCCTTCTGAATTTTCATAGTCGATGGGGTTCACTTTATGAGGCATAGCGCTCGAACCAACCTCTCCAGCCTTGATCTTCTGCTTGAAGTATTCCATAGAGATATACATCCAGAAGTCGCGATCGAGATCGATGATGATGGTGTTGATGCGGCGCATGGCATCAAAGATAGCGCCCATCCAGTCGTAGTTAGAAATCTGAGTGGTCCACTGTTCACGCTCTAATCCGAGTTTCTCAGCCACAAACTTGTTACCGAATTCGCGCCAGTCGTATTGTGGGTAAGCCACATGGTGGGCGTTGTAATTACCGGTTGCACCACCGAATTTGGCGGTAATGGGAGTGTCTTTCAATCCACGCAACTGTTCTTCAAGGCGATAGACATATACCATAACCTCTTTACCCAAACGTGTGGGAGAAGCGGGCTGTCCGTGTGTCTTGGCGAGCATAGGAACGTTTTTCCATTGTTCGGCATAGTCGTTGAGCTGTTCGATGAGTTCTTCGACCATAGGATAATACACCTGTTCGAGTGCTTCCTTGATAGAGAGGGGAACGCTGGTGTTGTTGATGTCCTGTGAAGTCAGTCCGAAATGGATAAACTCCTTGTACTTGTCGAAATTGCCAATCTTGTCGAGTTCTTCCTTGATGAAATACTCCACAGCTTTCACGTCGTGATTGGTTGTCTTCTCGATTTCCTTTACGCGTGCGGCATTCTCTTCAGAGAAATTGCGGTAGATGTTGCGGAGTGTTTCGAATAGGTTATGGTCAAAATCCTCCAATTGTGGCAAGGGAAGTTCGCAGAGTGTGATGAAATATTCAATCTCTACGCGCACTCTGTACTTGATGAGTGCATACTCTGAGAAAAATTCTGCCAACTGTTCTGTTTTGTTTCTGTAACGTCCGTCAATAGGCGAGATGGCGGTCAATGTGTCTAATTTCATTAGTGTGTTACGCTTAGTTGTTTATATAGCTATATTACAATTACAATATATAGTCTCTTCTATTAGGCTGCAAAGTTACGAAAAAATGTGCTAACTGATGCATGGCTTCGTGTGATATTTACGGTCTGTGGCTGGTTTTTGTGATATTTTAGCAATTTTGAATGAAATAATAATGGGCAGAACTGAAATTCTGCCCATTAACCTTTGGTTTTGTATGATAACTGATAGGTTTTTTATCTCCCGATATATTCCCAGGGGTCTAAAGTGACGTAGTTTCCTGAGATGAGTCGTAAGCGTATCCGCGATGCTATAGTTATTTAAAATAAAACCATTTACCTTGGGGAAGTATATATTTATTGTCAATGGACAAGAATAGACATATCGGTGTTTTGAAATCTTGTGGCACCAGATATGCTGCCGTCCAATAACATTTTGCGTCTTTGTCATCCGTTTTAATGCTGACAAGCATATCATAGCAGCCTTTATCTACTTTAGTAAAACTATCTAATGTTATGTCTTTTACCTGTTTGATGTGCGAGCCATGTATCAGCAACAACTTGAAATTTTTGAAATCTATCTGCGGCAACTCTTTCGCATGACCAGCAAATACTTGATTCAACTCTGCTTCGTTATCAACAAGAAACAATTCCTCTTTCTTAGTATCCTCTATATTCAAAGGCACTTGTGGAACATTGATAGGTGTTATTTTAACGTCAATGTCATCGTCACTGCAACTTGAGGCAATCATGCAGGTCATTACTGCAATCAATAATAATCTTCCTAACTTAATCATAATTCTTGTTTACTTAAACTTAAACATATAAATCGTACAATCACTAAAGTTGCCAACAGTCAGAGCAAGACCTATTGGGGTATTAAAACTTCGGGGCACCAAATATGCAGCTGTCCAATAATCTTCTTTGGCTACATCTCCTGTTTCAACGTCAACATACATATAGTAACAATCCCCGCTATCGCTTTTTTCATATCGAGTTGTTATTTCTTTTACTTGACATGCTGACAATCCGTGTATCATCAACAACTTGAAATTTTTAAAATCTATTTGCGGTAGATTTTTTGTATGGCCAGCAAATCGTCGAATTAACTCCGCTTCGTTATCAACAAGAAACAATACCTTTTTCTCTGTAGCCTCTATATTCAAAGGCACTTGTGGCACATCTATAGGTATTATTTTGACATCTTTGTCATCACTGCAACTTGAGGCAATCATGCAGGACATTATCGCAATCAATAATAATCTTCCTAACTTAATCATAATTCTTGTTTTGCAGCACAATAGTTTTTTTGTTAGTTAGTATTTGCGACTCAGTAATTTTTCTGTTTTAGTGCTGCAATTTGAAAACAGATAAATACCGAATTGCTTGGCAAAGATATAGAATTTTATTCAACGATGTCATTTCCTTATATGAAACGATGTGGAATATAACATAAATTAACGTATTTGTGAAATAATAATGGGCAGAACTGAATTTCTGCCCATTAACCTTTGGTTTTGTATGATAACTGATTGGTTTTTTATCTACTATCAATTATTGGGGTTTTGTGCCATATTATTGTTTCTTATCGCTTAGCAGACGCACATTGGTCAGTTTTACGGATGCACTGGCTGTGTCAATGTCTTCTCCCTTTTTGATATAGACGAAGGTGGAGTTGCTGATATTGATATCGCGTACGCATTGCATGCCTTCTATGCCATGGGCTTTGATGGCTGTCTCTGCACCACGGCAGATGACATTGTCGATATGGATATCTTGGAAATGGGGCACAAATTGTGCTTCATCACCCTTTGGAGCCAATGCTTTGGCATCGGATGCTCCTGCTGGTCGATTGACATAGTCGCACTGGAAAACGACGGCTTCGTCTTTGATGTCTGTCATGACGATATTGCTGATGTAGAGTTGGCTAGTCTCACCGCCACGGCCCACACCGCTCTTGAAGCGTAAACCTGTATCTGTGCCGGCAAAACGGCAGTTGCGTGCCACCACGCGGCGTACACCTGCTGCTGTCTCACTACCCAGTACAAAGGCTCCATGTGCGTGATATACTGTATTGTTTTCTACCAGAATGTCTTCACATCCTGATACAGCAGAAGCTTTGGGGCGTCCGCTCTTCAGGCAGATACCGTCGTCACCCACATTGACTGTGGAATTGACAACCAGCACACGTTGACAGTCGGAGAGGTCGATGCCGTCGCCATTCTGTGCATTCCAAGGGCAACGCACGGTGATGCCGTCGATGATGATGTCTGAAGAATAGCATGGATGTACGTGGAAACGGGGCGAGTTTTGGAAGGTAACGCCTTGATACAAAACTCTTTTGCATTTTTCAAATCTCACCAGGTCGTTGCGCATCTGCTCCTGTGCTACGGGCGATTTGGCAATGTCAGGATAGCTGTTGCGCATCTGCCAAGGATACCAGAGGGTGCCATCTTTCATCTCCTGTCCGCCCATACTCTTAAACTGGCTCCATTCTGTATCGCTTACTTTTGATCGCTTTACGGGACGCCATTGGGCACCGTTGCCGTCGATGATACCTTCTCCGGTAATGGCAATGTCAGTACGTTTCTCAGCACGGATGCATGGATATACTCTCCGGGCTTTGGTATCTGCATCGCGATAGATGCTTTTGTCAGGTGAGAAATAGATGATGGCATTCTTTTCCAAATGCAGATCGATGTGGTCTTTCAGTTCGATAGGGCCAGTCAGCCAAACGCCTGTTGGTACTATGAGGCGTCCACCGCCTTGTTGTGCCAACTTGTCGATGGCATCTTGAATGGCTTTGGTGCAGAGGGTAACACCGTCGCCTATTCCGCCTGCCTCTGTCAGTGTAATGCTTCGGCTGGGGATGTTGACCTGTTGTGGTTGGTTCAGTGCGACTGGAGTCTGGTTGTAATACTTCTGATAGTCTTGCGCTGACGATAGTGCTGGCATGCAGAGTGCCAACAAAGTCAGCAAAGATGTGATAGTTTTTTTCATACTTTTTTTTTATTTGTTTATAGTAGTGTTTATTTTCTTATTGTTGTTCTTCTAACGTTGTAGCTGTTTGTGCCACAACAGGGAGGATCAGGATGAACGCGCTCCGGTAGTATAGTTGGGGTCGAGTGTGATTGATCCGCCCAGTTTGGTAGCAATGGTACGACAGATGTAGAGTTCCAATCCGGCACCTTGTTTGTTAGAATCGAGTTTGACGAATCTTTCAAACAACTTCTTATGATGTTTAGGTGCAATACCACATCCTGTATCGGTGACGCAGAAAGCGATACTGTCTGTTCCTTGGTCATTTTTTATCTTGCGACAATCCAAAAGGATACTTCCCTTCGTGGTATTCTTAATAGCGTTGGCAAGCATTTCATTGATGGCCTGTAAAGTGCGGTGACGGTCAGTCTCTATAGTGTCGGTGTCCTGCTATTGCCTTTTCGCATAGTTCGTTTACGTTGGCCTCTTCTATCTTCAAATACAGAATAGGTGTGTGGTATGTCGGCTCCTAATTGGTGAATGGCAGAGCACCGCATAGTAAAAAATGTTATTTCCCCGCTTTAGCACATTCGGCACAGATGCCTTTTACGATATATTCCGCCTCTTCCATTACAAAGCCATCGGGTAGTGGAACATGGGGTATGCGTATGCTTGTCAGACAATAGGTGCGGTTGCATTTGCGACAGGTCAGATGAACATGGCCGTCACACTGTCGGGTATCGTCAAAATGGCAGACACAGTATTTCTGCATGCCCGTTCCATCGTCAATATCATGGAGCAGATGCACACTGGCAAAGAGGGTGAGTGTGCGAAACAGGGTGGAGCGATCAACTGTGGGCAGTGCCTTTTCAACATCTGCCAGACTAAAAGCATCACTGAAACCATGGCGTATGGTGCGCCATACCATCAGGCGTACGGCTGTGACACGGATGCCGGCATTGTCGAGTGACTGTTCGTCGGAGATTTCAAGGTGGTGCATACAGTTGTAATGAATAGAAAATAACGGAAGCCTAAGCTGGCAGCTGTTATGAAAATAGTTGTGACTCAGGCTTCCGTTTATAGAGTTATACTAAATGTTCGATAAGGTCTGCGCGTTCACCGGGCAGCATGTCGATGACCGGCAGTTCAACCATGGTGTAGCAACCGGGTTGCTGACGCATGGAGGCACGAGCCACATTGACCAATACCTGAGCAGTGAGCGCAGGGTTGTTGATGCTCATATCGAATTCAAAACGCTGGTTCTGAGTCTTTCCACTTACACCTTTGCGCACAAGATGTACGCCATGACCCATATCGCGAACAGCATCCACTGATTCAACGGCAAAGACGTGTGTCTCATCGTTGGCAAAGTATGGATCGGTTTTGATGGCAGCTGTCACCTCATCAAGTTTGGCACCGTCTTCCAATTCTACATATACCATGCGGCGATGTATGCCCTCGCCCAAAGGAATAGTCATAGAGAGTGCATTCTTTACACCCGCTTTCGAACGAACGCATACAGAGTGTCCCATAGACATTCCAGGTCCGAAATTGGTATAGGTCAGACCTTTTGGTGCGAGGCTCTGCATGAGCGTACGTACGATAGAGTCTGATCCTGGATCCCATCCTGCGGCAATCACACTGACGGTATCGGTTTTCTTGTTAACTTCCATCAGTCTTTCGCGATAACCACGGATATTGGTATGTATATCAAACGAATCGACGGTGTTGATGCCCAGAGGCAGAATCTGCATGGCATGTTCTTCACATGATCGAGTAGGAGTGGCAAGAATGGCTACATCTACATCTTTCAGTTCCTTGATATCCTTGACCACGGGGTATGCAGCCAGTTCTGCGGGTTTGTTGTCTGCTCCGTTTCTGCGGACGATTCCTGCAATCTCGAAGTCTTCAGCGGCTTCAAGAGCTTCTACGGCGTATTTGCCGATGTTGCCGTAACCAACTACGGCAGCGCGAATTTTCTTCATGTTTGTATCTTGTTTTGAGTTGTCTTATTGTCTGTCTGTGTGCAAAATTACACTTTTTGCATGAGAATCGTTACAGTTTGGTGGAATATTTTCTTCTCTAACCTCCAATTCTGACAATTTGAAGATTTGTGGGCGTCTCACACAATAAATCGTCACTAACAAGCGTTATAACTATTGTATTAATACAAAATTATAAGTTATGATAGATTATATTAAAGGCGAACTGGCAGAGCTCAGTCCTGCCTCAGCCACTGTTGAGGCTGCCGGTGTGGGCTATGCCATGAGCATATCGCTCACCACGTATAGTGCGATACAGGGAAAGAACACCGTGAAACTCTATGTCTATGAGGCTATCCGCGAAGATGCTTATGTGCTCTACGGATTTTCAGGTAAGAAGGAGCGCGAGATGTTTCAACTGCTCATTACTGTTAGCGGTGTGGGAGCAAATACTGCCCGAATGGTGCTGTCATCGATGAGTGTGGCAGAATTGTGTGCTGCGATCTCCACTGGTGATGAGCGACTTATCAAGAGCATTAAGGGTATCGGACTGAAAACTGCCCAACGTATCATTGTTGATCTGAAAGATAAGATTGTAGCCTTGGGCATTGCCGACGAACTGCCTGCTGGCGGATCGGTAGCAGTCGCTGTTGATACTGCTGTCAGAGACGAAGCAGTGGCAGCCCTTACTATGTTGGGATTCTCGCCTGCTCCTACGCAAAAAGTCGTGGTGCAGATATTAAAGGATCAACCCGATGCGCCAGTGGAGCAGGTTGTGAAACTGGCATTGAAACAAATCAAATAAACAAAACAGGAAGCGATTGACGTTCCGTGTAGGTCATATCGTCATGGTGATGCTGAGCATTGGTGCTTTTGCCATGGCTCAACAGCACAAGCAGGCACCGTTGGAAGTACCGGCGGTGCCGTTGCCCGTTGTTGCCGACAGCGTGGTCGATAGTGTGGCAAAGCCCCGATGGACTCCGCAGCGCACCGCTCCTTGGTCTGTTGCCGACCTCGACACCATCCCCCTTGACCTTCGCATGCCGCGCAATATTGCGCTCCAGGTGGACTATGACGACACCGCCAACACTTATGTTGTAGGACAGAAGATGGGAGGGCGCTATCTGACTACTCCCCTGCTGATGTCCCCTGATGAGTATGACCAATGGTCGCTCAAACGAAGGATGGGCACCTTCTTTCGCCAGAAGAATGCCGAAAATGTGGCAACCAAAGGGAAGAACAAGTTTGATTTCGCCGACATGCATTTTGATCTCGGTCCAGCCGACAAGATATTTGGTCCAGGTGGTGTGCGCATCAAGATGATGGGAACGGCAGAACTGAAACTGGGTGGCAATATCAAGAATATCGACAATCCGTCGTTGCCAGTACGCAATCGCCGAACAAAATCCATTGACTTTGACGAGAAGATAAATCTCAATGTGACGGGAAAGGTAGGTGATAAGTTGAATATGAACCTCAACTACAACACCGATGCCACTTTCGACTTCGATACCAAGAATATCAAGTTGCGTTACGAGGGAAAGGAAGATGAGATTATCAAACTCATTGAGGCAGGCAATATCACCTTCCCTTCGCAAAACTCACTGATCAAGGGTGCATCGAGCCTCTTCGGCGTACGTACCGATATGCAGTTTGGACGGTTGAAACTGCAGACCGTCTTTTCGCAGAAGAAATCATCAACCACCAGTGTCTCATCAAAGGGAGGCGTACAGCTGATGCCTTTTGAAATCAATGTGGCAGATTATGAAGAGAATCGCCACTTCTTCCTTGCCCAGTATTTTCGTGAACACTATGATGCCGCCATGCAACAGTTGCCCAATCTCACTACAGGCATCCAGATTACAAGAGTTGAGGTATGGGTGACCAACAAGACGGGTACTACCGCCAATACTCGCAATATCATAGCCCTTGCCGATCTTGGTGAGAGCCGTTCGGCGCGCTGGGGCAGTGGCGGAACCGTTTCTTCTGTTCCTGCCAATACCGCCAATGGCGAATATCAAGCCATGACCACTGACTATGTCGCAGCACGTCAGTCGGAACAAACGACGACGGTGCTTGATGGAGTGCCTCAGTTTACAGGCGGTAGCGATTACGAGAAACTCTCTTCAGCCCGTTTGCTCAATAGTTCGGAATATACAGTCAACAGTGCTCTTGGCTATATATCGCTCCATACCACCTTACAACCCGATCAGGTGCTTGCCGTAGCTTTCGAATACACCTCAGGCGGTCGGGTTTACCAAGTAGGCGAATTTGCATCGGACCACACCAATACTTCAGAAGCAATATTCGTTAAATCGCTGAAGAATACCAGCAACCATCCGATGCAGCCCAACTGGCGGTTGATGATGAAGAATGTGTATTATCTGGCATCTCAGGTGGAGCGTACTAAGTTTCGTCTCGACATCAAGTATCAAAGCGATACTACTGGTGTATGGCTCAACTACATCCCCGTGCAGCAGGTTAAAGATACTCCCCTGTTGCGGGTATTGGGATGCGACCGTCTTGACAACAACAATCGCCCCAACAGCAATGGTTATTTCGATTATGTTGAGGACTACACCGTCAGCGACGGTCGTGTGTTCCTGCCAGCAGTCGAACCCTTCGGCCAGACCTTGCGTCGCTATCTCGCCTCTCATGGTGTCAGTGCCGATGAGGCTGAACGCTATGTGTTTGCCGAACTCTATGACACCACCCGAACGGCAGCACGGCAGATGGCAGAGAAGAATAAGTATATGCTTGTCGGTCAGTATCGGGGAACGTCAGCCAATGTCATCTCGCTCGGTGCTTATAATGTGCCGCAAGGGTCGGTGGTGGTGACTGCCGGCGGTGTGGTACTGACTGAAGGATCAGACTATAGTGTTGACTATGCTGTGGGTGAGGTGACCATTCTCAATCAGAGCATTATCGATGCCGGCACCAATGTCAATGTATCGCTGGAGAGCGATACCGACTATGGCATGCAGCGCAAAACCATGTTAGGACTCAACTGGCAGTATGACGTCAGTAAGGCATTGCAGTTGGGCGGCACATTACAGTATCTGACCGAGCAACCGCTGACCTCGAAGGTGACCATGGGTAGCGAACCGCTGCGCAATATGTTGTGGGGACTCAACATCAACTGGCGACAGGAGAGTCAATGGCTCACCAATATGCTCAACCGTCTGCCCTTCCTCCATTGCACAAAACCCTCGCAACTCTCTTTCACTGGCGAGTTCGCCCAACTCTTGGCAGGTCAGGCAGGCGGCACACAGAGCCATGCCTCGTATATTGATGATTTCGAGAATGCCAAAAACGGCATTGACGTCAGCGAACCCAAGGCATGGGTGATGTCAAGCGTGCCGAGCATGTTTCCCGAACATGCCGACCGCGACTCAGTGACAAGTGGTTTCAACCGTGCCTTGCTGGCATGGTATAATATCGATCCTATCTTCACCTATCGCTCGTCGTCGCTCACCCCCAGCCATATCAAGAGCGACCTCCAGCAGTTGTCAAACCACTATGTGCGATCAGTCTATGTCAGTGAACTCTATCCCAACCGTCAGCAGAGCACTTACAGTGGTGTGACAGCCACGCTGCCCATCCTCGATTTGGCTTATTATCCCGAAGAGCGCGGAGCCTACAACCTCACTACCGACCTCACCGCCGATGGACACTTGCGCAATCCGCAACAGCGATGGGGAGGCATGATGCGCCGTCTGGATACCAATGATTTCGAAACCGCCAATATCGAGTATGTGGAATTTTGGTTGCTCGACCCCTTTATCTATGCCGACCGCGATGGCGGTGCTGCTGATTACGGTGGCGACCTCTACATCAATCTTGGTGAGGTGAGTGAGGACGTCTTGCGCGACGGCAAGAAATTCTCGGAGAGCAATATGCCTGTTGACGGACAAGGATCGTTCATCCGTACAGCATGGGGTAAGGTGCCCCAGCAGCCGACAGAGACCTACGCCTTTGCCACAACAGCCGGAGCACGCCTCAAACAAGATGTGGGACTCAACGGACTGACTGATGAAGAGGAACGCTCCCAACCAGCGTATGTCCGCTTCTTGGAAGGTGTGCAGGTCAGTGACAGTGTGCGTGCCGCCATCCATGCCGACCCCGCAAACGACAACTACCACTATTACCGTGGCCGCGATTACGATGAGCGCAAGACCTCCATCCTTGAACGCTATAAGCGAATCAATATGCCGCAAGGCAATTCGCCCGATTCCGACAGTCAGACCGAAGGCTATGATACCAGCTATAAGACCGCGCCCGATGTGGAGGATATCAATCAGGACTATACGCTCAACGAATACGAACGCTATTACCAGTATCGTGTCAGCATACGCCCAGAGGATATGCGCCTGGGATATAACCATATCACCGACATTCGCGAGACAACGGTGTCGCTGCGCAACGGAACGAGTGAAACCGTCCGGTGGTATCAGTTTCGCATTCCCCTCAGCCAGTATGACCAGCGGGTGGGCAATATCAACGACTTCACCAGCATCCGCTTCATGCGCATGTTTCTCACCCAGTTTCGCCGCCCAGTGGTGTTGCGCTTCGGCTCTCTCGATTTGGTGCGTGGCGAATGGCGTATCTATCAGCAGCCCCTGACCAATGGCGCGACTACAGGAACCATCGAGGTCAGTGCGGTGAATATTGAGGAAAACAACGACAAGCGTCCCGTCAACTATGTCTTGCCGCCAGGCATCAGTCGTGTTACCGACCCCTCCCAACCGCAACTCATGGAAGACAACGAGCAGGCGATGAACCTCGTGGTGCGTAATCTTGCACCCGCCGAGTCGAAGGCGGTCTATAAGAACACTATGCTCGACCTGCGCCGGTACAGGCATCTGCAGATGTTTGTCCATGCCAACCACCTCATTGATGATGCCACAGACTTGCAACATGGCGATTTAGCAGTATTCGTGCGGTTGGGTAGCGATTATAAAAACAACTATTATGAGTACGAGATACCGCTGACGCTGACTCCCGATCGCAACGACTACAACAAATACAGCATCGACGATCGCAGGGCTGTGTGGCCAGAGGCCAATATGCTCGATGTCAACCTCTCCGCCTTTACCCGTCTCAAGCGACAGCGCAACAAGTCAAGGGCACAGGGTGGGGCTGTGTTCACGCAAATCTACTCAGAACCCGATGCCAGCCATACCGGTTGCACGGTAAGCATCCTTGGCAATCCGTCGCTCGGTGAGGTCAGAACGCTGATGATCGGTGTGCGCAACAAGTCGGGCACGCAAAAGTCGGGAGAGGTGTGGGTCAATGAGCTCCGTCTGCGCGACTTCAACGACAATGGAGGCTGGGCTGTGAGTGGCGCCATGAATATGCAACTCTCCGATGTGGGGACGGTCAATGTCAGTGGAAGGATGATGACCAGCGGATTTGGCGGACTCGAAGAGAGCGTGCTGCAGCGCTCCACTGACGATTACAAGACCTATTCAGTCACCGCCAGTATCGAACTGGGACGCTTCTTCCCCGACAAAGCCAAGGTGTCGGCACCGCTATACTATTCGGTGACGAAAGAGGAAACCCGTCCGAAATACAATCCGCTCGATACCGACCTGACCCTCGACGAGGCACTCGATGCCGCAGCCAACAAGCAGGAGCGCGATTCCATCGAGCGTATCGCCGTCACCCGCACCACCAATACCAATCTGTCGCTGTCCAATGTGCGTGTCGGCATCCGTTCCAGAAAAGCCCCCATGCCCTACGACCCTGCCAATTTCTCGTTCTCCTACAGCCACTCCCACCGCCAGACCAGTGGCGAGACCACGGTCTATGAGAAGGAAGATCAGTGGCGTGGTGCTTTCAACTATGTCTATGAACCCGTGGTGAAGCCCTGGGTACCATTTCGTAAGATCAAGGGCCGCTCCCAATGGGCGCAATATCCCAGGCAGTTGGGAGTGAACTGGCTGCCGCAAAGCATCTCGTTCAATACCGAGATGTTGCGCAACTACTACGAACTGCAAGAACGCGACATGGAGAGCATAGGTGGCCAGCAGTTGCCCCTGACCTTCAGTCAGCAGTTTCTGTGGAATCGCGAGTTTGCCGTACGCTGGGATCTCACCCAGCGCCTCCACCTCGATTTCCAGTCAGCCACCCACGCACAGATAGAAGAACCCTACACCCCCGTCAACAAAGACCTCTATCCCGAACAGTATCAGGCATGGAAAGACTCGGTATGGCAGAGCATCCACCGCTTTGGCGAACCGCTCGACTATCAGCAGCGCTTCTCAGCCACCCTGCAGTGGCCGTTCAGCCTGTTGCCCGTCTTCGACTGGGTGACCGGCACTGCCAAGTACGACGCCCACTATAGTTGGCTGCGTGGCACAGAACTCGACGACGGTACCAGTCTGGGTCATACCATCACCACCAACCGACAGGTCAGCCTCTCAGCCACATTCAACATGGAGACCCTCTATAACCACGTGCCCTTCCTGCGCTGTCTCAATCAGCAGCGTGCCAAATGGCAGACTGTCGGCAGACAGCCGACAGCGCGTGGCAGAACAGTGGTAAAGAGACAGCAGCCGAAGAGCAGAGAGGAACGCATCCTGCCCAAGAACCAAGGCACGTGGCAGCGCGAAGTCAGACTATCGGCAGACACCGTTACCATAGTGACCCACGATAAGGCCACGCGCCGCCTCACCGTCACGGCACGCACCCGCGACGGGCGCACCTACCCCCTGCGCTATAAACTGTTGGACCGCCGCCAGCTGCGTATCGACTCTCGCGACACCGCCACCATCCTGCTGTCGGTAGCCGAGCGCCCACCCTTAGACCGCCAGTGGTGGTATCGCTCCCTGCAGTCAGCCACCCAGGTACTCATGATGGTGCGCTCCGCCAGTCTCACCTATCGCGATGACTACTCGCTGTCGGTGCCCGGCTTCCTTCCCACCATAGGTGATGTCTTCGGACAGCGAGGCGGTCACCTGATGGCACCTGGTCTTGCCTTCGCCTTCGGCACGGTAGATGATACCTATGTCAGCCGAGCCCTCGACCGCGGATGGCTACTCACAGCAGACAGCATCGCATCGCCAGCCACTGCCAACCACACCACCGACTTGCAGTTGCGCGCCGTGCTGGAACCCCTGCGCGGGTTGCGCATCGACCTCCATGCCAGTCGCACGCACACACGTGCGCGTACCATACAATATATGTATTCCAGCATGCCCACCACGCTGAGCGGATCATTCTCCATGACCACCCTGTCGCTCAAGTCGGCACTGGAAGCCACGGGCAGCGCCTCAGGCGGATACCGCTCCGCCTCGTTCAGCCGCTTCTGTCGGTCGCTCGAAGGCTATCGGCAGCGAGCCGCCGCGGCCTACGGTAGTGTGCCCGATGCCTATCATGCCACCGTCATGATACCCGCCTTCCTCTCCGCCTATACCAGCAGTGGAGGCAGTGGCAGCTTCTTCCCCTCGCTGGCGTCGATGCTGCCCAACTGGACCGTGCGCTATACAGGGCTCTCTGCGCTGCCATGGGTGGCAGACCATTTCAAGAGCATCACGCTGTCACATGCTTATCGGAGCATCTATGCCGTAGGCAGCTACTCCGCCACCAATGCCGCCACGCTTGCCGACTATAGCGTGCCGACGGTCAGCCTGAACGAAGCCTTCTCGCCACTGCTCGGCATCGACGTGTCGCTGCACAATGACCTCAGTGTGAAACTCGAATACCGCACCACGCGCATTGTCAGCCTATCCACTACGAGTGTGCAGATCAACGAGAGCCGTTCCAACGACTGGGTGCTGGGCATGGCATATACCATCAGCGACTTCAACCTCTTCGGCACCGCCGGCAATCGCAGGGTGAGTCGCGCCCAGCGCAGCCAGCGCCAGCAGCCCGACAGTCAGAAGAGTGTCAAGACAGGTGTCAACCACGACCTCTCGTTGCGTCTCGACCTCTCGTTGCGTCGTCAGGCATCCCTCTCTCGCGATATAGCCACCGCCACGAGTGCCGCCAACAGCGGCAATACCGCCCTCCGCCTGTCTTTTGTGGCAGACTACACCCTGTCGCGCCTGCTCACCCTCAGCGCCTACTACGATCGGCAGACCAACACCCCCTTGCTGTCATCAGCAAGCTATCCAACCACTACCCACGATTTCGGACTGTCGCTTAAAGTCAGTCTGTCGAGGTGAGGGCGAATGGCAACTCCGCTTTCGCGTACAGTTATTTTAGTTTTCAAGAAATTTCGACCACACGACCACGGATATTTGCAATGTTCTATCTGTTAGTGTCTTATGGTGTGGTCGAAAACCTAAATCATGGGATTACGACCACACTTCGACCACAGAATGGCGTAAGCGTATCTGCGATGCTCATATCTATCCATAAAAATAACAATTGTCATTCAGAAATAAAACTGATCGGTATTTGGAAATAACGTTTAATAGAGATCCTGTCCAATGTTTGATAAAGGTATTTTCTATGTTTGAAAAAGGTGTTTTCAATGTTCGAAAAAGGTGTTATCCAACGTTTGACAATGGTGTTATCCAACGTTTGACAATGGTGTTATCTAACGTTTGACAATGGTATTGTCCAACGTTTGACAATGGTATTGTCTAACGTTTGACAAAAATATTATCAAGGTTTGAAAAAACGCTGACAAACTCAAATACCCCACTTAGACATAGATATATATGCTTGCTCAGAGATTTATGATGCTGATAGATGGCAATTCGCGTGGTTGAAGAGCTGTTGAAGTGTGGTCGAAACAGTGGTCGAAGTGTGGTCGAAATTTAAGGATTCGACCACCACTTAAAGTTCTAAGCCACTGCGTGTTAGGTTGATGTTGTGGTCGAGTGGTCGAAATTTTTTGAAAACTAAAATAACTGTATGCGAAAGCGGTGCTGTTGATTCACCACTCTCTCTCATCAACTAACCGAGGAACAACAACGTGAATAGTCGTTTACCGACGACAGTCTTTCGTGTACACGTATGTATCGCGCTGTGTATCATCAAGGTGCACAAAGTGCATTGCAGACTCGGTCTTGGAATCGTCGTGCGTTGCTGGTGTGCATGATGCCTTGGTTGATGATGGAGAAACACAGGCGATGGCCGTTGGCAGCGGTGCAATAGCCAGCCAGTGCTGATACGCCTTCGAGTGTTCCGGTCTTTGCCTTGACATTGTCGGCAGCAAACGAGCCGCGCATACGGTTGCGCAAGGTGCCATCGCTGCCCGCCACAGGGAGCGAGGGCAAGAGATGGAGATAGACCGTGCTGTTGCGGTAGGCATAACGCAGGAGGCGCACCTCAAGGTCGGCAGAGAGATAGTTGTAGAGCGACAGCCCACTGCCGTCGGCTATGCGGTAGGGACGATGGCCCAGTCCTACCTTGGAGATCAACCGCTTGACAATGGCAGCGGCATCCTTGGCGCGCGCAGGGCGGTGACCCTGATGGGCTGCCAACTGGTAGAACATGGCTTCGGCATAGAAATTGTCGCTTTGTTTCATCATGCGCAGCAGTATCTGGTCGATGCTGTGGAAACGCGAACAGAGGTGGAAGGCGCTGTCGGGCAACGTGCCGTCGGATATGCGCACGTCGAGCACCACTCCGTCGTCAACGAGCTGGCGGATGAAGCGATCGACAAACTGCGTGTTGCGACCGATGGTCAGCGGCGACAGCGGTGGATTGTCGTCGTCCCAACACCATCCCTCGCCCAAGAGGTCGGCATCCTTCATGCTGCGGTCTGCCACGATGCTGCCGCGGATGGTGTCAACGCCCATGCGGCGTATGCTCTCCACAAAGGCGTTCATATCGTCGATGTTGAACCGGGGATCGAAACCGCCCACGCAGTAGAGGTCGCCCGTCAGGGTGTGGTCTTCTACCTTTCCGGTATAATAGAGTTGGGTGCGAAACTGGTAGGATCCGCCCAACTTGTCGATGGCGGTGATGGCGGTGAGAAGCTTCATGGTCGATGCCGGACGCAACATCTGGTGCTCGTTCACCTTATATAATATAGAGTCGGCTGTCAGGTCATAGACCTCCAGACCCACAGTGCTGGTTTCAAACATAGGGTGGCGGAGCAGCGAGTCGAGGCGATACTGGATGTTCTGCGGCCATGGCAGTGCCACATCGATGGTATCGACCTGAAAGGTATCGGGCTCCTCTGTTTCCTGGGCAGAAGCAGCCACTGCTGCCCACAATAATAACAGTATAATCTTAATCTTACTCATAATATGGGTGCAAAATTACAAAATAATATGGTTTGATGGTCGATTTTCCATAAGAAATTAGTATTTTTGCACCAATATTATAACGAAACGTTATGGTTTATAAGTACGATTATCTCATAATAGGTGCAGGTGTGGCCGGTATGAGCTACGCCTTGAAGATAGCACGTGCCAATAAGGGACGCGTCTGTATGATTTGCAAAAGTTCGCTCGACGAGGCCAATACCTCGTTTGCGCAAGGTGGTGTTGCCTCTGTCACTAATCTGAAAGTGGATAACTTTGAAAAGCACATTGAAGATACAATGATAGCCGGCGACTACATCTCCGACCCTAAGGCCGTGGAACAAGTGGTGCGTAATGCACCGTCACAGATTGAAGAACTCGTCAACTGGGGAGTCAACTTCGACAAGAAAGACGGGCACTTTGACCTGCACCGCGAGGGAGGCCACTCTGAATTCCGTATTCTCCACCATGCCGACGATACCGGTGCGGAGATACAGCGAGGACTGATGGAAGCGGTGCGCAACAATCCGAACATCGATGTCAAAGAGCACCATTTTGCCGTGGAGATCATCACCCAGCATCATCTTGGTGTGCGCGTCACCCGACGGTCACCACACATCCAGTGTTACGGAGCATACGTGCTCAATCCCGACACAGAGAAGGTAGATACCTATCTGGCGAAAATCACCGTGATGTGTACCGGTGGATGCGGAGCGGTATATCTCACCACGTCGAACCCCGTGATAGCCACCGGCGACGGTATCGCTATGGTCTATCGCGCCAAAGGTACGGTGGCAGATATGGAGTTTGTGCAGTTTCACCCCACCGTACTGCATAATCCGAAAGAGACACACCCTGCCTACCTCATCACCGAGGCGATGCGCGGCTATGGCGGCATACTGAAACTGCCCAACGGCGAGACCTTCATGGAGAAATACGACGAAAGGCTGTCGCTCGCACCACGCGACATCGTGGCACGCGCCATAGACAAGGAGATGAAGATACACGGACTGGACCACGTCTGTCTTGACGTGACCCATAAGCCCGCAGAAGAAACGCGCCACCACTTCCCCAATATCTATCAGAAGTGCCTGTCGATAGGTATCGACATCACCACTGACTACATTCCCGTGCGCCCTGCAGCACACTATATGTGTGGAGGCATCAAAGTAGATCTCAACGGACAGTCGAGCATCGAACGGCTCTATGCCCTCGGTGAGTGTTCATGCACCGGATTGCACGGCGGCAACCGACTGGCAAGCAACTCGCTCATCGAGGCGGTGGTCTATGCCGATGCCGCTGCCAGACACTCGCTGCAGCATATCGACGAATACGACTATAATACCAATGTGCCGGAGTGGAACGACGAGGGCACTATGACCAACGAAGAGAAGGTGCTCATCACGCAGTCGGTCAAGGAAGTGACGCAGATCATGTCCAACTATGTGGGCATCGTGCGCTCTGACCTGCGCCTGCACCGGGCATGGGACCGACTCGACATGCTCTATGAGGAAACCGAACGGCTCTTCAAGCGCGTCAAGGCAAGTAGGGACATCTGCGAACTGCGCAACATGATCAATGTGGGATATCTCATCACACGATGGGCACTGGAACGCAAGGAGTGCAGAGGTCTCCACTATACCACCGACTATCCGTTGCATGCCTACGACAAGAAATAATATGCAAATAATTTGCTGTATTCAAAATTTCTTGCTACATTTGCCTCTGATTACTAACTAAGAACGCTAAGACATGCTGCACATCGCACTGCCCGACAATAAGACAAGGAGACTGACCTTCTATCTGGCTATGGAAGAATACGTGGCCAGACATCTGAAGGCTGCCGACTGTTTCTTTATCTGGCAAGTGGAGCCCACCGTGATATTCGGCAGAAACCAGTTGATCGACAACGAGGTGAACCTTGATTTCTGTCGCCGCCATAACATACAGACCTACCGCCGTAAGAGCGGTGGGGGCTGTGTGTATGCCGATATGAACAACCTGATGCTGTCGTATATCACCGACGACGAAGGGGTGGGATTCACCTTCAACAAGTATATGGGTATGCTGGTCACGATGCTCCATCGGTTGGGCGTCGATGCCAAAGTCAATGGGCGCAACGATGTGATGCTGGGCAACAGAAAACTGTCGGGCAGCGCATTCTATCGCATACCGGGGCGGAGCATCCTGCATAGCACCCTGCTCTACGATACAGATATCGTCAACATGGTGGGGGCTATCACACCGGGAGAATCGAAACTACTCTCAAAGGGTGTGGAGAGCGTACGCCAGCGCATTGACTTGCTCAAAAACCATATCACTCTCAATGTTGACGAACTCAGAGAGTTTGCCATCAAGCACTTCTGCGACGAGACCTATTGCCTCGGAGAGAAAGAAATTGAAGAGATAGAACATATCGAAGAGGAATATCTCACCGACGATTTCATCTACGGCAACAACCCACGCTACACCGTGGTGAAGCACAAGAGGATAGAGGGCGTAGGAGAATTTGAGGTGAGAATCGATATGCGACATAATGTCATACACGATGTCAACCTGATGGGGGACTACTTCCTCATCGGCGATCTCGACAACGGACTGCTCAAAAAACTGCGGGGTGTTCCGCTTACCAGAGAGTCTATCAGATGTATTCTCCCTGATCGGATAGACGACATCATCTACAACCTTGAGAAAGAGGATTTCGTCAACCTGCTGGCAGGTTGAGCAAAATACTAAAAACCCAATAACAATATATAAATATTCAAACAGCCTATGAACAACAAACGCACCTGTCTTTACGACAAACACGTGGCACTGGGCGCTCTCATTTCGCCCTTTGGTGGGTTCGACATGCCCATACAGTATTCCAACATCACTGACGAACACCAAGCTGTGCGCCAGCATTGTGGTGTGTTCGACGTGAGCCACATGGGCGAAGTGCTCGTCAGCGGTACAGACGCTGAGCGCTACGTCAACCACATCTTCACCAATAATGTGGAAGGTCTTGCTGTCGGCAAAATCCTCTATGGCATGATGTGCTATGAGGATGGCGGAGTGGTCGATGACCTATTGGTATATAAGATGGCGGACGACCGCTTCTTCCTAGTCATCAATGCTGCCAATATCGACAAAGACTGGGCTTGGATCCAGTTGCAAGCCGAGGGGTTCAACGTGACACTCGACAATCAGAGCGACCACTACGGACAGTTGGCAGTGCAGGGACCGGAAGCGGAGCGCATCATGGAAGAGATACTCAATCTACCATGTAGCGAACTGACTTTCTACACCTTCAAGACCATGGGCGACGTCATCGTGTCGCGCACCGGATATACCGGTGAGGATGGCTTTGAGATATATGTCACTCCCGATTATATCAACCAGTGTTGGGATAAATTGATGGCAGCTGGTGTGACACCTTGCGGACTGGGATGCCGTGACACCCTGCGCTTCGAAGTGGGACTGCCGCTCTACGGTGATGAACTGTCTGCCGAAATCACTCCTATCATGGCTGGACTGGGCATGTTTGTCAAACTCGATAAAGAGGAGTTTGTGGGACGTGACGCCCTTGCCAAACAAAAAGCTGAAGGTGTAGCCCAGAAACTCGTGGGTATAGAACTCCAAGACAAAGCGATTCCCCGTCATGGCTATACCGTGATGAAAGACGGACAGCCCATCGGTACTGTGACGACAGGATACCACACCATCTCTACCGACAAGAGCGTATGTATGGCACTCATCGACAGCCAGTATGCGCCACTCGGCACAGAACTGGAAGTGCAGATTCGCAAAAAGGTGTTCCCTGGAACCGTGGTCAAGAAACGCTTCTACGACAAGCATTACAAGAAATAAGAAAATATATACAATAACTAAAAAGAACTATACGATTATGGCAAAAGTAATTGAAGGACTCTATTATAGCGAGTCACACGAGTATGTACGTGTTGAAGGTAACACCGGTTTTATCGGTATCACAGACTATGCACAGAATGCGCTGGGCAATGTGGTCTATGTGGATATGCCCGATGTTGACGATGAGATAACAGCAGGTGAAGACTTCGGTGCGGTAGAGAGCGTGAAGGCTGCCAGCGATTTGCTGTCACCCGTGAGCGGTACTGTACTGGAAGTGAATGAAGCACTCGAAGACCAGCCAGAACTCATCAATCAAGATGCTTTCGAAAACTGGATTATCAAAGTGGAACTCAGCGATACCGGAGAACTGAATCAGCTGATGGATGCTAAGGCTTACGAGGCTTTCTGCAATCAGTGATTCACGCAAAAAGCCTACGCCTATGTCCTATAAGTATTTTCCACATACCGACGACGACCTGCAACAGATGATGCAGCGCGTCGGTATCAGCAGTCTCGATGACCTCTATGCAGAAGTGCCAGAGGCTATCCGTTTTCGCGGCGACTATGATCTGCCTGACGAAATGAGCGAGACCGAGGTGCGCCAGGTGTTTGAACAACTGGGCGCCATGAACCGTCCTATGATGTGTTTCGGCGGCGCAGGGGTCTATGACCACTATACACCGGCGGTGATTCCCAATCTGTTGAGCCGTTCTGAACTGCTGACCAGTTATACGCCGTATCAGGCGGAGATATCGCAGGGCACGCTCCATTACATCTTCGAATACCAGTCGATGATGGCTGAACTGACGGGCATGGATATCTCCAATGCTTCCATGTATGACGGCACGACTGCCTGCGCTGAAGCCATGATGATGGCGGCGGCATCGGGAAAGAAGCAAAACCGATTCTTGGTGAGCGATACAGTCAATCCCAAGACGCTGCAGGTGATGCAGACCTATGCACACTATCATGGCATCCAGCTCGCAACTGTTGCCTCACGAGACGGTGTTACCGACCGTGAAGATCTGGAACGACAGTTGGCGGAAGGTGGTGTGGCAGGTGTTCTCGTGCAACAGCCCAACTATTTCGGCATTGTGGAGGACTATAGCGGTTTTGCCGATCTCATCCATACCAATAAGGGTCTGTTTGTTATCGATTGCATTGCTGCCGACCTCGCCCTACTGAAAACACCAGGCGAATGGGGGGCTGACATCGCAGTAGGCGACGGACAGTCGCTGGGCATCCCAATGCAGTTTGGTGGTCCATACGTGGGATATCTGTGTTGCACGGAGAAACTGTTGCGCAAGATGCCGGGACGCATCGTCGGACTGACACAGGACAACAGAGGACAACGTGCCTTTGTGCTCACGCTGCAGGCACGCGAACAGCATATCCGCCGACAGAAAGCTACATCAAACATCTGTTCTAACCAGAGCCTGATGGCGCTCTTCGTCACCGTATATCTATCGCTCATGGGCAAGGAGGGACTGCGCGAAGCTGCACAGCTGTCGTATGCCGGCGCCCACTATCTGTGTGACCAACTGATAGCAACAGGTCGTTTCCAACTTGTCTATCAACAGCCTTTCTTCAACGAATTTGTGGTACGCTACGACGGTGACCTCGACGGACTGCTCCAACGCCTTTCCGACGAAGGTATCTTCGGCGGTGTGAAAGTGGCAGACGACCAACTGATGATTGCCGTCACTGAGCAACGCACCAAGTCTGACATTGACCGTCTGGTCAGCCTTATCAACCTCTAATCCACAGCAAAGCCTTATGAACAACAAGTTATACGGAAATCTCATCTTCGAACTGTCGAAACCGGGCAGAAAGGGCTATTCGCTGCCCAGAAACGAGTATGGCAACTATAACATGCCGGAAAGTATGCAACGACAACATCCTGCCGAACTGCCGGAATGTGACGAGCTGACCGTGGTACGTCACTATACCAATCTCTCTGCCAACAATTTCGGAGTGGATAACGGATTCTATCCTCTGGGGTCATGCACCATGAAGTATAACCCTAAAATTAATGAGGAAGTGTCTGCTATGCCACAGTTCACACGCTTGCATCCGCTACAACCCGCTGAAACGACACGGGGCGCAAAGGAAGTGTGCCAACGGCTGAAGAAAGCGCTCTGTGCACTGACTGGACTGGCTGATTTTACACTCAAGCCTTTTGCTGGAGCACACGGGGAACTGACAGGACTGATGGTAATCAGAGGGTATCATGAAAGTCGTGGTGATATGGCGCGTACCAAAGTCATCGTACCTGACTCGGCACATGGCACTAACCCAGCTTCGGCTGCTGTATGCGGACTGGAGATTGTGGAAGTGAAATCAACTGCCGACGGTCGTGTGTCACTCGATGATCTGAAAGCTATTGTAGAAGCGGAAGGCAACAATATTGCTGCCATGATGATGACCAATCCCAATACATTGGGACTTTTTGAAACTGATATCCCTGCTATTGCTAAACTCATCCACGACTGTGGCGGACTGATGTATTATGATGGCGCTAACCTCAACCCTATGCTCGGCGCATGTCGGCCGGGCGATATGGGCTTTGATGTGATGCATATTAATCTGCACAAGACATTCTCTACCCCTCACGGCGGTGGCGGTCCTGGCAGCGGTCCTGTCGGGGTGAGAAGCGGATTAGAGCCCTTCCTTCCTTTTGTCAGTCCCTATGAAGCTGGCAATTTCGGAGTGGTTATGAAGGCTTATGCCTATATCCTCTCACTGGGTCGCCAACAGATCAAGATGGTTGGACCGTTGGCTACACTCAATGCCAACTATATCAAGGAATGTCTGAAGGATGTCTATCTGTTGCCTATCGACGGACTCTGCAAACATGAGTTTGTGTTCGACGGACTGAAAGACAAATCTACAGGGGTGACAACAATGGATGTGGCAAAGCGGTTGCTTGACTATGGGTATCACGCTCCGACCATCTATTTCCCATTGCTCTTCCACGAATCACTGATGATTGAACCTACGGAGAGTGAGTCGAAAGACACGATCGACGGATTCATCAGTGTGATGCGACAGATTGCAGAAGAAGCTAAGACTCAACCCGATACGGTCAAGTCGGCACCGCTCAAGACGCCTATCGGAAGAGTTGATGACGTATTGGCAGCCAAGCATCCTATTGTTAACTACAAACAGATGATTCATGACAACAACTGATCTTATCATCGTCGGTGCGGGACCTGGTGGTTACCGCGCCGCACATCTTGCCGCGCAACGAGGATTGCAGGTGGTTGTCATCGAAGCCGATCAGGTGGGTGGCACTTGCCTTAACCGTGGTTGCATACCTACCAAAACGTATGTCCACGCTCGTTCCTTCGACGAGGCTGTGGGCAGACAGCCGGAGGTGGTCACTGCATTGCGTAGCGGTGTGGAACAACTCATGGCTTCGCCAGGCATCACTCTCGTACGCGGTCGTGGTGAGTTCACCGGACCTCATACGGTTAAGGTTGGCGATGTGGAATATACTGCTCCACACATTATCATCGCTACGGGAAGTAGTAGCAAGATGATTCCTGTAGAAGGTATCGACCTTCCACAGGTGATGGACTCTACCAAGCTCTTGCAGTGTCAGGAACAGCCTCGTCGCTTGTGTATCATCGGAGCTGGTGTAGTGGGCATGGAGTTTGCCAGTGTGTTCAACCGCTTCGGCACAGAGGTGACAGTCATCGAATACCTCAAGGAGTGTCTGCCTATGCTCGACAGCGATATTGCCAAACGACTCCGTAAATACCTGGAGCGCCAAGGCATCACCTTCCGCATGAAGACTGCTGTTACCTCGCTTGCAGATATTGATGCTGATGCCATTCTCATTGCCACAGGTCGCAAACCCAATGTGTCGGCTGACCTTGCCGTTGCTGGCATCACCTATGACGAGCGTAAAGGCATCAGCGTAGATGAGCACTTCGAGACTAATGTCAGCGGTATTTATGCTATTGGCGATGTCAATGGCAAACAGATGTTGGCTCATGCAGCAGAGATGCAAGGCATTCATGTGGTCAACCGACTGACGGGACATCAGGACAATATTCGTTTCGATATCATGCCTTCTGCCATCTTCACAAGTCCTGAAGCTGCCTGTGTGGGTTTGTCGGAAGATCAGTGTAAAACCACATTGCCTGGCTACCGTTGTCGCAAAGCATTCTGGCGTGCCAACGGCAAGGCTCTGACGATGGATGCTGCAGAAGGCCTGTTGAAACTGTTGTCGGATGCTGACGACCGCATTGTGGGGTGCCATGCTTATGGTGCTCACGCTGCCGACCTAATACAGGAGATAAGTAGTCTGATGTGTCTCAATGCTACTGTCGCTCAGCTGCGCGACATGGTACACATCCACCCAACGCTCTCTGAGGTGTTGCATGCCGCATCAGAACAGGAATAACATCATACTACTCCATATCAAAAGCCCCGTCCATGTTGACGGGGCTTTTGATATGGGGGTATGCTCGGCATGAGCATACAAAAAAGCTCTTATCCGGAGACAAGAGCTTTTATATGTGAATCTTATTTCAATTCTGTGATCTTCACCACCTGCATGTCGTTGTAGATGAGGTTCTCGCCAGCCATACCCCAGATGAAAGTATAGTTGGAAGTTCCTGCAGCGCAGTGCACACTCCACTCTGGATTGATAACAGCCTGTTCGTTGCCTGTCCAAATCAAACGAGTCTCCTGTGGTTCACCCATGATATGGCAAACGCTCTGTCCTTCTGGAACCTTGAAGTAGAAATACACCTCCATGCGCTTGAGGTGGGTATGAGCAGGCATTGTGTTCCATACCGATCCTGATTTGAGTTCGGTAATACCCATCTGCAACTGGCAGGTGCGCACACCAGCCACACCGTTGAGAATCATCTGATGGATAACGCGGTCGTTGCTCTCGGCAGCACTTCCTGCTATAATATTCTTCGCGTCTTTCAGACTCACCTTTTTGGTGGGATAGCTCTGATGGGCACATGCACTGTTCATATAGAACTTGGCAGGATTCTGTGCGTTCTTACTTGCCACAATGATTTCCTTTACACCCTTACCTACATAGATAGCCTCCTGGAAAGCGAGGTCATAGCGCTTGCCGTCAACCGTCACGCTACCGTCACCACCTACGTTGATGATACCAATTTCGCGATTGTCGAGCAGATTGCGACCATTGTCACTCTTGCTGAGATCCACATAGAGTGGTTCGATTGATGTGAGTTTCAGTGGAGTATCGGTTGGCATAGCACCTCCCACAAGGAAACGGTCGATGGTGGTGTAGGTCCAGTTTACTTCACCTGGTGCCATGATTTTCTCAATGAGATACTCGCTACGTAAACGCTGAGTGTCGTAGCTCTTGGCATCTCTGGGGTTTGAAGCCTGTCGCACACAATAGTTTGTGTAGCTGTTTTCTGTTTTTACTTCATAGCCTTTATACTTGCACTGTGCATTCACCGAAATGGCTGCCAGGCAAATGGCTGTAGTCATTAAAATCTTTTTCATTACTTTCTATAATTATTAGTTGTTTACTTTCTTTTTCTCGTCAGCGATAATGCGCTTGCGGTTGATCAGCATCATGGCGAGGGTGATGACTACCAATACGGCAGCACCTATATATTTGAAATACTTCACCAGAGCATAGATGACATAACTAAACAGGGCGGAAACGAAGTCCATACTACCTGCAAGGAATCCTTCTGGAACATGAGCGGCATTATCTTGGGTCTGCGCATATACCGAAGCGGCTGCCTTGGTGAAATCGGGAGCCATATCGGTGATAAACCAAAGTCCTATGAGCAATGCTATAAGTCCTATGATGAAACTCTTCACCACATTACCCTTGGTATAGGGAAGCATCATGGGGAAAATATAAAACAGGCCTGCCAACGATGCAAGGGGCAGAAACTGGTTGCCTGGCAGAATTACTGCTATAATGATATAGGTAGGAATCAGAAACAAAGTACCTACCAACGCGGTGGGGTGACCGATAACGAGTGCAGGACTCATACCGATGTGGATGGTCTTGCCCTTCATCTTTTTGTTGACCACCTCTTTGGTCTTCTCTGAGATAGGCATCAGTCCATCGATAAACAGTTTGGTGATACGGGGTATCAGTTCCATCACGGCTCCCATCGTTACGCCAAGGAAGAGAATATGCTTCACAATGCGCATCACGCCATCGGTAGCGGTAGAACCTGCGGGCATGGTTGCCATAAACTGATCGAACTTGGTGATGTCGCCCCAATGGGCTACAGTGGCTATCAATGCGCCTACTACCACACCGAGTACAAGGGGTTCGCCAATAACGCCGAACTTTGACTTTAAGCCCTCTGCATCGATATTGAGTTTTGAGAATCCCGGTATTTTGTCGAGCAGCCATCCAATAGCAATGGCAAACGGTGTGAAACTCTGACAGAAAGGCTGTGGCACGGAGATGCCTGGAAGGTTGTAGTATTCCTGAAAACGCTCTGCCGTAAGGTCTGCCATCACGAGTGTGATGATGTAGCACACGATAGCTGCAAAATACCCCCATACAAGACTCTCGCCGCACACAAAATATACCACAGCACCTATGAAAGCGAAGTGCCAGTAGTTCCATAGGTCGATATTGACAGTACGTGTAGTCTTGGTGATTACCATGAGGAAGTTAACACCGAGGCATACGGGGATGATGAGTGCACCGACAGCAGTATTGTATGCCACAGCAGCGGCAGCGGGCCATCCCATGTCAAATACACTCAGGTTGAGGTTGAAGATATCCTCAACAGCCTGCAGCGGATCCTTGAAATTATTGGTAAGCAACGCTGTAACAATACCGAGGCCCACAAATCCTACGCCCACATACAGACCAGATTTGAGTGCCTTGCCAAATTTCATGCCGATACACAGACCGATAATCGTGAAAAGAATGGGCATCATCACCGATGCACCCATTTGAATGATGTAGTTGAAAATATTCATTACTTTACTTTTTTGTTTGTTTCTAATTATAATGTACCGTGACTGGCTCATGCCACGATATTTGATTTGTGATAGTAGTATGACTGCGTGACCGATATCGTGTGCCATCTTTCATCAGCGAAGAAGCATGCCACTGGATATTATCGTATCACGAATTTTATATGCACCTGCAAAATTACTTAATCTTTTTGTAAAAGTCACCTTTTATCGTTTTTAAATGCGTTTTTTCGCTTACCATACCTCTTTTTATATGAAATCCTGCTTGTCAAAGACAAATGTCATGTCAAAAGTGTTGTGTTACGCAATGTGGCTTTTGAAGGGGAGAGTGCTAATATTGGTAGTATGCCATATAGAGGGAAAGATATTATGGATTTCATCCTTCGTTTTCTCGCCATGACATAATTAAAGCGAGCTTTATTTTGTTCATTTGGCTTAACGAAAACGTTGAAATGAAAAAGCCACTTCTGTCGTTAAGACAAAAGTGGCAAATTGTTAGGCAATAATACAGCACGATGCTTAATATACAATACTCTTCAATATTCCTAAACCTTTTTTCAGCGTATTGTTTTTCTTTGTCTCCTTTTTCGCTTTGTTGCGCACATTCTTCACCTTTTGAGAAGCATTAGACATGCTACCTCCGCGCCAACGCACAGGATGGAGATATTTTGAGTCGAAGGGAAGATGCTGTCCCGTATATTTATCTTCAACCTCCATGGTACCGTTGTTGTCCTTGATGCGATAAACCCACACACGTTCATAGAAACCCAATGTGGAATTTGACGAACCGAGAGCGTCGTGGCTGTTGGCAATGGAAATATATTCACGCTCGCCATCCGATACAGTTTGCGCCCATCCAGTATGCTGTGCCATGGTAGCGCGTTCGGCAGTAGCCAGCGCCAACTCGATAGAGCAAGGACCATTGGGTGCAAGGGTCGTTTTGTTGATGGGGTCGATAAGTTCCAATGCCTCCATAAATGCCATCGGCTCCTTGGCCCATGCTTTGAGTTGAGGACTGTCGGTGTAAGCAGCGAGTTTGGAGTTGTAGTCGGTATAGGTGTAATCTGAGTTCTTCTCAATATACCTCATGGCACGATAGATGAGGGTTCCCATCTCCTGGCGTGTGACAGCTGTCTTCATGTCGGGTGTACCATTTGCAATGTCGGCAAAGAGGTTCAGCTTATCTTCATTGGCATCCTTGCCTGTCATCTCCTTAATCAACTTCATGGCTATCGAAGCCACCTGTTGACGTGTGGCGGTAAGTGTATAGTCGTTGCCCAACAGCGATTCATCTACAAGGTTGTCAACAAGGGCACGTGTCACTTCGTCTTCTGCCCATTTACTCTTCTTCGCGGTGCTGCGGGCGGGCAGTGTAAACATATCAGGCATGGCAACGGTTTGCAGTTTGGCTTCATCCTCTCGCATGTCGAGTGCAGCCTCCATGTGTTTTTTGTACATTGCCAACGTGCCGTCAGAGCCCGACAGCCGGAAGTGTTTCTCGGTGAGGTGTCGCTGCTCATAATTGTATGACATTCCACACCATACACAGCTCTTCCAATAGATATGTTCGCCTGCGGCATTGGTTCCCACGTAAGCCTGTTCGGTAGCAAGGTTGGCTTTGAAGGAGTGAGTGCCAGAAAGGTATTTTTTTTCCTCTTTCTCATCAACACGGCGGAAGGTGTGCCGTGGGTTGCGCTCACACAGTCCACAGATGTTGCACGAATAATACACTTTCTGATCTTGCTTACAGGTATAATGCTGCATTACCCGGTCTGCCGTATGTAGTCTTGCCACAAAATTATGCTTGGTACATGGATTCTTTGTGGCTTTCAGTCCTGTCTTCTGGGCTTCGTGTACATCGCCAGTATAGGTTCTTACCGTGTAACATGGAAGTCTATAGTCACTTGCCATGAGCGCTTTTACTGCTGCTGCCTGCTGAGCGGGTACACACAGCGTGGCATCGCCAGCAAGAAACATGGTGCTATGACCATAGAAATCAAAATAGTTGGGCCATAGTTTACTCCTCATGCTCACGAAGAGTTCTTTCATAAACTCTACAGCATTGACTTTATTGCTGAGCCACACCTCCTTCAGATTGTAATAGCCTCCCATATAGTTAGTCAACGCGTTGGCAAAGCTTTTACAAACCTGCTCGTTTCCGGTATCAACAATAACCTTTGTGAGGAAAACACGGTTGGGACCTTCAAACTGTGGCAGAGGGTCGTTGGTCTCTGATATTGTTACCACATCGTGCGGATGAAAGGATGCGCAACAGGCATCAGCCGTTTCTTTTGAATAGATATTGTGGCTGGTACGATACTTCTTTTTGTTGGCATTATAGTCGAAGAGCAGGTTGTCCTTCTTCAGATTGCCACCAGTGCCACCTGGTACGGTGAGCACAATGCTAAAGCGTGGAAAATAAGGACCGCTGATGAGTACTCTGGCTGGTGCTCCGTTGACAGTAACCTTCAGCATGGTTTCGTCAACATAGTAGTCACCATCGCGCATCTCATACTTCAAAATATAGGGACCGTTGGTGTCGAGCATCAACTTCATCGATGCTCTATACGAATAGCCTGCCTTAAACTTAGGATAGTCGGAATTCTTGGTGTCAAACTCGCCTTCCCACATCAGGTCAGTGAGCGAGACAATACCTTGCTTTACCAAGTCGCCATACACCGTCTTTGCTGCTGTGATTTTTATCTGCTCGCCATCTTGTATGGTCATGCCTCCTTTGGGCAATGGGATGGTGATATCGATTGATGTGACCTTCTTTTTTTCTACTGCCATTATGCTATTGGGCAACAGCGTAACCAACGCAACAAGTAATACAGTTAATAGTTTTTTCATTTCTCTCAATTTTGTAATACTATAGTTTAATACTTTTCATAAATCCTTAACCAGCCAAACTCTTATTTTTTTGAATGTAAACAGAGTGGCTTCGTTTTGTATGATCAGAAATTCCTCTTACTTTCGTGTTGCAATTAAAATAAGAAGGATGAAATCCACGAATTCTGAACAACCAGACAAAGATACGAATAAATGACTAAACCACAAAAGAAAAAGATACCTTTTTCGTTCTTGTGCGCAAGTATCTTAAATTCCGATTGGCTCTTTGCGTTAACACGAGGTCAAACTCCAAAGTTTCTGGAATGTTAAAATAGTGTTAAATCGCGTTATCTGCCATTGAGTCTGCTGTTTTTTCTCGTTATTTGTATAAAGACGCAGGGAAAAGCCCCAAATCGTTATCAGCAAAAACAGAATAAAGACAATGACTATGAACAAAAGATGTATCACAACAACACTGGCGCTACTGCTGACAGTATTGACTGTCGCAGCAGGAACGAAGATAGTGGAAACCAAACCGCTCAAACCTTTTACTGTTCTGAATATCCTTGGTAGTGCCAAAGTGGTTTATATCCAAGGTAGCGGACACCGTGTGCGTCTGGAGGGTGACAAAGAAGAAATCGATCGCCTCGAAATCAAACAAACAGATAAGCACCTTAATATCGGTTACAAGACCACCAAGATTGGCGGCATTTATTATATGGGCAACGGATCAAACAACGGTTCGGTTACCATCTATGTCACTTCGCCTGCAATCAATGTGATCAATGTGACAGGCAGTGCTGAGGTTGAAGTCGATAAGTATAAAGTCCAAACATCCATGCTGACCATGAATGTGACAGGGTCTGGATCTATACATGTGAAAAATGCCAGCGTAGGAACTGCCACATGCAATGTTGCAGGGTCAGGTTGCATAAGTGTTGATGAGCTGCAAGCCATCAATGCTTCTCTCGTTGTGAGTGGAAGTGGTATGGTCAAGGCACAAGTGGATTGCAGTGATAAACTGAATTGCGTAGTGGCAGGATCAGGAGACGTTAGTGTATCGGGAAGAACTGCTAACTATAGTAAATCGGTCATGGGATCAGGAAGTGTTAGTGACAAGAAACTGAAATATACCAATCTCAGCAATGCCACAAGATATGACGGAAAACAGTCGTATGTGATTGACAGAACAGGAAGAAGCCAAGGCAATGATACGGTGAACGGCATCGTGGCAAATCCTTAAAACTATACGGCATAATACAAGGAAGGATACTGAAGGTGAACCAACAGCAGTTTGAACATACGGCAAAACAATTGCGCATGAAGGCCTGGCAAACGGCATCGCGCATGCTGAACGATAGCGATGATGCCGACGATGTGGCGAGCGAAACAATGCTTAGGCTATGGGCTGTGCATGATACGCTACACGACGAAACACATGCCGTCAGACTGGCTGTTGTCGTGGCTCGACATACTGCCATTGACCACCAACGACGACGGCGACCATCGGTCAGTATAGACAGTGGGACAAGAGTCATTCCTCTCGATATTCCCACCACCGATACACCTGACCGGAAGATGGAATGGGAGGAAAACGAACAATGGCTGCGACAACGCATCGAACAACTGCCACCCAGAGAAATGCAGGTGTTGAGACTCAGACAGACTGAACGACGCACCAACGCTGAGATTGCAGCACTACTGGGAATAGGCGAAGCATCTGTGGCAACCATGCTATCGGCAGCACGCCGAAAACTGTTTAACGATATCAAAGAAAGGAACCGACAATGACAAACCAACAACTCATCAATCTGCTCGAAAGCTTCATGGATGGACAAACGACAGTTGAACAGGAAACACAACTGGCAGACTTCTTCCGTCAAGCAACAGATGCCGACCGTCCCGAAGGAATCTCGAACGACGATTGGCAGGCCTATTGCGAGATGTTCCGCATGTTTGAAAACGGAATGGAAGATCATACGGCAACCATTCGTCCTGTAGAAACAGACGCTCCTGAGAAGAAACATCGCATCTTGCCACTGCGCTGGATGACGGCTGCTGCCTCGGTGGCAGTGTTGCTGGTTGGCGCACTGACACTCTGGAACCATACCACCGACCAACCGCAGCCGATAGCGCAAAGTCAACCGGCCATCACTCCCGTTGAAACCGATACCGTGGCAGTGGATCGACGTCAGATACCATTAGACAGTATCACACCGCCCGCCAAAACCACTAAGCGGAAGATACGTCGACTACACAGCGTTCCACCGCCTCCTAAAGAATATCTGGCTGAGTCTGGAAATACCAAGACGGTGGACAAGGCCATCAGTCAGGCTGACCTCGATGAAGCCGTGGCACAGGCAGAACTCTTGCTCCAAGCCATGCAACTGCAACAGATGGTTGAACTCAACGATAGTAAGATGCAATACCTCCAGGCTATGGATGCCCTTGATGCCGAAGAGGAAGAATATGTAGAACAATAAGCAAATAACTATACAACAATGAAACAAATAATACTTACCATGGTTGCCATGTGGGCAACTGTAAGTGCTTCGGCACAGGAAACAATCCAGAATGCCTATCAAAAGGTTATTGGAAACTCGACGGTTGAACTGTTGTCGCGTTCCGATTATCAGGATCGAACCGACTCGCCAACCACTTACTGTAAGTTTACGGAGTTTAAGATACCGGAGAGCAATAAAAACCTCATTAAACAAATGGAGCAAGCCATGTTAAAGGATCAGGATCGTGCTTATTCCTTTTTTATAAGAAAACCTGAAGCAAAGATGAACACACTCAACACCAAGAAAGTGGTGTATGGGCCAAACAATGAGTATGGGGTGACTTTGGGAAGCAATAAGTCACACTATTACTATTCTACCTTTTTCAAGGAACCGTCTGACTCTACTCGCCGCCATGCCTATGCCTTCGTGTGGTTTAAGGAAGGAAAGGATTTCCACTGCTACTACTATCATATCTATGGTCTGACTCCAGAAGCTGCTAAAAGCGTAACGATGAATAGCTTGTCGAGTCTCGCCAAGGGAAATCGCATACGTAGCACTCTTTCTGGCAATACGCTCATCATCGAGCGCTATGACGAACAGGGCAACAAAACCCTGCAACAGGTTAGTGTGTCAGACGACAGCAAAACAGCTGACGATCTGTCGGTAGATGATGTGACTGCAAAACCGTCGAAGGTCACCAATGATGTGGAGTTTATGACTCAGTTCGGACTACTCAGAGTGGCTTTCCTCGATGCCATCAAAGACCCTAGCCAGAAAATGCTGCAGGTGGGGCTCGCTACTAAGATAGTGGCACTGTGTAAAGATCACAGCAATCTCTTGACCTATGGCGAACGGACAACATGTAAGAATACTATTTTGGATATGACTAATATCATGAATAAAACCGTTCGCGGAGATATCTATCTTGAGGGAATGCTCAAACAAGCCATAGATTATCTCGGAAAGAAATAAACAGACACAACATAAACACAAAACAATGATGAAAAGATATGTATGGGCAGCCATACTGCTACTCCTATGCCCTGTAGCGAAGGCGCAGAGCGACTCTGCTGCAGTAGCCACCGACACTACTGATGTCTATAAAAATGTGGGTTTGGGCGAACTGACCGTTAAGGCACAGCGACAAATGGTGAAGACAAAAGACGATCGCGTCAGCTATGATGTGGCTTCCGACCCTGAGGCAAAGACCAATCCGCTGATAGAGATGCTCAAGAAAGTGCCGTTTGTTACCGTCGATGCTGATGGTACGATCAAGGTCAAGGGTTCGAGTGATTTCAAAATATTCAAGAATGGCAGACCAGACCAGTCTTTTACCAACAATGCCAAGGAACTTTTCAAAGGACTGCCGGCAAGTATGGTGAAACGGATCGAGGTCATCACCGAGCCTGGAGCTAAATATGATGCGGAAGGACTGGTGGGCATCCTCAATATCGTGATGGACAGACAGAGCCAGATGAAAGGACTGACGGGTACTGTCAGTTCGAACGGGACATTTGGAGATAGTGGCAATCCATACAATGGCAATCTCTTTCTTACAGCACAGACAGGCAAACTCACCATCGCACCGTATTTCGGTATGGCATTTCAGAAATGGCATCAGACAGAAACAACCGACTATGTCTATACCGACACCAACAACCGGTATCACGATGAACGGAGAACATACAATCCGGGAAGAAACATGTGGTATGGCATGGATGCCAGTCTGGAACTCGACTCCTGCAACCTCTTGACCCTGGCGGCAAGTGGATTTGCCTATCGGGTGAAAGATGATGCAATAAAAAACACCCGACTGACCGATGCTGCTGGAAATCCAATCTATAGTATGCAGATGGACAGTAGAGATGTGCTGGCGTGCTATTTCGATATCGACTTGCAACTGTCCTATCAGCATAATTTCAGCAGAAAGGGCGAACTCCTTGCCATCGACTATCTGTTTTCTACCACCCGTTCTCATAGTGACGGAAGCTTAGACCTGTCACAGTGTTTGAACTATGGGGAATATGACAGCCAGTCTTTTGACAATCATACTACCTTCAGCGAACATACCCTGCAGATTGACTATGAACGTCCGTTTGGCAAGCATCATTCATTAGATGTGGGTGGTAAGTATGTGATGCGATTCAATAATAGTGATAACCTCAGGAGGGAATACCTCAACAGCGAACTCCTACGCTCGCCAGCTACTAAGTTTGACCATAAGACTGATGTGGGTGCTGCCTATGCTGAATATAAATATCGCCTCGGTGGATTTACCCTTGCTACCGGACTGCGCTACGAGACGTCACGCATGAAGGGATCATGGCCCGACGGTTCACAAGATGATTTCAGCAAACGTTTCAACGATATCGTTCCGTCTGTTCGCACGACATGGCGCATCAATGATCAAAACTCGCTGAAACTCGCTTACACCATGCGGTTGTCAAGACCGGGCATCAGTTATCTGAACCCGTATCATAACGAAACACCAATTTCCGTCAGCTACGGAAATCCACATTTGGGCACGTCGAAAGCTAATAATTTCACGTTGGGATATAACCTCATGACCACTAAGCTGACCATCGGTCTCAATGCCTCACTCAGTCTCTGCGATGATGCTATTGCCGGAGTGAAATGGGTGGAAGACAATCGCTTCATGTCGAGTTACGACAATAGTGGTAAGGTTAACTACTTCCAGGTCGTGCCTTATATCCAGTGGCAGATTACTCCAACCACTAAACTCGTGAGCAATAGCACCGTCACTTGGGTGGACAAAGCCAATACTTCGCTTGGACTTGCCATGCATAGATGGAACTTCGATTCCTATAATCAACTGACACAGAAACTGCCTGCCAAACTGACGTTGACCCTGTCTGCATATTTCGATTATGGCACTCCGACAACGCTTTATAGTTATGACTGTGCATGGCAGAACTTCTCCGTGTCGCTCCAACGCTCCTTCCTTAAAGAAGATCGACTCACCACCTTTGTGCGTTGCAACTATCGCAACGATATGAAAACCCATTATGTGAAAGGTGACTACATCGGCAATAATAGTGTAGATGGACCTAACTGGAATCTGCAGTTTGGAGTGTCTTATCGCTTCGGAAGTCTCAAAGCATCGGTCAAGAAGACTGCCAAACAAGTGAGCAACGACGATTTGATGGGACGCAAATAATAGCATAAACACGCTCAATTACCCTGATGACTGATTATGAATAAACACTCTCAAACAATATGATGCTTCCATGCTGTGTCTGTGAAGATTTGCGGAATGCATTCTTTTTCTACTCCCATGTCGGATGACATGGGAGTTTTTTATCTGAAAAATGATAGGAAAACCAATGAAATGTTGTATCTTTGTAGATTGAATGATGATGATTAAGTATGGACAAGGTACTGTCGCCAGGCGATGCAACCATTGTCCGCCAACGTATGAATACTAATAGACAAGATATGGAAAAAACTTTTGAACAGCGGTTGCACGATGACCTGCACCGTTATCTGCTGGGAATGAAAGTGGTGGATGAGCGTCTGCCTGAATGTCCTGATGTAGAAGGACGATGGAAACAACTGATAGAGGCTTATCTCCCTGATGGCATCAGGGAGTTTGCTGCCTATCCTACCGTTTCGTTGGGGTGGATGATGTTTATCGGCATGGCTATCGCATACATGTGGGACAAAGACTGGATGCGCTATAATGCTGATCCACAGCTTTACGAACTGTTGCGCGATGCGCGTGGCTACGATGCGATGGATGATCATATCATGGAGGATGTACTCAGACTCGATGAGAATGGACGTAGAAAAACACAGGACATCGTGGCGGAGTGTGCCTCGCGCACCGATAATATGTTGCGTCACGAACATATACAGCCTGGCACCAAAGAGGCTTTTCAGGCCTATACACAATGCCTCCACCAACTCTATCTCATGGGAATGGCCATGCAACTCTCTGCCATGGGCTACCACATGACACCGCTGAATCCTGCAAACTGATGCGGAGATTTTTAGTATAAGAATCTTGCAAAGCACAATAACCCTTGAAAACAATAATGACCGACATCGTACCATGTCGGTCATTATTGTTACAGGTGATGGCTAATCCCCAACTCGGGCAGGAGGGTTAATAGCGAAGGATGGAAACGCCTGCTGAACGCAGATTGGGCATGGTCATACCGATGGAAGCTCCAATATAGGTGGGGTCGCATACGGTGTAACGCTTGCCATCGACGGTCAGAAAATCGCCTTTCACATCGCCTTTAAACTGTACGGCGGTGGCGATATGGTTGGGATAGTCGAGGTAAACGACATCAAGGCCAAGCAGTTCGCGAACCAGCCAACCGAAAAGCACTGAACGGTCTTCGCAGTCGCAAGCAGGATAATAGAACAGTTCTTCAACGAAGAAGGGCTTCTCAAACCCAAACTGTTCTTCATCCGTAGCATATTTGAAACCGGTCTGCACAAAATTCAAGAGCAGATTGGCGGCATCCACTTCACTCTTCCCCTGCACAAGGGGACGTAATGTGCCGAGCACCTCTTGAGCTAAACTGCCTGCTACGGGTGCCTTGGCATAGACGCCATAGTCGCATTGGGGCATGGAGGCATAGAAGTCCATCAACGCTTTGGGAACATTAACGCTGACGCTGACATTGCCGGCTTTGTTGGTGCGCTGCCTACTGACCACGCCGTTGTTGAGGGCTGGTACATTGTTGAGGCGCATGGCAACGGGAGTCTTGGCTTTCTTCGAATCCTGATTACACATATAGAATGTGCAGGCTTCCGTGCCGTTGATGTTATAATAGTTCAATCCCTCTTTGGTGAAATAGGGGTGACCATACACCATGCAGTCGGTGGCAACAAACAATAACAATTGGTTGCGATCGCCACGACGTGCCATCTTCGCACGGTAACCCAGTTCGTTGAGCAAGAACTGTTGCATGACAATACAGCTGTTTTCATCGTTGCATAAGGCTTCGGCTGCGGTTTTCACAAAGAGGAATACTCCCCAGTCGTTGAGGCGGAAGTCTTTCTGTGCCTGCTGGCAGTTGGCAATAAGGGGCTTGTAGTTGGAACGGCATAATGCTTCGTAACCGTCGGCAACGGCACATTCCTGACTGCTGGTGATATTGATAACGCCTTTCATCGATGCGTCAATATAGAGTTTGGTGTTGCAATAGTTGATGGCTACACTGGGGTAGAATTCCTTTTGCAACGAACTCTGCACAGTGGGCTTGGCTTTTGGTTTGGGCTGTGGCTTGACCGGTGTCGCCTGTGGTTTCGCAGGTGTTGTCGGTTCTGCTTTAGGTGCCACGGGTTGCGGCTTAACTGGTGTAGCCTGTGGTTTCGCAGGTTCTGCTTTCGGTGTATTACCTCCAATGATGGTGGGTGTATTTTGCTTAGCCACAATCACTGTAGGTTTTGGAGTTGGCTTGGGTTGTGGTTGTGGTTTGGGTGTTGGTTTGTCGAAGGTCAACTGATCCACATTCTTCACCTCTACCGTAGGACGTTGCTGTCCCTCGATGGTGGTCTGATTGAGAATATCCTTGATGGTCAGTTCCACTGGTGGAGTATCTTCAGGATGTTTTTGCTCGTCATAGATGACAGGTTTCGGAGGTTCGGGTTTGGTATGTCGCTCCACGGGTTTCTTGGCTTCTGCCTTTTTCCATGGGTGGCGCAGAAACTCGATAAACTCCTTGTTGGCATCGTCGATGAATTTGTCGAACGAGGCATTCTCTTCTTGGATGAATTTGTCAAAATCGTCAGTAGCGACTTGAGCAGACAAGGGAATACTTGCCAACACTGTTACGGCGAGAAAAACGAGTCTTTTCATTGTTGAAGGTGTTAATGGTGAACAGTCTGTGAATAATGAAAAAATCGACAATCCGAAGCATACGACTGCCTTGCGGTCGGCTTTCGGATTGTCGATATGTGGTCGGTTAATCCTGAGCTACAGGTTCACCGATGAAGTCTTCTACTTCCTTGCTCAGATCCTTGAGAGCGGCTTTCTGCTTGGCTTCGCGTGCTGCGGCCTCGCGTGCTTTCTTGGCCTGTGTCTCGTCGATAGAAAGAAATACCTGGAATTCTTTCTTACCGTCTGCGTTGCGAACCATGGCGAAGTGTTCTTTTACCAAACCGGCAATCTTGGTGTTGACAGCCATTTCGTAAGCCTGACCGAATTTATCAATTTCCTCGGTGGTCATGCTGCTATTGTCTGAAGAGGCAATGCTCTTGGCTTTACCTACTACCTGAGCCTTCGCACGCATAGCATAGTTGGAAACGGCACTCATTGTAGCATTGTCGCGACCAATCTTGGGATTAGAACCTATTGCAATGCCGATGAGGCTGATACGGTTTTCCTCGTCTCCTTCAATATAGGTACGATACTTGGTCAGAGCATAATCCATGGTTGAGGCTGATGCAAGCATGGTCCAGCCAGCCTTCTTCCATTCCTTGGTGGTTTTCTTGATGTCCTTTGCCAGGGCTTTCGACTGTGCCGAAACCATGGTTGAACCACACAGAATCATGGCTGCAAGGAGCAGCAGGTTGAAAATACGCTGTTTCATAATCTTCTTGTTTTTTGAGTTATTATTTAATAGTTTATAAACGGTTGCGGGTTATTCTTCCCAGTTGGTGGTGTAGGGGAGTGACACCTTGATGCGCTCCACGCCATTGGTGGTGGGGTTCACCACGGTGATGGTGCCTTTGACGAAAGCGAAGCGCGACTTCTTGGTGGTACGGGCTTTCATCGTGCCTTCTGCCAGTGCTTTGACCTGGATAATGCCTTTAGAACCGAAGATGGCGTCGATGTCGTCGAATACCAACGGGGCGGTCAGTTCGGGCACTTCAAGTTCGATGCTCTTCAGACCGAAGGTAATGCCTTGACGATTGTTGAGAGTCATGCGGATATTGATGTCGGTCAGGGTGCGGTCTTGCTTGTTGACAGCATTGGCGGTGAGGATGATCTTGCCTTCGGGCACTACGGCTTGCGCAATATTAATGGTGGCATCGGCATCCACACCGATGATGGCACGCTGTTGCAGCTTCTTGTTTTCTATGCGCAACTGTATGTCGAGGAAGTTTTCTTCTTCGGGCAAACAGTCGGTGGCGTCAAAACTGATGAGGAAGGCACCGTCCTGTGGCTCTACGCTGATTTGTCCGGCGCAGTTCGACTTAACGGTGGGCACCTTGGCTACGCGCACGGGTTTGCCTTTCAGCAATACTTGTACCAGATAGGTATTGTCGTCGGTGAAGCGTCCGGTGATGGCGAGAGCGTCATAGAGTTGGCGGTAGCGCAACATGAGCCCTTCCACTTGTTTCACGCGGACATCATCAAAGAAGTACTCCTTCAATGCTGCCAACTGGGTGATGGCAGCCTTGATGTCTGCCACATCGGCAATATCGTCAATACCGTCTTCCAGGGCTTGGTATTGTGCCACTTTCTCAGCATCAATCTTCTCAAACTGACTTTGCAGCGTGCGCTGTTCGGCACGGGAGTAGGGGTAGAGCACCGAGTACTCGTAAAACTCCTTCTTGGTTTGCTTGTCGCGCATGCGACGCCAATAGACCTCTTCCACCTTGGCTTGCGAGATACCTTTGAGGAACGGCAGGTTGGCAGACTTCATCTTAGCGATGCGGTTGTATTCGTCGCGCGATTCTACACCGTCGTTGGTCACGGTTTCGCTGGCCACGTTGCGTTGTGTCACGCTGACATTGCTGGCCACCGAGAGGATGATGCGCTCAGTCACTTCGTTCATCGCCTTGACCTGTGCTTGGGCTAAGGTGGGGGCTGTCACGCTGACCACGAGTTTGCCTTCTACGGCTGTGCCGAGCCATGCGGGCACTTTCTTGGCACTACTCTCCACCACCTTGTTTTGTGCATAGATCGTCACGATGGCGAGCATCATGCATGCGAGGGTTATCAGTCGTTTCATAATGGTCTGTATTTATAAATAGGTGTTATGCTACCATTCTACTGGCAGATTGCGAATCTCAATGATGGCATCGCGCACTTTCAGTTTGATGTATGAAATCTTGGGGATGAAATGGTCTGCCTTGATGAGGTAGAAGTCTTGCTTCATAGCCAGTTTCGGAGGCATATTGCGCCAGTCGTAACTGCTGTCGTATTCGTTGACGGAGAAGTTGTAGCGCTCCAACTCCTTGGCATTCTCGTCGAAGGCTGATTTGATTTCAACATCACCTTTTTCCGTGTTCATGCGGCGGTTGCAGAATTCTGTTTCGATGGTGATGCGGTTCTGTTCTTTATTGCCGTAGCAACGCAATATGCGGAAATCGAGGTCGTTCACCGAGATCGTCAGTTCGTAAGGAGGCATCTGGGGCGCCTTCTGGTCGATGACGGGAGTGGCGGGCTGTGGCTTTTCCACTTCCACGATGACGGGTTTCTCCACTTCCACGATGACGGGTTTCTCCACTTCCTTCTCTACGATGACGGTATCTGGACCGGCAGGGATATTGGCGGCAATCTCTTGCAGAAGGGCATAAGCCTGATCGTAGCAGGGAATGTTGCCTGTCACAGCCGACAGATAAATGACAGCCTCTTGATAGCGGCGTTGGTTATACAGCGCTTGTGCCTTCTGCAGGATGATGGCGCAGTTGGCGGCATAGTAGTCGGCTATCTTCTGACGGGTGGTACGTATGAATCGGGTGAAGGCGGGGTTGGTCACCTTGATATTCTGCACCAGTTTCATCAGCGCCTTGTCTTTATCGCCTACGGCATCAGCCTCCACGGGGATGGTCAGACTGTAGTACTCCGTGCCGTCGATGATATTCTTGGCGATGAGCACCAGTTCGCCTTTGGCAACTGATACGTTGCGCACCATTCCTTCGGTAGAGAGCACATCGCCCAGCGAGAGGGCTGGTTCGATGGCAAACACATTATACACGTCGGCTGCTGCTGCGCTGTTGCGGTTGAGCACCTGGTGCATCTTGAGGTCGAGTGCATCAATGACTTCTGCAGGCAGATTCTTATCCGTGGCTTTCACGGTTGAGAAATGGATGTCGCTCTGCGCATATCCTACGATGGCAAGCGTCATCATTGCTATTTGTGTGAACAGTCTTTTCATACTCTTGGTAATTATTGTTGATACTCAGTCCCTGGAATTTATTCAATGACAATCTCCAGTTTCTGTCCCTGTGCGGTAATGGTGGCTTTGTAGTTGTCACCAAACTGTGTGCGGAAGAATTTGCGGAGGTCGCTGCTGAAATTAGAGATGGTGTATGAACGTCCGCGCTCTGCATTCCACAAAGGGATGTTGAGGGCGATGTGTACAAACTTATCGGTACTGTTGCTCATGTCATAGACACTCTGCTGGGCATGTTCGCGCAACCAGTCGTCGAGGGCGTCTTTGAAGTTGTCACCCGATTCAGGACTGTCTTGGTCGAAGTCCCAGTCGCTGATGCTCTGTGAGAGGGTCAGGTCAATATAGATTTCACGTCCGTCGGCTACCATCTTCTCAAACGAGCTCTTGATCTGCTCGAAGAAGTCGGCAGTAATCTTTTTCATCGAATACTCCACGAGTTCGGTATTGCCTGTACTTCCCTTGTAGTATTTGCCACTGGGGAAGGTGGCTGCAGCGAGGTTGCCATTGGTCTGATTCTCCACAGCGCTCAGGTTGAGGTTGCACTCGATGTGATTCTGGTTGTCTGCCAGTACTTTGGCATCAACCTTGATAACGATGTCGCCTGGCAACTGCTGCACAATCTTGGTCTTCAAGTCCGACTTGCTGCCCATGCGCATCATCTCATCTCTCTTGGAGTTCTGCAGCTGAGTGATAAAATTGCGAGTCTTGTAACCGTGCTTGGCAAATTCAGCAGTGACACGGGTGAGGGCATATTTCAACGCCTCATTATTCTCTGCTGCTTTGCGCATCGCCTCAAAGTCGGTACCATTGCAGCTGTTCACTTCTGGCACAATGACGATGGTGGGATTGAGGGCGGCGGTAGCTTTCACCTGCTTCTTACCATCCACCCATGTGGGCGAAACAGCAATGCTGTTGTGCTGGAGGTCAGCAATCAGCGACTTCGTATTGATGGTCACCGTCACAACCACTTTCTTTTTCTTCGTCACCTTCATATCATCAACCTCCTTGGGTTCGTCGGTGAGATAGTTGATGTATCGTGACTCAGAGAAGAAACGGTAGTCGTAGTCCTTGCGGGGTACGGCTATCATGGGAGTACCACCTTTCAGTCCTGCCACACCAGAGTGAAACAGCGTGTTGAATGCTGACTTGATGGCGAGGGCGGTAGCTTCCTTTTTTTTGTCGGCAGTGCCCGATGATCGCAATGTTACATTACCGTTTTCCTCCGACACCAGTTCGGCATCGTTGGAATATACTTGTGCGAAAAGGTTGGGGCAGAGCATCAGTCCCAACAGGAAACAGATAATCTTTTTCATATCTATACTTTGTGGTTTATTGGCTTAAAACCCTCATCGGTCAGCAGGCCGACGAGGGGTGATGGCTGCATAAATCAATTTTCCTCGTTGGTCTTAGATACGGATACCGAAGAGGGTGCTGACGAATTTTGACTGAAGGGTGATGGTGACCCCCTGATCCATAGCCGCTTTGAGCTCTTTACCACCCTTCTTTACCTTGCAGAGCGAGATGTCTTCACCCTCTACCGAGCAGACTTTCAAGAGACCGATTTCTTTGTTGGCTGTACGTCCGGCAATCTGGCGACTTACCTTGATGCTAAACCAAGTTTCGGTGTCGATACCGTGTAATGTGCCCAAATCGATATAAACCTCTTTGGCTTCGTCCTTCTTCAATTTGCTGATTTCGAGGATGTGACCGTATAGGGGAGCTATGCTTTCAAGCAATCTGTCGATAGCATTCGAGGTACTAACGCTTGTCACTGCACTCAGAATGGCTTTTTCCTCCGATGCGTCGTAGCCGGAATTTTCGTTGGTCTCACTGGCAACGATGGTACCGTTCTGTGGATTCACAAATTTAAGGGTGTAGCTACAGGTGGCAGTATAAGTGCGCTTACCTTCTTTATCAGTTTCAGATTTAGTGGCAATCGAGTTGATTCTACCTTGAAGAATGAGGTTGGCACCAATGGTCACCATGGTCTTCATACGATCCATATCGCCTTCTGCAGAGGCTTCAGGACTCTCGCGTCGTGATTGCTCCAGTTTGAGCGATTTGTCAGAATCCACGTCAATCAGAATAATGCGCTTGCGATACTGAATGTGTTCAATCACTTTGTTGCGCAAAGCTTCAGCTTGTGAAAAACTGAGGTTCTGTGGACGGTTGAAATACTCGATGTAAACAGTCTTCTTTGCTTCCGACTGTTCGTTCTGTGCGCATACGTTGGCGCAGAATCCTAAGAGAAGAATTACTGTGAAAACGAAAGAGTTGCGCAAGGTGTACTTTTCCATATTTATATATCCTTTAAAATTGTTATTGATTCTTAGAAAAAAATTATTGGTGGTGCAAATATACGTTTTTTTTATTGATTAATAAAATTTAAGTCTTTAAAAATTACTCCGCAACATGATTTTTATACGCAATGAATATGTTTTTTACCGTATGATAATTGTTTTGTGGCGTTTCTCATGCGGTTGCAATCCTGTCTGAAACGGTCTCATTTTCCATCGCATGACGATGACCCCTATATAAAAAGATGTAGTGTAGAAATTCTGTGGATAGGTATTATATTTGATGTAAACTACTGATTGTTCATTTGTTATCATGCGCGTGTAACATGGAGTAGGGTACCCCTTCTTTTTTTGTTGTAACATGCAATCCCATTTTTTTTTTCGCCCACTTTGATATTTTCCCCTTTTTCTTTTGCTGTTTCAAGAAATCGTAGTACATTTGTATCATCATACAATCCGATTATAAAATAAAAACAAAACCATGAAACGTACTTGTTTCGAATTTCTTTCCCAATGCCTGCTTGTCATCATTACACTGACATCATGCAGTGACGACCAAACTGATCTCTCCCCTGATATTAACACCCCGATTACCGGCTATTGGCAAATAGTCGATGGTGACATCAATGGCGATGGAGCCATTCAAGGCATCGTGGTACACAATGACGAGACTGTCAGCGAATGGTTATATACCGGTGAAACCGCTAATCCTTATCAACTGGGATTCAAAACAGGTAAATGGAGCATCAACGGCAACCACTATGAGATGCAACTTCCTATCAGCAATGGCACCTATTATAATGTGACAGTGGCGGGAAACAATGACAGGACAATGTATCTTGCGTATAAAGGAAAAACATCCGTAGTGCCTTTCTATAAGCTGACATCCCTCCCTGGAAATGGAAACGAGATGATCAGCGAACTTGAGGGCATGAAAATGTCGGGATACACGATGGCTGACTTCACGGGATATTGGGAACTGGATAACGGGAACGGCACAGGCTTCTATATCGATAATGAAGGAAACATCTCTGATTTGATATGTATATATGGTGTGGAAAAATATTATTCCGTGAAATATCATTCGGCAGAGGTGATACTTAACGGCAATAGCTGTGTCATCTCTTCTTTGGGAACACAATGGATGGTGTATGCCGTAGGCAGCAACTCATTGCTTGCCATGGATCGCAATAACAATAGTCAGCAAGTGGAACACTTCGTGAAGAAAGATATTCCTGATGTGATGATGCGAGCCGACGAGATCATGAAGGCCCCTGTGCCTGCAGAACTGCTTGGCAAGTGGGAAACCATCCACTATACGCACATGATCAATGGCGAGAATGTTACCGATATTGATATTCTCAATGGCGATGAATGGAACAAGCAGTTTTACCACACATTAGCTTTTTCAGAAAATCACAAAATAAACAAATGGGATAGATTTGGAAGCCAACTCTACGACCAATGCTTCATGTTGAAGGGTGACAATATCACTATTGCAGGAAACTTGACCGATCTCCTTTTCCCACAATACAATTATACAGAAACATGGACTATAAGCGACAAGACTGAAAACAGTATGAAGCTTACGCGCGAGCAAGGTAATACAACAGAATGTTATACTTATAAACGAAAATAATTGAAATGAAACATATCATAGCAGTCGCTATCATGATGTTGTTGCCTATGTGGGCAACAGCTCAAAACGAAAGTCGCCACGTGTCTGTCATTCCACATGCAGGCGTAACAATAGCCAAGATGAATGGTGCTGCACTAACGGCAGCAGAGAAATGGAAAGCAGGATATACTGTTGGAGCAAGCGTAGAGTTTCCTTTGTCGCAGAAATTTTCTCTGCTTACGGGAGCCGACTTCAGTCTGATAGGTACTGGATTCGAGAAACAGAAAGAGAAATATGCGTCTGCCGACGAAAAACTTGACGTGACGTATCTCTCCGTGCCGCTGCAAATCAAGACATATTTCTCTGGTGTGAAAGGATTGGCTGCACATATTGGTGTGCAGGCTGGCATACTCCTCTCGGCAAAAGATAAGATGACTATACACAGCATACGCACGATGAACCTCGGCAACGACGTATCATCAATGTACCTATGGGAATCGTACAAAGAGAAGAAATCGGAGAATGTGAGCAGCAAATTCCGCAATGTCGTTATTGGCATTCCCCTTGGAGTGAGCTACGAATGGCGACACATCACCCTCGATGCCTCCTATTGTTTCGAACTGCGACAAGCTATCAATCTGGAGACAGACAACCCCGGTGGCTGGGACTTCAACAACTCTCGCACCGCCCGCAACCATGCCATCTATATCACAGCAGGATATAAGTTCACGCTATAAGCAGAACCACAATATCTAATGTCCCACACGGATTTTTAATGCCGCACACGGATTGTACGGATCTACACGGATTTTTTTGCGTTGGTGCTCCGGAAAATGTCACACAGAAATCACAGAAATCACGGAAAAAGATTATAGTTAAAGATTATATTAAAGATTCTGGTTAAGATTTCGAGCATCTCCGATGCGATCCAAAATAAAATCCTTCCCAGAAGCGAGGTATTCGAGCGCATTTTCTGTTGAGATTTTAGTTTAAGATTGTATTTCTTGCGAAGCAACATCTTAAAAAAGATTTCCTCCAAAGATTTACCTATGGTTTGTTTTGTCGTGACTCAGCATAGTG
>OQVP01000002.1_pt1 | contig 68213 bp, 52 predicted proteins | sample 1691541 | NCBI WGS metagenome assembly OQVP01 (sample SAMN03418258, study PRJEB22391) | human gut metagenome | biome: human-gut; feature: organic feature; material: feces | host: Homo sapiens | place: Tanzania | collected 2013-01 | reverse complement strand
CGGCATTGCAGCCCGACAAGCAGCGTGAGCAAGCTGGTAAGGCTACTAAAGCCGAACAGGAGGCTGTTACCGCCAAGGCAGAAGCGGACAATGCTCCTGACCTCTACAAGGAAAAGGTAAACACGGAGAGAAACCGAGGCAAGGCAGCGGCGGCATCGGCCGAAGCAAGCCATGCATCAGCGACTAACTCTTACGCTTCCGCTGAAGAACATCGTACTAATGCACGTGGACGTTTCCAGTGGTGGGACGAGGACGGAAACATGCATTATGCCAAGACCGAAAGCGAAGCTATTACCAAGGCTCGCCAGCATGGAACACTTGACAGCGTGACTGTTGACACAACGGACAGCACAGACAGCGATGTGGTGCGTCGTGGTAAAGTTACGGGCGAGAAGAAGAATACTAAGAAGACAACATCAAAGAAGGTGTTCTACCCCGAAATTAGGAAGAAACCTGCCGCAGCGAAGCCACAGGCGAAACCTGCCGCAAAGCCGAGTGGTGGCAAGCAAGGCGGCAAATGGGCATCAGGACTGACATTATAACGCAAAACAGAAATCATTATGCCATTAGACAATAGTAAACTCAAAAAAGTGTACGCTACCCTGCAGCAGGGTGGCTATAAGCAGGACTATAACACGTTCTTGAAGGGGTTCACGGGGAATGAGCACTACGAGAACCGCAAGAAAGTTTATGACCTGCTTTCGGCAAATGGTGCACAGATTGGCGACTCTTATGAGGACTTTATGAAGAAGATGCAGGTGGCACCGGCACCCAAGAAGCCTACCACACCAACGGCTCCTGCAAAGCCAACTCCAACAAAACCCAAGGAAACGCCTCTCACCGAGGCTGACCGCCAGAAGATGCTGGCCAATGTAGGCAACATGATGGCCGAGACAAATGCCTCGATCCAGCGTACGAAGAACCGCATGGACTATGCAAGAGCCAACGCTGGGCTGAGAGTGCCGCGCGTCACCATTGGAGATAAGAACAGTGGTGTGCGCTTGGGACAAAATACCAAGGTCGTAGCCAAGAAACCACAGTACAACCCCAAGTCGGGCAAGATGGAGCAGACCTATATCACGGAAAGTGGCAACGAATACACAGACCGTGGTATGGCTGATTTGGAGCAGAATGCCACTGACGCATACAAGGACAGCATGACCATTGGCGGTCAGTTGCGTGATGCTTATGCTGAGCGCGACAGATTGGACGAGGCCATGAAAAAGCGCATGAAGGAGATTGATGAACGCCCTAACCAGCGTTTCAACGACTTCATGCGTGAGTCGGCAGCAGCCATGACACCCGGTGCAGGTCCAGCTGGTGAACTGGAGGCTCGTATGTCGAAATATGACAACGATGACGAGTACCTGCAACTCATGGCCGCAGCTCGAAAGAACCATCAGACCATCCAGTTACTGGAGGACAAGAAGAACAACCAGATGAACAGTTTCTGGCATTCGCTCGGCACAACGGCACTGAACGGCTACACCTTTACTGATGGTATGAGTGAGATGCGTGACGCAACCGCCCTGACGCGTGCCTCTAAGCATATTGACAGCATCAACAGAAAACGTGCGGCAGGTAAGCCTCTGACAAGAGAAGAGCAGACAGCCGAGGCCGTGCTGAAGAACTTTGCCACGGACAATGCCGTGCAGGGTATGTATGGCGGAGATTATGGTGCATGGGCAAGGGCTGGTGGCATGACTGCAAATTCACTTGACTTCATGAAAGACCTTATGCTCAATCCCGGTGCTGGCAGCATGGCTAAGGGCATCATGCGAGGAACAGCAAAGGGAATGGCCAAAGGTTTAGCCAAAGTGACAGGCAAGGAAGCTGCCCAGTTGTGGAAGAACAACGTGGTGCGCAGGACGCTGAAAGCGACAGGTGTGCTGATAGGTGCCCATACGGCCGGTGCATACGTCAGCAATACAACTGGCATAGGCAGAACAGCCGCCACGACGGGTACACTGGCTTCGGGAAAGGTCGGTGTGGACGACAATGGTAATTATACGGTAGAGAACGCTATGGGACTACTCCCTGCCTTTGCTGAAGCAGAGCGTCAGCAAGCACGCGAGAACGGCTCGGAGATGTTCGGTGAGTTCATTCCCGGTGTCGGTGGCATGGTGAAGAAAGGCTTGGAGAAGATAGGGCTGAGCAAGTTGTCGGGTGCGATGACAAACATCGGCAACAAGGAATGGTACAAGCAGTATAGTAGATTGCTTGAATCTGGCGGTTATAATGGCTTCCCTGGTGAGGCTTTGGAGGAATACGAGGGGTCGCTTTTTGATGCGCTTACTGGCCATGCCGGGGACGCATGGGACGACATGACGAACTTGCAGAACCATGTGGACATCTGGCTGGGGTGTGCTACCATGGGCGCACTGCTTGGCTCTGTACCGATGATGATGCAGGGTCATCACACGGCACAGTACTACCGCTACAAGCACAACACGGACAAAGCCGACAACCTCGCCTCGTTCCGAATGACCGCAGAACGTTGGGCACCTCTGCGCGACAAGATTGACAACACAGACAACAGCAAGATGGCGGATGTAGTGACAGGCATCATCAACAATCCCGACCTCCATCCCGAAGAAAAGAAAGCGGCATTGAACTATGTGCGCAATCTGACGATGATGAGAGGCTACAACATTGCGCAGGTGAACAATGCCAGTGACGATGAGGAGCAGCGTCCCGAGGTGCAGAGCGTGAATGACAGCTACTCGAAGGGATACGAGACCACGGAGCCACAGGCCATGAATGATGCGAAGAACCTACTTGACATGAAGCGTGAGCAGGTGGCGAAGGAGCATGGCATTGAGAATGTGGACGAGGTGGACGCTCTTATTGGCGATGATCCTCTACGCTACATTGAGGAGCAGAAGCAGTTGGGCAATACGGACAAGCTCCAGTCTGTCATTGATTATGCTAACGCGAAGTCGGCATACGACGGCATGGTACAGCGCGTGCAGGACGACATTGACAGCCGTATTGAGGAAAGCAATGCGACCGTAAACAGCTGTGTGAACCGCCATGACGGAATGATACACCCTGCATCATTGAAGTTGCAGAACGAGGACGGAACGGACAAGAAAGTCTATATCGTCAGCGGCAATGTGGTGATGTTCAATGACGGAAAGGGCGTTGATAAGGAAAAATCGGACAGCACGATTGTTATCCGTGATGTTGAGACAGGCGAGATGAAAGTCATTCCGCCAGACCTTATCCACGGTTTGGACGCAGCCATAGACCCCGAAGAGGAGAAAGCGAAAGCAAGAGAGGCTATCATTGAGGAGATGTCACAGACTGCAGCAAACAACGTGGACGGTGTGGTGTCTTTCAATGAAGGTGACACCTATACGTTGACTGACGAGAATGGAGAACAGACGCAAGTGACGCTTGTTGCCAACGAGCAGGGACTTGTTGACAATGGGGACGGAACTGTCAACGTAACTGTTGACGGCCAGAATGTCGTGCCCATGAGCATGGAGGATATACAAGGTGGTGTGGATGCCACCAATATGGCTCGTACCGTGCAAGCCGAGCAGGAGCGTCAAGCCAATGGTGAAAACGTACCAAATTCGGATGAAAGTGTACAGAATGATGGTGAAAGTGTACAGAATGAGGGCGAAAACGTACAGGAAACGCCTGATGGCGTAGAATATGGCGTGAATGACACCTTTACGTTTATAGATGGTGAAGGCGCAACCATTCATGGCGAGGTGCAGGGTATAAGCGATGACGGTGTGGAGATACGCACGGACGAGCCGTTGAACGGAAAGCGTGTGCAGGTTATCCCTGCCGAGGAGTTTGAGAACAATGTCGAGAGCATCAATGATGCTGACGGCAATCAAGTATGGGCGAGAGAGTATGCCGAAGATGCGGCTGCTACTGAGGAGGTATCAGATAGTACCGAACCGCTTGACCATGATTTAGTTGCTCCTGCAACTCCGACAACGGAAGAACTTGTACAGATGGCGCGTGGCGGCAATGAACTTGCCCAGCACCAACTTGAAGCGCAGGGCGTACAGTGGAAAGAAGCTACCGATCAGCAGACCGCTCTCTCCCGTGTACCCATCAATGAGGAAACCGGTGAACCGATGTTTGAGAAGGCAGACCGCGAGACAGCCCTTGATGCTCTCAACGAGGTTACCGGAGGCAATGATGAAAATACTACTGCCATCGTGAGAGCGCAAGTAGAACAGGCGACTAAGGCACTTGAAGCGTTGAAGAAGAAGGAACCCACTAAGAAAGCTCCTTCTCTGAAAGGTTCACCAATGGCAATGGTAAAGGCGCAGCAGGAAGCAGAGGCCAACTACAACACCGCCATGGAAGAGTATAACGCCCAAGTAGCCGCAGCCGAAGAGAACTTGAACGCATGGTCGCGCATCAACTCCCTTATGAATGACAGAAAGCGTGCTATCCGTGAGCAGCAGGAGGCTGAGCGCAAGGCTCGCGAGGAAAAGCTGCACGCCGAAGCCGTTGCACGTCTGGAGGAAGACAAGCGCATTGCCGCTGAGAAAGCAGCCGAGCAAGAGGCAGTCGGCACTCATGCCGTGAACCCGAAGATTAAGGCAAAGTGGGACGGATCAACGAAGGTTGAGGGAAATCCTAATGCTATCACCCTCGCAGATGGTTCTACTATCCGTGGGCACTACGTCCTCACTGAGGCAGGAGCAGCCACAGCCAGCCATGATGTGAACAATGCCTACGAGCCTACTGAAGGTTTCCCGGTTGATGAGAACGGCGAGAGCGTGAATGACCGCGACTACAAGCGTGACAGAGACGCGCAGCGCATTGTAAGGGATATGGCAGACAACTACGATAGCAGAGCTTTGCAGACACCAGTCATTGTCAGCAAGGACGGCGTTGTGCTTTCGGGCAACAACCGCACCATGTCTGGTGAGATTGCAGCAAAGAACGGCACAGACAAGGCGTATGTGGACCACTTGCGCGAGTTTGGAGCCATGTTCGGTTTCACTCCCGAGCAGATAGACGGTATGCAGCATCCGCGCGTTGTCTTCGTTCCAGACGAGGAACTGCCTTACGATGCAAGTACGTTTGCACGCTTCAACGCAGAACAGCAGAAGAAGCAGAGTAAACCGGAGCATGCCGTGAAACTTGGCAAGATTGTTCCTGACAATGTGTTCACAAGCATCACCAATGACATCAGCCGCTTTGACCGCATGTCTGACTACTATGCCGACGACAAGTCCGTGGCTTCCGCCATCAGTCAGTTGTTGGATGCAGGAGTTATTAACGAAATGCAGTTGCCGGAGCTTCGCACTGGCAATGCTTTGTCGGCAGCAGGTAAGGAACTTATCGAGAACACACTTATAGGCAAGGTCTTCCAGACTTCGCCCGATGCCGTGCGTCAGATTATCAGCACACCGACACTTCGTCAGTCTGTTGTTATGGGCTTGAACGAGATTGCCAACAACCGCACACTTGCCAAGAGCGGCTATGACCTTAGCAAGGAATTGGCAGCAGCCGTTGATCTTGTGAGTCGTGCCAAGTCTGACTCGCCCGAAATCTATAAGGAAGGTATGCCGGTATCTCCTTACGGCAGACAGCAGGGTCTGTTTGACGACGAATACGGAGACAGTCGTGTAACCGATGGCGTTACGTTGCTCCTTGCCGACCTGCTGAACAGCGGAAAGCCGAGCGACTTGCGCAAGGTTCTCTCTACATACAATAACGAGGCTGCATCACCTGCTGCAGGTCAGATAGACATGTTCAGCGGAGACGTGACCTCTAAGGAAGAAATTCTCAAAAACGTACTCAAATATTTCAGAAATGCTACACCAAAAGAACAACAAGCCCTCATCGACGCAGCCGTTGCAGAACGCAAACGGAGAGCAGAAGCCGCAGAGCCAGCTGGAGGAGACGAGGCAAGTGAACAAGCTACGGTTGTTGCTGGGAGCGATGCAGAGCCTCAACAGCCAGTCGTAGCCAGTGAAGAACCAGCTGAGGGTAACGAACCCGATGCCGACGCATTGGCGAAGGAAGCCGAAGAAAAACTGAGCGAGCGCATCACCGACACAGAAGACGAGTGGACGGAACCAAGCGAATATGGAGAAATCTACAAGCACCGTATGTTCGTTGATGGCAAGGAAGTTATCAAGGTTGACGCTCCTGACAAGAGCAAGAATTATCCCGGAACCTATTATGAGATTGACGGCAAGCAGTTTGGCGACCTCTACGAAGTAGCCAACTATATTGACGGCAATGAGCAGCCGTTGTCTGCCAAGATTGAAGCAGCCTCAGCCGAAGTGAACACCGACCCCACCGAAGCACAGAAGGAAGCCGGCAACTATAAGAAGGGGCATGTGCAAGTTGGTACGTTCGACATCACCATTGAGCAGCCGCAGGGCAGCGTGCGTAAGGGCACTGATGCTGACGGCAAGCAGTGGGAAAGCAAGATGAACAACACTTACGGCTACATTCGTGGCGCAGTGGGTGTTGACGGAGACCACATTGACGTGTTCCTCTCCAATGATATTGACGGTTGGAACGGACGCAAGGTGTATGTTGTGGACCAGTACAACCCCGACGGCAGCTTTGACGAGCACAAGGTTATGCTTGGCTTCAATGATCAAGACGAGGCTAAGAGCGACTACCTTGCCAATTACGAGCAGGGCTGGGAGAATGGCCGCAGAATTGACATTACCGGCGTGAACCTCGAAGACTTCGAGAAGTGGATAGAGTCGAGCAAACGTAAGACTAAGCCTTTTGGCGAGTACTCGTCGGTGAAGAAGGACGTTGTGGAAATCAATACACCAGAAGAAGCCGGCTATTCCATCACTCCTTCAACCTACACCAATAAGAAGGGCAAGACGAGCGATGTTTCTCTCCTTACCTTTGACCATGACTTGACAGCCGACCAAGAGCGTGCCGTCAAGGAGTTTGCCAAAGAGCGTACAGGTGAGGGACGCTTTGCCCCTGCACGTGGTTGGAAAGACCGTGAGAGTGGTGGGTGGATGTTCCGTAGCGAAGAGGACGCACGCAAGGCCGCTGAAATGGTTGGTAATGAGCAAACCGTAGCAGACAACCAGCCAATGACAGCGCAGGAACTTCGCGATGCAGTGGAGCCGAAGAAACCAACTGCAAGCAAGAAGACCGCAGCCAAGAAACCTGCAAACCGCATAGAGAGCGTGCCAACAGAAGAACCAATAGATCCGGAGAAGCCGAAGTATGAGGTCAGTGACGAGGAAATGAACGGATTGATGAATGACATTCGTGACATTCTCGGCATTGGTGACGACGAGGGCGATGCCGGGTTCAAGTTCCGTGATCCGGACGAACTGACCGCAGAGCAGCGTCAGAAGCTCATGTCAGTCGGCCAACGTCTGGCCATGGCAATGGTGGAGCGTGGCAATGAGTCGTTTGGCAACTATGCTTCCATGATGGTTAAGGCTTTGGGCGACAAGGTACGCCCTTGGCTAAAGGCTTTCTATGGAGGATTGGAGTATGTTCCCGGCTATGACAAATACGCCCTCACTCCATACGAAGAGGTGAAAGCCTTTGACGTGGAGAACTTCGACAAACCCAACAAGGACGTGATGGCACAAGCCAACATGATAGTTGAGGAAGGCAAGGCACAAGTGGCCGCAGAAAAAGCAAACAAAGAATTAAAGGCAACAAGAAATGAGCAACGAAAAGAAACCGAAAAGCAGACAGCAGCAAATACAGATGCTGTTGCAGCAGAAGCAAAGTCTGTTGCAAGCGAAGCAACGGCTCTCGCAGAAACTTCAAGCGACGAGCAAGCCCTCGCAGGAGCAGCAGAGCGAGTAGATGAAACCCTCAACAAGGTAAATGAGCAGCTTGCCCTGCTTGGCTACTATGAGGCTGACGAGGTAGAGAAGGACTACAACGAGGCATACGGCTACATGCGTAATGCTGAGAAGAAGGCCGTCAAGGATGCAGCCGACCTTGCAAGTCAGTTGATTTTTGATTTGAACCTTAGCCACTATGAGGCTTCTCATTCAAAGCAAACAGATAAGAAAGGCAATCGTAAGAAAAAGCCACTTGCAGTTTCCAACATTTCCTCTATTGGAGGTGATGTGTCTATACACCTGCCATTAGAAGAAGGACGCGAGTTGTATCTGACAATAGGCGTTGAGCCAAGAGCAGCCAAGGGTGTAGAGGGCTTTGGAGGCAGCGACCTTGAAGTTACTCACATCATGTTCCGTGTTGACCATCCTGAAGGCACCGGCAATGACCGCTACGGTAGAAATGTCTTCGTTGACAGCGACGTTACGTATTCTGACCTTCTGAAACAGGTGCAGCGTGAAGCCTACAAATATCTTATAGGTAGTGGCGTGACCAATGAAGGAGAGTATGCAGCAGGTGATAAGGTGCAGTATTCAACCGATGGTGGCCGCACATGGACAGATGCCGTTGTTGTGCAACCTAACGACGAGGGCGGCATTCGCATTGACACCGGCCTTGCTCCAGTCATGTGGGTTAATGCTCACCCGGACCAGTTGCGCCATAAGCCGAGCGAGTCAGTCGAGCCGAAGCATGATGCAGTTGGCGATTTCTACGAGGATGGTATTAACGAGGAAGCAGTTGCGGCATTGCCAGAAGACACTGCCATACAGCTCCATGTTGTTGACATTCTCAATCCGGGCATGACTGACCATTCAATGAAGTCGAAGATCGAGAGCCTCAACACATTGCTCCCTAAGATTTCAGACAAGAAATTGGCGGAACTTGACAAGGAGTATGGCGACGACAAGGATATGGGCATCCATATCGAGGCAGAGGTGGCGAGACGTGCCAAGGATGGCGGCATTCAGCCCACATCATCCGAAAAGGCAGCAGACAAGCCTAAGCCAGTATCCAAGAAAAAAGCAACTAAGAAAGTTAAACCAGAGCAGCCAGTAGGTGATTTGTTTGCCGGGCTGTTTGATAATACATCAGACAATGGATTACAAGGAAATGATGAAGCGGTACGCACCGAAACAGTGCCAGCCGACAATAGTGGACAACAGCAAGGACTACGAGAAAGCCAAGGAAGCCCTCGCAAAACAGCTGCACAAGAAGGTGGAAGACCTGACGGAGGACGAGGAGGACAAAGCACTGGCAAAGATAGGGCTGTGTCCGCTGGACTTCATGGACTGACCGAGCCGAAGAACACACGCAACAACCATTCAGAGCGTGGCGCAGACCATGCCCCTACTTCGGTGAATGGCAGAATAGAGGCCAATATCAAGGCTATTGAGTTGGCGCATGAATTACTTGAGAGCGGTGAGACAGCCACTCCCGAGCAGATGAGTGTGCTTAGGCAGTTCAGTGGTTGGGGTGGTCTTGGAGCCGCTTTCAGCGACGGAGGCTATGACTGGAAACAGCGTGAGCGTAACAAGAAAATACGTGAGTTGCTTGGAGAAGAAGCCTACGAGCAAGCTGTTATGAGTGCTAACAGTGCCTACTACACCCCTGCATACGTTGTTGATACACTTTGGGACATTGCAAATCAGCTTGGTTTCAAGGGAGGCAACATCTTGGAGGGTTCTGCAGGTATTGGCAACATTTTGGGACAGATGCCTACAACGGTAAGCGAGCGCAGTAACATTCACGCCATTGAGATAGACGGCACATCTGGCGGCATTCTCTCATTGCTCTATCCCGATGCCAAAGTGGAGATACAAGGTTTTGAGCAGACACGCATACCTAATGGCAGTGTGGATTTGGCAATTACCAATGTGCCTTTCGTTACCGGGTTGCGTGTGAATGACACCACAGGCGACGGTGACCTTTCTAAGAAGTTCCACAATATCCACGACTTCTGTATAGCCAAGAATGTGCGTAAGTTGCGTGAGGGTGGATTGGGTATTTTCATTTCTTCAAACGGCACACTCGATAACAGCAAGGCTTTGCGCGACTGGGTTGTGAACGAGGGAGGTTCGGACTTCATCGGAGCATTTCGCATGAATAACAAGACCTTTGGCGGTACAACCGTCACGTCGGACATCATCGTTATCCGCAAGCGAGTGAATGGTCAGAAGTCGGCACAAGCCATTGACGTGAGCAGCATCAGCGGTGAGCGCACGGCCGAATATGAAGAACCGGGCGCACGTAAGGCCAAACAACTCTCCATGGACTACAACAAGTATTTCATCGAGCACCCAGACCACATGGCCGGTGAAATGCGCTTTGCCTTTGAGGAAGGTGACACATTCAGACCTACAAGCAAGGGACTCTACCCGGTAAGTGGCAAAGACCAAGGCAAGATGCTGGCCGACTTCGTTAAATCGTTCACGGAGGAAGAGCGCGGCAGCGCAGAGACCACAGAAAGCGACAAGCCTGTTTATGTGAACGATGCATCGGCAGACGGCAAGAAACTTGGTGAGATGTATTTGAAGGACGGCAAGCTCGTTACGGCAGGTATGGGCGGCTACTATCCGCTTGAAGTGAACGACAAGAAGATAAAGGGACACACCAAGCAGGAGTGTTTCACTGCTTATGCTGCCATCAAAAGTGCATTGGCCGAAGTTATGCAGTATCAGACAGAGAACGAGAGTGACGCAGAACTGAAACCATTGATTGCCAAACTCAACAAGACATACGATGCCTTTGTCAATACCTACGGTCATTTCAACAAAAACAACCAATTAGCATGGTTGCGCAATGATGTGGACTATCCTAATGTGTTCTCATTGGAGACATATAAGGAGCAAGGAGACGGCAAGGGAGGCGTTGTCAAGACCTACGATAAGGCCGATGTGATGAAAGGCCGTGTCGTGGAAAAGGAAAGCGAACCGCACCCGGAGAATGTTAAGGACGGTGTTGTTGTTAGTATGTTCAAGAACGGACGCATAGATGTTCCTTACATTGCAAGCCAGCTCGGAAAGAGTGAGGCGGAAGTGAAGCGTGAAATCATTGACAGCGGACTCGGCTTTGAAGATCCTACGACACGACAGATGGAAGTTTCATACCAGTATCTGAGCGGTAACGTGAGAGAGAAGCTGAAACAAGCTGAGGCCAACAATGAGAATGGCGAATACAGCAAGAATATCAAGGCATTGCAGGATGTAGTTCCTATGAATATTCCTGCACACTTGATAGACTTCACGCTCGGTTCGTCATGGCTTGACCCCAAACTATATGACGAGTATGTGAAAGAGCGTACCGACATAGACGTGCATTTCACAGCAGCTGGTGGTACATGGTTTATGAAAGCCCCGACCTATGGTGTGAACGTTGAGAAGAACCGCGCAATGGGTATTGTGAGTGAAATGCTTAAGAAAACAATAATGGGTCATGAACTCATTTCAGCCGCAATCCAGAACAAAAGCATTATCGTGTCACGTACGGAAAAGCATTATGACGGCACAACGGAAACCATCACAGACCGTGAGGCTACGGCAGCATGTGCAGCCAAGATAGACGAGATACGTCAGGACTTCAAGGACTGGGTGCGAGGAAAGATGCAGAGTGACGCGGACTTGTCTGCACGAATGGAGCAAGAGTATAACGACCGCTTCAACAACTATGTTCCTATGAGCATACCTGACGACTTTGTACCTGAATACTTCGGTGGCGCAACACACAAGTTCAAGATGCGCACACACCAAGGTAAGGCCATTGTACGAGGTACAATGCAGCCGTTGCTGCTTGCCCATGAGGTTGGTACCGGCAAGACATTCACCCTTATCTCCACCGCCATGGAGATGCGCAGACTCGGTACGGCACGCAAGCCTATGATTGTTGTACAGAATGCCACCGTAGGACAATTTGCAGCTTCAGCTAAGGAACTCTATCCAAATGCCAAGGTGCTTGTGTTGGATGATAACGACCGTGATGCAGAGGGACGCAAGAATTTCTACGCCAAAATAAAGTACAATGACTGGGACATGGTGATTATCCCCCAGAGCACGCTGGACAAGATTCCCGACAGTGACGAGCGTCAGATGCAGTTCGTACAGGACAAGATAGACGAGAAGATGCTTGTGCTTGAACAGATGCGTGAGGCAGACTCCAGCGGCAGAGACCCTATAACAAGGCGTGCTGAAAAGGAACTGGCCGACCTCCAAGCAGAAATGGCAGCATTGTCAGAAGGTATCTCAAAGAAGCGCACAGCCAACAATGAAAAGAAGAAAGCCGTTGCCAAGCAGAACGCAGCTGTCAAGGCGCAGGAAATGCTCGATCGCCGCACGGATGATGTGGAGAACTTTGATGATATGGGCATTGATGCCCTGCTCATTGACGAGGCGCACGAATACAAACACCTCGGTTTTGCAACAGCCATGCAGCGCGGTGTGAAAGGTGTTGACCCTTCATACAGTAAGAAGTCGCAGGGCGTGTACCTGAAGACGCAAGCCGTATTGGAGAAGAACAACGGTCGCAATGTTATCTTCGCCACTGGTACGCCTATCAGTAATACAGCAGCAGAGATTTGGACTTTCATGCGTTATCTCATGCCAAAGGACACCATGAAGGAATACGGTATCTACTACTTTGACGACTTTGTGCGCAACTTCGGCAACCTGCAGCAGATGATGGAATTCAAGACAAATGGCAAGTTCCAAGAAGTGAACCGTTTTGCAGGATATGTGAACCTGCCCGAATTGGTGCGTATATGGTCGGGAGTGGCAGACACGGCATTGACAAAGGAACAGACGGAACTTGTGAAGAAGATACCAGAAATGGAGGGCGGCAAGGCGCAGGACATCTATCTACCACAGACACGCGCTCTTCGCAGTGTGATGAAATATGTGCGTGAAGAACTTGAACGCTTTGACCAAATGAGCGGCAAGGAGAAGAAGGAAAACAGCAGCATACCTCTCACTATGTATGGTATTGCTCAAGGAGCCGCTGTTGATGCCCGACTTGTGGAAATGCACGCAGAGGATGATCCGAGGAGTAAGACTAACGAGGCCGTACGCCAAACCTTGCGTTCGTTGAAAGAGACTGACGACTACAAGGGTACAGTAGCCATCTTTGCCGACCACTACCAGAACAAGCGCAGTGGTTTTAACCTGTATGAGGACATCAAGAAGAAACTCATCCAGCAGGGTGTTCCCGAAAACGAAATCGTTGTGATGAAGTCTGGCATGAAGATAAAGCAGAAGCTGGAAATCTTCGAGAAGGTGAACCGTGGCGAGGTGCGTGTTATACTTGGCAGTACTGCTACCCTTGGTACTGGTGTGAACATACAGGAACGTCTGCATACCCTTATACACCTTGATGCGCCAAACCGTCCGATGGACTACACGCAACGCAACGGCCGCATCTTGCGACAGGGCAATCTGCACAAGCAATGGAATAAACCAGTCCGTGTGCTTCGTTTCGGTGTGGAAGATAGTCTTGACGTAACTGCATATCAGCGATTGAAGACCAAAGGTGCGATTGCTGATAGTGTTATGGAGGGTGACCGACTGATGCAGGACAGCATGAATAACCGTGTGCTTGAAGAGGAAGAAGATGTGTTCGGCGACACTGTTGCTCAACTCTCTGGTAGTGAATACGCCCTGCTGAAAAACAATGCGGAGAAGAATGTGCGCAAGTACGAAAGCCGCAAGAAGCAGTGGGAAGCCGACCAAACCTATATTCACAATGCCAAGCCAAAGTTGGAGGGACAGATAAAGGCAGCAGAGCAACGAGCAGAGGAAGCTAATGCCCAGCTGCTTGCAGTGCAAAAGGCATTCCCCGATGGCAAGTTCACAGAGATAACTGTTGGCAAACTGAAATTTGCTTCGGTTGATGCCATGGCTGATTTCATCAAGGAACACAACAAGAAAATCCTCGATGCAGTAAAGGCGATGAAAGAGAACCCCGGCAATAACGTCCAGTCAAATACTCTTACTTTGTCATTGGGAGGTTACGACTTTGTTGTCAAGACAGAGATGTCGCGAGAGACTGTGAACAATGGCGGACTGCTGTTTGCCGAGATACATCGTAGAATGAGCTACTCATGCCCTGAACTTGGTCTGAATAATGTTCCTGTAAAGCAGTCGCTATTGCGCAATGCCGTTGAGGACATCACCGAGAATGTAATCACAGGTAGGGACTTTGCCGAGCGGTTCGACATTGCTACACGTATGGTACAGCACGGCAAATCAGAGTTGGAACAACTAAAGCAGCGTGAAGGTAAGCCGTTTGAGTTTGGAAAGGAACTCGAAGAAGCCAAGCGTCAGTTTGAGGAATATTCCGAGGCCATGAAGGTAGAAATGGCAGAAAAGGAGAAGAAGTATGCCGAAATGGACGCAAGTGTAGAAGCTGCTTCAGATGTAGTCACCGACGATGAGGACGAGACCGCAGAAGACAAGACCAAGTTCCGCTTGCTTGATGACGATGATCCAAAGGCGATGGAGCTGGAGTCTTTGCCGGAGAGTGAGTTGGTTCCTGTTTACCGTAATGTGCAAGCCTTTGAGGATGATGCACTGGGTTCACCTATGGCATTTACCGATGCCGAGACAGGCGAGCGCAGAACATTGGAAGGCAGACGTTGGAACTATTCTGCACCTCCAAAGGTGGAACTCACCGAGGAGCAGCAGCGCAAGTTGGACGAACTCAACAAGAATGGCTACATCATGGTTGACGGCAAAAAGAGTACAGAGTTGCAGATCAATGACGGTTTGAAATTCGTGAAGCCTAAGACCAAGGAGGCACAGTTGCAGTACTTCCTGAAGAAGAACCCCGAAGACAAGGGCTTGTGGGCAGCATACGACCCATACGACCATGCCATCGAAACACCTTTGAACACGCAGTTTGGCGAGGCATACAAGAGACCGAACCTTGTTGTGGTGCGTAGCCTCATCCCGAAATCGGAGATAGACGAGCCGTTCCACGCAGACTATGCTCTGTTGCCTACCGGTGCCCATCAGTGGAACAATGGCCGCACGCTGTATCTTTCACGCTGGAGCAAGATAGACAAGGTGCTCACCCGTGAGGAGGAAGCGAAGCTCATTGACGAGTACTGGAAGAAGCATCCGGGAAAGCGTGAGGAGCTAAAGACTCACCGTGACTACAACCGCTTTGTACCACAAGTGCGCAGAGAGTTGGAGAAGATGGGTTACCGCTTTGAACTTGACGGCAAGGAGTTGACACCGGAGGAGAGTCTTGCACTCGACAAGCAGAACTGGGAGAGCCGCGATGTCATCCCCGGACGCGAGGGACACACTCCATTCGTCAGCAACGAAGACATAGCACGTATCAATGCTAAGATGGCCGGCAAGTGGGTAGGCGAACCGAAGGAAGCAATGGAAAGTGCAATGAGCGAGAGAGTGACCGAGTTGTCCGAACGTCTGCATACACCAGTGCGCATCATACGTACAGAGGAAGAAGTGGCTGCATTACCTTCCGTGCGCCAGCGCAGAATGAAGGGTAGCTTTAATCCTATGACCGGCGAGGTGACTATTGTTATTCCCAACAATGCCAACATGGCAGACATAGAGAATACGTTTGTGCATGAGGTTGTGGGTCACGATGGCTTGCGCGTACTGTTCCCTGATGAGGCTAAGCTTAACAATGCCCTTGATGAACTCTACCGTGTGTCTAAGGACGAGATACGCGGCACCATCGACCGCATGGCGCAGAAGATGTACGATGCCGAAGTGGACCGCATACGTGAGAAGAAACGCAAGGAGCATGTAGCCAATGGCGAGGATGCAAACGCTTCATACTATGCAGACATGGCGGAGGCTCATGCGGAGGCAAGCAAGAAGCGTGAGCAGTTCAAGCATGATGCAACAGAGGAATATGGAGCCGACCTTGCCGGACGTATCGGTGAGAAAGGCTTCGAGAAGATGAGTGCTGAAGAACTTACGTTCTGGGGCAAGTTGAAAGCTATGCTCCAAAAGGCTCTACAAAAATTGTTGGACGGATTAAAAATCCCCGGCAAGAGAAAGTGGAGTGATAAGGACTGGGCGTTTGTTCTGCATGAGGCATACAAGCGTAAGAAGAATGGTGGTAAGCCTACTGTGTTCGATGCCGCTGATACTGAGGTTATGCGCAGGAAGACAGGTTTCGGTGAAATGAAGTTCAGTGACGGTAAGCATGAGCAAAAGCCACAAGTCGCTACAACTATAGCAGACATGAAACAACGAGTAACCGAGTTGTTTGAAAAAGCCAAGACAGGAGAGTTTGTCGGGAAACCTGCAAGCATCGGTAGGCTGAGCGTAGATGGCAAGGCATACTTGGAGAAATTGTCTGGCTTGAAGTTCAAGGAGTTTGTGGACTTTGTTCTCAATCCATCTGACTTGAACCATATTCGTTCAGACCATTATGGCGAGAATGAAAAGGATAAAGGCAACAATGTACCACTTACAGATGAAGATATTCAGAATATGGTGGACGTGTTGAACCAGCCAGACGGCATACTCTATGGTGTTGATAAGAAAGACGGACGCAAGTTGTTCTTCTTCTTGAAAGACGCAGGTAACGGATTGTATAATCTTACAGAGGTGTGCAGTACAAAAAAGGGAAACCTTACTGCAAAGAGTTTCTTTAAATCAAAAAAGAAAGGTATCAGCCAGCGAGTTATGGAGATAAAAGACTCCCTACTCCCTACGTCCGTAACGTACTCTGGTGAATTCCTTTCTTCGGATGCAAAGATACCTACATTATTTGAGATTAACGAAGGTTATTCCAAAAATGTTGCAGATGAGGGCATTATGTTCCGCGACGGTGACAGTTTGGAGTACAACAAGGCGATGGCACGTGATATATACGAGCAGCGTGTGAGCCGTGGAATGTATCAGGCGCAAGAGGCACTGCAAGACAGTATGCTCGGTCTAAAAGAGGCTATGGACGCGATACTCAAAGCCGAGGGCAATGGCAAGACATACATTGAGGATGTTGCAGGATATGAGAACGCCTATCTTGGTGAAAATCGCCTTTCTTCTGTAAACCAAGCAGAGTGTACAGCATTTGCGCAGACATTGTTCAAACCAATGCTTGAGGAGGTGGCGAAACTTGCTAAAACAGCGGACGATCGTGCTGAGTTGACTGACTATATGATGGCTAAACACGGATTGGAGCGTAACGAGGTTATGGCGCGGAGGGCTGCTGAGAAGGACGCTCGCTCGGAGTTCTTTGCAGAAATTCTTGCTGCTCAGCAGGCTGTTGACAATGATCCGTTAGACCAAGATGCGATTGATGCTCTTGAAGACGTAAAGCAGCGAATGCAAGATCGTGAAGAAGAACTTTACTTGATAAATCGCGAACGAGACTATGCAGGACTGACCGCTTTGACAGGAATGGACAATGTGCTTGATGCGGAAGCAGAGGCGCAACAAATGGTATCCGACTACGAAAGAGACCATTGGGTTGATGGCTTGTGGGACAAGGTGAATGCCGTAACGAAAGCCACATTGCAGAAAACCTACGAAAGCGGACTCATTAACAAGGCGACCTACGACGACATCAGCGGAATGTATGAGAATTATATTCCTCTGCGTGGCTTTGACGACAAGACGAGCGATGAGGCGTATGCATACTTGACAGACAAGCACAGCGCATTTAACGCTCCAATCAAGACCGCCAAGGGACGCAAGAGTAAGGCTGACGACCCGTTTGCCAATATGGAGGCTATGGCTGAAAGCGCGATAATGCAGGGTAACCGTAATATTTTGGTGAAGCAGAAGTTCCTGAACTTCGCGCTGAACCATCCGAGCGACCTTGTAAGCGTGAGCGACCTGTGGCTATGGCACAATGACGCTACAGACGAGTGGCAACCTATCAACTCTGGCGACCTGCAAGGCACTGAGAAGATTGAGGAGGGGGACAGCCCTGCCGAGGTGGAGCGCAAGATGCGTGACTTTGAAGATGCGATGCTGCAAGCCGCGAAGAACGACCCTGCACACTTCAGAAAGCAGAAGGACAATCCAGCCATTCCGTACCGCGTTGTGGAGAGCCGTGACCTGCGGCAGCACCAAGTGTTGGTGAAGAGAAACGGACGCGACATCATCCTCACCATCAACGGCAATCCGAGGGCGGCACAGGCATTGAACGGACAGACCAACCCCGACAATGACGTGTCAGGGGCAATAGGTGCAATCATGCGATTAGGCGAGACCGTAAATCGTCAGTTGTCGGCATTCTACACCACACGTAACCCAGATTTCGTTGTGTCGAACTTTATGCGCGACATGATTTATGCCAACACGATGGTGTGGGTAAAGGAAAGTCCGAACTATGCTTGGCGTTTCCACAAAAACGTTGCAAAGGTCAATCCTGCGAAGATGAAGGTACTTCTTGCCAAGTTACGCAATGGTACAATCGACTTGAACGATGAAACGGAAAAGATGTTCTACCTGTTTATGATGAATGGCGGTGAGACAGGTTATGCCAACATCCGTGACATCGAGCAGCGTAAGAATGACATCAAGCGTGAGTTGAAGAAGAACAACGGACAGATGCCAATCAGAAAGGCTTGGAACTTGTTAGGCGAGCGTCTTGACGAGTACAACCGTGCCGTGGAGAACTGCGCACGCTTTGCCGCCTTTATGACCTCACGTCAGTTGGGACGCACGATAGACCGCAGCGTGTACGATGCCAAGGAGATAAGTGTGAACTTCAACAAGAAAGGCAGTGGCGCAAAGTTTTGGAAGACAAACGGGCAAACAGGAATAGGTAATGCAGCAGCATTTACTTCAGGGCTTGGTCGCAGTTTTTATGTGTTCTGGAACGCAGCTATCCAAGGTTCTACTAATTTCGGTCGGCAGTTCAAACGGCATCCGAAGAAAGCCATTGCAGGAGCCGCCGCAATGTTCCTGCTTGGTGCATTGATGGCGAGCATAGGCGGTGGTGACGGAGACGATGACAAGGATGACAAGAACGACTACTTCAACCTGCCCGAATATGTGCGCAGGAGCAATGTGGTGTTCCGTCTGCCCGGCATAGACAAGTCGTGGATAAGTATGCCGTTGCCAGTCGAGTATCGCGCCATGTACGGCATGGGCGAGTTGATGGTGAGCGCGATGAGCGGTAAGGAACATTACACTGCAGGGGAACTCGCACACCAAATGGCAAGCCAAGTTAGCCAGATGTTGCCAATCGACATTATGGAAGGTAGCGGTGGTTTCAAGGCATTCGTTCCGAGTGCGATAAAACCTATTGCCGAAGTGATTGGCAATGAGAGTTGGACAGGTATGCCAATCTACAAGGACACTCCTTTCAACAAGGATATGCCCGAATGGACTAAGGCGTACAAGAGTGCCAACAAATACTTGGTTGGGTTGTCAAAGGCACTGAACGAGGCCACCGGTGGCGATGCCTACACAAGCGGCAAGATTGACATCAACCCTGCGCAGGTGGAATATTTGCTGAACGGCATCTTTGGTGGTGTGTCGTCAACCATTGACAGACTCACGAAAATGGGTGAAACCGTCATTGGCGACCGAGAGTATGATCCTCGTAGTTTCCTCTTACTGAACAGACTTGTGAAAAACGGTGACGAACGTACAGAATACAGAGCCGTTAATAATGAGTATTTCAGAATAAAGGAAGAAAGCGAGAAATTGCGTACGAGGTTGAACCATTATGAGAACGACACGGCAGACGGAGTGTTTGATTATGCGGAAAAGATAGCGTGGTTGAACAACTCGCCCGAGTATCGCATATTGGAAACGTACGAAGATTATTCGGGAGACATAGACGATATTAACGAGGAGTTGAAAGCCGCAGCCTCTGATGAGGAGCGCAAGGAGCTTGAAGCCGAACTCAACGAGAAGAAGAAAGAACTTGTTGACGCTGTGAACAATATTCGAAATGGTAAGCAACAATAGTTAAACAACAAAGGACGGTGCAAGGAATTACCTTTGCACCGTCCCAAATTATAAAAATATGGCAAGAAGAAAATTACATAAGGCGAGTGCTGTGATGCCTCATGAAGGAATGGACAGCGTAGCTACAGCCAAGCACACGTTGGGCGGTAACCGTGCATTTGAGGTATTGTGGCAAGCCCAGCAGTATTGGCTTGCTATGGATACGTTCCGCAGAGACCGTGAGCGAAACAAGAACTACACCTACGGGCGACAGTGGGATGACTACGTTTGTGTGAATGGTCGGAAAATACGCGAAGAGGAACTCATCAAGAAGCAAGGCAATGTGCCCTTGAAGAACAACCTCATTCGCCGTATGGTACAAGCAGTACTTGGTATATACCGCAGTCAAGCCAAAGAACCCACTTGTACGGCACGAGACCGCGACGAGCAGCGTTATGGCGAGACGATGAGTACCGTGTTGCAATGCAACATGCAGCTGAACCGCATGACAGAAATAAATGCACGATGTATGGAAGAGTTCCTTATATCAGGCTTTGTCGTGCAGCGCAAGTGGTATGGCTGGCGAGAAAACAAGCTGGACTGTTGGACCGACTATGTACAGCCCAACAACTTCTTCATTGATAACAACATGAGGGATTTCCGAGGTTGGGATTGCAGTTGTGTGGGCGAGGTGCATGACATATCGTTTGAGGAACTGTGCGGACGCTTTGCCAAGGACGGAAACGATTACAACCGTCTGGCCGAGATATACAAGTTTGCCAAAGACAAATCATATCTCAGTGCTACGTTTAATCATTTTGGCCATCCGTTGCAGGGCAACTTTGACTTTTTTGTACCGTATGATGTGACACGTTGTCGTGTAATAGAAGTGTGGAGGAAGGAAAGCAAACCACGTGTCCGCTGCCATGACGTAAACAACGGCGATGTGTTCAAGATAGACATTGAGGATTTCCAAGCCCTTGTAACAGACGAAAACGACAAGCGTTTACAAGAGGCCCGTGAGCTTGGCATGGACGAGAGTGATGTGCCCCTTATCCGTTGGGAGTGGTTTATGGATAGCTACTGGTATTATTACATGCTCACTCCGTTTGGTGACATTCTTGAAGAAGGAGAAACCCCATACGAGCACAAGAGCCATCCGTATGTGTTCAAAGCATATCCGTTCATCGACGGTGAGATACATAGCTTTGTCAGCAATGTAATAGACCAGCAGAGATACACAAACCGTTTGATTACGATGTACGACTGGATTATGCGAGCTTCGGCAAAAGGTGTGCTGTTGTTCCCGGAAGACTGCTTGCCGAAGGGAATGTCAATGGACGACGTTGCCGACGAATGGGCACGCTTCAACGGTATCATCATGATCAGGACACCGAAGGCCGGAACGCCATTGCCTCAGCAGATAGCCAACAACTGCACACAGATAGGTATCTCAGAGTTGCTGAACATGCAGTTGAAGTTCTTCGAAGACATATCCGGCGTTAACGGTGCATTGCAAGGCAAGCCCGGATATTCGGGTATGTCAGCAAGTCTCTACAACCAACAGGCACAGAACGCCTCAACGTCTCTGCTTGACTTGCTCGACACGTTCTCTTCTTTCGTAAGGGAAGGCGCGTACAAGGACGTGAAGAACATTCAGCAGTTCTACGACACGCCACGTGTATTCAATATTGCCGGAAAGAACTCTACCATTGTGGAGTACGACCCGAAGAAGATACGTGACGTAGAGTTTGACCTTTCGATTGTTGAGAGCACAGCAACCCCAGCATACCGCGCTCTAACCAACGACATGCTTATGCAGTTGTGGGATAAGAATGCTATCAGCGTGGAGCAGCTGTTGGAACACGGCGACTTTCCATTTGCCGACGAGTTGCTGCAGAGCATCAAGTCACAAAGGGAACAGCTGGAACAAGGCAAGGTGCCGGACGGTATTTCTCCGGAACTTGCGCAGCAGGTTCAGCAAAACGCAAACACATCTGCCATGCAACAGGCACAGCAGATGCTACAAGCGTCTTAATAAAACTATCAGATGGAAGCCTCGGAAACGGGGCTTCTGTCTTTTCTAAGTGTACGGTTAACAATAGGCACCCATTCAGGCATTTCCATTTCCCGGAAGCAGATATGCAGACCTATTGCACGTGTCATAAGCAAGTCGTCATGCTTGCCAGTAATAGCACCATACGCACCGTTCTGTTTTCGCTCATAGGTGTTGTATTCATCCAGACAGCGTTTGTCTCGCTCGATATATAGTCGATCGCGTACCACCTTGATGAGGGTAGAGATAATCATCGGCTTTGTTGACACATTGGTATGGAAGCCATATTTACGCGGTGCGCCCTCCCTTATTTCATCCTCCGACTGCTTGCGTGCATACAAGTTCGGGTAGATGTCTGAAATCTGATTGAGTATATATTGCGACTGGTCGCCACCTTCCACCTGCCGCTCCTTGTCGTGAGTCTCCAACGTGTTAGACTCAATGACCAGAAGAGAATTGTCGTAGAACGCCGCTATCTGTGCTGCACGCCAAGCGAGTTGGTCAATGTCGCAATGTCCGTACCACTGAGCCACCACAGACGGCGGCTCGCTACCATCAATCATACTAAGCCTGTCGAATACCACGATAACAGACCAGTCAGCTTTATTGGAACGTCCACCCACATCGACAACGGTAAGATAACGGTTGACAACTTCGTAGCCTTCGAATGTTTCCGGCATTGCCCATATAGAAAGTAATCCTTGCCTGTCTGCACGGAAACGGAGATTGGAAAGTGCATCCTCTCCTTCGTCTCCATCAGCATACACCTCACCGATGTACTGAGGCTGCTTGCAGAATCGCTCGAACTTCTTGACACGGTATTTGTCGAACACCATAGAACCAGAATGAACGAAAGCCTCCACATCATCAGAAGGAAACTCGGAAGCCATTACAGCAAAGTCGTCCTTACCTGCACGCTCTTCTATATACCAGTTGATAGCCTCCAGCGTAGCCCCTTTCTCCCATAACGACCAAAGGTAACGTCCGGACTCCTCACGATTGGACGGCACATAGGCATTCTCTCTATTCTCGTACAGCCATTGTGCAAATTCACGCATTTCGTCAGCCGAAGCAAACTGCTTGGAATACTGCTCAATCTGAAACCACGATATAAAAAGAGCTTCATATTGTGATTTTATTGTAGGATCAGCAGCTGCCGTATATTCTGTGTGGAAGAAGTTTCCTGTTCCATTCGGTGTACTCTCCATTACGATCATCGTGAATGGTTCCAAAAGAATACCGGAACATGCCGAACGCACGATGTCCTGCGGTGACTTACCTTCTGTCTTTTGCCACAAGCCGACCTCTGACAAATGCACAAGAGAATAGGCACCGCCACGGCATCCATTAGGACGCTCAGCAGTGCCAACCTTAATCTTGCAATTGCGTTGTGGTACGCGATGTGTGGAGCCAGACTTACCTACACCAACCAACTTCGGCTCGTTCTCGGAATATGCCTCACCCAGTTTGTGCAGGAACTCTACCGGGTATCTGTCAATCATGAGGTCGAACATATCCTTGATTTCGTCAGAAGCCGCCCCTTGATGTGCAATGATAAGTGAATTTAGTCCCTTTCGATGGTTGAACTGAAGCCATGCCATGTAGAGCTGTGTTGTAGTAGAACCACCCCACTGTCGAGCCTTCAACAATATTAGTCGTATAGGGAGACGAGCTTTTCTCTTCGCCTCAAAACGAGACACCAAAATACGCTGCGGATAGTAAAGCCGGAACAACACGTCCTTACCAGCCTTCTTGTTGTGGATATAGACGAGCGTAGCCGCCCAGAAAGGGAAGTCGTGTTTGAAGCGTAGTCGTATGAACTTACGCGAGACCTTGATGTAATCATCATCGTTTGGCTCAACATGGAGAACAGACGAAAGAAACTTGTCGATAGACCCAGCCTTGACAAGTTTCTTCACCATTTGTATTTTCATCATCTCTACAGGGAGCCATTGGACGGGTATGGCAAAGTCAGAGATACACACTCGCACACGTTCCCCTATGGACCCTTCACCCGTGACCGGGTCGAAGTGAGCGAACATCAACTCATTTCGCCGGTCGTTTTCAGCGAGTAAGCGTGCAATCTCTGTATCTATCATATTGGTTGTCATACCATCCATTCTTTATTCGGTAAATAAATTCGCCCACTGTACGAGGCGTGAGATAGAATTTCGGTGCAGGTTGATTTACTATTTTCGTCACAAGTTCGTACACCGATTTGTCGGGCTGTTTCTCACGTAGTATAACGAACCTTCGGTAAATCTCCTCAAACATTTCACGCTTGTTGCTCCTCATCCTTGGCATCGGTTTTCCAGCTGCCATTGCTGAAATGACAATAGCAGCCCTCTCCTCGCTCACCCAAAAGCGAGAAGCCGGAGACTGAGCGACAAGTTCGAAGATGACCGGCATCACGATGATGGATGCCTCTGCGAGTTTCTCCCGATATGCCCTCATGAGGTCGTTATTACGTTCGCGTGTAAATTCAAGAATGCTGCCAAAGTATTTCATAAAAGTGCCCGATTGTTTCCTCAAAGTTACAGAAACGAGGTCACAAAAGTTAAAAGTCAGTCCACATCTTATATAGGTATTTTTGCAAATGAATATGACACATTCTAAAGATTTTGAAGATAATGGCTGATAACAACGGAGTTAAGAGCAGACGCGACCAACAGTTGGAACGGCTGCGAAAGAAATATCCCGACAAGAAGTTCGAGGATGATGAGGAGATTTACGGTCAGATTTACGACGATTACGACCAATACGAGCAGGACCTTAGCGGCTACAAGGACAGGGAAAAGGCCATGTCCGACATGTTTGCCGCTGACCCGAGGAGTGCACAGTTCCTTGCTGATATGCACAATGGTAACGACCCCTACGTCGGGCTTGTAAAAAACTTCGGCATAGAAATACAGGACGTACTTGACGATCCTGAAATGCAGGAGAAGATAGCCGAGGCCAACAAGGACTATGTGGAGCGTGTAGCCAAGTCAAGACAGCTTGACGAGGAATATGAGAAGAACATGGACGCAAGTCTTGAAACCCTTCGTCAGTTCCAAGAAGAGCGTGGCATGAGCGACGAACAGATTGACGCTGTAGTTGATGCCGTTTTGACCGTGGTTCGTGACGGTGTAATGGGCAAGTTCTCGAAAGAGACTCTTGCAATGTTCGTGAATGCCATCAACCATGACAGTGATGTAGCCTCAGCAAGTGAAGAGGGACGTGTTGCCGGACGCAATGACAAGATTGTGGAAGGCTTGCGCAAGCGAGACAAAGGCGACGGCACTGCGCCACTGAACGGCAAGAATGGCGGTGCGCCCAAGAACAAGAGAAACATGGACATCTTTGACTTTGCAAATGCTGCAAAATAATACGTCATGAGCATTAGTGTAGAATTTCCAAATACAAAGCCACGTGAACCCTCACAAGGAAGTGCAGGATTGCGAACACATATCGGTGGTGCCTGTACCACTGTAAGTGCGTTAATGGAAGCAAGCAAAGCTATACATAACGAAGGCTTTGTGAAGAAAAGCATTGTCAAGGTACCGGCAAAAACGAAACATAACAATAACAAATAAAAACAAATTAAAATGAGCGTAGAAGTAACAACAACCCAGCAACAGAACTCTGGCAGTGCAAACACGCCAGATAGTCCTGAACTTACTCCAAGTGCTGGTTCCGCTGGTCTTCAGACACAGTTAGGTGGTGCGCCTACTACCGTCAGTGGAGTAGAGAACGCATCAGGAGGTATGGGCGAACTTGTAATGCCCGAAGTTGACAAACGAATTTTCATGTTTGAACGTGATCAGAACTCTTTGATGCAGCTTATGCTGATGGCAAAGTCCGTGAACGTTCATAGCATGGAAGTGAAACACTATGCAATTGACCAAGGCACACCAATCGTTACGGTTGCATCTGTTAATGGCAATACTATCACGTTGGTAAATGCCGACCAGAAGAAAGTTCGAGCATACGACACTCTTATGGTCAAGGGAGTCAAAGGCTACGACTTTATCGGTGGTACCAATGTCAAGAGCCGTCGTCCCCTCCAGCTCTTTGTAAAGAGCGTGAACAACGACGACACAATCACCTGTATAGCAACCAACGGTGTTAAGCAGGCTGCGACAGACCAGTATGGCAGTCTTCCAACAGCAACCTCTCCAACAGCAAGCAATACCAATATCATAACAGCAGGTACGAAGTTAGTACGTATGGCTAATGCCATGTATGAGACTCAGAAGTGGGTTGACCCCAATACTGTCATTCCTTCTCCAGACGACTTGTACTTGCAGAAGCGAGGTATGACAAGCATCGTATCAAAGTATCTTGCCGACCAGAACATGGAGATACCTTACGATGAGGCTGTCAAGGCAGAGGCTCAGTTGCGTGAGTTCAAGGCTGCCGGCAACCGTACGCTTCTCATTTCTCAGCAGAACAAGATGCTTGTACGTTCAAGCATGGGTGATGACCAGTGGGACTATACAACCAATGGTGTTCGTTGGCAGGTGAAGCGTGAGGTGAAGCATCGTGGCAAGTGGACATTTGAGGATGTAATGTCTCTCATCAAGCTATACTACGGTGGTGCAGACAAGCCTAAGTCCGGTCTCTTCCTTGTTGGTAACAATCTTGGTCAGAGCTTGCAGCTCATTGACTGGAGCAAGCATACAGAGGTCAAGATGGAGCCTTACACAAATGAGAGACTTGGCTGGAAGGTGACACGCCTTTCCTGCATCTTCGGTGAGCTTCAGATTAAGATTGAGCCGACGTTCAATGATTGCGGCTACGAGAACAGCGGTCTAATTGTTGGTGAAGACCGTTTGGTTCACTATGTACGTCGTGGTGAGAGCAGCTACACTGAGGACGTTGAAGGTGAAGAGGCTACACGCAATGGTGTTCTCGTCAGTGACGCTCTTGGTTTGAAGGGCAACTGTCACATCTGGGTTGATGGTGACGATGATGATGACGACACCGCTCCTGCAGCAGACGAGTTCCGCTTGTGGAGTAGTGACACAGCTCCAACCGAAGCTGATCTCGAAGATGGCGTAATTTACGTGTTCGCTTATGGCATGAACATCAAGTCAGGCACAGCAACTATTACTGTGAGTGCAGGAGACGCATTCAAGTACAATGCGACAGGCGAGAACGAGAAGAAGTGGGTTCGTTTCTACGGCCCTATTTCAGCTGAGTAACTTTTTAGTCAACGCTAATTATGGGGGTGGATGCGCTTTAAGTCAATCCGTCCCCATTTTTAATAAAAAAATATAACATGGAAATTAAAACATACGGAGTATATGGTCTCACGGAATGGCACGGTAAAGTTAAGGCCGGCACCATTGAGGCGAACTTATCGTTCGTTGGTGGCACGTCTTCTCCAACTGGTTCGCAACCTGCATACATGGTGACCAAAGACCCAATTACACAGTTTGTAATTGAGAACTCAAAGGAATACAAGAGTGGTTTTATCCGTCTCGTAATGCGTCAAGTACTGCCCGGTACTCACATGCGAATTGCTACCCACAAGTCTATTCCTGACAGTGACGAACAGGTGAATGAGCATTTGTCTGAAGAAATAAAGACAGAAACAGTGAAGCCGACTGTGGAAGTAGAAACGCCTACACCAGAGACAGGCATCGAGCCTATAGAGGACGAACGTGGTCTTACTGAAGTTGAGTTCAGTACCAACCAAGAAGCCAAGGACTATCTTACAAAGACGTTTGGTGTGAAGAGTGGTACGATGAGAACTCGTGCAGAAATTATAGCTGTAGGTGAAACCCATGGCGTTAAAATCACTTTTGTAACCGAGTAATCACAGCAATGGTATGGTGTACAAAATCGAAGTCGTGGAGCGTGACGTGCGCATTGCTATTGACGAGAACAAGACAAGCGAGCAGCTCATCAGCGATGAGGACATTGACACCTTATCGTTGAATGACATCATCCGCTCAAAGATAGTGGAAGCCGTTCGGCGTGTAGAGTCGTCCGCTCCCGTTCACTACTTGGAAGAAGGTCACGTATTTGGTGATGCCATCTACTGGGAGGAGAACGGAAGCGGTTGGACTCTGCTGCCCGATGATTTCATGCGTCTTGTTGCCTTTCGCATGAGCGACTGGGAACGCACCTGCTATATGGCCATATCAGCAGACGACCCATTGTATGACCTGCAATCGTCAAGATACAAGGGTATTCGTGGCAATGTCCAGAAGCCGGTGTGTGCCGTAGTGAACCGTGCCGAGGGCAAGGTGTTGGAGTTCTACAGTTGCAACAGTGAAGAAGCCTACGTGAAACGTGCCTCATACATTCCTTATCCGAGCATAGACGAGGAGGACGGCATAGACATCAGCGAGCGTTGTTACACAGCCGTGGTCTATACTACGGCTGCATTAGTATTAACCGCCTATGGTGCGAGCGAGCAAGCTGCCGCAATGAACACCTTGGCAAAAAGCATTTTTGAATAATGAGTTCAATACCAACAAAACAGATAGATGGTGACGTTGCGGTTAGTCGTGACGTTAACATCGGCGGCAAGACCACCATACGCGGTTCGGCAAAGGTCGGCCACAATCTGACCGTTGACGGCTGGCTTGAAGCCAAGAACATAAAAGGCCCGAACAAAGGCCTGTTCAAAACGGCGGCACAGCTACGCGAGGCTTACCCTAATCCTCATGAAGGATGGTGGGCGTTGGTGACCGTAGAAGGCAGTGCAGCGTCAGATCATCTTGGCCAGCTCTATGTAGCTGACGGTGGTACATGGGTAGCGCAAGTTGACAGCAACGGTAATCCGCTGCTGAAGGGTAATCCTACGGTTGATAGCACCGAGTACATGGAAGCCGTGGAGGGAATGACAGCCGACCTCGAAGCCGTGAAGGTGGACGTTAACCAGAACAAGGAAGACGTGCGCAGCCTACGTTCTACACAGACCACGCAAGGCGAGAGCATCAACACCCTCAATACAAAGATGGGCACAGCTCAGAGCGACATCAACACACTGAAGAAGACTGTAAGCGACAACAAGACTGAACTTGCGAGCAGCATCAGCGGTGTACAGAAAGACCTAACATCATTCAAGAACACCAAAGGACAGCCCAACGGACTTGCGCCGTTGGACGAACAGAACCAGATACCTTCGCAGTATCTTCCCGACTATGTGGACGATGTGCTTGAGTTCAACGGCAGCTTCAATGACATTACTTCGCAGATGATGTCGTTAAACAAGTACTCAACGGACGAGAACTGTAGCGTTGTTTTCAGCAGAGACGCTGGTGCTTTTGTGCTGAAATACACGCAGCCATCGAAAACGGAAGGTGACTTGCGCCCGACCATCACTTACTACAACAACTGGATAGACGGTGACCTTTACGGTGAGGGCACTATGAAAGGCCGTGTGCCACACAGCGGCAAGATTTACATAGACGTTACAGCCAACAAGACTTATCGTTGGGGAGGCAGCACGCTTGTTGCAATAGGTTCGGACTTGGCATTGGGCCATACCAGTGGTACTGCATATCCCGGTGACGAGGGAGCCGAGCTAAATAGCACACTCCAGACAGCGAACATACGCATTGAGGGTATAAACATTCTTCGCTTTGATGGAGTGTGGGACGGTACCGGCAAGGCACCGAGTCGTGGTTTGTGGTATGCTCCAAGTTTGGACTACGAAGGAGAGTGGTGCTTCCGTAAGTTCGGAGGTGTTAGTACAGAGACATACGGTTATCCGGAAGAAATGTATAACACCGACAGCGTAGGACGTGCGGACCATATCTATTGTTGTGCAGACGAGTTGTTCCGTATCGTTGACAAGAAGATGCAGAGGATTGGCGGCAGCGGCAGCTCTGCCAGCATTTACAACCCGACGGTGGAGCAGGGAGGACACTACTATGTGTTGTGTGATACCGACGATACGGCCAATTCAGCTGTTCACGCAGCGAAGGAAAATGGCAAGGCTGCAGTAGGCCTGATGATAACCTTCGCATTGAAGAAAGGCACTTGGAAGACTTACCAGTATATCGGAGCCAATACGGATGATAATAACTGGTACGACACAGAGAACTGGAAAGACTTCGGTTCGATGGTGCAGGGTTCAGAGTCGATGATAGACATTGACATCATAGCCCCTCTACCTACAGGCTTCTACACCCTTGGCACCGCACTTGCAGCTCTGAAAACCTATCAAGAGACAACAAGTGTGAACTATCAGAAGCGCGGTTTGGTGATAAGCTACACGACGGAAGCCAATAAGGTAGAGACCAAACAGTATCAGGGCGACTCCATTGCGGACTTCTACGAGGCCGGGCTTTGGCAGGACTTCGGCGGCGGCAGCAAACTTGTGGCGAACGACACGATGGAAGACAATGGCAAAGACGCTTTCTCTACAGGAGGAGCGTATAAGGTCGTACCTACGGAGATAGAGGCTACAGAGGAAGAAGGCAGCGTATCACTGAAGCTAAAAAACAAGGCTGGCGACACCCTGTCTGAAGCCCAGTTCAGTGTGGGCACCGGTACTGGAGGTGGCGGTGGAACTACACTTGCCATCAACTTTGAAAACGACCCCTTCTATGTCCGTGCAGGAGGCACAGCCATACTGAAAGCCGCCATCCGCAGTGTGACCCAGCTATCCGATGGATCATCGCAGGACAACAAGATACAGAGCGTGGTGTTTATCAATCGCACGACCAAGACCACTGTAGCCTCATTCAAGCCCAATCAAGCAAGCAGTTCGTCGTTAAAGTCGTACACCTTCGAGTTGGACCTAAGCACCATTGCGGCCAGTGCTGGCAGCGTAGAGCTGCAAGCCGTAGCCACCGATGCCACCGGCAAGACAGCCACGAGAAACGTGGAAATGATAGCCGTTGATGTGACCGTAGAGAGCAGCCAGACACTGAGCTATACGAAGAGCACCACATTGCAGGTTGGCGGTCAGAAGGTAAGCATCCCCATGTATCGTTTCCCAAACAATGCCTCAGACAAGGGTATCCAGACGAAGATAGAAATATACCGCAACGGTGTTTGGGAGACGCTGGAGAGTGTATTGGTTAAGGACACCTATACCCATAATGTGACCATCGACCCACAAGGCATGGGACACGGCGCATATCCTCTTCGCATACAAGGACAAGACGTAGCATCAGGACTGCAAGGTAACACGCTGCATACCGCAGTCATGGTGATAGAGCAGCGTGAGAGCGTGAGCGACTACACGAAGCCCATCATTGTGGCACGATGGTATGATGACAGCGACGGCAAGACAAAACTCTTCAAGACCGTCAGCTTTGACATAGCCTGTTATCAGCGAGACAACGCCAACCCGAATGTAGAGGTGAAGGTGAAGAACGAGACCACTGACGAGACAGAAACGATTGCCAACAAGGTTATGAACCGCAGCAGTTACTACACGATAGAGAAACGCATTGTGGGTTATAACGACGGCGACACATTGATCTTCGATGCAACATGTGGCGAGGTACGTCTGGCGGAGCAACTAAAAGTTGTCATTGACGGCAGCATGCTTGCCATCAGCGAGACCGAGGGCGCATACTACAAATTGAGCTTTGCCGGCAGAAGTAACGACGACATCGACAAGAGCATCAAGGCCACCTGTGCTGACGGCAGCATTGTGGAAGTGAAGGTAAACGGCAGTAACTGGTCGAGCAACGGTTTTGTTGCCGACAACTTCGGTACGGAGAAAGCAGACGGCAGAATGGCACTACGTGTGGCTGAGAATGTGACGGCAGCATGTAGCGACACACCATTGGCAAGCAAGGACATACCCACCAACGGTATGGCACTAAGCTTTACATTCAAGGTTAAGAACATTGCCAAACGTAATGCAAAGATTATGTGGTGTATGGGCGAGCGATTGGGTTTTGTGCTTACTGGAGAGAAATTCATTGTGACCACCGCAGGTGATAGCGATGAGGCTTTGAAAGACGTTCAGACAACCGCCGCCACCTCCTACCTTGACGACACCGTATATCGCATAGACATTGTGATAGAGCCACAAGCCAGAGCACCCTATAGCGGTGTGATGCTGTGCAAGGTGTTCCAGAACGGCGATGCAGCAGCTTGTGTTCCCATCAGCACAGTCAGCGGCTTCCCCAACATTGCGGACATGATACACTTCGACGGTACAGATGCTGACCTTTACCTGTATGAGGTAGTGCGATGGAATACTTACTATGACTTTATTCAAGCATTCAACAACTACATCGTGAACCTCACAGACACGACTGCCATGCTGACCGAGTATGAGCAGAACCAAGTTATGAGCGATGTTACAGCTGAGGGCACGACGAAACCACGCCCCGATATGCAAAAGTTGTTAGACCGCGGTATCATGGTTGTGGCAATGACGCGCACTTCGGACAAGAACCTTAGCAAAGACGGTGGCGCGGTAACGGACAGCGAGATATATTATCCTGACTACATCGAAGGTTTGAGGGACAAAAAAACGTCCGTTTTGATGGACTGGTATATTTATTTCCCCGACCGTCCGTGGGCAAACTGCGTTATTGAAGCCATCCCGACGACAAACCAAGGAACTTCGACACTTGCCTACGGTGTCAAGAATAAGAAGGGCAAGGGTAAGAAGGCGAAGAGGATTAGAATGCTCTACACAAGAGAGCAGATTAGTGAGATGTACAATGGTGATGAGACTATTCTTGCCAAGTATGACGACGCAGCAGCTCTTGCGAAGAAAAAGAAGATCCGCGTGAAGGAAGGCAGTACGCCTATACAGAACATTACCATCAAGGTTGACTACTCGGACTCTGCCGGTGCCAACAACTGTGCCATGATGGAGCTTATGAACGACACGCAGATAGCCCTTGGCAGTGACTATATGACCCCTGCACAGCGACACAACACCGACAAGAGCGAAGAACTGCATACGAGCATTGACGGTGTGACGTGTGCCCTCTTCCGTACCGACTACCGCATAGGTCAAGACAAGGGGACACAGGCCGCTACACTTCCTGAGAACGCCTACTTTCACTCGAAGGCAAACTTCAATGCCGACAAGGGTAATCCCCACTTCTTCGGTTTTGAGGACGTTAAGGGATATAATTACGGTTGCGTGAACTATGGCGACTTCAAGGAAATGGTAGCTCCGAGAGATACGCCCATTGACACCTACAAGGCCAGTGTGCTTGCGGACACAAGCTCATTGATACCGGGCACGCTGTATATGCTGAGTGAGTTCTGTGGTCCGGAAACACGCTTCATTGAGAACGATGGTACCGGAACCATGACAGAGATAGGTGAGGTGGCCGTGGAAGACAGTCATGTGCTTGACAAGACCCTCTCCGAGGTACAGGCAGACAACGTCAAGAACTACGACTGGGGAACAGCCTACAAGACATCTGACGGAAAGTATGTGCAGTATAAAGGAGGAGCATGGAAGGACACCACAGGCATCATGACTTATGACAATGCCACTAATAAATGGAGCGTGCAAGGCCGCGTGCTGAACCCTGTGGAGTGCTACGAATACAGACAGTATCAAGAGTTCTGTTGGCAGCAGGGCGTGAACAGTGTGGACGATATGCTAAAGACGCTGCACACCGACGATGGCGATGTTCCAGTGTGGAGCACATATTACGAAATGCGCTACCCTGACGACGACGACTTGAACGCCCTGTATGCGTCGGGCAAGAAAGTTCCGTACCAGCTGTATAGAGAGTTGGCCTTCTGTCAGCAGTGTAACCAGAACTTGACCGACAATGCCGAGGAGAACGCCGCCAAGAACCCCGATGGCAGCGAGAAGGTGTTCAACGGTGCCGGTGCAAGCACAACCATTACCCTTGGCGGTAAGACCGTTGCCGGCACCAAGGAGAACCGCAGGAAGAAATGGCAGCAGGAAATGCACAAGTATTTCTCGCCATATTCAACTCACTGCTATGTTGTGGCGAGCGATTATAAAGCCACCGTGGACCAGCGAGCCAAGAACATGATGATTGCTGTTTACTTGGAGACAGACGGCAGCATGCGTTGTTACTTCAATCATTGGTACGACGGAGACTCATGTGACGAGGCGGACAACGACTGCTACCTAACCATCCCTTGGGATATGGACGGAGCAGCAAGCCATCTATATCAAGGATGGGACGGCGTAATGTTCCAACAGAGCTATGCCTTGTTTGATAGAGGCGAAGGCGTATGGCTTAATGATGCAGGTACGGAGACGCTGACTCTTCATGACACGGCGGCAAAGATGCGTACTACAAAGACCAAGGCCGGCCTTGAAATCTTCTCTACCGATGGCTGCTACCGCTATTGGATGATAGACCGCATCTTGAAATGGCCAAAGGTGGTAAGTTCGTTTGACGGAGAGCGCAAGTATATAGAAACAGCTACCGCTGCCGACAACCACTATCCTGCCTTGCACGGTCTGCGACTGGAGAGTCTGCCAGCCTTCCAACGCAAGCGTTTCGCATACAGAGACGGCTACTTCCAGACTGGTGATTTGTTCCGCCATTTCTTCCAAGACCGTGTTATGGGACCCATCACGGTGAAGATAACGGCAGCACAGGACGGTTACTTCGCCATGGGCGTGGACTCCACCTCGTCAGCCAAGTATAGTTGCTATCTGAAGGAAGGCGAAAGCCATACCTTTGTTGAGGCGGCAGCAGGTGAAGGTGGCAAGCTGATCTACATCTTCGGTGCAGACAAGATAAGCGAGCTTGACATCAGCGGTTGTTCTCCTAAGAATTCAAACTGGATGCTGAGCGAGTGCACCTTGCTGCGCAAGCTCGTCATTGGCGGTGAAGGATATACTCCAGCCTATACCACCGACATACTGAGCACGCTGAACTTAGGACAGATGCCTTTCTTGGAAGAGATAGACATCAGGAACACGATGATCACCGACGTGAACGCCTCGCTGTGTCCTCGTCTAAAAAAGGTGTTGGCAGAAGGCAGTCTGTTGAAGTCAATCACACTTGCAGAGAGTTCGCCTATTGATACGCTGCACCTTCCCGGTACTATGACAACTCTGTACTTCAAGAACCTTCCTAATCTGACCTACCCCGGTGGTTTGACCATTGACGGAATGGCTAAGGTGACGAAGCTGTTTTTGGACGGAAGCCCGAAGATAGATGCCATGACGCTGCTGCGAGAGGTAACCACGGCTAGTGCGCTGAAGAGTGTACGCATAGCCGGCCTTGCTGCTACGGAAAGCGTTGAGCTGCTGCGAGCCATCAAGAACAATGGAGCCGTAGGCATAGACGCAAACGGAGCAGACTATGACGAGAGCGGCCAGTGTAGCGGACTGATAGGCAGATGGATCCTGACCCTACTTTCAGAGGAGAGTGAGATTGCGGAGCTGAAGCGTTACTTCCCGAACCTTGAAGTTATAAACTCGCAATTCTCTGTCATAAAGATAGACGATGTGGTGAGCGGTGACTTCTGCGAGAAGTACAGCAACCCCGAGAACCAGACAGGAGCCGATTACGATAAGAGCTTTGTGGCAAGCGGCCATACATTGAAGATATTGCAGGACACCCATGCTTACAAGTGTACATACAACTCCAAGCTGAAACAGATGGAGGGTGTGCAATTGAGCGATGCAGACTTCAATACTCTTGCCAGTGGTGAGAGCTTCGATGTGGGCGACAGTGCAGGTGAAGGCTTTGACATCTTCCACCACTTGCCTCATTATTGGTACAAGGGCGTGAACGACTACAAGAACCAAGTAAAGTATATCATTCACTCAATTACAGATAATGAGCCGTTATCGACTGTAAACAACCGAAGGGAGGCATTGCTTTCAGAGCTGCTCTATGCTGAAAATTCAGGCGTGTATGCTGACGAGGCAACAGTTGGCGAGACAGTTGGCGATAATATTATTGCCACAGCAGCCAATGCGAATGCCTACCGTATGGACGTTGAGGGCATGAAGCAGGTAAGATGGCCGGGACTTAACCACGCTCGTCTTGGTGCCGTCTTTACGGATGCAAACGGCAAGATCGTGGGCAAGTTCATTATGATGGTGAGTCACGCTTACTTCGACTTCTCAATCGGTAACTATGTGTTCTGCGATGTGCCAAACGGTGCCAAGTGGATATACTTCACTTCGTATCGTGACATTGGCGACATAAAGTGTCTTGCTGTTGACAGCGAGCATATAGAGGCAATAGAACCAGAATGGACTGAGCACACCGTTGGTGAGTTCGACAGTCTTGTGGGAACATACCCCATCACTATTGACGGACTGAAACGGCCTCGAAGTATATCGGGTGCAGTACGTTCAAAGAAAGGTGACGGCACTTCACAGACCTCGTCAGAATGGGCATACGACACGGACGGTAACCCGACCGAAATGCCGACCGGGACAATGCACTACACTGACAAGGATTTCCAGAACAGTGCGCACATGCGCGGAGAGGGCTTCCAGCTCCAAGACTATGAGCAGCACAAGGAAATCAGTAACCTGTGGTGGGCGACCCATGGAACGACCGACGAGCAGTCCATAGTTGGCAATGGCGCACATGACAGTACGCTGAACAGCCAAGACAAGATAGGTATGGCAGATACCTCGTATGTAGGAAATTCAATGAACTCCATCATGGGACTCAAACATTATGTGGGCTGTGATAGTGAATGGATGGACTACATTGCAGGAAATGTGAAGAGCTACGAGACGTTCTACAAGAACCGTTGCGTGGAGACCAACGATGATCCTGTAGATTACGTGTTCCACATCTACGACCCGATTAAGAAGACGGAGCGAACTGTGCAGAGTGTGAACAGCGGAGGTAACTGCGTTGTGAGAGTGGTGCATGGTGCCAAGTGTGACATCTTGCCGAGCAAGGTGCACCAGACAGACACCAGCAAATACACTACACACTATGCAGCCGGAGTATGGTTCCCGGGCAGTAGAGGCCGCTGTGTTCTGCGGTCTGGCAACTTCTCGATTGCGAACAGCGGTCTCGCTTTTGCGGTCGCGAACTTCGCTTCTTCGAACTCGAACACGAGCTTCGGTGGTCGGCTCGCCTTCCGCGGAAAATTCGTCATAGTCGGATAAGCGGCAAGCGAAGCCACGAAAAAAGCGTCAGAGGGAGAGCCGCCACAAGCGGCTGCTCCCTCTCCTCGTTTGCGACCGGTGTTGAAAAAGGTAACTATCTGCGCGTAGCGCAGCGAATTTTACAACTGAGAATGAAGGTATTTTCGATTATTTATGTTAATTTTGCACCGCCCTATCGCTAAGGGCAGGCAGAAAATCCCACGCGCCGCTGTGTTCTGCGGTCTGGCAACAACTCGAATGCGAACAGCGGTCTCGCTTATGCGAACGCGAACAACGCTTCTTCGAACTCGAACACGAACTACGGTGGTCGGCTCAAATTCTAAGGTTAAAAATAATCGGAGGCCTCTGACGTGGCACGGGATTGTCACAACCACACTCCGAGGGGTTAGAGCCTCGGCAAAAGCATAACAAAAATATGGAAAGCCGGAACACGACATTAACCACATGTGGGGAGTGCGTCAACTCCCCACAGGACAGGAAGGCTGTCAATCAACTGGAAGACTTATTAGGACAGGTAGAAGCTCCAACTTCTATCTGTTTTCCTTTATATAACCTCATCCCGGAAATCATTTCGGGCGAAAACATGGAACGCTCGTTCAAGCGTGTCATGTCGAACCTTCATAACGCCGACACGCGAAGCGGAATAAAATGGAGGGAGAAGGTTGTTATAGATGGTGTGGAATGTACTCCACGCATGGTGCGCTATATGAAGCGCAAGAAAGAAATTATTGCCGAGTTGAAAGAACAAATAGGCAATGGCACATTTCGTGTTGAGCGTCTGTCTTCGTTTGAGGTGGACGATGGTCCGAAGAGAAGAATGGTTCAAGCGCCTCCTGTTGTGAAACGTATAGGCTGCAATGCCATCATGGAGATTGTGGAAAAACACCTTTCGCCATTGCTAATAGAAAACACGGCAGCTTCGATAGAAGGACGCGGCCCACACGGACTATTCCACAAGATGCAGGAAGTTAGAGCCGAGAATCCCGACCTTATATATTATTATCAAAGCGACTATAAAGGATATTATGACCACATACTGCACGACAAGATGATTGACATCATCAAGCAGTATATAGCCGACCCGATATTACTCCCCATACTAATAGACTTCGTTAAGGTATTGCACCCGGATGGCAACGAAGGCATCAGCAAGGGACTACGCTCCTCGCAGTTTTTCGGCAACCTGTATCACAATGACATTGACCATGCCATGATAGAGGAGTGTGGAAAGGATAATTACAACCGCTTTTGTGACGACATATACATACTTGGAGACGACAAAAAAGAGTTGTGGAAACACAGGGATACACTGCACAGGCTAAGTAAACCCTACAATCTGATAATCAAGCCGAGCGAGAAGGTAGCTCCAGTGAGCGCAGGAATGGATGCACTGGGGTATATTGATTATGGTGACCACTCACGAATACGCAAGCGCACAAAGGTGAACGCTGCGAGGAAACTCGCCAAGATAAAGTCGAGAAAGCGAAGGCAACAAATTATAGGCTCGTTCAAAGGAATGGCATGTCATGCGGACTGCCAGCATTTATATTATACATTAACAGGTAAAAACATGAAGAAATTTTCAGAAATGGGCGTGACCTATACCCCTGCAGACGGCAAGAAGCGTTTTCCGGGCAAGGTTACACGCTTGGGAGACATCGTGAACATCCCGGTAGAAATTCACGACTACGAGACACTGGACACGAAGTTTGGCGAAGACCGCTACTTAGTGTCGTTCAAGAACCCTGCGACACAGGAATGGGGCAAGTTCTTCACCGCTTCGGACGAGATGAAAGGCATCCTTGACCAGATAAGCGACATCGAGGATGGCTTTCCGTTTGAGACCGTCATCAAGTGCGAACAGTTTGACGGCAGCAAGCGAAAGTATAACTTCACATAAAGCGACTCACTAAAGATAAAAGCGTGAATTGGGCTGCATACAATATCTTTGCCTCAACAAAATCATAGCGACAATGGAAAAGATATACGGCACAACCAAACGTCAGGACGGACTGCAACGAGTAGGCAAGAATAAATGGCTGCTCTATTTCGGTCTGTATGAAACAGGGAGCGGTACATACGAATACCGCCATACGTTCACGCACAAGCCCACGCTTGACGAGATAAAGAAACTTGTTTGGGCTACGATAGACGCAGAGACCAAAGACAAGATTGTTAATCAGTTTGAGTATGAGGGCATCAAGGTTTGGCTCACAGACGAGAAGCAGCGTAACTTTGCCTCTATTGAGAACAACGAAAGTGTTACATTCCCACTTACGTTGAAGCTCAACGAGAAAGCTGACGCTACACCAATCTATCATACCTTCCAGACGCGAGACGAGTTCAAGAAGTTCAGCGAGGCCGCTGCATGTTTCATTCTTGAAACCATCAGGAACGGATGGAAGGAGAAGGACAATGTAGATTGGAGCGTGTTTGACATGTAATCATAACATCATCAATAAGAGGAACAGGAGAAATCTTGCTCCTCTTTTTTTGTGCTACAATAGTTAAAACGACGCTCACCGTTTAAGTCGCTAAATTTGCCAAGAACATAAAATTATAATGGCAATGAAAAAGATTATTACATGGTTAAAATCCAGCAATCGCGGCAGACATATCGTAGGTGGTGTGCTTATCGGCTTAGGGGCTGATGACACTTACTGTGCTTTGTATGCCGGAGCTGGTGTAGCCGGAGCCTTGGAACTTAAAGACAAGTTGTATGGCGGCAAATGGGATTGGGTTGATTTCGGTTGTACGATGGCCGGAGTAGTTGTAGGACGCTTGATAAGAGTAACACTGACAGGGAAATGAACGATGTAAGTCAAATTACGCAGGTGGCTAAAGGTATTAGCGACTATGGCATGATGGCAATAACAGCAGCCTTTTTCCTTCTCCTTTCCGCAGCTATGATGGTGGCCCTCTTCCGTTGGTTCAAGAGCATCATCGAACAGATGATGCAAGACCAGAAGGACAGTATGCACAACCTTGCCGAAGAGACACGTAAGCAGAACGACATGCTGCAAGACATATCAGAGGGTCTTCGTCCGGAGACATTGTTACGCATCCGCAACCTTACAGGTTTTGCTTTCGACCTCAGCATTGAGCAGGTGTGCAGGCTTATCAAGCGTGTAAGAGAAGAGAACCACATCATAGACCACGAAGCGACAGCAGCGAAGATACGCAAGTCGTTGCTCGTTATACACAACGACCGCAACTCGCGCTTCGACTCTTTCACATATCGAGGTAAATCCATTTCAGAGTTTTGCAGTTCGGAATGGGTGGAGGACGTGGCGAAGATTGTTGAAGGTGAGATTTATAATGAAGATGGCGCAAACAATGCTCGTGCTTATACTAACATAAAACTTGCGTATGATAATATCAAGACAGACTTTTACCAAAGGTTGAACGCATAAATACAACTTTTGCGTAAAATTATATACAGATTTCTACAACTTTCTAAGCAAATTATATATTATGATTAAAATTCTAATCGACAATGGGCATGGGGTGAACACCCCCGGCAAATGCAGCCCGGACAAAAGGTTGCGTGAATATGCGTATGCAAGAGAGATTGCAACGCGAGTTGTGAACGAGCTTCGCGGCATGGGCTACAATGCAGAGCGTGTTGTGGAAGAGGAGCAGGACGTTGCACTGTCTGTACGCTGCAAGCGTGTGAACGACATCTGCAAGAAAGTAGGCACCAAGAACGTACTGCTTGTCTCGATCCACAACAATGCAGCAGGAGGCGACGGCAAATGGCATGAGGCGCGAGGCTTTTCTGCCCATGTAGGCATGAACGCATCCGCAAAGAGCAAGGCTTTGGCGCAGTATCTTTGGAACGAAGCAATACTTCAAGGACTGAAAGGCAACCGTTGTGTGCCCAATGCCAAGTACATCGCCCAGAACCTTGCTATCTGTAGAGACACGAACTGCCCTGCAGTGTTGACGGAGAACCTTTTCCAAGACAACAAAGAAGACGTTGACCTGCTGTTGAGCGAGGAAGGCAAGGAGCAGGTGACAGCCGTGCATGTGAACGCTATTGTTGAATTTATCAAAGACTATTATGGATAAGAAGATTTTAGGCTTTTTGTGGGCAATGTTAGGTGTGGTTGTTGGCATCGTCTGTCTGGTTGGCATCGTGCATTGCGGAGGCTACGGCAAAGATCATGAACCTGCAGAAGTGGTGCGTGACACTGTGATTGACACCATACCTTACTATAAGCCAGTACCCAAGGACAGTTTGGTGTTGACGTACAAGACCGTGACCCTTCCCAAGAGTGACAAGGCGCAGCCATCTATCCGTGCGGACACACAACCGGCAGAAAGCTGTACACAAAACGATGCGGCAGATGTGCGTGACAGTGCGGAGGTTACTATCCCCATCATCCAAAAGATGTATAAAAGCAGTGACTATACGGCATGGGTGAGCGGATATGACGTGCAGCTTGACAGCATCTATGTATATCCCAAGCATGAGTATGTAACGCGCAAGATTAAGCAGCCTCCTAAGAAATGGCATATCGGTGTGACGGCAGGTTACGGCTTCGGCAAACAAGGTATGCAGCCATATATAGGCATCGGACTAACGTATTCACTAATCTCATTCTGACATGGAGACAATCACCGTACAGATATTCAAGGACGACGTGTATGAAGAGGTGGCAAAGGCTACCGACTACACAGGCGCGAAGCTGATAGACGGCGACGATGGAGCGCGAGACCGCATCCTCGCCACGGACAGCGACCTTTCAGACCTCGGCAGGTTTTGGGAGGAGTCGGTGCTTGCCACCAATGAGAGGCTGAAAGAGATGATCGTGAGTGGAGCTACGAAGCAGATACTTGTAACGATAACTCCTATTCCACCCATACAACAACCTAAAGATGTGGAGGCACAGAGCATCGTTGTTCCGTCGCTTGCGACGAGGACAGGCTACGAAGCCGTGCTGGAGGTGAGCAAGTCGTTTGACAAAGGGATGAAGGACAATGTACAGTCGGCCCTTCGCAACTTCTTCATTGCCTCAATCATCGCCCAGTGGTTCAAGCTGGCCAACAAGGGCGAAGCCGCTGACTACTTCAACCAAGCCGGAGAAATGATGGACGGTGCGGAACGTCTGCTATACAGCCGCAAGAGACCGACCCGTCCGAGTGACTAACAAATAATATTTTATTGACATGGAAGGACAAGAAAAGACATTAGGTGCCAAGAAGAGCGTGACGGCAACCATCAAAATTTCGTGGCTTCTCTTCGACATCATGAACGAGACCTTCTTGCGTGGCCGTACTATCCAGAACAAGGACAACCACAAGGAGGTGGCGAGCATGTTTGCCTCTGAGGACGAAGAAAACCGCGAGAAGATACTTCGCTCTATCAAGAAAGGCTTTGCCGAGGTGAAGACAGAATTGTCGGACTACCTCAACGAGGACGGCACAACCACAGACAACAGCCACTATGACGGCAGCACAGACCTGACGCTTAACCTCACAATGCCGAGCAACTTCAACGAGGCTGCAACCACCGGTGTAGGCGAGGCTATCCACGACTACCTGAAGAACTCCGCCATCGCCGAGTGGTACATGGTGACCAACAAGGCAGACGCAGAACAGTACATCGCCCTTGCACAGAGAAGTTTGCTAAGCATCCAACAGGCGGTGAGCAAGCGTAGCCGCCCGAAGCGTCCAACAGACTAAGGAGGAACGCTTATGAGCTGCTGCATAGAGAATGAGGGAGCGAAGCTAAAGGTAAAGCTTACCTTCGAGCGAGAACAGCTGCTCTATGACATCAAGAACAATGCCTATGTGGAGAGCCATGTAATGGCCCCGGAAACCGAGCACGCCAAGCACATGGTGGCTGACGTTGGCGAGGAAGGCAATGTGGACCGGGTGACAAGAGTGCTGGATTTGGGTGTCTCCATGTGCCGGGAAATGCTTTACCCTTGGTCAAAGAAGGAAATCGTCAAGACAGAGTTTGGCGACAAGCTAAAGGAGAGGGAGCAATATCATATAAACATGAGTGTGCCCAACACTATTTCGCAAACCACGCTGACCTATGTGGAAAGGCTGATACATGAATACCTTGTGTGCCGAGGCGTGGCCGACTGGCTAAGCATAACTAATCCGTCGAAGTCTGAGACGTGGCTTGCCAAGGCTGCTGAGGTAGAGCAAGAAATACGCACCTCCATCCATTCAAGAATGGAACGGAAGCGTATCAGGCAACATTGGTTAGGATAATAAAGACAAGAGCCGAGGTGCATCACGCATCCCGGCTCTTTTCATAGTTACCTAAAACAATCTAACCTTAATAAATAACTAAACCTAATAATATCTTCTTTATCTCGGCTTGTTGGTTTGTCGAGGTGTGAACTCGACTGACGCGCCGTAGATGTTTTCATCTGGTGAGAGTGTTGCTACACCGGCAATTCGGAAATACTTGTAAGGAGAGCCACGGAAGCCCTGTAGATAATGGTCTTTGCTTGACCATACAAGGTGCCAGTTCTGCAAGTCGCGCGAACCGTAGAGGGCCGTTGATACGTTTCCTTTGCGGAACAGTCCACGCTGTATGACACTGGCGACAGTCTTCAATACGTTTGCCGCTTCAAGTTTGAGAGGGCGTGTGACGTACAGGCATTTGACGGTATCTGTTATGGGAATACTCTTGTCGGTATTCGTGATAGGTACCGAGAAGTTTAGCACAGCATTTTTAGTGTCCATGGCCAGTGCATCCGGATATGAATTGAGGTGTGAGACGATGTTAGAGAACATCATTCCCCACTGATTTGTCTTCAGCGAGAATACATAGGCGTATGTGATACCGGGAGCATAGACAATGACTCGCTGGTGAACATAGTCGTACAGCATCCGGCACTGCTTCAAGAACTTGGTGAAGGACAGCGTAGGCAAGCACTTGTCTGTTGCAGGTTCATGTCCGAGCATGGTGTGCAGCTTGTCGAACCCGGGAAGCCGGAGTGCATCGAACGGATATTCGGAGTTGATGGCTTCGGATATGCACTGCGTCTGCGAGCCGCTGATCAGCATTATACCGCGGTCTGTTGGGAAGAGAACAGCGGAGTCAAGCTGTGTGATGCCGTCGGGGTTGATGCACACGTCGCGCGTGATGGGCTGCTTTGCAGAATAGGTGCCAGTGGACGAAACCTCTAACGCCCATACACCCTCAGAGGTGAAGGCATAGAGAGGGAACTGACCGAACTGTCCTTCAGAAAGAGCCTTTGCTGCAGAACAGATGCCCTTAATCTCTCCCGTGCCCACGGTGTTGATACCAAGTACCGGGAAGTAGAAGGGGTTGTTGACTTCGGAGGTGTAGATTTTGTTGGCAATCTCAATGGGGAAATTGTTGTCTTCGTGTGACGGATAGACAGACGGCAGCGACGTGAAGTTCTTTTCACGTACCAGTTCGTAGTCGAGGACAGCAAAGGCACCATTCAGGAACTCATGCTGTTTGAGGTCGATGGCATAACATGCAGCACTGAAATTATAGATAACCATTTTGTAGGCATTCGGATTTGGGTAGAAAACATAACACCCCCACGAATGCTTACTCTTTTTCGTCGTTTGCGTTGAACCGCTGGTAGATACCATTTCAGAGCTACAGAATAACTGCATACCCATTCCATAAAAACGTTCATCTGAAGCCACAGCATATTCCTGTCCGTTTTCTTTGATGTAAACCATAATGGAATAATCATCAGTAGAGAATGCCGCCATTGATATGTTTAGTGTGGAACCGTTTGGTTGCCAGTTGTAACGTCCATTGCAATATGCGAACATAGACTGGGCCAGATAGCCGGTAAATGGCTTGCGTTTGAGTCCGGACAAGTTGAGGCGACTATTATAGACGAATGAGTAATCAGCATGCAGTTGGTCATGCGTCAGATAGTCGTCGGTCATAACCTCGCGCGTAACAAGAGACTGTAGATATTCATCATCAACGATAATGTCCTTTCGCTTGTTGTCGGCAATGGCATCTGCAATTTCAAGTGAACACAACTTGTAAAACGTTGAAGTGTTCTTGATAGACTCTGACACCTTTCCTTCAGTGAACTCCGGCATGTGGAAAGCCGTAGAAGGATAAGAGCGGTCAGACGAATAGTACATAGCGTAGATCTTAGAATACTCCCACTCACAGTAGTAGTCAAGAAATTCCTTAGAAGAGAACTGCCCGAGTATTTTGTCTTCTGCCTTTGTCGATGTTACGGTGTTCTTATTGTCGGCATACAGACGGCCAATAAACTTTGTATTGTAGTTGTCAACATCTGACATGGAAGAAATCTTTCCTTCTTGGTCGTATGTGTATATAGGCTTGGATATGAACACATCAATACTCTTGATAATGTCGGACCAGTCATTAAGATCGTACGAGTCGTCATTCCGTACAACCTTATAGTCGAGCGATGCGGCCATAAGCATGATGTCACAGACAGCCTCTGTATAGCTATTCTTTCCCTTTGCCCTGTTCCACCATACAATGGGAGCTGCCTTAGTAGATGGGTTCATGAGAATGGGTGCGGAATGATAAACAAGTGAACCGTCGTATAGACGCAAGGCATAACGGACAAAGAACGGAAAGCAGAACCGTCCTTTGTTGACAGTCTCCTGAGCAACGAACTTGTTGACTTTCGCCATTATCTGTTCTGTGATACGAGTCTTGTTGTTCTCTGTGAACTCGTTGTAGAGTGCTCCCTCGGAAATACCATCAAAGTAAATGGTGAACGTACTCTTGCTATCATCGGAAAGACTGAACAAACGAGGATGGCCGACAAGACCGAACGACACTTCAATATCCGGGATATGGTCGCCCAGTTTGACGTATTTGCCAGACTTCCACAAGTAATAGTAGAAGCTGCCGGACGTAAAGACGAGCAATGTATTACCTACAGCATTGAAATGAGAAACACTATATAGTGAGCCGACCTCTATGCGTTCTGTTGTGTCCTTGTCTATTGAGGCTATTTTCCCACTCTTCTCAGAATATACGATGTAGTGAGTGAAAGAGGAAGTCTTGTGTATAAACTTGACGACCTCACCATCTTGAAGCTGCATAACTTCTGATGGCGCGAGGATAGGCTTCAAGGCACCGTCTTCTGGCAGGAGATTGATGGACACGGCAAGAGAGCCGTCGGAACATTCATAGTCTGACGGCACAGCGGAGAAGCCACTATATTTTATTTCTTGGTTCATAACGGATGCTTAAATATTATTGGTAAAACTGTTTCGCCGTCGCGTTTCTCTGCTTGGCCTATCATGAATGAGGCACGCTGCTCTTTTATGCCGCAGTTGTCGAGCATGAGCCGTGCGAGGAGGACGGAAGACGCACAGTAGTTGTTGGAACCTTTCTTTGTCGGGTGACACTGTGCGACATGCCGTCCTATTGCATTTTGGTGCCGGACAGCAAGCAGGTAGCACTCGCCAAGGTGGAAGGCTACGTTGATACTGTCGCCCGGCTGGAGCGAGAGTAGCCGCACGACTCTTGCCGTAATGGAAATGCGGCCATTACGGGAGAATGTTATGTCGGGGCGGCGTGTTCGTTCCAAGAGTTTAATCATAATGCAAAGATATAGGGTTGTTGATGAAAGATGGTTTTAAGTTTAGAGGGACGTTCAATCCATCATGTGATGATGAATTGAACGTAGAAGTGAAACTCCCGGCACAACCTTGGTATTTGTGGGTAGTGCTTTGGATCCTCATTGTAGGGGAGGTATATGCACCGCTCCTTGGTGTTGCAGTGAATACCTCTCCTACGTAGCTTGTAGAGCATGTTAGCCCTGCGTTTGGGATGGCGCATCTTTCAAGAATTTAAGGCGCGTAGCAAGATTGCCGAGATAATTGCTCATGTTTATACGCTGGAGAGCCATGAGCCAAATCTGGTTTTCATCGCATACCTTCTCTGCCTTGCCACTTTCAAGAAAGTTGTCGAGCTTGTTGTAACGCTCCTTCAATTCGTCGTGCTCTATCTGCAAGCGGTCGATGAAGCTGTCGGCACACTTGTAGGCTTGCTCAAAGACAGACTTAGGCGACCAAGAGTCGTAGGTGCTGCCGTCCGGATTGGTGTACTGCACGTGATAACCTTCACGCCATTCGTGGTTGTCCTCGTTCTTGCGAGCGTAACCTTTATCTACTGCGGCCAATTCGTTCATAGGTTCGGCCTTAACCTGTTTTGTTCCGATGTAAGTTTTCATTGTTTTATTGTTTTATGTTTACCATGACGTTTCAAACACACTTCACATTTGATGAAAGTGTTTTTGTTGATCATCGTTTCTAATTGATGCTGCCTTTCGTGTTCCATCTTTGATAAGAACTTAGCATCGCTAAATCCTTTCTTGTAACCATCGAAGTAGCCCTGCTCTTTTCCTTTGTCTTTGCCTAATTGCCAAGCGAGCAGGAGAAAGAAAGCGACGAGAAGGGCTATTGTCCATATAGCTGCTATCATCGTCTTGCCTTTCTTTTGCGTTTAGGGTTACGGATTGGGTACAGCCCGTCCTCATCATCGTGCCACCAGTTGTAGCCGTATCCGTGTTCGACGCGCCCTCCGGGATAGGAGCGTGAGTAGATGAGGACACGTCCCCACTTGTCCATGACATAGCAGGTGCTGTAGTTCTTGCCTCTTATTGACAGGCTCCAGTGTTCGCGGATGCGAAGGTAGAGGTACATGGCCTTGTTGGTAAGGCGTTGAGGCATTACCTTGTAGTTGTCGATTTTTTTTGCAATTCTTCTTTTCATACGAATTTGTTTCTTGAAAGTTTTTCTTTGTAATAGAATGGCTTAACCTTGCCGTCCGCTACGCCATTCCAATAGTAGCGGAGAGCCTTTTTAATATGTGGTTGGCGGTATGTTGCACACCACTGGAGAGCACGATCGAACCATGTGCTGTTCATGCGGTCGATTGGGGTGAACATTGTCATGAGGACTATTTTCCGGGCTTGTCGTGAGCGCATCTTTACACTTCTTCTCCTTTGTTTTGAAATGGTTTATCTGGAAGCAAACACCAATATTCCCACTTGTGTTCAGTTTTGTTTGGTACAGGCAATCCCATATCGTTATACATAGGTGGCGGATTGTCAATGTTGGCAATTCGCTTACAAGCATTGCGTAACAAAACTTGTAATTTATCTGAAACTTCTTTTGTCCGGCGGAATGATAAACGAGTGAAACCACGATCGCTAAGAAGAACTATCTCTTTGTTGAACGGTGGCAATTCGTCTGAAAGTTTAATCCATTTCATACTGCTTGTTATTTGAACTTGATTATAATTACGTCTTGATCTATGGGTGCTCCCATTCTATTGTCTCCTCTGTTTATGTCAATATCGGTTATCTGAAACTCCATGGTTGGAGCGTTCTTTTTATAGCCGAGACGAAATTGGACATGCGTGAAATCTTTTGGTGTCAATCCAACGTCGCCAAAGACGAACTTTGCTATCATTGGACTTTGGACATCGAACAGCCGCTTTAACCAATACTCCTTGATTTCGCGGTATTCTTCTTGCTTGACACCAAGCAGGATGAGGTCGTACCACATTTTTTTGAGGGTTAGCTTCAATACTTTTTTCTTCATATCTTTATTATTTGTAACTTTATGTCTATTTGGGAAGAGGGAGAGTGATTAAACGTTCGGTTTCTGTACTATATACATTGTCGATGAATACTTTTGCGAGTTTTCGACTTGCTTTTATATAGTGTGCTTCTTTTGTCGATTTTGCCAATTGCAGGAATATCTTTTCCACGTCTTCATCACCTTCGTCGTCTTCGCGTTGACAACAGAAGCCCTTATGACTGAAGTCAAGAGCATCGTAGCATCCGCTCATTTTGTAATATCCGAGGAAAAACGTTTGTTTTTCACGATGCTCAAACTTAAGAATAAACGTACACAGAAAATAGCCATCCCGTACAGGTGGCAGGAGGTTCAATATCCTTTTGGTAGGTGTGTACCAGCGTACAAAATTTGCAGATGTTTGAATGACTTTTCTTATGTTGCCGAACTCTTTAGTCCATCTTCTGATTTCAAAATCGTAAATTTCCATAATTTATCTTCTACTTTTTCCCGGTAAAGGAATTACGTTGTATGTTTTGAAGCGATCCACAAGTCGGCCGTAGCCGTCATTGCGCTTGAACCGCTTTTCAAGTTCCTTGTTGTCAAGGTTTGTAGTCAGGTGGGCGAACTTGCCGAACTGTGTCCAAATCTCATTGCGAGCGTGAAGGAACTCATCGGTGAGCAACCCGGTGTCCATGCCGAAGAACGTGCGGTCCTGTATGCCGATGTCGTTGAGGCACACGTTTTCGGGTTTACACTGGAAGCCCTTGCTTTCCTCCTCAAAATAAGTGAAGCGGTCAAGGTTGTTGTGGATGGTGTAGTAGTTGACCATCTGTGTGACCGACACGTTGTGAAAGAAGCGAGGGTTCTTAGTGCGCCGTAGATACTCGCTGAATATCTGCATGAGGAGCGTTTTGCCAACACCTACGCCGCCCTGTATAAGGAGGTTCTTGTGTAGCTTGTAGCCACGTTCGGGGAATACTTCTTCAGCCAGAGGGCAGTTATTGAAGTAGAGCAAGAGGAAGCGCAGCACCTGCTTGTTGTCGTCGTCAACGATGAACTTGCGGCGTTGAGGAGCCAGCACAACAGAGTTGGCGATATAGACAAGGAAGCTGCAGTGTGCATTATATACGTTAGGGTCGGCAAGGTTGTACGCCTGTGCTCTCGCCTTTTCGCTCTCTCGCCGTAGGTTGAGTGCGCATTGGTGCAGGGTGAGCCACGGTGCATCCTTCTCGCGTTCGTTCTTGCGAAGAACGGAAAGGACGGCAGCGTCCCAGTCTTTGTTGCCGGTAGGCTGACGGCCATACTTGGCAAGTTCTGCGATTAGGCATTGTGGATATTGAGCCATAGTTTCAGAGATTAAAGGTTAAACATCTTGCCCACCGAAGCCGCCATTGAACTCGTATGACGGAGGTGGCAGCTCTTGTGCATCTTCCGGCTCGGCATGTGAAGTGTACGCCTTGCGCATCCACGAACAGAAGTGACGTTTGGCATCATTGATATTGTCGTGAGGTTTACCCTCATACTCGCAACGGCAGTGGTTGAGGAAGGAGTCGAGGCGTTTGCCAAGCTCGTCCTCGCGTATGTGGAACTGCATACATACCGGTTCGTTCCAAGAACGATCGGCACGCATTTCTTCAATCTCCTGTTCCAGCGTGAGCGTGTAGCCGGGCGTGACGTTGGGCTTGTCAGAAATGGCAGACGAGACAGCTCTATCCTTAGCAGGGCGACCGCCAAGTTTGCCGAATTTCTTGCCCTTCTTGCCGCCCTCAGAGCGTGCGTTGTTGGCATCCATCACTGGCTTGATAAGGATGAAGACACCCTTGGCAATGTCGGATAGTCCTTTAGGCTCCTTTCCGTTAAGGGCATACTCCACGATAGCCGGGTATATCTCGGCCTGTACCTCGGAGGGCATACACTTGATAGCCTCAAGGAAACTGCGATAGAATATAAAACTGTCTCGTGCCATATAAATCAAACCTCTTTAATGCGGATGCCATGCACATGCAGCATGAGTTTCCGCTTGATGATATACTCCTTTGTTCTGACTCCCTTTGTGTCTTCCACGACGGTCTGCCCGGTAGCCTTGTCGGTATAAACGAAATCGGCTACATAAGAGCAGGGGCGTTCGAGAAGAACACGTGTAGGACGATTTTTGAAATCTTTGCCACACTCGCCGTATTGTGCAGGTATCAACAGGTATGATACCTGCTCCCGAAGGTCGGAGATAAGTCCGGCACGCTGCATCATGCGTAGTTCGCCAGCTCGGTAGTGCTCTTTCTTGGATGCGTGGGAGTCTACGCGCTTGTTGCCGTACTTATTCCGGCCTTGGAAGGCATGATTATAGAACTTATCCATTAGCTGTGTTAGGCTTGTAACGGAAGATGTCCATAATCTTAGTCTCGTCGAGCGTAGCAATCTCGAAGTCAACCATTGACCCCTTCAAGCGGTCAATGACAACAGCGTGTGCGTTGTTGATGTCGGTGGCACGGACGATGAAGTGAGTAGCGGTCTTCTTCTCTCGGCCTTTGTCGTCGAGCGTGATATAGAGAAGCTTTGCGCGGAACCACTTGTCGCCCTTGTCGTTCTCGGCAATCTCGGAGTAGTTGGTGCGCTTGATTGTTACAACATCGAAGTCGCCCGAATAGAACGGCTCCATTTCTTTGGTGATACGTCCTTCAGCCTCGGTGAAAGAGAGGGCATCGACAAGGTACAACTCTGTTACTTTCTTGGTAATGCCGTTCGCCATCGTCCGCTCATAACGAACACCACATTCATATAGCATCATAATGCAGCCTCCTTTCCTTCGTTGATAGCCTTTACCAGTTCCTTGCTTGCACGGAGCTTGACAGATGTGTGGGCCGGGATAACCAGAGGCTTGCCGGACTTGAAGTTGCGTGCTGTGCGCTCGGCTACCTTAACCGGGGTGAAGGTGCCGAAGCCACGGATAACAACCACTTCACCCTTGGCGAGTGCTTCCTTGATAACTCTGAGTGTGCCGTCGATGGCTTTCACTGTTGTTGAGAGGTGCAGTTTCTCTGATACTGATACCTCACGTGCCAATTCATTCTTTGTCATGATAGATAAAATTGAGTTTATAATGTTTTTGCTATATTGTTTTCGCCTGTCATAGGTATGCGCAGATCGAGAACGTCTTTGTCTGTTGCGAGTCGCCACCGGCACTCTGTCAATTCATTCTTCTGTTCGTCGATGAATTTTTCGCTTACCTCCACCTTCAGCGCATGGATGAATGGGAAGATCTTGATGATGGCGTAACGCCCGGTTAGATTTTGGCTTATAACCTGTCTCATTTTATTTTCTTTTTTAATTTTTGGGTGAGTTGTCTAATACACCATGCACGGCATGAATTGCGCAGACCGTGCTGTTTATCGTAGAGAGCGGCCGCATCATCGAGATACTTGATAATGCGCTGCAGGTCGGTCTTACATAGGTCAGCCATCGTCGTCCGGATTGAGGAAGAGTGACGTAAGCTGGTCGAAGTACATTTCATCCTGTGGAATGTCGTCGTCGGTAGCCATTATCTGGTTGGCGATGGACTTCTTCTTGTGGATGATGGCATAGAGGGTGCGGTCGATGGTTCCACGGCCAAGGAGGTAGTAGCACGTCACGTTGTCCTTTTGTCCTATACGGTGTGCGCGGTCTTCGCATTGACAGCAGTCGGCATAAGTCCATGGGAACTCAACGAAAGCCACGTTTGACGATGCCGTGAGTGTTAGACCCACACCAGCTGCCTTTATGGAGCAGACAATTAGCTGTGCTTTCCCGGACTGGAACGCATCGACGGCAGCTTGTTTCATCATCATGGAGTCGCGCCCGGTAACAGATACAGCCTTTGGAAACGCCTTTTTTATCTCGTCCACAATCTCATGCAGAGAGCAGAAGAGAATGAGCGGCTTGCCGTTGGCGAGGAATGTGCGCGTGAAGTCGATGGCTTGCTTTACCTTTCCTTTTGCAGAGAGCGAGCGTAGCGTCATGAACTTGACAAGAGCCTCCATGCGCATCTTGCGTCGTATGTCGATGTCGTCACACTCGGTATATGTGCGCAGGTATTCTGCAAGGTCGGCTTCTGCAAGCATATACTCGTCGCGGTTGCTGATGTCAACGATGAGGTCGGTGCGCGTCTTGTCTGGTAGTTGGGTGAGTACTTTGGCCTTTTCGCGACGGATCATGCAGCGTGCATAGAGTTCTGCAGAGAGCCGGTCGAGGTTGCGCGGAGCATCTTCTTCGTCTTTACCTCGTCTCTCTTTGCTTATCTCGCCACCGCCATACTCGGCAAGGAACTTAGAGCGTCCACCGAACTCAGGCAAACGTCCCATGATGGAAAGCTGTGCTATGAGGTCGGCAGGACGGTTGACAACCGGTGTTCCTGACAGCAAAATGCGATACTCCTTGCCTTCAGCAATGCCACGTGCGAAGATGGTTTGCTGGGCTGATGGGTCTTTAACGCGGTGACTCTCGTCTATGATGATGGACTTGAAGATATTGATGTCCGGCGTGAAGACCACATCTTTCAGCCGGAACCCACCACGTGAGCCTCCCTTGATGTCCCACACGAAGTATTTGCGCAGAGACTCGTAGTTGACGACCGCCACCTGCTGCATGCCCATCCGGAGAAGATAAGGCCATGTGGTAAGTACGGAATTGTCGAGCACAAGGGCTTTCTTGTTGGTGAATTTCTCGAACTCGCGCTGCCAGTTGATTTTGAGCGAGGACGGACAGACCACAAGGCAAGGGTAAGCATTGGCACAGTCAACGACACCGATGCTTTGCAGCGTCTTGCCCAAGCCCGGCTCATCACCGATGAGAAAGCGGTGCCAGCGCAGCCCGGCAAGTATGCCCTCCTTCTGATAGTCGTAAGGCTCGACGCGAAGGTTATGTTTCAGAGTTTCAGCCATAAGCATTGATTGTGTGTTTTGAAATCGTTATGTCGTAGCCCTGTATGTATGCTTGCTTGCGCAAGTCGGCGCATGAGAGCATGCAATGGCGAGCTTCCTTTGAGCGAGCGGCCATGCCTGAAGAAGAACGTACCCCCCCCAACCATGCCACCGCATGTATATCCGTAAGAGCCAGAGAACACAGCGAACGGACACATGCGTCTGAGGCGTTTGAGCAGCTGGATTTGTGCTGTCTGTGATAATTTCTTTTTCATACTTTGTCTGTTACATAAGGTTGAAAGCCCAATATTGGAAGGCAAGTTCTTCGTACTTCTCGCGTCCGCGATTGTAGATGTCGTCGCCACGGTTGATGAACTTCTTGAAAATGTTGCAGTTCTTTTTGCTGATTGCGTAGATGAAGTCGCGGTCGGAATGGGCGATGTCCATGTACCATGCCCTGCTACGGTCCCAATCGAAAAAATCTACAGCATTGTCGAACTCCGCTTGTGTTGAGGCGAATGTTGTTTTCAGATCGCCGCCGAAGTTGGCCATTGGCAACCACCAGTCCCATTTGCAGCGTGTGTCCAGATGGAAGGTAAATCCCCCATTGCTGAACTCCTGCTGCTTGTTGACCATGAAGCGTTGTGTATCGGCTTGTTCGAGCACCTTAGCGAGAAATGGGTCTCGTCGTGCTTCGGCACGCAGTGCACGCTGCATTTCGCGAGCGTGGAGGAACTCCTCCTCAGAACATTGTTCACCGTCGATGGTCATGTGCAGGAAGTCAACACGCGAGGGTTCGGTGATGATGGCATCGACGATAGACCCGAAGCGGAAAGCAGCCTCCTTGTCGCCGAACTGCATGTGAGGGTGAAGCAGGTTCTTCAGTTCGGTGAGGTCAGAATTGCTGACCTCACTTCTCTGATAGTATTCGTCCGGGTTGTTAATCTTCGTCATAATCGTCGTAATCAGGTTCGTATTCAACTTCGCCCTCACCGTCGCACACTTCGCAGATTTCCTTTTCACCCTTGATATAGTACTTATGCTGGGCAATGGCCTCTTCTTCCGTTTCGGGAAACATATTCCATACTTCTTCGGAACATTCTGTTTCATAGTCTGCCTCAAAGTCGTAGGCGTACCAATGATAGCCCTTGCCGCCACATGCAGCACATTCGACCATCGTAGGCTCTCGTTCATTCCAAGGTGCGCGTGGGTCAGACTCCGCACCGGCAGGATAATAACCACTTTCGTACATAACTGCTTATTTAGCTTTTACTTCCTCATCATAGGAAACTGATGTTGAACTGATGAACTCGGGGTGGTCCTTATCATTGGCCACCTTCTCGCAGAATGTGATCTGCTTCTTGAATATCTTGGCGAGGTCTTCGACCGACATAAACTGTCCCTCCTTGGACCACCACATAGATACGGCAGCGAGAACGCCCTGTGCGTCGTGGAAGTGAATACGCTTCTTGACAGAGGTCTTCGGTTGGTAGCCAGCCGGAGAAACAACCGCTTGCTGACCGAATAGGTTGCCAATCTCGGAAGCCTCGGCTTGCATCTTCTTCTTGGCTGCTTCCTCTTCCTCCTTGCGCTTACGCTCAGTCTCGATACGTGCGGTTTCGGCTTGCTCACGTGCTTTCAGTTCAGCAGCCATGCGTGCCTTCTCTTCCTCGTTTGCCTTCTGCATACGTTCCAGCTCTGCTTTCTTTGATGGCAGCATGTCGATGATGGAGTCACGATATTCGGCTACCTCAAACTGAAACTGCTCACGGAACTGTTGCATGAGCTTGGAAAGGATAGAAGAACGAATGCCCGGCAGCTGGTCTCTCATGTCGGCAATTTCAGCCGGGATAATGGCATTGGAATAGAGCATGTTTTCCCAGTCAGCCGGAAGCGTGACTGGATATTCACGGATAGTCTTGCACTGTGCTTCGTAGTTTTCGAGGGTCAGACCGCTGTTGAGCTTTGTCAGCTCGTTTGTGGCATTGGTCGTATATACATTGAACTGACGCTTGAAGTCGTCCTCCACGTCCTGCTTATAGCGGCTGAGAGCCTGTTCGCGCTGCTGACGGATAATCTCTTCACGGCGGCGGCGTTCTTCCTCTTCACGCTTACGTGCTGCATAGGCATTGCGCTCCTGCTGGATTTGATAAGGGATAGAGCCGGTCTTGTTAGGATCGACAGAATTTTCCATGCCGGTGAACTCGGAACGTATCTGGTCGAATATCTTGGTGATGGCAGAACGGTTGGTGTTCATCTTCTTCACAGTGTTGCGAGCCTTGTTGATGTAGTTGGCACACTGCATATCCAGTTCGTCGTTCATGCCGTTTGCCTTGATTTGTGCAAGGAGTTTCTGGCCATACTCGGTGCAACGCTCGGACGAGGTTGTGTTGTCCTTGTATATCTGTGGCGCGGATTGCGCTATCATCTGTACGTTCTCTTTGCGTACGATGGTGAGGTCTGTTGTCTGTTCGCTCATAGTTGTAAGTATTATAGGGTTAGAATGTATCGTCGTCGTCGTTGGCGGCAGGGTCAACGGTTACTCCTGCAGACGTGTCGGTCTGAGGCGCGAAGTCCTGCTTCTCTTGGATAATCTCGCCAGTGGAGGTGTCAACCTTCTCGCCATCACCGGTAACGCCGTAGATGTCGTCAGTGATTTCTGTCTCGTCAACCTGCTGTGACTCCAACTGCGTAGCACGACCGACACGTGCCTTCGGGTAGGTCTTGAAGGCGTGCTTGATGCACTTTGCAACGAGGAAGCCGGGGTCAATCTGTCCGCCTTGTGCTTCGTAGAGCGCATTGGGTTTACCGTTTTCCCACTTCTTGGTCTGATAATTGTACTTGCCGTTCTGACGAGCGGAGTAGCTGGAGAGTCGTATCCAGTCTTCTGGCAACATGACTGAATAGTCGATAGAACCATCGGCGCGAGTGATCTTCATGAAGCAAGCAACGATACGACCGGTGGTGTGGGGAAGACGACATGTGTAGTTGACGAATTTTTGTCCGTCGCGTTCGCCATACTCGAAGCTGTCCTCTTCGTACACGATAACCGGGTTGTCCGCGTGGCGTATCTGGCCGCAGCGTGCACGAAGCACCAGCTCTCCATATCCCGACACGGTGAGCATACAGTGTGTCTCGTACTTGTTTTTCTTCTGTCCGTTGTCATAGTAGCTGTCAACGGCGACGGAGCGAGCGAGGAGGTAGGCTTGCGCCTTGGTGCCGGGGTCGAGGGTGAGTCCGGAAATTGCCACGTCGAGGAAAGCTGTGAAGAGCGAGAACTTTGTGCACGTCTTGCGCACGTCCTCTTTCTCTGAAAGCAGACGGTTGAAGTTGCGTGACTCGCGCTCGTAGGCTGCTTCGCCTGATGTTCCGGTGGATGGTGTCCACATTGCCTCGTAAATCTGGATGAACTTGTCCCGTACATTGTCGTTGCGAACAATCGCAGTAGGTTCCATTGCGTTGATTTGCTCAACTGTAAGTCCTATCTTACTCATAGTGTTAAAAATTAAAAGATGAATATTATTTGTTTGTCTGTGAGCCGCAGGTGGGAGTCGAACCGCACTAATACCTTGTACTGCGGCAGTTGAGGCTACTTGTCAAGGTAGTCTTGTTGTATCCTCTGCAATAGCCGCAGGTCGGCTGTACGGTATTCGACTTTGCCCGGACGTTTATAGGCAAGGACTTTGCCCTGCTTGCGCCACCGCTCCACATTGCCACGACCGAACATCTGAAACGCTTTGTTCTGGCTGATGAACTCCGGGTCGTTGGCATCCTGCTTAATCATGTGGACCACCTTTGCGGCCACATCATTGAGGAAGGTGGAGTAGCGTACGCACTTGTCGGGGAAGTTGAGGAAATCCATTATAGTTCGCCCTCCTGTTGGCTCATTGGGTTTGGTGTCTCGTCAGCTTCATCGCACAGCTTGTCGAAGAATTGAAGCAACCAGTCATGCTTGCGCCACTTGTTGAAGAGCAAGATGGTGAGAGCAAGCAGCAGGAAACCGAGGGTCTTGTCGATGATAAGGTGGAAGAGGTACGCGAAGAAACTGTTGTCTTGCTCCTCTCCGAAAAGGAAGAGTGTTCCTGCGCATCCGATGATAAGTAGGATGCAAACGCGGATGATAGAATATGCTTTATTCATTTTTTATTTTTATTAGTGGTTGCACATGGTGGTGTCTTTGCGTACTCAACATAACGGTTGAGGAACATGCAGAAACAGCCATTGAGAGCATTGTAGGACTGTTTGCAGGAGGTGCAGAACTTATTAGACATTAGTTGTAGAGGTTTATGCCCAACTTGTTGAACGCCTCTTCTTCTGCAACGGATCCGCGCCAAGCGTCGAGATAATCGTTGATGGCTTCCTCGTTGTTGGCATCGGCCTTTTCGTTGTAGCCGAAGTCCTTGCAGAAGGCTGACCAGCTGATGCGGTCGAGTTCTTCGTTAGACAATTGGGTTGATGTGTTACAGCTGATGAGGCTTGCAACAAGGAGTGCTGAGGTGATGATTAACTTTTTCATTGTTCTTTACTTTATTCGGGTTATTACTTGTTCTCCAGTCTTTGTTGTTGTGCTGAACACATAGCCTTTCTCTTTGAGTTCACAGCAGGTCTTTATGACGGTCTTGTTACTGTATCCTTCGGGAGCAAGGCGAGTTTCACCAACCGACATCTGCATCAAAGCATCGGAAAGTGAAGCGGTTTTAAGTCGTTTTATTTCCATTTATTCGTTATTTTGATTACTTTTTAGTATCTTTATGCCGCAAAGGTAATCATAATAGATTTACCTACATCATAAATGAGTAGGTTTCTGTTCGGAATTAAGAATTATTAACTATATAATGATTTATCTAAATCGAAAATGCTTATGAATATTGAAAGAGTTAACATCGGTTTAAGCATTGAGCAGAAACTCAATGAACTTGGTATGTCAAAGTCTGAGTTTGGTCGAAAAATAGGCGTACCCCAACAAAATGTGAATAGGATACTTGATAAAACAAGTATTGATACAGACAAACTCGCAACAATAAGTGAAGCCTTGGGTTATAACTTCTTCAAAGAATACACGGATGATTTATCTGACACGTCGATGGAGGTTTCGTTGGCAGGAAATAATAATCAAGTCAATGGGAACGGGGCGCATAACAACATCAACGGTGATGTAAGTGCTGCTATTTGGGAAGAGCGAGTAAAGAGCCTTGAAGCCCTACTTGCGGAAAAGGAGAGACTGATTAAGGTTTATGAGAAGATGGTGGAGAAATGAAATATATTCAGCACTTTATCGGAACTATTATGCTTACCGCGATTTGTAGTTTAATCGCGGCAACCATGTTTGGAGTCTTACGCTATCTTGGATATTTGCTGTCTTGGGTAGAAAAGCCAACCCTTGTGAATATTCTTGGGATGGCACTAATCCTATGGGCTATAATGTTGCTACGTGGGGTAATATCTGTTATTGCTTTCATGTACCATTGTTGGAAAGACCCATATTTCAAACAAGCTACATTCCAGACGGGAATTAGCTGGAAAGAATATAAACGCTTTAAAGAAATTAAATGATATGGACGGCAATAAAGATTTGATGAAACTTAAAGATAGAAAAACGGAGAAAGTATTGGGCATAGCAACATATATCTCTATGTTTACACCATTCTTGTTTCTGTCAAACAATGGACATAAATGCGAATATGACGACTGTATGATGATTTTCTATGATGATAAATTTGGTTGCTGCATACAGAAAGGCATCAATGATTTATGCCTACTTCTTGCAACCATGTGGAGCTTTGCCGTTGTAGGTGGAGCATTAGTCTTAAGCAAGAACAAAAGTGCAATTTCCCCATTTTTGTTCATTGGTGTACTACTTGCCATATCGGTATTTGCTGCACTATTAGACCCTTCAAAATGGCATTTCGTCCTTGCTTCATCTATCCCAGCTGTCATGTTTACATCGTGTGCAATCTTTGACATCAAGAAAACATCCAACTAATTGTACATCTATGGAACTGAAAGAATTCATCAAGACGGCACTGACTGACATTGTCACAGCCGTAAAAGAAACACAGGAGAGTGTTCAAGAATTTGCAACCATTGCCCCTATCACAGAGGCTGGCAACAAGGTTACACACATTAAGACTCCAAATGGATATGCCGATATATCTAACATTGATTTTGATGTGGCAGTTACTACTGAAGCAACAGAAGGTGCAGCCAATGGCATAAAAGGAGGAATAACCGTTGCAGGAGTGTTTAGCATTGGTGGAAATGGTAAAGAAGAAACGGCTGAGAAATACCAAAACGTATCAAGGATAAAATTCACAATACCTGCATTACTTCCTCATGCGTCCTCACTTGATGAAGAAGTTGTAGTAAAAGACGGAGCAAGACATAAGGGCATCACTCGTCGCGAATTTCAGAATATGAGCGACCAGTAATTGCAGTGAAGGCATCTTCTGCACAATTGTATGCACCACAACTTGTGCTTTCGTGCTTCAAATAGGCAAAGACCAGTCGTGTGTACAATCTGCGATAATACCAAAAGCGTATGTGTTTAAATATCTTCTTCATGTGGACAAAGTTAGTGATAGTAGAACAATGAACGATTTTAAGTTTTGGAATGGAGGTTGCACGGAGGACGAATTCTATGCTGAACTGAAAGATGCTGCATGGAACATTCTCCATGAAAACCCCGGTACAGATTTCGGGGATTGGCAGATGATGCTCATCGAGCAGTACCCGACGGAAGTTGTGGACGCATTGGGCACCAACCCTCCTGAAGTCTTTGCGGAACTTTCTGACTGGTGGGACAGCATGGACTACGACGATGGAGTGATGGAGATACCGCACACATTCCGGGAATGGGCAGAGTATTTCGCCACCGAACGCTCCGTGGAACTATACGACCTACTTGTTGAGGCGAAACGCAAATAAGGCGTTTTAAGCGTCTGTTTTCGTCAAGACAATAAAACCCTCATCTGAACCTGCAAAGTTCGTCAGAGGGACAAAATAACGGCTCAGAACGGCATTGTGATGCCGGAGCCAGAGTCGCACAAACAAATGAGATTAGCACGATAAGGTTAGATAATTCACCTCTTTTGATAGAGACGCTTACAAATTCTTCAAAAGTCCCTCATAATGAGAGGGTGAAATCAGCGGCGCAGGCGCTCTTGAAGATTAAACTGCGAAAAGCATGAATTTATAATAACGAGGTAAGCCTGTTATAAACTGAGACTTACCTCGTTTTCTTATATTGGTGAATTATCTTGATTTGATGCAAAAATAGCACAGAATGTGTGATCTGTTTAACAAGTTCTGCACATACTTTACGAAAATGCGCTTGACTATTGCGTGTGTCAATAGCTAACATCGGTAGCCATATTTAATAAAGCTTGTTATAAATTATTATAGTATTCTGTTTTATATTGATCTATCGTTAGTTTCATTGTTGACACAAGAGCATCAATATCATTAACTATTGATTTTGCGTCATCTTCTGTAATGACATATTCACCCATGCCATCACCCCAACGAATCTCGCAGTTGTGGTTAGGTATGCTTATAACCAAACCATGAGAACCAAGCGACTTTGAGTCATGCAATTCTACAATTACATCTTTCATCCACTTTTTCTCCTCTTCATTGTAGAACACATCAGCAGCGAGCGATTTGATATATCTTAGCATAGGATCAAAGCAATGGCTATCAGTTGTCTTCTGTTGAGCAAAAATGACATGTCCTTTATCTTCATAGAACCTCTTTCTCCAAGATTCCCAGATAATGCGAGGACGCTGTTTGAAATACTTTACCCATCCTGTATTGCTGGTCGTCTCAATGGTGTATTTACAGAAGTCCTCCAATGTAGCTTGAGCATTCCAATCAATCCAAGTCTTTATAAACACACGAACAGATTCACCAAACTCTGGTTCCTCTCGCAAATATCGCTTCATACTGTTGTCTCGATCTCTATTAAACTCATAGAGCCGATTTTTAGATTTCCAGCAATCCGGCTGCAAGCATAACATGGCGTTATAATACAGTTCTTGTTTATCCCATTGTTTATCAAGATTGATCCACCTTGTCAAGCAATTAGAATAGCCGATAAATGTTTCCAAGTCACCATTTGCCCAATGTAACAGACATCGTATTTGTCCCCATAAATATGGATTTTTTTCTGCACCTCTAATGGCATCTGTCCATGAGACATTAATATTACCGTCATTGTCGATTAGTCGCAGTTTTGCTTTATACTCTTCTTCCCCCAAAGACTTATTGTCAATACCCTTGTATGGATGATTAAGTTGTTTGAGGAATAACAATACCGCAGCTTTGTTTTCATAAAGGTCTATAGCATTATCTTCATGATAGCGTTTCATCTCCAAAGCCATGCTGGATACAGCTCCAAATGCATCCGAAGCATCATTCCGTTTATTGATACGGTCAGTATTGTTATCAAACTTAAATACGTTTCGAGACATACGAGTCCATTCCTCAAAGTTCAAGCACCAAGCCTCCGAGTCGTACTTATATGGGTAAAGTTTGAGGAAGCATTGCAATGAATACAATGTGGCAAGGGTATCGTTGCTTATATTATCGCCAGCTAAAAGAGAGAAATAAGTGTTGTTATTGTCATCAAAGAACGAATCCTGGGGCAATAATGTTGTTACATCCGTATATTGTCCTTCACCTTTATCAATAATCCATAGGTTTATATTATCTATGAGTTCCTTGAAATCGATAACTGTGCAATAACGGGGTAATATATTGCTATCGCCACTTCTCCAGTCAACGAGATGGTTCTGGTAAGCGATTAACAAATCATCAAGATCAGATTCATTAACACTATATGAAGCCTCAAACAGGGTTTCATGCAAATCATATATACGTTTTTTCTTTATTTCATATAGACGCATTGCTTCCTCGCCGTTATCATCTGGCTGCTCAAAGTCGTTCGACAAATCTATGCCAGGAACCTTTGCAAACAACTGCATTGCGATCATACGCAACAGAAAAATCTTCAATCTTTTTTCAGTTTCCTTTGCAGCGGCAAGTCTTTCATTTTTATTATCATCGGAAGTATTCTGCGCCATAACTGCACTTGCATACTTCTGCCAAAACAAATCTATCCACTTTCCATCCATATTCTCACGCCAAGCATGCTCTATGTTTGAATCTGCCAGTGTCTTGCCACCATCATTCATTTCACTTTGCTGCAACTGAATTTCTTCCTCAAGTGTAGATTTTAACTTGTCAAAATCAGAGAGAAGCTTTCCTCTTGCATTCATCTTGATAAACAACTCATCAGACATACCCATCTCGCCCAAGTCAAGATGATTAAAGGTGATATTGTTCAATCTCGCCTGACAAGCATCCATATCCAAGTTCCAATCCATCTGCTCACAAATAGTGTCTATCATTACAAGCATAGAGTTGATGGTAGGATCAAAACGCCATCCCCACTGAAACCAATCTCTATTTTGGATAATTTCGGATGGTGTATAGATATGGGCTATCTGTTTTGAGGCATCGCGCTGCTCCTCAGGCTTACTTCTTTCTTCATCAGCTTTTTTCCTTGACTCTTTAGTCTTTTCAGAAGCTTCATCCACAAACTGCTTTGCTTTATGGTGAACCAGTTCTTTACAGAATGCCTCTGAGGTATTACGAGTTTCATATGTCAATATAGATTCACCTTCAGCTGTTTGCAAATCAACACCTAGTACCCAATGCAGGATAAATAATGTTGTCAAACGCTGCTGACCATCAAGAGGTTCAAAAGCGTCTTTTCTATCACTACCATACACAAAGTCAAGTTGTGTTTCAGTTTTCTTACCTGTTACCACAAGCAAAAGGTTACGTACAAAATGGTTGCGTATTTCCTTCACCTCCTTGTGTTTACGTCCTTGTGCATAGTCACGCTGTATCTGTGGTATGCGGATTTTACCTTTCTTTATAAGGTCTACAAAACACAGTTTGTCTATATTATCGCTCATAAGTTTCTGAAGAATTAGAGTTAAACACATTGAAGATAACATCAACCGTGTTGTGTATCTCCCTTAGATAACCATCAAAGTCAGGCATACTCCATCGCATTGCATCTATGAAGGATGATTCTGTGTTAGAGTTAGAGTAGTATTTCAAGAATACGTTTCGTGTACATATAGGCATAAAGCGTTTTCCTGCTTTATCTTCGCGTATAATGCAGTGGCGCTTATATGGAAACGGAGCATCTTGATACTCTCTGTTGGTCTTATAGTCAAGCAATGTCAAATTGCCTATGCTGTCCTTATTCTTTATTGCATCATCACCGGCAGAGAAGTATTCAAGTACTTCTTTACAGAAATCGGTGTATTGTTTGTCAATACCAGTTCCCCTAAGATTAGCTTCATACTTTGGAATAAAATCAATGCATTTCTCGTATAGTGGCTTTGCCGTTACTTTTCTTTCATTCAGTTTTGATTCTATTCCAAGAATATAAGCGACATTCTTCAACCAACGCAAACGGTCTTCGTGTTCAACCAATGACGCGTTGTTCTGAGAGTCAATATGCTCAATGTCCCATTTTTCTTTCTTGAATGAGTCGAATGCAAAACGTTGTCCCTTTTGGCGGCTTGTCTCTACATTGAACAAGAGCAACAGACGGAACACATATTTTGAGCCGTATTCAAAACCGTCAATGCTGGCTGCGTTGAGATATTTATCTTTGTCTTTGAAGCTGTCCATAATTAGTTTATGGAACTCTTTCTCGGTATCATCGTTTGTCCACTCTCTGCCGGAAAACTGTTGCTTGGCATTTTCCAGCTTATTGTAGATGTCAAGAGGTTGGTTACCAACACTTACTAGATAACCGACATAATGATAGTATAAGTTGTTTTCGAACCAAGCAATCAACCTGTCATTAGTCCTAACGACATAATCCCAAGCAGCACGCATGTTGTCAATACCGTGTTTGCTCCATAACGGTTTAAGTTCTACAGAATTATCTTTACGTTCTTGTGCCCTACAATAGTCATATAGGTTCTGAAATAGACGATACGAATAATCTTTATCCGCTTGGTCAATTGGTTTCTCTGTTACAAAGTCAAACAACACATCCATTCTTGTCTGATGACTATCATTGCTGTTGCTGATAAAGTACCAGAATCTGTCATCCTGAAACTGGCGCTCCATGATGTTCCAGTCTAATGCCAGTTTATCTGCTTCAACTCGATCGTTATTCGAAAGGATATTTCTATCCATGATAAACAAGGCCTTGATAAGTTCTGAACTCGTAAGACTTATTTTTCCTTTGTTTAAGCGGTTGAAAACTTGTATGCTTTCAATGGCTTGCTTGTCTTCTGAAACTACATACCAAATGAACTTAACTTGCTTGTTGTTATTAGGAAGAAGTAAACAGTCCTTGATAGAGTTCACAACACCGTCATAGATGTGGTTCATAAACCAGTTCTCAATTACATTCTTGGCAACAGCCAGATAATAGCTGTCTATGTTGTCTTGAGGTTTTGGCTTTTCAAAATCCAACTGTGGACGATTGGTATAGGTCAGGTCGTAAATCTTATTTGGTGTAAAAATCTTCTTTTCAAAAGGCATCAAGCCATTCTCAAAGATGAACATCAATATCAATCTAAGGGTGGTTAAACGCTGTTGTCCATCCAAAACTTCCCAGGCGTCAATCTGCACACCATCAGTACCTGTCCACTTGCAGGGCTTTACGACGAGTGGTTGTAGGTAATAACTATCTTCTTTATCCTGTTTGGCAAACCCACAAATGTCTTCCAATAAGTCAACAACCTGCTTTTCCTCCCAACGATAACCGCGCTGGTAGGAAGGAATGACAAAGTGATGCTTTGTCGTGATTAACTCTACTACAGGTTTGGGGCAGAAGTTCGAGTTTAATGTGTATTTAGTGTTACCCATAGCTATTCTATGTTTCTATAGAGTTGATTAATTTTGGCAATAACATCGCAGTTGACCCACATAACTATGAAAAACATGAGCAGTCATTGGTTTGGTTGCTCATTTTTATAATGTATACTGATAGCCATATATTTTATCACTTAGTTTTATAAAACCTAATTTTTGATATATATAATGGTAAGAAGAATTATATGCTTTGCCCCACAAGTAATCTCCATTGTTCAGTTTGGCCAATATTCTATCAAAGATATTATAAATGAAATCATTATCTTCCTTTTGAAACAATGATATTATTTGGTACGTAGCGAAATCAGTTTGGTTATAAATTCTTAGAAAATGCAACGTTTCATTACTATTGTTGTAATTTTGCAATTTCATCTTTTCTTTTTTCAATAGAATATACCCTTTAATACCATCATTATCTATCATTATAAATGATTTTGACCTAATAAGACCTATTAAGTCAACGTATTTAGGTAATGAAAAGCCAAAATGAAAATAATCACGAAATAGAACATTCCTATACATATACACTGTATTTTGGCGCAAAATTAATGAAAATATTTCAATTAAGCAAATATTTATAATAATAAAACGTTATGGTATTTTTAATAGATAAAATTAATGAAAGAGAAAGAGCGAAATATGAAGAAAACACAATAAAGGTGCTAAACAATGTAGTTAAGCCAATAACAGTTCGTGAATATCTCGTCCCAAATAATGCCAAGAGTAGTGCTGTATATTTTTGGCAAAATGTTCTTTTAATACCGCCGGCTCCTGATGGGCACACATTCCCATTAACATTTATTCCGTCTGATAATCAAAACATAATTGTCAAGGCAAGATTTTCTCATCACCCATCAGGCCCTTTAAAAAATTGGACAAAACATGAAGCAATGGGCAACCCTAATAAAAGGGTTGACATTTATTTCTTTGGCGCAGACGATTCAGATGACCAAAACGGTGATATGGAAACACATATTATTAGTAATAAGCATTTATACAATGATTCAGATGTGAAGATATTACAACAAGCCCTCGCAACTTTTTTCAAAAGTGGGAATTTTGTTAACCCGTTTTGTGAAAATAATGAAGACAATATTACACAACAATTAAATTGTAATACATATATGAACAAGAAACTTATAAGATTAACGGAATCTGACTTACACAAAGTAATTAAGGAGTCAGTGAATAAAGTTCTAACTGAACTTGATTGGAAAACATATGCGCATGCAGCCAAAAAAGCAAGAGAACAAGGAAGAGATTCAAGATGGGATTTTGATAGAGCAACTGAACGAGCACTTGACAAACAATATGGTGGGCATCATCTTGTTGGGACAGAAAATGAAACGTATCAAGATTTCCATACATACAATGATAACCCATTTTCAACTCACTACGACCGTGCATGGAGACCATTAGAAGGCCACGAAGATTTTGGTTCATATGCAGACGTTCATGATAGCAAGAAGGCATATGGAAACGAAGATATTGCAGATTTCGTTCACGGTAGGTCAAAATACGTAAAGGGTAAAGGTTGGCAATAATTAAGCAGCCACAAGACCGATTCTAATTTCAGACCGTTTACGAACAAGTCCGATAGACTTGTCGAACATATCAGAGAAGCGTTCCGATTGGGACGCTTTTCTTGTATTCCAACGGTACACTGCCTCGTCAATGTAAGACTGAAGATGTTCATCAGATACATCATGATAACAGCCACTAATCATGCGTCTGAAGTGACTCCAAAAGCCTTCAATAGAATTGGTGAAGATGTCACCATCAGCATACTCTTCTGAAACGTGATTCACAACAGAGTGGGTATAACCCAACGTAGCAAGACCATTGTAGGTATTAAGTTCATCAGTAATGACTCTTGAACCTTCGTTCACAAACTGCTGAATAAGAGGCTGCAATGTGGTTCTGTTGGTGTTTTCAACAACAATAGCATGAACGTATGTGATAGATTCTTCATCACCATTCTCGTTAATGATGATGCTACGCTCCATCATACCAAAGACAGGTGTCTTTGTCTTTGTAGAACGGCCTTGCGTATGTGGTGTACGCATTGACTTGTGTTTCCATTTCTCCTTGCCACCAATATACACCTCGTCACATTCCACAGTACCATCAAATGACTCAGCATCAGTCTGAGCATAAAGAAGACGAATCTTCTGAAGCATATACCATGCTGTGTTCTGTGTAACCTCAATATTCCTTGCAAGCTGATATGAACTGATTCCCTTCTTGTGGGAAGAAATAAAATACATAGCCAAGAACCACTTAATAAGTGGTAGTTTGGTGTTTTCAAAGATAGTACCAACAAGGCAAGAAAAGTTCTTGCTACAAGTCTTACAACGAAATTTACCGTCCTTGCGTACTACACAGTGATGACCGCCACAATAAGGGCAAACAACGTCTTGGTTATTACCAACACCCCATCGACTTTCTATAATGGTTTGCTTGCACTTGCCATCAGAATTGAAATACGCTGTAAGAGAAATGATGCTGTTGAACTTCTTGAAATTAATCATAACGCTGAACATTTCTTAAACTTTATTACAAATTTACGAAAAGTCCAGCGTTTATTAGATGTTTCTATACCTATAGGTCAACTTCGATGTTATTGCCTTAATTTTTTTAGCTTTATTCTTATCAATGTCGCTTATCCAGGCCATCCAACAGTTTGAAGAATGACCGAGGCAAAGTATTGCAGTTCCACTTGGTGATGTCATCACTTGGCACGCTTTATGATTAGAAATCACCTTTCTGTTCACAACGGCATTCTTTGAGATCTATACTCTCTGTTTTATGGGGCGAAAGAAGCCGTTTCATGCAGCAAAGCCAGAAAAGATCGTTATCACTCATCATGTACCGTCTTTCCAAATGCAATGTCCCAAGTTTGCCGATAGTCAGGCAAACGGAGCCTTCACCGTAGAATTGGAAGATTATATCAAGGATAGCGGTATTGACTTTTGGATATATGGTCATTCTCACTATAATGTGGATGAGAAGAAAGGCAATACCGTCTGCTTATCAAATCAGTTGGGTTATGTCTTTCATGGAGAACATGAGTCTTTCGATCCTTG
>OQVP01000001.1_pt1 | contig 69487 bp, 53 predicted proteins | sample 1691541 | NCBI WGS metagenome assembly OQVP01 (sample SAMN03418258, study PRJEB22391) | human gut metagenome | biome: human-gut; feature: organic feature; material: feces | host: Homo sapiens | place: Tanzania | collected 2013-01 | reverse complement strand
TCTTATATTAAGTTTAATACACCATGTTTAGCGGATTGAAGTCGCTGTCTTTAATTATTGTCGCAGACACCTTATTATATCGGAGAAGTTGCCTTTTGGTATTGGCATATTTTTGATTCAATGAATAGTGTGTAGATTTTCAGTTGTGAAATGGACATCTTACTATATTGGAGTAGTTGCCTTTTGGTATTGGCATATATAGGATCAATGATGTTGCGATGGACTTTAAGCTATGGAACTGTGACTTTGAACCTAATGTAAGTGCTTTATATATCTCTTGAAGGTACCGTTCAACGATGGTATATGTGGCATCAAGTAATGAAGAAGTTGTTCTACTGTATATGTAAAACAGTCCTTTTGCAAAGGTGTCATAAAGCATATAATTGCGATGACAGCCTTTTATGATGAGCGGCATATTTTTTTCGAATGGTTTTATAGCTGCTAAAAAATAATTTTATAGATAGTATAGGATAACAAGAAACGGAATCAGTATTTGAATGAACATGTTTGGGGTAGAAATCTTATTGTCCTTTCTGTCTTTAGTTGGTGCATTGATGGCTTTTGTTCCACATTGATAGAACCAGTCTTAGTTACAATAAGAAGATAACGCAATGCAAAGAAAAGTAATGATCGTCATAAGTATGTGTAGATACCGTAGATAATAATAATGATTGTATGATAGAGAATGTAGAAGTGATGGTGATTTTGTTCATCATGGTGATATTAGGCTATGTGCTTTATAAGTTAGGTTACATGGGTGATAAATTCGAACAGAAGTTATCTGCTATAGTAATCGATGTGACGTGCCCTGCGCTTATCTTATCGTCCGTTATGGGTTCAGAAATTCCCGATCGTAGTCTTATTCTTCCTTTGTTGGTTACAGGATTTCTTACCTATATATTGTTATTGGTCTATGGTTTCTTAGTTCCGCGTTTTATCACGCAAGATCGTGATGCGCGTGGGATGATAGGTTTTGCATTGATGTTTGCCAATGTCGGCTTTATTGGATACCCCATAGTTGCTTCGATATTCGGTGTTAAAGCCGTATTTTACGCAGCCTTATTGAACATGCCCAACACCTTTTTTATCTTTACCGCCGGTGTAATGCTTGTAAAAGGCGAATACAGTATCAAGAGTATCAATCCCAAGTTGCTTTTTTCACCTGCAATGATAGCAGCATTTGTAGCCGCCTTAATGGTTGCATTCGGTATTCATACCCCTGCTATGATAGCTCGTCCCATGACGATGGTAGGCAATATTACAGTTCCAGCCTCATTGATGATCATCGGTTCTTCTATGGCGCGTCTCTCGTTAAGAGAGATAGTAGGCAGCCCGAAGGTATATGTAGCCTCCGTTTTACGTTTGTCAGTTGTGCCTTTATCCGTTTATTTTCTGTTCAAGATATGTGGTGTAAGTGATGTCATCAACAATATCAATACCGTTGTTATTGCTATGCCCGTAGCATCTTTCGGCACAATGTTCTGCATGAAATACGGTCGCAATCCATCTTTGATGACCGAGATGACCTTCATTACCACCGTAGCATCCATTCTGAGCATTCCATTAGTAACGCTCTTATTCAAATAAGTGTTATTGATTTAATGTCAGTCGTTATGTGTTTTGAGTCATGCTGACGCGTCATTCATCCGATATATACCTATTCCATTCATCTGATGTATTCCCATCGTAAATGTGATAGCTGTACGAAGTGTGGTAGTCTTTCAATAATCTTGTTGAAAGATGCTTTTTTTGAACTATTAAGCCATAGAAAACAATTGTTGGGTACGTGCACAGCGGAAATAAGTGTGCAAAATTAACATAATGTAAACATTGGCTTTAAAATATTTCGTATTTTTCTTTGAAGTTTCGGGAAAGATGCCTATATTTGCATTGTCTTAATGACACATTGCAACAAAGTTACTAATATATAAAATCCTTAAAACTATGAATGTAGAGAAAATCATGCAAGACCTGGAACATAAGCACCCAGGTGAAGCCGAGTACTTACAGGCAGTCCGTGAAGTGTTACTCTCTATTGAGGAAGTCTATAACCAGCATCCTGAGTTTGAGCGCGCCAAGTTAATTGAGCGTCTTGTAGAGCCCGAACGTATTATTACTTTCCGTGTTCCTTGGACTGATGATAAGGGTGAGGTGCATGTAAATATCGGCTATCGAGTACAGTACAATAGCGCCATTGGTCCATACAAAGGCGGTTTGCGCTTCCATCCCTCTGTAAACCTCAGTATTTTGAAGTTTTTGGGATTTGAGCAGACATTTAAGAATGCACTGACCACATTGCCTATGGGCGGTGGTAAGGGAGGTTCCGACTTCTCTATCCGTGGTCGCAGTGACAACGAAGTGATGCGTTTCTGCCAAGCATTCATGACCGAACTGTATCGTCATATTGGTCCAGATGAGGACGTTCCCGCTGGTGATATCGGTGTAGGCGCTCGTGAAATTGGTTTCCTGTATGGTCAGTATAAGAAGTTGACCCATCAATTCCAGGGTGTTCTTACCGGTAAGGGCATCGAGTGGGGCGGTTCAAAGATTCGTCCAGAAGCAACAGGCTTTGGTGCATTATACTTCGTCAATCAGATGATGCAGACCCATGGTCTCGACATCAAGGGCAAGACAGTTGCTATTTCAGGCTTCGGCAACGTAGCATGGGGAGCCGCCAAGAAGGCTACTGAACTTGGTGCCAAGGTAATCACTATCAGTGGACCTGACGGCTATATCTACGATCCTGCCGGTTTGGATGCAGAGAAGATTGCTTATATGCTTGAGCTTCGTGCTTCTGGTAACGATATTTGCTCACCTTATGCCGAAGAGTTTGCAGGTTCTGAATTCTACGCAGGCAAGAAGCCTTGGGAGCGCGAGGCTGACATTTATCTGCCTTGTGCTACTCAGAACGAGCTCAATGGAACCGATGCCGACCAGATTTTGGCCCACAAGCCACTCTGCGTAGCTGAGGTATCTAACATGGGTTGCACAGCAGAAGCAGCAGAAAAGTTCATTGCTGCCCATCAGCTCTTTGCTCCTGGTAAGGCTGTCAATGCAGGTGGTGTTGCCACTTCTGGTCTTGAAATGACCCAGAACTCTATGCGTTTGGGTTGGAGCGAAGCAGAAGTTGATGAGAAACTCCACTACATCATGTCTAATATCCATGAGCAGTGCGTGAAGTATGGCAAGCAGGCTGATGGCTATATCGACTATGTGAAGGGTGCAAACGTAGCAGGTTTCATGAAGGTAGCCAATGCTATGATGGCTCAGGGTATTGTTTAAAAAACTCTCTTTACTAAGCACTCCGATTACAAGTAGTCGGAACATATCCTTGGGAGGGAAGTCGCAAGACTTTCCTCCTTTCTGTTTTTTCTTGCGTCAAAGCAGATTTGCAAATCAGCTTTATTGCTTTGCTGAGTGATATTATGACGCGTCCTTCCATGATATGCGTTGCAGTTCATTGCGTATATGCGACTTTAGAGAGCGGTCTGCTGATGTAATTCTTCCATGATATACACAGCAGTTCTTTGTGCATATGCGACATGCGAGCGTGATGTACGGCTGTTGCTTTGGTGTCTGATGTTGTTGATGAAGGGAAATAAATCAGCCTCTGCTCAGAACTTACGCTCTGTGGCAGAGGCCGACTATATGGGTATTATGTGTTAACGATTGCTTATTTTGCAGTGATGGTAACAACCTGTCCGGGTTGCGTCATGATGTCGTATTCATAGACCGAAGGAATGTTTGCATCTACACCCTCGTCTATGCGTTTAGCCACAATGGGCTTTGCAATGACCGCAGGGGCATAGAGCATGTTGGGACATTGTCCCTTTGCTTTGCGTAGCTTCTTGCCTTTCAACGGCACAGCCGAACGCAGACGGAGCGTTCCACCGATAGTAGAACGAATGGTAGCCTGTGTCAACTGATGGTTGTTCCATGTCATATCCACTTCAAATCCGCCTCGTGCACAAAGTCCGTTAACGCTTCCTTTCGTCCAATCATCGGGTAGGGCAGGCAAGAGATGCACCGCCCCATCATGGCTCTGAATAAGCATTTCTGCCACACCAGCCGTTACACCGAAGTTACCGTCAATTTGGAATGGTGGATGCGCATCGAAGAGGTTAGGGTAGGTGCGCCCTTCCGGATACTGTGCCGCCAGTTTATCAGAAGGCAAAAGGTGCAACATATTGCGTATAATACGAAATGCATGATTGCCATCGAGCATACGCGCCCAGAAGTTAACTTTCCATCCCAGGCTCCATCCTGTAGCCATGTCGCCACGCTGATGCAGTGTGTTAGCAGCCGCACGGAACAGTTCTGGATGAGAGAAAGGCGATATCTGGTTTGAGGGATAAAGTCCGTAGAGGTGCGAGATATGTCTGTGCTCGTTGTGAGGGTCGTCAGCATCGATGAGCCATTCCTGTAGTTGTGCATATCGTCCGACGTGCATTGGAGGTAGCAAGTCCCTCATTTTCTTCATTTCCTGACGTAGCGGCTCGTCTATTGCGAGCACTTCAGAGGCCTGAATCGCATTCGACAGTGCATCGAAAGCAATCTGATTGTCCATGGTGCAACCAGCCGTAACCGCCGTATGCTTGCCTGTTGGTCCCTGTTCCGGGCTTACTGACGGCACTGCAACACGCCATGTTGTTCCCGGCATGGGTTGCAGATAGTCGAGATAGAACTCCGCTGCGCCCTTAATCACTGGATACCATTGCTTCAAAAAGTCCTTGTTGCCCGTGTAGAGATAGTGTTGCCAGAGATGTGTGGTGAGCCATGCCCCACCGTTGGGAAACATTCCCCATTGTGCTCCGTCTATTGGTCCTGCTATGCGCCAAATATCCGTATTGTGGTGAGCCATCCATCCTCGACATCCATACATCTGTTTTGCTGTTGTCGTGCCCGTGACGCTGAGGTCTTTGATCAGTGAGAACAGTGGTTCCACGGTGCTGCGTAGATTGGTCACCTCCGCCGGCCAGTAGTTCATTTCCGTATTGATATTGATGGTATATTTCGAGTCCCACGGTGCATGGGTATTATCGTTCCATACGCCCTGAAGGTTAGCAGCCTGTCCTCCCTCCTGCGATGATGCGATCAGGAGGTATCTGCCATAGTGGAACATGAGAGCCACCATTGCCATATCCTTGCTTTCTGCAAAGTGAAGCAGTCGTTGATCTGTGGGCAGCAAAGCGTTGCTGTCAGCGTCGAGTGTGAGTTCCACGTTGCCAAACTGCCTTTTCCATTCCTTTTCGTGCTGTTCCAAGAGTTGGTTATAGGTGAGTGCTTCTGCAGCATTGAGCCATTCGTTATTGCGCTTTGCAGCGTTTCCCGATACATCGTGATAGTTGACGAAATTGGTAGCCGCGCTCAACAGCATGGTTACCTCCGATGCTTTTTCCACGTGTAAAGCATTCGCAGTGCTGCAACTGTCGTTCAAACATTTCTCCACGACCTTTCCATCGGTTCGAATCTCAGCCACACATTCAGCGGTGAGCGCAGCGTCAATGCCTTCCTGCTTGCATCCTTTCACGCTCATTGTAATCTGTTTGCCGTCTGCTTTTGTCGTATAGTCAAACGGTGCATCGAGTGTGGCGGTCATGTTGATAGCTCCTTTCCGATCCGCCGTCAGTCTTACCACGAGCACCTTGCTTGTCATTGAGGCAAACACGGTGCGTGTATAGTTCACGCCGTCAATCTTGAAATGTGTTTCCGCCACCGCACGGTCCAGTTGCAGATTGCGCTGATAGTCGGTAGCCTTACCGTTTCCGTCCATTTTCATCCGCAGATGTCCCATCGGCAGAAATCTCATACCGTGTGGTCCAACGATGAAGTCTTGGTTGATGAGCTTTGCAGCCTCCTCCTCTTTTCCGTTGAAAATGAGGTTGCGCACCTCCGCCAAGCGCCCCAGCGACCTTGTGCTGTTGTTTTGGTGAGGTCCGCCGCTCCAGAACGTCTCTTCGTTGAGTTGTATGGTCTCGTCGGTTGTACCTCCATAGACCATAGCGCCCAAGTGTGAATTGCCCACCGGCAATGCTTCAAGCCATTGCGTAGCCGGCCGATCGTACCATAGTTGCATAAGTTCACGGCGGTCGTCGCGTGCTGAAACAGCCACCGCCACGACCGCCATGATAATCAGTGATAATGTTTTCTTCATATTTTTTTAATTTGTAGTATTTCGCATTGTTTCCACCTTATCGCCTTCTGCGAGTGGTGATGGTGAGCGTCTTTCCGCCCTCTTTCACCTCTTGGTTGCCTATTGCTGCGCCCACTCGGATAGTCGCTGTACCGTTTTTCAGTTTTCTATCCGCCAGTATCGTCGCCGTATAGCGTATTCCGGCATTGGGCGAAATGCGCTCCACGTGGAGGTTTGGCGATATGTGGATGTGCTTATTGTTGCTCTCGTCGATGACAAGTGGTTGCACGTCATATACCGTTTCGTTGCTACAGTTCATGATTTCAAACTGTATGGTGCACTCATCTCCGGCACATACCACCTCATCCATTCCCGCATAGCTGATGCGTATTTTTCGTATGTCGAGTGTCGGCTCCGCTTTCGGTTGGTAGTTGTCCGTCTGCGGCATCTCCTTTGGTCCCTGTCCATCGAAGTCAATCACATCGTTGTTGCCTGTTGTATCCACGCTGTATGCGCTGTCGTCGTTAGGTTGCATGGGCTCACACCGTGGGTCGTAAACATCGGCATCGGCCTGTTGCTGCCGTCTGTTCTCCATTTCCTCCTTGTCGTCAGCTGCCTGTCCAACGGCAGCACCGATAGCAGCTCCGCCCGCCATGCCTATCACGGTTCCGATGTCGCTGCCTCTCGGTCCTCCGATAATGCCACCGATGGCAGACCCGAGGATTGTTCCAAACTGTGCTCCCACATAGGTTCCTACCGATGCGTTGTTAGAGCAACTGCTCATCATGATAGTTGCTACTATGATTGCGAAAACTGTCTTTTTCATACTGTTACGTGTTATTATCTATCGTATTTCGCAGGCAAAGTTAGCAAATTTCTGTCAGATGGCAAGAAAAAATCCCCATCATTGCATAGGGGAATCCCTAATTCTGTAGCAATGATGGGGTCAGCTGTTACCCTGATGTATTATTTCATGAGGTGCTTAGCAGCGAGCACCAAGAACATATAGTCAGACGATCCGCCTCCCAACACATATTCTGTTTGCTGCCAGAGGTATGGAAATTCCAGCAGTTCGGGGAAGTCTGGGCGTATGATGGCAGTGCCCGAAACCACGCCACCCGGCACGTACGACCAGTCAGCGCGTGTAGTTCCGTAGGCCACGGTAGCCGACTTTGCACCCACACCCGATGCAAACGATGCCGTGTTGGAGCCCGGATGACATCCCAATATAAAGTCGAGTGCACTGTAAACCGGCTGTGGTTCGAACAGTTCGGGATAGTATTTGGTGAGATAGTAGTATTTCACACCGAAACTCTGAATACCCCATCCAGCTCCCCAGATGCTTGGTTCGTAGGGCACACCGTATGGAGTTTTCGCCGCTTCGTTCTTCATTTGTTCCACACAGGCAGGTAGTGCTTTGCGGAATGTTGCAGCAAAGCGACGTTCCTGCTTGTCGCCTTGTTGTTCCCACTGTCGTGCGAGTCGTGCCAGAATCGGTGCGTTTCTACCGATATTCTTGATCGCTGCCGCCTGATTTTGCAGGATGTAGTTGCGATAAACAGCATCACCAGTGGTCAGATAGAGTTCCACGGCAGCGTGCAGTTTAGCCCCAGCCACTGGTTCTTCGCGTGCAAAGAGTGCGCGTGCCATTTCCAGACACTGTGCTGCCAAGGTATCGTTATGCAGTTTCAGCACTCGTGTGGCACCCGCCAGATGTGCAGCTGTGGTCAGGTCGCGCATTGGATTGTCCTCGGTATATACCCATCTGTCGTCGTCGTTGCCTTTGATCCCATCGGTCATGGCGGCAGCATCGCCCAGCATGGCATACTGTCTGAGGTCGTGACTGATGATGCCACGGTAAGGGCGGCCCAGTGCGCGATATGCTGCACATACCGACAATGCGCCGTGTTCTATCTGTTGCAGGATGTCGTTCTTACCGTCAGCTTGGTGAATCTCCGTCAGATGCTGCTGTTGATCGATGGTCGTCACATCTATTTCAGGCTTAAACTGCTCGTATATCATCGCCAGATTGTAGGCTTCGCCAATCTGCGACTCGATGCGAAGGTCCAGGTCGCCAGCATCGTGCCATCCGCCCACAGCCAGTCCATCCACCTCTTCTTCCTCAGCAAAAGGAGACAGTCCCGGTTTCTGATCATAGCCATCTATACCGTTTTCGTTGCGTGCCATGCGTGCATCGTCCATGTGACATCTGTCGTGCCAAACGCGATATTTCTCGTTGACCCTCATGTGACACATCTGATTAGGCAGGAAATATTCTATCACAGGTTGCCATACACCACGGTCAAACACGGTATCGTCGATTCTAAATACCGAAGACTGCACATTGCGATAGCGTATCTTGTAGAGTCCCGGAGTGACAATGTCAGAGAAATCGAGACGTGCATACTGGTAGCGCAGAAAATTTCCCCACTTGTTGAGTGGCATGGTGCGTACCACTTTCTCGCCTTCCGCGCCAATGTATATGAGTTCGGCAGTGCCCTCTGCACCGTCTCGGCTGTCCATTTCCACTACCGCCACTTTCTGTTGGCGAGTGAGATATCCCACCTGTGAGGTTTGTATCACGGGTTGGTAGCGCCATCCTTTCACCACAGTAGGTGTGATAATCCATTTGATAGCCCCTTTGGTTTTGTCCGCAGGAATCTCCGATCGTAACACAAACCAACCGTTGTTATGGTTCATGCGACCGTCGTAGAGCTTCAAATCTGCAGTCATGCTCTCTATCGTCACCTTATTGTAGTTGTCGTCAGGACGCGACACAAAGCGCCTGCCGACGCAGTATGGCTCGGCAATGATGTCGTCGGCAATGATAGGATTGTAGCCCTTATCGGTGCGCGTCAGGCGCTTGAAGTCAATGATCGATTTGCCTTTTTGGTGGAAATCGCCCGTGCGCAGATAGTTGGGTGTGGTTGTAGCGAGCGGAGAGTTCGGTTGCCGTGGGAAAATGCCCGATTGACTGTCCATCAGCCAAGGCTTTCCGAAGAGCGCCCCTGGATAGAATTCAAGGTTGAATCCCACTTTGCCCAACCATTCCTCTGGTATCGGACGGTCTAAATCCACGGTCACTTCCACGTGGTTACCCACTGCCTCAGTTGTCACCGTGTAGCGCAATTGCAGGTCGGGATATATCATCGGGTTGAAGCCCGTGAGGTGTCTTGACGAGTCTGGATAAGCCAGTTCAGCCACGATGGTGTTGCCTTTCGCCTCGCGTCGCAGTTGTTTCGGCACCGGTTGCCATTGTCCAGGAGTAGCTTCCATACGTATATCGCCGTTTGTTGCCACTCTGTTTCCGTTCATCAGGATAGATACTCCGCCTTGATGTCCCTCTGGATAGAAGTCGTAGAATGCCATCACATCGACTCCTTCACACTGGAAATATCCACCTTCAGTCAGTTTAAAATCTTGTGCTTGAATACCAATGGCGTATGCCAATGCGGCAATCGTCGGTACGAAACGTTCGACATTAGTTTTGAATAGATGCTTAAAATTCTTCATAGTGAGTAGGTCGTTCTATTGTACTTGAAAGTAGTAGTATTGGACATGATCTGCGCTATTGCGCACCATCTTTAGTTATTTCGTTGCAAAGATACGCTTTTTCTATCTATTCCACAAGTATTTGATGCTAAGTTACCATTCATTTGAAACATGATAAAAAAGGTTTGAAACAATAGTGCATGTCTTGTGCTTTATTTTTTCACGCTGTCCTTATGTCATTCATGTATGTTGTATGGTAGAGTGGTAGACGTTGCATACTTTGCCCTGCAATGCCATCTATGCATCTTGCCGATATTACCTTTTTCAGCAAATTCAATGTATTTGCTGAGTAAATTCAATGAAATTGCAAAGTAAATTCAATGAAATTGCAGAGTAAATTCAATGTATTTGCTGAGTAAAGTGATATTTGTAGCTCGCAAATACTTGATACACAGATGATTTCCGGACCATGGCGAATTATCGTGAAAAGCATCCTTTTCAGAGCAACAGAATAGTGCTTCGTTTGTTGCCGATAGCGACAGTACATTAAACCAAGCATGCCCGCCTTTGAGGAAAGGCGGGCATGCAAGTAGTGTATGTAGTGGAATTAAAATTCCAAAATCATTGTCTGACGTGGGCGGAGCTTCACATTCTTGTTGAGCGATACCTGTCTGCCAGTGGTCACATCGGTGGCTTTGACCGTCTCGCCTATGATTTCAGCATAGCGCTTAACGTCGAGCTCGGCAGCTTCGCGCTTACCGTTGATCACGGTCATCACGCTCTTGCCCTTATACTGACGGGCTACGACATAGACACCCTTGTAGGTGATAAACTGAGTCTGACTACCTTTGGTAATCACTTCGTTGCCCTTGCGCCAGTGGAGCAAGTTGCTAATCCAGCGGAACATATCGTTTTCCGCCTTTGTTCTACCTTCGGCAGTAAACGCGTTGTGCTTGTCTGAAGCCCATCCGCCAGGGAAATCCTGACGCACATAACCATCGGTAACAGTCTTTGTGCCGTTCATCATCACCTCGGTGCCATAGTAAAGTTGCGGTATGCGATTGATGGTAAGCAGCAGCGCCAATGCCTGTTTCAGTGCAACGGAATCTTTTCCCTCGCCCAAGAAACGGTCGGTATCGTGGTTTTCCACAAAAGCCATCACGCTTTTTGGATTTGGATAGAGGTAGTCGTAACACAACACATTATAGATGCGGTTCATGCCGTTCCACCATTCGTCGGTATCTTCGTTCTTCGCCTGATTGATGCGATCGAAGAAAGCAAAGTCCATTACAGTAGGCAGATAACTGTTCTCCTCAGACAACTTGCTATCCTTCTGCCATGCAGCCGTATAGGCAGGCTCGGTAACCCATGTTTCACCCACGGTGTTGAAATTAGGATATTCCTCGCCAAGCACTTTCATCCAGTGTGCCATAGCATCACGGTCAGCATAAGGATAGGTATCCATACGTATGCCATCAATGCCTACGGTCTCTATCCACCACTCGCTGTTTTGGATGAGATAACGTATCACATGGGTGTTGCGCTGGTTGAGGTCGGGCATAGAAGGCACAAACCATCCATCCACAGTCTCGTGCAGATCCACCTTGCTGGCGTATGGGTCGATCACTGGCGTCAGTTTATAACTGGTCTGGAGATACTTGTCGTTCACCTTAGCCACACCATCCATGGTGCCTATGTTCTTCTGATGCTCCGCAGTTTGATTTTCTGGAGCAAGCCATTCCGATGTGTTGAACCAGTCTTTCGATGGCATGTCAGCCACCCAAGGATGGAAGTAACCACAGTGATTGAATATCATGTCCATCACAATCTTCAGTCCTTTGCTGTGTGCTTCATCTGCCAAACGACGGTAGTCAGCGTTGGTGCCGAAGCGTGGATCTACGCGATAGTAGTCCGTAGTGGCATAGCCATGATAGCAACTGCTCTTTCCGTCGCTGGGACTGTCATTTTCCAAAACCGGTGTAAACCACAGTGCTGTGACACCCAGTTCGGTGAAATAGTCGAGATGTTGACGGATGCCTTCCAAGTCACCACCGTGGCGCAGACTGGGTGCCTGACGGTCGATGGTCTTATCGCGCATGGTCTTGTAGGCATTGTTGTTGGGGTTTCCATTTGCAAAACGGTCGGGCATCAGCATGTACAGTACGTCGGCATTGGTGAATCCCATGCGGCGTTCGCCCGCCATTTCGCGGTTTTTCAACATATATTTCACCTTCTTCTGCTGTTTGCCCACCTTGAAGTTGAGCGTCATCTCTCCTGCCTGTGCATCTTTCAGATTGAGATAAACCAGCAGATAGTTGGGAGAGTCGAGTCGTACCAACGAGTCGATAGCCACACCGGGATAGTCGGTAGTGACGTTAGCCTCGCGGATATTGGGTCCATAGACCATCAGTTGCAGTGTTGCATCCTTCATGCCCACATACCAATCAGTGGGGTCTATGCGGTCTATCTTTACCGCAGCCGAAGCGGAAATCATGCTCATAAGCATCAAAAAGGATAAGAAAATCTGTTTCATTTCGATTGTCTGTTAGTTATATTGGGTGTAGTTATTGCCGATAGAGAATCAGTGCCGACTGACCATCGACGGTAGTTTTACCACCGCTGACGGGCATGCCGATGCCAGCTTCGCTAATCACTCCGTTGCAGCAAGCCACGCGGTATTCACCTTCGGGAATATCGACGGTCTTGGTGTCGCGGTTGCTGTTGAGCACCACGATGATGTCTTTCCACGTGTCAATGCCTTCCAGATCTTTCAACTGGAATGTTATGAGGCAGTCCGAGGCGGTTAGGAATTGCAGATGGCGCACCACCCTTTCAGCCTTAGCGAGGCGGAAAGCAGGATGATTCTTACGCAGTTGTATCAGGTTGCGATAGTATTCAAATACCTGAGGATACAGCTTCAGGTTGTTCCAGTTGAACTCATTGATGCTGTCGGGCGATGAGAAACTGTTGTGAACACCCTTCTTGTCGCGCAACATCTCCTCGCCAGCCAACATAAACGGCACACCCTGAGAGGTGAAAACTGCCGTTTGTGCCAACAAATCGAGACGTATCAATTCCGCCGTGCGGTCGTCTTTTGACTTTGAAGTATCGGTGAGGCTGGGCACACTTGCCTTCAGTCTATCCACCAGACACATATCGTCGTGACAGCTCACATAGCTGATTTGCTGCGTTGGATGGATAGCCCAAGGCTTCTTGTCGTAGTTCACACGGGTCATATCCACCTGCGGGTGGGCTATACTGCCCACGATTCCGAACTTGATACTCTCTTCCTCGCCAGCGATACCTGCAAGGAATGCACCCTTTGTATCATCAGAGAAAGGACCGCGAAGTCCGTCGCGCATATCGTCGCTGAAGGCTCCGATGCCGTTGAGCAGATGGGTATTGGCTTTCATAGCCAGTTTCTCCTGAGGATAGGCACAGGTGCCAGCGCTCCATCCCTCACCATATATATAAATAGAGGGGTCTATCTCATCCACTGCAGCGCGTATCTGGTTCATCGTCTCAATGTCGTGAATACCCATCAAATCGAAGCGGAATCCATCAATGTGGAACTCTTCAATCCAGTATTTCACACTTTCTATCATGAACTCGCGCATCAGGGGCTTCTCCGATGCAGTCTCGTTTCCGCAGCCCGAACCATCGGAGTATTTACCGTCTGCAGTCTTGCGGAAATAGTAATCGGGATAGGTGCGCTGGAAGTTACTGCCATCGATATCGAACGTGTGGTTATACACGGCGTCGAAAATCACACGGATGCCCGCACGGTGAAGTGCTTGCACCATCGCCTTAAACTCGCGGATGCGCACAGCAGGCGAGTAGGGGTCTGTGGCATAACTGCCTTCTGGAACATTGTAGTTTTTAGGATCGTAACCCCAATTGAACTGTGGACGGTTCAGCTGGGTCTCATCCACAGAGGCAAAGTCGAAGAGGGGCTGGAAGTGGATGGCATTGATGCCGAGGCGCTTCAGATAGTCGATGGCGCTTGGTTCGGTCAGTGCCAAATACTTACCCGCATGTTTCAGACCCGATGTAGGACTGATGGAAAAGTCGCGCATGTGTAGTTCGTAGATCACCAAATCGGCAGGCGAAGCTACTTGTGGACGCTTGTCTTCGCTCCATCCCTCTGGGTCGGTATCTTCCTGTCTGACGATGGCACCACGCTGACCATTGACACCTACGGCCTTGGCAAAAGTGCCGGGACACTCGCCACGACCGATGTCGAAAGTGTAGAACTTGCCGTTGAGGTCGTCTTTCACAGTGGCTTCCCAGCGGTCGGTGCCTGCGGCGCGCATCTTCACAGTCTTGATGGGCTTGCCACCCTGACCGTTCTGATAGATACGCACTTTGGGCATAGCGGGTGCGTTGAGGTGGAATACGGTCTGTGTCTTATCATAGACCATCTCGTTGAAACGTCCCTGTGCATGGACCACCGGTGTGATTAGTGTGGCCATCAGTGCAGATAGAATATATTTTCCATTCATATTGATTGCTTCAATAGGGGATTATTTAGCCATCAGCGAAATAGCGAAACCACCGCCACGTGCCTCTTTGATCTTCAGCACATCGCCACGTTTCACAGTCTTGTGGATAATCTGATAGGCTTTGGGATTACGCTCATAGTCGGCATCCTTACCATCCTGATAGATGGCGCAATCGTACTTGCGACCCTTATCGAGGAAGTCCAGACGTACTACGGCGGTGCGTGCTTCGGCATCGGTCTTACCGCCAACAAACCAGTTGTCGGTGCCTTTGGCCTTACGGGCTACGGTAATATACTTGGCAGGCTCTGCCTCAAGATACTTAGAGTCGTCCCAGTCGCAAGCTACGTCGCGGATAAACTGGAAGGCATCATCGTATTTCTCGTAGTGTTCGGGAAGGTCAGCAGCCATTTGCAATGGACTGTACATCACAAGATAGAGTGAGAGCTGACCGCAAAGGGTGGTGTGTACGAAACTTGTGTTACTGCTCCATTCAGAGAGTTTGGTTTCGAAAATACCGGGAGTGTAGTCCATCGGACCGCCTTGCAAACGGGTGAAGGGTAACATCACAGTATGGTAGGGCACACTACCGCCAAAGGCTTCATACTCGGTGCCGCGTGCACTCTCGTTGCCTACAAGGTTAGGCCATGTGCGGCAGATACCTGTAGGACGTGTGGCTTCATGGGCATTGACCATGATATGATGCTTGGCAGCAGTCTCTATCACACGCTGGTAGTGGTTGTTGGTGAGTTGGCTGTAGTGGTATTCGCCACGTGGAATGATGTCGCCCACATAGCCGGTTTTCACTGCATCATAGCCATATTTGTTCATCAACTCAAAGGCTTTCTCCATGTGGCGCTCGTAGTTGAGAGTGGAAGCTGAGGTCTCGTGGTGCATCATCAATTTCACGCCTTTCGAGTGAGCATACTCGTTGAGGGCCTTGATGTCGAAGTCGGGATATGGAGTGACAAAGTCAAAGACATCCAATTTCTGATGGCCGAACCAGTCCTCCCAGCCTTCGTTCCATCCTTCCACAAGTACTTCCTGGAGTCCGTTCTTGGCTGCAAAGTCGATATAGCGCTTCACTTCTTCGTTTGTAGCACCGTGTGTACCGTTGGGCTTACACTTCTTATAGTCCGTTTGACCTAAGCGTACCGATGGAAGATCGTTGGTATAGCTCCATGTCTTAGTACCCACAATCATGTTCCACCATACTCCGCAGTATTTTGTGGGGTGAATCCATGAGGTGTCTTCTATCTTGCAAGGTTCGTTGAGGTTGAGTGTCAGCTTGCATGACAGCATGTCGCGGGCATCGTCGCTGACGAGGATGGTGCGCCACGGTGTGTTGAATGGAGTCTGGATGAAACCTTTGCGACCTACTGCATCAGGGGTGAGCCATGATTCAAAGACGAGGTTTTTATCGTCCAGATTCAGGTGCATCGTGGGATAATCAAGGCATGCTGCTTCGTGGATGTTGATATACAGACCGTCGGCAGTCTTCAGTTGGAGCGATGTCTGAACACCGGTGTCCGAGAATACTGTGGTCGATGAATTGCTCTTATAGCTTTCGCGATTCTTGGCAATGACCTCGCGAATGCCGGTAAGTGGCGTAATCTGGTATTCATACTCCTGTGTGTCATAGTCGCCAGGAATCCAGTAAGCAGTGTGGTTGCCCGTCATGGCAAACTGAGTGTGCTCTTCTTCTATCACAAAATAGTTGAGCTGTTCCTGTTGAGGAAACTCATAACGCAGTCCCATGCCGTAGTCATAGACCCGGAAACGAATGGTCATGTCGCGACCAGATGTGGGCTGGTTGAGGCATACCGCCATTTCGTTGTAGTGGTTGCGGATAGTGGCTGTCTCTCCCCAAACGGGGCGCCATGTCTCGTCGAAAGTAGAGGTTTGGGTGTCCTTCACTTTGAAACCTTCCATGAGGTCGGTTTCGTTCATACCTTTCGACGCATGTTTGTCGCAGGCAAGAGCCAGTCCAAGGTGTGAGGGATTAACCACTTTCTTGCCTTTATACGACATCTCATAGGTAGGTTGACCTTGTTCTGTCAGCGAGAAGGTCAGTGTGACATTGCCATTGGGTGATGTCACAGTCTGCGCAGCTACCATCATGGGCAGCAGCGCAAGTACAGTCATTATTGTTTTCAGCATGTGGATTGTTATTTGATGAATATTGTCTCTCGGTTGTGATGAGGAGCTTTACGACCTGCCAGTCTGTCGGATAAGGGTGCTGATGGTGTCGGTCAGCTTGCTGTCGGCCATCAAATTCTCAATGTTGAGATGCATGCGGTAGCGCCAATAGTGCTTCGGATTGGCTGGAATATTGATGCGCTCGGCATCGGCATCGGGTAGGCGGAGACGTTCATCCATAGCCAACCAGTCCTGAATGCTTAGGATGCAGAGCATGGACGGGCATGCCAAATGACGTGCAATGATGTCTTCTGCCAACCATCCGGGGAGTGGATGGGGAGCACTGCCATCGCGATAGAGCATCGTGTTGTAGTAGTCTTGAGTGCGGTTGTAATCTTCGTCCCACCACAGGCGAAGGGTCGGCATGTCGTGACTTGATATGGTGCAGACCGAACGGTAGGGATTGCTGCTGAGATGACCAAAACGCACTGTGGGCGACTTGGGCATGCTTTGCAGTTCCAGACTGAGTATCTTCAACTCGTTCATCACCCAGGGCACGCAGTCGGGCACCATACCCAAATCTTCTGCGCATACCAACATGCGGGTGGCTTGTACCAACTTAGGCAGTTTCTTCATTGCCTCGCGATACCAGAACTGGTTGTTGCGGCGATAGAAGTAGTCGTTGTAGAGTCGGTTGAAAGCTGCCTTATCGTTGTCGTAGAGTGATTCATAGATGAAGTCGAGCTGGGCTGAAATACGTGGATGGAACATGTTGGGATCGCGGCGGTCGCGAACAAAGAGTACGTCGCTTACCAAGGCATAGAGTCCATCGCGCAACCAAAGGTCTTCCTGACAGGTTGTCTTTGCAAAGCGTGCTTCTATCTTGCGCTGTGTATTTACCTCGGCTTTCATGCGGTAACGCTCGGCATCGATGCGTTCGAGATAGGTTTGGCGAACCTCATCAGCACGCTCGTGGAAGATTCGGTCCAATACCCAGTCGGTAATGAAAGGTTCTGTGAAGCGTTGCTCTTGGAAGTTGAAACCGTACTGTGCTATCTCTTCGCGGCTCATAGCCTGCGAAGGAGAGAACTGTCCGAGAAGTCCGTGAACGCTGTCGGTGGGGATTTCCCAAATGCGGAAGAATCCTAATACGTGGTCGATACGGTAGGCATCGAAGAACTGTGACATGTTTTGGAAACGACGAACCCACCATTGGCAGTCGTCTTTCAGCATTTCCTCCCAGTTGTAGGTGGGGAATCCCCAGTTTTGACCGTTCACCGAGAAGTCGTCGGGTGGTGCACCAGCCTGTCCGTTGAGGTTGAAATATTTGGGTTCCATCCATACATCGCAACTGTAACGGTTGACGCCGATGGGGATATCGCCCTTGAGGATGACACCTTTCTGCTTGGCATAGTCGTGCGCTGATTTCATCTGTGATGACAAAACAAATTGCACGAAATAGTAGAAGGCTACCTCTTGGTAGGCTTTAGTGCGAGAGTTTGACAAGTCTTGGCGGTTATCCTCATTCCATGTGTTGTGGTCTTTCCATTGAGTAAAATCGGCTGTACCATACTTATCTCTCAGATATGAATACTGAGCGTATGGTACGAGCCAATTCTGAGTTTCCTGGAAGAATGCCTTAAATTCGGCACTCTTCATCGTCTTTTTACCTTCTTGAAGATAAAGCTTCTGCAAATATGCTAATTTCAATCTGTTTACAGCTTCGTAATCAATCTGTGGCAAAGCGTTCAAACGCTGACGCTCTGCCTCGAAAGACTTGCGATCTGCCTCATCTGCCAATGCGGGTAAAGCGCGAAAATCGGCATACTGAGGATGGATGGCAAAGATGCTGATGCAACTGTAGGGATAGGAGTCTGTCCAGGTGTGCGTAATGGTTGTGTCGTTGATGGGCAACAACTGCAATACGCGCTGACCAGTCTTGGCTACCAAGTCTATCATCATCTTCAAATCGCCGAAATCACCAACACCCGCACTGCTCTTGCTTCTCAGCGAGAATACGGGTACCAATGTGCCTGCCAATTTGCGGTTGTAAATCTCGAAAAATGCCTGATCGAGATGATATACCACTACTTGGCCCTTCGACATGGTGGGCAGACTGATGCTGCGGTTGTAGCCACATTCCCATTGTTGGATGCTGCCTGAAGCGTCGATGATGACGAACTTCAGTTCTACAGGACCGTTGTGCAAGGGGGCTGCATCAATGTCTATCGCCCATTCACCATAGTTATGGAGGGTCATGGGAAGTGACTTCTCTGGATTCCAACCGCCCAATGAGGGAGCAGAACCTATTACTGCCAATCGCTCGCCATTGTGCAACTGTGGCGCACGAACGGTGATTCGCACTGTTTGGGCGAAAGAGGTAGCCTTCATCTGTTGAGGCTCCTGGTGGTTGATGCAGTCGGTAAAGGCGCTACTGTATAGATATGAGTCATCGGGCATACTGTTCCATCGGTCGTAGATGGTATATTCAGTAGCCGTGGTGCTGGTCATGTCCAACAGGTGTTTTACCATCTGCCATTCGTAACGGTCGCCGTTGCTGCCGCCAGACACCTTATAATAATAGGTGAGGGTAGTGGTTTTGGTTTGTGCTAAATCGCAGTACCAATCTATGCCGTTGATGGTTGTCATGCGGTACGACTTCACCTCATGGCCTACTATGATGTTCAGCGATACTTCTTCGCCGAAGTTTGTATTGTATTCAATATGGAAATGTAGAGTCATATTTATATGAGTTATTGGGTTTCTCGGTGCGAAAGTAAGAAAAAAAACTGTACCTTCTGGTGCTCCAATCAAACTATTTTTATCTTAAGACGTGCAAACGTTTGCATTTCTTACGCTCACTTTTTGTCTATCAAAGACACAAAAACGGCACCACAAACGAGTAAAATACCGGCTACAACCATCATGTTGCTTTGGTGTGAACCTACCAGATGCAACAAATGACCACCGCACAATGCTGCGACAATCTGTGGAATACAGATGGTTCCGTTGAATAGTCCAAGGTATGCACCCATGTGTCCATAGCCTTGAAGTGCATTGGTGACGAAAGTAAACGGCATGGCGAGCATGGCTGCCCATCCTGCACCAATCATCAAGAAGGGAATGAATTGCAGGTATTGGTCGTGCAGATAGGGTATCATGGCAAAACCTATACCGCCGACCAGCAAGCTGATGGCATACGCTACCTTGCTGTTTTTGAACAAGGGAAGTACTACTGCCCATAGCACACTGCCTACGGCTTGGACGGCAAAGAGAATGCCTACCCAGTTGCCAGCTTCCTGAAATTCAGCCGATTTTGGGTCTGTAGTGCTCCAAACTGTTTCGGCTATAGCACCTGTTGAATAGTTCCAAAGGTAGAGAAAACCTGCCCAACAGAAGAATTGTACCACTCCTACTTTCCAAAAAGTAGAAGGAGCTTTCATCAGCAATGTCAGCCAGTTGGCTTTCTCTTCTTCTGCATTTTTTTCCTTTTGGTCGGTTACACCATTATATATAGCATACTGTTGAGGATTCCATTCCTTGACCTTCATCGTAGTATAGATCACGCAAAGTATCAGTATGGCTGCGCCAATATAGAACGACCAGATAACAGAATCGGGCACAACACCTTTCTCGGCTACGTTTTTGATGCCCAGAAAGGTGAATAGGAATGGGAAGATATAACCCATCACAGAGCCTGCATTACAGAGAAAGCTTTGAATAGAGTAGGCTTTTGCCTTTTGTTTTTCATTGACCATGTCGCCCACAAGCATCTTAAAAGGTTGCATCGCCATGTTGATACTGGTATCAAGAAACATCAATGCGATGAGGCCGAACAACATAGCACCGCCTACGGTTAAGCCCAACGAACCGGCATTGGGCAACAGACACATAACAAGTACTGCCAGTGTGGCGCCTATAAAAAGGTAAGGGATACGTCGGCCGAAACGGCACCATGTCTTGTCGCTGAGACTACCAACTATCGGTTGTACGAGGATTCCCATCAATGGTGGAAGAATCCAAAAGTAACTCAAATTGTGGGGGTCTGCTCCTAAAGTGGCAAAAATACGCGAGATATTTGCGCTTTGCAGGGCGTAGGCAATCTGTACGCCGAAGAATCCGAAACTCAAATTCCAGAGTTTCCAGAATGAAAGATCAGGTTTTTGTGTCATTGTTATTATTGTTTTTTTTATTGTTTAACGTATGTATGAATGTTTTGTGTCGTATTGTATCATGTTGCTTGCCGTATGTGATAATATGGTATGTTAGCGTGTCGTACCTCTGATAACCAGTCGGGTACGAACGACACGCAGTTCTACTTCGTCCTTGGGAATACTGCCTTCCACTTGTCCTATTAGAATGTTGGCAGCCTCTTCGCCTACGGCAATACCGCGCTGCTCTACTGTTGTCAGCATTGGGTCGCTGGCTTTGGCACGGTCACTATTGGTAAATCCGCAGATACTGATGTCAGTAGGAATGCGGAATCCCATGTGTTTGGCGGTATAGAGTATGCCGATAGCCGTGTCATCGTTGATGGCAAAGAATGCATCGGGTCTTTCGCCTTCTGGTAATGATAGAATTTCTGGTGTAATAGCCTCGGCTTGTGCGCGGTTGTCACATAGTTTAACGAAGCCTTCATGTTCTTTCAAACCATGTTTTGCCAAGGCATCGTGGTAGCCGTTATAGCGGTTTTTCGACAGTTCGAGATTCATGGGAGAACCATAGAAAGCAATGCGTTTGCAGCCGGTATCTATCAGATGGGTCACGGCTGTATATGCTCCCATATAGTCATCTACCACAACTCGCGAACCATTCACACCTGTACAGATGCGGTCGTAAAATACCAAAGGTACGCCATTGTCCATCAGTTTGCGGAAATGGTCATATTGCTTGGTGTCCTTGGCTTGTGATACAATGATGCCACACACCTTATTCTTATAAAAGGAGTCGCAGATAGCCACTTCTTTATCATAGCGCTCGTTGCTTTGTGCCACCATCACACGGTAGCCGCGTGCACGTGCTTCTTCCTCAATGCCCGAAAGTACTGACATGAAATAGTAGTGCACAAACTCAGGAACAATTACTCCTATCACCTTCATGGGCTGTATCCTACTGTGACGCAGGGCTTCACCAATGACATTAGGATAGAAATTGCGCTCCTTTGCATAGGCTTGGATGCGTTTCTTTTGCGATGCGCTAATGCGTGGACTGTCCTTCAAGGCACGGCTCACGGTAGCTACGGAAACGCCCAATTCGCGGGCGATATCCTTCATTGTTATAGGTATTTTATCACTCATGGTTTTCAGTTGTTGGCACAAAAGTACTTATTATTTTTGAAAACAAAGGTGATTTTTGACGTAAATCAATAAAATCAGATGCAAACGTTTGCACTGAAAAAACATCGGATTTGCCCTAAAAAAAGTATAAACATAGTATAAAGGTCTTAATTTTGCAACCAGAAAGGCTGTTCGGTGCGTGTCACCGATGTCAGACACCTATTATATATGATAGGTCCATCCGAACCTAAAACGATTAGTATTGAACTGTTTCTTCAAACAATTAAATCGAAGCGTTACGTCAAGAGTGGAATGACAATAACAGTATAACATATTAACTAAAAACAAAGTAAAACATGAAGCAGGTGAAAATTAAATTGCCTATGAAGATGCTGGCACTGGCTGGTGGTCTTCTCCTTGCAACAAGTTCCTTGGCACAAAACAATGCCATTAAGGGACATGTGAAAGATGCTTCTGGTGAGCCCGTCATGGGTGCTACCATCACTGTTAACGGTAAAGCTATTGGTATTACCGATATGGATGGTAACTTCTCTGTCGATGCTGCTCCCGGAACAGAGCTTACGTTTACCTTCCTGGGAATGACTCCGCAAACAGTGAAGGCTTCTGGAAACATGAACATTATCCTTTCCGATGACCAGAACCTATTGAATGAGGTCGTGGTAATCGGTTACGGTTCGGTGAAGAAAAACGACCTCACCGGATCTGTAAGTACTGTAAAGCCCAGTGAAGTACAGGCTGGACTTGCAACATCTGCACAAGATTTGTTGGTTGGCCAGGCTCCTGGTGTTGTTGTTACCACTGCAGGTGGTCCTGAAGGTAGCGGTACAATTCGTGTACGTGGTGGTTCTTCACTGAATGCCAGCAACGACCCATTGATAGTAATTGATGGTGTGCCCCTCGACAACTCAAGCGTTCAGGGTATGGGTAACCCCTTGTCAATGATTGCTCCTGACAACATTGAGAACATGACTATTCTGAAGGATGCCTCTGCAACTGCTATTTACGGTTCACGTGCATCTAACGGTGTCATCATCATTACCACTAAGCGCGGACGCGGTGGTAAACCACAGGTTAACTTCTCTGCCAATATGTATATCAATACAGCGCGCAAGACTTACGAGTCATTGTCAACTGCTGCATTGACTGACGTACTCGTTAAGCAGTTTGGCGAGGATAGTGATCCTGTGAAATACATCCAGAACAATGCACAGAAATATGGTGCACTCAATACCAATTGGCAGGACGAAGTGCTCCGCACTACCATATCTCACGACTATAACTTGAGCGTAGGTGGTACCACTGGTTGTCTGCCTTATCGTGTGGCAGTGAGCTATACCAATAATAATGGTATTTTGAAGAATTCGAAGATGGATCGTGCCACTGTAGGTTTCAATCTTACTCCTGAATTCCTCGATCATCGCCTCAAGATTAAAGCCAACGCTAAAGGTTACTGGGTAAAGAACCAGTTCTCAAATAGCGGAGCTGTTTCAGCAGGTATCTCTATGGATCCTTCAGCACCTATTTATAATGATGCACAGATGAAGGGTGGCTTAGATGGATATAAACTTTGGAACGGCTACTACTCACAGATGAATGGTAACGCTTTCAATACTAATGGTACGAACAACCCCGTTGCTACTGTTAACGACAGAGACGATAAAGCAACTATTCTCCGCAGTAACGGTAACCTTCAGATTGACTATGCACTGAAATGGCTGCCTGATTTGCACTTCAACTTGAACCTCGGTTATGATGTCAGCAAGTCGAAAGAGAATATCTATACTGCAGCAAACTCACCAACGGCATGGGACGGATGGCGCAATGACGGTGCCGGAACATACCAGCATATTGAAGAGTTTAAGAGCAATACTCTGCTCGATTTCTATGTCAACTACCAAAAGGAAGTAAAGAGCATCAAGTCGTTCTTCGATGCAACTGCTGGTTATTCATGGCAGCGCTTCTATCGTGATGGTAACAACAATGGTACTATCTTCACCACAAACGGTTTCAATACACCGACACTTAATGATGACGGAACATATACGTTGAGCTGGGGTACAGAACGTGAAGGCACTACCTACACCAACCCTGAGACAACCAAATGGGCTAAGCACCTGCAGCTGTTGTCATTCTTCGGTCGTTTGAACTATACTTTGATGGATCGTTACCTCTTGACCTTCACAGTACGTGGCGATGCTTCTTCACGTTTCAAAAAAGAAAACCGTTGGGGTGTATTCCCTGCAGCAGCCCTTGCTTGGAAGATCACAGACGAACCTTGGATGAAGAATACTAAGGATGTGATGAACGAAATGAAACTGCGTTTGGGTTGGGGTGTTACCGGTCAGCAGGATATTGGTGATAACTATTATCCATACCTCGCTACTTATGTAGCTTCAACACAGGGATCTAAATATCCTTCGCTCTCAGGCAACGGATTCATCTCTACTTTGTATCCTACTGGTTACGATCCCGATATCAAGTGGGAAGAGACTACCACATGGAACGCAGGTATCGACTTCGGATTCCTCGACAACCGCATCACTGCCAGCTTCGATTACTATCTGCGCAAGTCTAAAGACCTGTTGAGTTATGTATCAGTGCCCAGTGGTTCCTCTACTACCAATATGATGAACCAGAATATCGGTACTTTGAGAAATGAAGGTGTTGAATTCTCACTGACTGCACGTCCTATCGTTTCTAAGGATTTCACTTGGACTGCCAACTACAACATTGCCTATAACAAGAACGAGATTACTAAACTGAACAACGATGGTTCGTATGTTGAAGTTGGAGGTATCTCTGCTGGTACAGGTGGTACTTGTCAGGTACATGCCGTAGGCTATCCCGCTTACTCATTCTTCCTCTTCGAGCAGGTATATGATGAAGCAGGCAAACCCCTCGAAGGTGTATATGTTGACCAGAATAATGACGGTGTTATCAACGACGATGACCGCCGTATCTTCCGCAGCAAAGATCCAAAAGTAACTATGAGTTTCTCTTCTACCTTCAATTGGAAGAACTGGGACTTCGGTTTCTCACTGCGTGCTAATATTGGCAACTATGTATATGCAGATGCTATCTCTAACAACTCAGTGATTGACAACTGCTGGAAGAATGCTAAGGTCAACAACTTGATTAAGGCCGATAACTACTTCACAGGTACCGCCAATCCTTCTGTAGGAGTTCAGAAGAGCGACTATTGGTTGCGCAATGCCAGCTTCTTGCGCTGCGACAACATCACTTTGGGTCACACTTGGCCACAGTTGCTCGACAACAAGATGCGTCTTCGTCTCTATGGAGCCGTTCAGAATCCATTCGTGATTACTAAGTATAAAGGCCTTGACCCAGAAGTAGCAGATGGTATCGACCGCGATCTCTATCCTCGCTCACTTACCTTCACTGTAGGTCTGGTAGCCAGTTTCTAAAACATCAATAATAGCGTCTAACCTTATAAACGAGACAACAATATGAAATTATATAAGAATATTATCATTTCAGCTTTGTTTGCAGGTGCGGCACTGACCGTTACTTCCTGCATCGGCGATTTGGATCTTGAACCAAATGATCCGAACACCACCACTGCTGGAAATTTGACAGAAGAAACTTATGAGGCTGTATTGGCTAAGTGTTATTCTTCTATGGCAGTGTCTGGTCAGACTGGTCCCGACGGAGACTCTGATATTTCAGGTCTTGATGGCGGTACAGGTCAATACACTCGTGCCCTCTTCATGCTCAATGAGTTCCCTACTGATGAAACAAAATGGATATGGGCAGACGAAGGTGTCTTCGACCTGAACACCAATACATGGAGTAAGGGTAATGCCAATATCTTCGGTACATACAGCCGTTTGTATGTTCATATCGCTATCTGCAACGACTTCCTGCGTCTGGTAAATGGTAAGGAACAGTTTGCACAGATGGCATTGGAGGCACGTACACTGCGTGCCATGAGCTACTATAATGTAATTGACTTGTTTGGACAGGGCGGATTCATCACCGAAAAGGATGCAGCCGGTTCAGCTCCTAAACAGAAGTCACGTTTGGAACTCTACAATTGGTTGGTTGAAGAACTTGAGGATATTGTAGCCAATATCTCTGACGAAACACCCCACTATGGTCGTGTAGGTAAAGATGGTGCAGAGGCTCTTCTCGCCCGTCTGTATCTCAATGCCAAGGTGTTCTCAGGCACTGCTGCTTATGACAAATGTGCCCAGCATTGTGAAAATATCATTGCGCGTCATAAGGGTACCGGTTTCCAGGGTTCAGGTCTTGTTGACCACTACCTCTATCTCTTCTGCGGTGACAATGATGTTTATATGCCCGGCGGATCTGATGTCAACGAAATCTTGTGGGGTATTCCTTACGATGCAGTTGAAATCACTCCTTATGGAGGTACTACCTTCCTTTGCTGTGCAGGTGTCAGCAACTTGACATGGGACACAGACAAAGCTTACATGAACTGTGAGGACTACGGACTCAACCAGCAGTGGGGTTGTATGCACGCCACAGCTGAGTTTGCTGACAAGTTTGGCTCAGAGTCTAATGATATTCGTTGGTCTATGTGGAAGAAAGATGACGATGGTTTCAAAAAGGCTAATACCCAGTTCTCTAAGTTTACAGAGGGCTATGGTGTAGTGAAGTTTACTAATTTGCAACGTGGTACTAATGGTGAGCTTAAAGCACCCAACGAGATCACTAAGTTCCCCAACACCGACCTTCCCCTTATCCGTTTGGCAGATGTATATCTGATGTATGCAGAGTGCGCTATGCGTGGTGCAGCCGACAAAGCCAAAGGTGTAGAGTATGCCAACTATGTGCGTGAGCGTGCTGGTGTTTCTAAGTGGACTGAAGCTGAACTCACAGAACAGAATATTATTGATGAGCGTTGCCGTGAATTGTATTGGGAGAATGTACGTCGTACCGACCTTGTTCGTTTCGGACTGTTCGCTGGTAACAAATACCTTTGGTCATGGAAAGCCAATGTTGCCGCTGGTGCAGCGTTCCCTGAGTACATGAACTTGTTCCCCATTCCTTCTTCTGTTATAGCAGCACAGCCTGACTTCAAGCAGAATCCGAACTATTAAGCATCAATCACTATTAAATAGATTAAGCAATGAAAAAATTAAGTTATATACTGTTCAGCCTTCTCGGCATGGTGCTTGCCACCACGTCGTGCACTGGTCCTGAAGAGGAGAACCCTGTGCTTCAGACCCCGACCAAGTTTGTGTTGAACACACCAGCCGCTGCCAACCAATACGTTGACCTTGGCTATGACAAAGAAAATGGTACGGTGAACTTCACCTGCTCTCAGCCAGACTATGGTTTTGCAGGTTCTGTCACCTACACTATGCAGGTTTCGCTCGACGAATCGTTTGCCGAATATGAAGAACTCGGAGAGAGTTATTCATCATGTAATATGAATGTAAAGGGCAGCGAGATTGCACAAGCTATCTGTAAGTTGCGTGGCATAGAGGATGAAGACGGTTATACCGACGAACCTGCTCGCAAAGTTTTCTTCCGTACAAAAGCCCAGATTCTTAATCTCGAAAATACTGTTATCCTCTCCAACATAGTAGCTATGGAGAAGGTAAAGGGTTACTTCGCTCTGCGTCTGCCAGGATATATCTATCTGGTTGGTGCACCTGAGGGATGGACTGGACCTACCGAGGCTAATAAGGAACACTACAGTGCATGGCGCCTCTACGAGAGCAAGAATGCTATTGGTAGCAAAGTTTACTCTGCAGTATTCGATATTCCAGCAGGAAACTTCCAGTTCCGCTTCTACACCGCTCTTACTGGTTGGGATACCGACTCTTATGGTGTTCAGGCAGATGACAACCCCAAGGAGATTGAACTTGTTGATAATATCTATAGTGGTGAACTTGTTAAGGGTAAAGGAAGCTACCAAGTAACCGATTGGGGTGGTGGCCAGGTTAAGATCACCGTCAACATGGCTGATGCATCTAAGATGAGTGTTAAGTTTGAAGCAGGTGGCGTTGATGTCAGTGACAAGGCGTTTATCTATCTCGTTGGCGCTCCCGAAGGATGGGCAGGCCCTACAGAGGATAATGCCGCACACTACGAAGACTGGAAACTCTACGATATGGCTGGCAACGGAGTATATACCGGAACCTTCACTATCCCCGCAGAAAAATTCCAGTTCCGCTTCTATAAGGCTCTCACAGGATGGGACAACGACTCTTATGGTTCGCAAGCAGATGACAACCCTGTTGCTATAACCTTAGAAGATGGTGTCTATGAAGGCGCAGCAGTTGCTGGTAAGGGATCATGGCAAGTTGATTCTTGGCCTGAGGATGCCAAAGTATCTATCACTGTAGATACTGCCAATGGCAAAGTGACCTTTAAAAAATTATAATCACATTACATGAAACGTCAAAGCGTAAATATTATGAAGAAACTGACAATATCTCTTCTGGCTCTTCTGACCCTTGGTTTCGCATCGTGCGAAGACGATTGGACAGAAGCCACCCCGCAGGTAAATCCGCAGGAAGCACTCATTGCTGTCGATGACATCATGCTGACCAGCGCGCTTCCAGAGGCAATCAATCTGCAGACCGCATACATGACCGACAATAAGGTAAGGCTCTTCACCGACAGTGTGAAGAACCTGCCTGCCGGCAGTCAAATCCAGTATGAACTTCAGTTCAGCAAGACTGAGGACTTTGCAAACTATGGCACATTGCCCGTTAGCGTAGAGTCAGACACCGCATTTGTGCGCGCTTCTGATTTCGAGACTGCTTATGTCTCTAACATTGGACGCAGCCCCAAAGCCAAGGATATCTACCTTCGCTATGCTGCCTATATTGTGAAAGACGAGACTTCTACCGTTCGTGTGGGTGACCCCAATACCTATATCGGTGCTACTCGCGTCAACATCACTCCATATCCCAGTGACTTGGTGATTGAAGAAAACTACTATTTGCTTGGTACCATCAATGGATGGTCAGTAGCAGAAGCTATTAAGTTCAACCACACAGGTGATCCTTACGAGAATCCTATATTCACCATCAAGGTTGATATCAGTAAGGAAGCAGCCAATGACGGTTGGTGGTGGAAGATCGTTCCTGAGTCAACCTACAAGAATGGCGACTGGGTAAGTGCTGACAATGCTGCGTATGGTGTGGCAGAAAACGGTTCTGAGAAAGAAGCAGGTATGCTCAAAGCTCGTACAGCAGAGGCCGATTGCGGTGCTGGTTGTCTGAAGATCAGTGGCGAACTGCTGTTGACTATTAACATGGAAGAGGGAACATATTCATTCATTCCCGCAGCCGAGAACCTCTATACTCCCGGTCAATCCAACTCATGGGATCCTGCTACATCGCAGAAGCTCTACACCAACAACTACTCTGACTATATGGGCTTTGCCTATCTCGATGCCAGTGGCTTCAAGTTTACCAATGCTCCTGACTGGGATCACACCAACTACGGCTTCTCAACCGAAGCAGAAGGTAAGTTGGATACTGCTAAAGACGCCGGCAACTTGGCACCGAAGACCACAGGTCTCTACTGGTGTAATGCAAATGTTGCTACACTCACCTACAGCCTCTATGAAGTAACCACAATTGGTATCGTTGGTGATGCAACACCTGGTAAATGGGATGCATCTACCGCTCTGCAACCTGTTGACGACAAGAAACTCGTATGGGAAGGTGAATTCACCTTTGCTGGAAGTGGTGAATGGAAATTCCGCGCCAACAACGATTGGGCTGTCAACCTCGGTGGTTCACTCGACAATCTGGTACAAGATGGTGGTAACATGCCAACTCCTGGAGCCGGTACCTATAAGGTTAAGCTCGATCTCACTAAGTTGCCATACACTGCAACTGTGACTGCTGTGAAATAATACACATACATTTTTAATTCATAGTTCCATTTTGAAGAGGCGTTTCCTGCACAGGAAGCGTCTCTTTGCTATTTGCTGCTACCAACCTGAATCGGTCGAAATGAACGTATGCTTATCTTTATTTCATGAAAGTATGCAATCGATTGCGCATAACATTTCTGATGATTTGTCGTGTTGTAGATACAGGGTAGGGCAAATAGTCGTAACTTTGTGGCGTATAATCAATAACTGTTCACAAAACCCACAAAGAACTTATGATGAAGTATCTGAACTATCCAACTGCCGTTAAGCGCTGTGCAATGATTCTCGTTGCATTGTTTTCTACCATTGTCACTTTTGCCCAAGGTTGGCCCGCCAACTATGATGGCGTCATGTTGCAAGGATTCTATTGGGACTCCTTCCGTGCTTCGAAATGGCAGAATCTTGAGGCTCAGGCTGATGACCTTGCGCCTTATTTCAGTTTGGTATGGATACCCCAAAGTGGTAATTGCGGTGGAAAGTCTATGGGTTATGACGACCTGTATTGGTTTAGCAATTACGAAAGTTCGTTTGGTAGCGAGGCTGAGTTGCGCTCCATGATCAAGACCTTCAACGCCAAGGGCATCGGCACCATTGCCGATGTGGTCATCAACCACCGCAACACGCTGACCAGTTGGACCGATTTCCCGGTAGAAACCTATAAGGGAGTGACCTATCAAATGTATTCCACCGACATCTGTGCCAACGATGACAACGGGAAAACGCTGGCATGGGCCAACAAGCAAAATCCCAAAGTGGAGCTCAGCAAAAAAGGTGACTCAGGTGAAGGATGGGATGGCATGCGCGACCTTGACCACTATAGCGACAATGTACAGAAGGTGGTGAAAGCCTATCTCGACCTATTGCTCAACGATATGGGTTATGCTGGTTTCCGCTATGACATGGTGAAAGGCTATGCCTCTAAGTTTACTGGCATATACAACACTGCTGCCAAGCCCCGCTTCTCTGTAGGTGAGTATCTTGATGGCAATATATCGTATGTGAAAACATGGATCAACGGCACCAAGGTGAACGGACAAATCACTTCGGCAGCTTTCGACTTCCCCATTCGCTATGCTGTGCGCGATGCTATCAATAATAAGTGGAGTGGGAAAACCAAGGACGGACTTGTCAGTGATGCTGCCTATCGTCAATATGCCGTATCTTTCGTGGAAAACCACGATACCGAATACCGTTCTGAATCTGCTCAGCAAGATCCTATCCGCAAAGATACCCTTGCTGCCAATGCCTTCATACTGGCATCGTGCGGCACACCCTGTGTGTTCTACAAACACTGGATAGACTGTGCTACCGACATCAAGATGATGATCAATGCCCGCCATCTGGCAGGCATCACCAATACCAGCACCACCACTTTTAATGCCTATACCGGCACTCAGTACAACGCGCTGACTACCGCTGGAAGTCGTGCCACCCTGTTGGCAGTGATGGGAGCGAAAGCCAACAGCATGTCGGCACCTGCAGGCTATACCGAGATTATCAATGGTTATCACTATCGCTATCTGTTGAGCAACAATGCCAATGTGGCGTGGGTAGATCTGCCTTCAGGACAGTATGACGATGTGCAGAAGGCACGTCTCACTGCTGTGAGCGATAAGTCGGGTGCCCAACTGGTATATACAACCGACGGAACCGATCCCACTGCATCAAGTCGCAAGGTGGCAAGTGGCACTGTGATAGACATTCCCGTGGGCACCACCATCCTCAAAGTGGGTCTGTTGGTAGGTTCTACCGTATCAGCCATTGTCAGTCGCACCTATCAGGTGACGCTTCCCGAACCTTTCGCTCCGTATGACATCACCGTTTATGTCAATACAGATCAAGTGGGATGGAGCGGTGCCAACTTCTGGGCATGGGAAGAAAACAGTGGCGATAATCTGACTATTTCGGGCAAATGGCCCGGCGATGCAGTGACTGCCACCAAGACCGTGAAGGATAAGAAATGGTACTATAAGACTTATAGAATCAAGTCGCGCGACTACATGATTTCGCTGGTGTTTAGTAAAGGTACTGACGGTAAGCCACAAACAGCCGATGTTATCGACTTACAAAAAGACAGCTACTTGGAGATAACCACCGATAAGAACGGAGAGGGACACTATTTGGTGAAGAATGTCACTGCCGATTATAGCACAGGCATCAACCGTCCAACGGTAGAAACGCAACAGCAATCACCCTATTGGTACGACCTTGAGGGTCATCGCAGTCTTCAGCGTCCCACTCGCCCAGGAGTATATATCCATCAGGGCAGAAAGGTTATAGTGAAATAAAGATCATCCATATAGCTTATCTGTATTGGTACTATCGTCGTTTTCTGTCGTTCAAAAATGCCGGGAACATACCATAAATACAGTGAAAGGAGTCCGTTGCGACTCCTTTTTTTGATGTGCTCCAGTAATTTTAGTTTTTATAAAAATTTCGACCACACGACCATAGTCACCATCTAACGTGCAGTGGTTTAGGGCTTTAAGCTGTGGTCGAATGTTCAAATCATGGGTTTTCGACCACACTTCGACCACACTTCAACCATGCGGATTGCCATCTGTTATCAATATCGAACAGCAAAGCCAGTCATGTGTATTGATGTTTCAATTGAATTTACTGATGTTTGTCAATGCTTTTTTTAACCTTGATAATATTATTGTCAAACGTTGGACAACATCTTTGTCAATCGTTGGACAATATCTTTGTCAAACGTTGGATAATACCTTTGTCAAACATTGTACAACATATTTGTCAAACGTTAGACAATACCTTTTTTAAACGTTGAAAATACCTTTTTCAAGCGTTAGACAACATCCTTTACATATATTAGACAACAACATTGACAAACGTTTGAAAACACCCTTGTCAAACTATGATCTCCAAATACCGATCAGTTTCATTTCTATGCGATATTTATTGTTTTTGATGGACAAACAGTAGCACCACAGATACGCTTACGGCCATGTTGTGGTCGAAGTGTGGTCGAAATTCCATGATTTGAACATTCGACCACACTGTAAGATGCTAACAGATAGGATATTGCAAATATCTGTGGTCGTGTGGTCGAAATTTCTTAAAAACTAAATTAACTATGCGCGAGAGCATGGTTGCTTATTCGGCATGACTTCTCATCACTTAACCGATGGCAACTGGGTGTTCGATGTTCTTTTAGGTACTCACGTTCGGAAATGAAAATAAAATAGCGATTTTATTTTGCATTTCTCTCACTTAATCGTACCTTTGTAATCAAATAAACGTACTACAATGAGCACAGTACCACAGCAATGGAATCAGTTTTATCTGAAAGACGTATCGTTTGTCAACCTTATGACACGACGCATCTTCAATGTACTTATAGTTGCCAACCCCTATGACGCCTTTATGTTGGAGGACGATGGCAGAGTGGATGAGAAACTCTTCGATGAGTATATGGAACTCGGCATGCGCTATCCACCATCGTTCAGTCAGGTGTCAACCACCGAAGAGGCAGAGCAAGTGCTAAAAACCACCGATGTCGATCTGGTGATATGTATGCCAGGTAATGCCGACAACGATGCCTTTGCAGTGGCTCGCGACGTGAAACGCATGGCACCACAGATTCCCTGCGTGGTGCTGACACCATTCTCACACGGTATTACCAAACGTATAGAAAATGAGGATATGTCTATCTTCGACTATGTGTTCTGCTGGTTGGGAAACACCAACCTCATACTCTCTATCATCAAACTGATAGAAGACCGGATGAATATCGAGCACGATATCAACGAGGCTGGCGTGCAGATGATACTCCTCGTGGAGGACAATATACGTTTCTACTCCTCTGTATTGCCCAACCTCTACAACTATATTCTGGCACAGAGCAAGCGCTTCTCGACCGAAGCGCTCAATCCACATGCTGCAGCACAGCGCAAACGAGGACGACCCAAAGTGGTGCTTGCCACCAACTACGAGGATGCGATGCGCATCTATGAGAAGTATCATGAAAATACTTTGGGCGTCATCAGCGATACCCGATTCCCCATGCATACCCCACACGGACAGTTGGCACATGTGCAGGATGGCGATGCTGAGGCTGGTCTGAAACTGTTGCGCGAGATACGCAAGCGCGATGAATATGTGCCACTCATTCTGCAAAGTAGCGAAAGCGAAAATCGCGCAAAGGCAGAAGCCGAGGGCTTTGACTTCATCGACAAGAACAGTAAGAAGATGAATGTTGACCTGCGACAGGTGATAGAAGAACACATGGGATTCGGCGACTTCATCTTCCGCGATCCGCAAACCCATGAAGAGGTGTGTCGTGTGCGATCGCTGAAGGAACTGCAAGACAATATCTTCAAGATTCCCAACGACTCGATGCTCTACCATATATCGCGCAACCACATGAGCCGCTGGCTCTGTGCAAGAGCCATCTTCCCCGTATCGGCATTCCTCAAACATGTCACCTGGCACAAGCTACAGGATGTCGATGCCCACAGACAGATCATCTTCGATGCCATCGTGCAGTACCGGCACATGAAGAATATCGGCGTGGTGGCAGTATTCGACCGCCTGAAATTTGACACCTACAGCCACTTCGCACGCATTGGAGAAGGTTCGCTCGGAGGAAAAGGCCGTGGCCTGGCATTCCTTGACAATATCATCAAGCGCCATCCCGAACTCAACCAGTATCCTAATGCGCGAGTCATGATACCGAAGACCGTTGTGCTCTGCACCGACTACTTCGACCAGTTTATGGATAAGAACAATCTCTGGGGCATAGCCCTCAGCGATGCCAGCGATGAAGAGATACTCCATCACTTCCTCAAAGCACAGTTGCCCGATGCACTCATTGCCGACTTCTTCACCTTCTTCGATGCGGTCAAGTCGCCAATCGCTGTACGCTCGTCGTCGCTACTGGAGGACTCCCACTATCAGCCCTTTGCCGGTATCTACAGCACCTATATGATTCCTTATCTCGACGATAAGTATGAGATGCTCCGTATGCTGGCATGTGCTATCAAAGGCGTGTATGCATCGGTCTATTATAAAGACTCGAAAGCCTATATGACGGCTACTTCCAATGTGATCGACCAAGAGAAAATGGCTGTCATACTACAGGAAGTGGTGGGCAAGACCTATGGCGATAAATACTATCCGACCTTTAGCGGTGTGCTCCGATCACTCAACTATTACCCGATAGGCGATGAGACTGCCGAGGAAGGTATTGCTTCGTTGGCGCTTGGACTCGGTAAATACATTGTTGATGGAGGGCAGACGCTGCGCGTTTCGCCCTATCATCCCAATCAGGTGTTGCAAACCTCAGAGATGGAAACGGCACTCCGTGAGACCCAGACACGCTTCTATGCACTCGATATGAGTAGGGTGGGCGATGATTTCCAAGTGGATGATGGCTTCAATATCAAGAATCTGAGAGTGAAAGAAGCCGATAAGGATGGGGCGCTCACCGGTATTGCTTCCACCTTCGATCCCTACGATCAAGTGATTCGCGACGGCATCTACGAGGGTGGACGAAAGATTATTTCCTTCTGTGGCGTACTCCAACACGGGGTGTTCCCACTGCCAGAAATATTGCAGATGTCGGAGCGCTTCGGTGCCGACGAAATGCGCCGCCCGGTGGAAATAGAGTTTGCTTGCAATCTGGAGAATGGCGAACAAGGCAAGATGAACGGCAATTTCTATCTGCTGCAGATACGACCTATTGTCGATTCCAAGCAGGTGCTCGATGCCGACCTCGATGCCATCAGCGATGAGAAATGCTTGTTGCGATCTGCCAACTCGTTGGGACACGGCATTTCGGAAGATGTCACCGATGTGGTATATGTCAAGACCAGCGATGATTTTACAGCTTCTGAGAATCCGTATATCGCCGACGAGATTGAACAAATCAACAGACGATTCCTCAACGAGGGACGCAACTACGTACTGGTAGGACCGGGACGATGGGGATCAAGCGACTATTGGTTGGGCATTCCCGTCAAGTGGCCACACATCTCTGCAGCACGCGTTATCGTGGAAGAGGGACTCAAAAACTATCATGTCGATCCCTCGCAAGGCACTCACTTCTTTCAGAATCTCACCTCCTTTGGCGTGGGTTACTTCACCATCAATACCTATACGGGTGATGGCCTATTTCAGAAAGAGGTGCTCGACAGTATGCCTGCCGTGGAAGAGACACCACACGTGCGCCATGTGCGCTTCGACAAGCCGTTGAAGATCATGATGGACGGCAAGAAGCAGAAGGGTGTCGTACTTCTGCCCGATGCCGAACAGTAAACGGAAATAGGCTGTGGGAAGGGGTGACCGACTTTACTGTCCGCCCAAACGCGAGAAGTATTCTATCACCTCTTCCCATGTCTTGAAGGTGTCGCTGCCGTATTCCAATAGCGTTGCCATGGTGTCGGGAGTTTTATCGCGAGCTATCAGATAGTCGCCATAGAGCAGATGGCGCTGGTTGGTGAATACGGTGTGACCCCAGGAAGGAACACCCACATACTGCGTCAGCCAGTCGGTGGTGGCGGCATACTCGGCAGCATCGCTACTGGGCGATGGTGCTACGAAATACACTTGATAGTGCTCAATGAGCATGCGGATAGCTTTTGCCATTGAGCTCGTTGGTTTGTGGTAGCTGTCGGCAAGGGTCTCAGTACCTATATATATAATAGGTCGTTCGCGCTGCTCCTGACTGTCGTCAATCCAACGGATGACCGGCAGCACGGAGTGCATAAACGATTTGTCGTTCATGCGGTGCTCACCATGGAAATGCAATGCCTGGCGATAGTGATCATGGAAGTCGGCATAACCATCTACGGTTGTGTCTTCATCGCCAAACAGTCCATAGACCAGCGATTGCTCATCGTCGGTCACTCCCTCAAAACAGTGTTCACAGAAGTCTTTATACTCTTTAGCCAATGCCTTGGTCACGATAAACTCCTGCACTCCGTCCTGCCGGGGATTCTGAAAAGTCTGTGCCCCGATCATGCCGTGGCTCTTCATCGTGTCGCCCATCTGTAGGGCTGGGTTCACACAGATGCGAGCATAGCCATAGAGACGCTCGGCATACATGCCACCCATGGATGTGCCGATAATCAGATGAGGCTGTTCCTTCTGACAGATGTCCTGTAGCAAGGCGATGGCTTCATCGGGATGCAAAGGCAGATCGGGTGCAATCACATGGGCGTTGGGCATCACTTCGCGAAGGCGTGCCACAGTGCCCGACTGTCCGCTTGAAGCAAAGCCATGAACATAGAGTGCGGTCTTTCCCGACATCAGTTCGGGATATTGTTGTATGTAAGGATTTTCCATTGAAGTGAAATTTTTTGCAAAGTTACTGATTATTTGCGAAATATTTCGTAACTTTGAACCCAAATATGACTAACAAATCGTAACATGAGAAAAGTATTACTACTATTGATGACATGGGTGGCTGCTATGACCGTTTCTGCTCAGACCCTGCGCAACCCTATCATTCCAGGTTATCATCCCGACCCAAGTATCTGTCGTGTCAACAACGACTTCTATCTTGTCAACTCCTCATTCCATTATTTTCCTGGTGTGCCCATCTTCCATTCCACTGATTTGGTCAATTGGAAGCAGATTGGCAATGTGCTCGACCGTTCCTCACAACTGAATCTGAAGGGTGCGTCGTCATGGTTGGGCATCTATGCACCTACCATTCGCTACCATGAAGGCGTGTATTATATGATTACCACCAATGTGGGTAATGGCGGCAACTTCATGGTAACAGCCAAGGATCCAAAGGGACCATGGAGCGAACCGATATGGCTTGAGCAACAAGGCATCGATCCGTCGCTATGGTTTGAAGATGGCAAATGCTATATGATGTCTAATCCCGACAATACCATCATGCTCTGTGAGATAGACCCTGCAACAGGCAAAAAACTCACCGAGAGCCGCCCACTGTGGCGAGGCACTGGTGGACGCTATCCAGAAGGACCGCACATCTATAAGAAGGATGGCTATTACTATCTGCTCATCTCTGAGGGTGGCACCGAATTGGCGCACCATCTGACCATAGCACGCAGTAAAGATATCTATGGCCCCTACGAGTCGAATCCCGCCAATCCGATTCTCACCAACTGCAACATGAAGGGACAGTCGATGCAAATACAAGGCACCGGACATGGCGATTTCGTTCAGGCTGCCGACGGAAGTTGGTGGATTACCTTCTTGGCATACCGCAATTTCGGCGGTTCATACCATCATCTCGGCAGGGAAACCTATCTTGCACCCGTTGAATGGAAGGAGGGTGAATGGCCTGTGGTCAATGGTGGTAACGCTATTGATACACTCATGCAGGTGCCGGCGCTCTTTGGCACACTTGCCGACAGCGTGAAGAGTCAGCATGACATCAATCCCAAAGACCCACAATGGGTGTATATCCAGAATCCCATCGCTGACAACTATCGCTTTGCCAAAGGTGGTGTCACACTGAAAGCGTCGGCCAGTACGCTGACGGAGAACAGTCAGCCGACATTCATCGGACGCCGACAGGAAAGCAACACCATGGTTATGGAGACCGAGATTGATGTGGCTTCGCTGGATAAAGGATGTGAGGCTGGCATCACGGTCTATCAGATCCATGACGGACACTTCGACCTTGCACTCGTCAAAGACGACAAGGGTGGGGTGGAAGTACAAGCTGCCTATACCATCAAGACACTCCATCAGGCGCAGAAGGCAATGCTGGCAAAAGCCAAGAAGGTGCGTTTGCGTATCACTGCCGTTGCCGACCACTATGTGTTTGAATATGCTGCCGACGGTGCACCGTTCACAACGCTGTCCCGTCAGGCCTGTTCGTTGGTCAGCACCGAAGTGGTGGGTGGCTTCACCGGAGTTGTCGTTGGCATGTATGCCCAAGGCAAAGGCGCTGCCCGTTTCAATTATTTCGACTATGTAGAAAACTAATCATCAACAAATATATTCACTAAACACGTAACACGATGAAGAAGTACTTAGCAGAAATGGTAGGCACATTCGTGCTGACCTTCTTAGGCTGCGGTGCAGCAGTTAGTTTGAATTGTGGTGTCGATACGGCATCTGTAGTGGGAACGGCTATGGCTTTCGGTATCTCGGTCATTGCCATGGCATATACCATCGGCGGCATTTCCGGTTGCCACATCAATCCTGCTATTACGCTGGGTGTATTCCTCAGTGGACGCATGAATGGCAAGGATGCCGGCATGTATATGGTGTTTCAGACCATTGGAGCCATCATAGCTGCTGCAGTACTATCACTTCTGGTATGGACCGACCCCAGTTTGGTGGAAGGCACGGCAACTGGCGCAAACGCATGTGCTTCTAATAATGTGTTCAACGGATTGTTGGCAGAGGTGTTACTCACCTTCCTTTTCGTCCTCGTGGTGTTGGGTGCTACCAGCAAGACCAATGGTGCTACCAACAATTTTGCAGGTCTTGCCATCGGTTTGTCGCTCATCCTCATCCATCTCGTAGGTATTCACTATACCGGAACATCGGTGAATCCCGCTCGTTCCATCGGTCCTGCCCTCTTCCAAGGCGGTCAGGCATTGAGCCAACTCTGGGTTTTCATCGTCGGTCCGTTTGCCGGTGGTGCATTGGCAGCAGGGGTGTGGAAGATGATTGCACCCGATGGAAAATAAGTATATCGGCTCTGTAGCAACAGAAACAGTTTGATGCGGTCGTTCTGACTGTCATCCATCAATATGGCGTGGCTCCTGTAGAGGGAGTCACGCCATTGTTATGTTAAGCAATGTCAATGGCGCACAGTCATCATGGGGTGCTGTGTAAACAGAGTGAAAAGAAGTATAACAATACTTGCAAAACGATGGTGTTGGGCAGAATCTTTGTATTTTTGCCGATGAAATGGAAGCACAAACATATCATACAGGCATTGCCCTGACACTGCTCACACTACTGTTGGCAGTGGTGGAAAGTCATGCAGAAGAGACTGACAGCTGTAGCCATCAGCGCCAACTGGTAGTGGTCGATATGGAAACGGGTGTTCCGCTGCGCAACGTGGAGGTATCTACCGACGACGGACAGCACATGCGCACACCGTGGAATGGTGTGTTCTGTCTGCGCAATGGCTATAAAAGAGTTGATCTGGCTTGCCCCAATTATCAGAGTCGCTACTTGTTTCCCGACGAGGTGAAAGGCGACACCATCGGACTGTTGCCCAATCTTAATGCCCTGCGCGAAGTGATAGTCTATGGGCATCGGCGCGACAAAACGGCTGCTATCAATGCCCATCTCAACAAGGTGGATGCCCAGTTGATGCAGAAAATACCTGTCGGTTTCGATCCTTTGGCATTGGTGGGATGGGCCATCGGCAAGATAGTTGGTCCGAAGGGACCTTCCAAAGCTGAGCGCCAACGGCAGAAGCAGCAGGCTCTGCTCGATAATTATTAACCCACCTTCGGGTGTCTAAAGCGTAAAGAGCAGGTGGCGGATAGATATGAAGAATGGCAAAAAATGGAATGTGGATTTTGCAAAATGGCAATTGGTCAACTGATATATATTAATAATGTGTAAAGATGAGCTACAAACGGATAACTTTTTGTTACCACATCTGACACTTTCAAATATTTTTTTCTACCTTTGCATCAGAATTTAACTAACATATATAAATATATAAAAGAATATGGTAAATTACAAAGACCTCGGCCTCGTAAACACTCGTGAGATGTTTAAGCGTGCCGTTGCTGGCGGTTATGCTATCCCAGCATTCAATTTCAACACTATGGAGCAGATGCAGGCTATCGTACAGGCTGCTGTTGAAACAAAGTCTCCAGTTATCATGCAGGTTTCTAAAGGTGCACGTAACTATGCTAACGGAACTATCCTCCGCAACTTGGCTAAGGGTGCTGTAGAGTATGCAAAGGAACTCGGTTGCGAGCATCCTGAGATTGTGCTCCACCTCGACCACGGAGATACTTTCGAGCTCTGCAAGGATTGTATCGACAATGGCTTCTCTTCTGTAATGATCGACGGTTCATCACTGCCTTACGAGGAGAATATCGCACTGACCAGAAAGGTTGTCGACTACGCTCATCAGTTTGATGTAACTGTTGAGGCTGAGCTCGGCGTACTTGCTGGTGTTGAGGATGATGTAGTTGCAGCTGAGTCTCACTATACCAAGCCTGAGGAAGTTATCGACTTCGCTACACGTACTGGTTGTGATTCACTCGCTATCTCTATCGGTACTTCACACGGTGCTCATAAGTTCACTCCAGAGCAGTGCACGCTCGTGAACGGTGTGCTCGTTCCACCGCCACTCGCATTCGACGTACTCGCTGAGATTGAGAAGAAGCTCCCTGGATTCCCCATCGTTCTCCACGGTTCTTCATCAGTTCCTATGGAAGAGGTTAACACTATCAACAAGTACGGTGGTCACCTTGAGGCTGCTATCGGTATTCCTGAGGATCAGCTCCGTCAGGCTGCTAAGTCTGCTGTTTGCAAGATCAACATCGACTCAGACTCTCGTCTTGCCATGACTGCTGCTATCCGCAAGCACTTAGCTGAGCATCCTGGAGATTTCGATCCACGTCAGTATCTGAAGCCCGCTCGTGAGAACATGAAGAAGATGTACATCCACAAGATTGTGAATGTGCTCGGTTCTGATGGTAAACTGGCTCAGTGCTAAGTCTATTCATCGCATAAGTGATAGATAACAATATGAAGAATCACTCTGTTGTCCATAGGATGGCAGAGTGATTCTCTTTCTATCAGGCTAATCTGTGGATGCGGTTTGTCAAAGAGGCAGTTAGCGCTTATCTTTTCTGTTTCTTCACTCTGGCTTTGTAAGATCGCAGCGAGTCTTCTCCTACACATAGTATTTGTGCTATGTCTTTGTTGGAGTAGCCCATGTGAGAGAGTGTTTCAAAAAACTGAAGTTTGGGTGAAAGGGTGTTGTATTCCTTTTCTTGTTGTTCCACAAAGGTTGGTTCTGTCATGCGGTAATACTCCATAAATGCCATGAAGTCTTGTTTATGCCATAGCGCAGTGTTGCCACCCTGCATGATTTCATCGTAGCGTTGTTTGCCTTTAGCCAACAGTTGCGACTGTTCGGAGCGTAGTATTTCCATTTCCTTATGCAGGTGTTTAAGGTCTTTTGCCGATTGTTCCGATGATTGTTGCAGGCTTCTGAGGGTTTCCTGATTCGTCAATGCTTCGTTTTTGTGGTGGCTAATCTCTTTTCGATAGTGTCTGCGTCGCACGGTATAAATGGCAATGCCGATACAGATAGTTACTATGAGTCCACAGCAGATGGCAATCAGCATGTGGCGTTCTTCGCGTGCTTCTTGCACCACATACTCTTGCTCCAACATGTTTTGTATCTCTTTGATACTGTCTTGTTGCTCGATTATCGCCATGCTATCCTTCAGTGCAATAATCCGTTTAGCCACTTGGTGGGCTTCGTGCTCGTTTTGTTTATCACAATAAAACAGGTGCATCTTTTCCAAAATCTCTAACCTCACAGCAGGATCATCAGATTCTAATGCTTTATTCCATAGATCATCTATTTGGTCATATTTCTTTTTGTCGTAATAGAGAGATGCTAAATTGAAATAGAATCTTGGTCGAGGATTTAAGGCAATGGACTTCTGCATACACTTTTCTGCATATTCTGAATCTGTTTCTTTTTTGCATTGTCCCATGCAAGACCAAACATAAGCTTGATCGTCTTTGTCTATGTAATTGATTATGGGCATGAGTTTATGAAGATAATAGGAACTACTATCAATTCTGTTTTCTTCAATAAATATAGCGGCAAAAGACAGATAGGTATATGCAAGTCGCTTATTGTTCTTCATGCGTTGAGCAATGCTTAATTCCTTGTGAGCATATTTTCTCGCTTCATTAAAGTTCGGAATATATCCGTTGACTCTGCTTAGACTTCTATATATATGGTATTTTAATAATGGTTTATCAAGTGTTCGACATATCAGTTCTGCTTGTTTGAGTTCGTTAGTTCCCTTAGAGTGATTACCTAATCTGAAACTCACGTTTCCGTGCCAGCATAAAGCTCTTGCTTGATTCACTTTATCGTTTGTGGAAGAGAAGTATTTCAAACTATATCTAATCCCATCATCTGATATAATATCAGAATCCAATTGCCATTTAAGATAAGTGTCAATTAAGTAATACAGGGCAGAATCCTTTGGCGTGTTGATCTTTGTGAAATTGATTTTGTCAAATAAGGTAGAGGCAGACGAAAGACTATCTTTCTCCAACAGTACATCAACTTGATGAAGTTCGTTTTGGTTTCTATTATTGCAATTGGTGAATATGCAGCAAAAGATGGCAACAGACAGAATTGTCAAATATGTTTTGTGCGTCATTGTTGTAGAATATTTGTCAACAAAGGTATAGCTTTTCTGTTGATATTGCAAGTAGTTCGTAGCATTTTTTTTTGTTATGTTAGTGTTTTGTGTTTTTTAACTGTCTGATTGATAGCGTCTAAGGCCTAAAATAAAAATGTTGCACGCCAAATGTTAAAAATGCGATAATGTGTTTGGTAAATCAGAAATGCATATAACTTTGTGCCAAAAAACAAAAAGGATTATGAAGAAATTAGTATTTTGCTTAATGGCGCTACTTGCAATTGTTGCATGTAGTTCAGACGATGAGAAAGAGGTAACTCCTAAACAAGGAGAGGAGTTGATTGGTGCTTGGAAGGCAGAGTTAGAGTCTGACATTTTAAAATATAGTGCAACAATGACTTTTCATGCTGATGGAACGTTCAACGTGGTGGCTCATATAAAAATGACAGATGCGGATGCTATAGAAGACCTCGGCTATACCGATTTAGATATGAAGTCGGAAGGGCGTTATTTGTTTGTTGACGAATTGCTGACCATGCGCACTTTGAAGCAATCAGTAAGTGTTGACGGTGGTGAATGGATTTCACAGGATCAGGTAAATGATGTGGCAACATATAAATATGCTGTAGTTGGCGATAAGCTATATATGGTTGATGGCGATGATGGAACATCAGAATACACCAAACAAAAATAAAAGATAATCATGAAAAAGGTTATTATGACCATGATGGGCTTCGCCTTTGCTTTGTGTCTGCAAGCCCAAGACGTGAAAAAGAATGTGCTTGAACTTCGTTTCGGTGTTACTTATCCTTTAGCATCAACAGAGGAATCAAGTCAGTTGGGACCGCAATTTGCATTGGAATGGCGCCATAACTTATGCCAATCCAGATTTGACGTTGGTGCAGAACTATATTGGGGTTCGGCATTACGCAGTTCTGACAGTAGCATTGATAACCTAAGAGCTGAAACATTCGCAGTGTCTGCTTTGGGTTATTATCGATTCTATGAAGCACCAAAGATGCATGCGTTCTGTGGTTTTGGCTTTGGTTACGCCCGTCTTACTTCTGCTTGTGGCGAACCGGGATTCTTCCAAGACTATGTCATTGCTTCACCGCGTGTCGGAGTTCAGATGTTTAAACATCTGCGGTTGACAGCCGACTTCCGACTCAGCAAGAAACGCTATAATACCTGTGGCATAACCATTGGTTACGTGTTTTGATCAACATTCAACAACGAATCACTCTGTCATATAATGGATGGCAGAGTGATTTTGTTGTTTTGTTAATAATTGTTCCTTTGCTGTTAACGATTGTTCTTTATAGCATCAGTCCTCTATGTTGTCGTTAAATTACAATAATACGCTGAGTTAAAAGATGATAAACCAATAGATATTGATGTAAATAGATGTAATTTTGCGCTGTTGATGACATGTTGCATCGGTATATTTTTTTAATAACAAATATATTAGCATTATGAAAAAGATTGGTATTATGATGTTGCTTTGCATGCTGGCGATAGGTGTGCAGGCACAGGAAGAGCGTTGTCCACTGCATTATGAAGGTTCGTTCTTTATGGGAGCATCTTCCAAAGATTTGACTTTAATGGGTGAAAAAATGGATTTTGGCTATTACCCCATCAATCGGTTGTCTATCCATGCACTGGCACACTCCGAATTCTTTATCCCCAAAATTGGTGCAATCATAAACAGTAACATTGCCGTTAACTTAGGAGGCGGTATCGGTTATCAGTTGCTCAACAACAAGAATTGGCGTTTGGGAACACTCGAACTCCGAGGAACACTGACTACATCGTTGGGAAGTTCTACGTATAAGAATACTTCGTATGGTGTGGGGCTGTATTTCTATAAACATTCCAATGCACAGCGCTTCCAACCTGTTATTGGTATAGGCTTTAATGCCAGAAACTTCCATGGTAACGTGCCAAACTTCTATGGCCCCTATGTATCGTTGGGCATTCGCTTCTGATGCTGTGATATTCGCGCTTTGTAATGCGCATTAGACCATGATAGGAGGTGGCTGTCGTTAGACAACGCCTCCTCTTTTTATTTAGGTACTCACGTTCGGAAATGAAAATAAAGTATGCTTTTATTTTGCATTTCACTCGCTTAATCGTACCTTTGGTCCTATGGACCTTAGGTACTCACGTTCGAGAAAGCAAAAAGAAAACGAGTTTTCTTTTGTTTTCTTCTCACTTAATCGTACCTTTGACGCTTTGCGCCTTAGGTACTCACGCTCGGAAATGAAAATAAAAGCGAGCATTTATTTTGCATTTCACTCACTTAATCGTACCTTTGCAAACATGAAATCATTAAGAGAACTATACCGAATAGGTAAGGGTCCATCGAGTAGTCATACGATGGGACCACAGAAGGCTGCGCAAATCTTTGCCAGTCATCATGGCGACGCCCATTCTTTCGGGGTGACACTCTATGGCAGTCTGGCTGCTACGGGACGTGGCCACATGACCGATGTGGCTATCAAAGAAGTGCTTGAACCCATCGCTCCGTTGCAGTTGGAATGGCAACCGCAGGTGTTTCTGCCGTTCCATCCTAATGGAATGAAGTTTGTGGCGCGCGACGCGAACAATAATATAATAGATGAGTGGATCTGCTATAGCGTGGGAGGCGGTGCTCTTTCAGAAGGCGAACACCCACGTTGGTTTGCTGATCAAAGTGAAGTATATGAGCTGAATACCATGGCTGAGATTCAACAGTGGTGCGAGAAAAGTGGTCGCAACTATTGGGAATATGTCGGCGAATGTGAGGATGAAGGCATCTGGGACTATCTTGCTGAAGTTTGGAAAGCCATGCAGGAGAGTGTGGAGCGCGGCATCGACCACGAAGGCGTATTGCCCGGTCCGTTGCATCTGCCTCGCAAAGGTCCTACCTACTATGTGAAAGCCAGCGGTTATAAGCAGTCGTTGCAAACCCGTGCCTTGGTTTATGCCTATGCACTGTCGGTAAGCGAGGAGAATGCTTCAGGTGGTACCATCGTTACCGCTCCCACTTGCGGATCGTGTGGCGTATTGCCTGCCGTGCTCTATCACTTGTCTCGCGGTCATAAGTTTAGCGATATTCGTATTCTCCATGCTTTGGCTACTGCCGGTATCTTTGGCAATGTGGTGAAACGCAATGCTTCTATCTCTGGTGCCGATGTAGGTTGTCAGGGCGAAGTAGGTGTGGCTTGTGCCATGGCATCTGCCGCAGCTTGTCAATTGTTTGGTGGTAGTCCGTCGCAGGTGGAGTATGCAGCCGAGATGGGATTGGAGCATCACCTTGGAATGACATGCGATCCGGTGTGCGGTCTGGTGCAGATTCCATGTATTGAACGCAATGCTTTCGCAGCTACCCGTGCTCTCGATGCCAACCTTTACGCTGCTTTGTCAGACGGTAGCCACCGTGTTTCGTTCGACCGTGTAGTGAAGGTGATGAAGCAGACCGGTCACGACCTGCCGTCGCTCTATAAGGAAACGAGTGAAGGCGGCCTTGCCCGTGCCTATCAGCAGCATCTTGACAAGAAAAAACAACAGTAATAATACGACAAACAGTCTATCAACAAAAGCGTCCCCGATACCTTCGTGAAGTATCGGGGACGCTTTTGCTATTCTCGTGATTTATTTCGTCGGCATGTCGGCATGTATTGTCTCCACCGAACCCGTAACGGGGTTAAGGGTCATGTGGGTGACATAGCGTTTGAAGAGTGAGCCGCTGCGCAGTTCTACAAAACCAAACTGTGCGGCATAGAGGTTGAACGATGCCAACTGATGGTCTTCGCGCAACAGGGTGAACTTGATTCTTCCGGGTACGTTGACAAAGAATCCACCGTCCTTTTTATTCTCAGGAATATCATATTTCTGCAACGTGGTATGGTGCTCATCTTCAATGTTCATGTAGTAGGGGATGCCCGACAGATCGTCTTTATCTACCAGACCGATCTTCTTGTTGAGGCGGAAAACAACTTCGCGCTTCACTTCTTTCTCCGGACAAATCGTGATAACCTGCTCTACCGTATCGCGTGTAGTGGTGCCAAGAAACATCGACATGAGTGCTTCGCGCTCTTTGTCGAGCTGGTCAATCATCAGTTGTAACTGATCTTTATCGGACGGCACGTCTTCCGCCTCACCGCTGATGAGCATTTGACGATGGTTTTGTATCTCAAGAATCTGTTGCACGGTCAGTTCAGCCATCTTCGCTACACTACCTGCCGACAATACTTCGGCACTGAGATACTGCTTGGGATCGACAGGCGCCTTGCGTGGCGCAGGTTTGAAAGGCTCTTTCACTTTCACTTTAGCCGGTTCGGCATTGACCGCCTGAAGCACACCGTCGTCGCTCAACTTCACTTCTGCAGTAGCACTCTTGCCTTTCAGCATGACGGTATAACACTTTGATGTGTCGCGAACACCAATCTGTGTGAGTCCGTAACTGACGATGCTATGGGTCACTTCCTCCTCCTGTGCAATGCCAGAGAGACGCAGAAACTTCTCAGCATACTTACAAAATTCGCCTGGCTTGTAGGTCTTTTTCTCAACCAGCAGATTGAGTTGAAACACCGTTTTGGGTAGAAAATATACCACACCCTCAGGAGTTCTTCCGGGTTTCAAAGGTGTTGATACCGCCTGTGCCATGGTGATGATGCTCACGAAGAGCAAGGGCAGTGTGAGTATGTACTTCTTCATATTAGTCAATAGTTGTTATGTTTTTATTCTTTTAATCTTTTGAATGCTCGAGGCAGATAGTCGATGATGTCGCTTGCCGTGAGGCTCTCTTCTCCCAAGTCGCGTGCAGCGAGGTCGCCAGCCAGTCCGTGGAGATACACCCCCACAATACATGCATGTTGAGGCTCATAGCCACGTGCCAATAGTGCGGTAATGATTCCGGTGAGCACATCGCCACTTCCAGCAGTTGCCATCCCCGCATTACCTGTTGAATTGAAACGTATATGTCCGTCGGGCATGCAGATGGCGGTATATCTTCCCTTTACGATGACATAGCCATGCAGTCGTTCTGCCAGTTGGTGAGCTTTGGTTAGTCGTTCAAAGCTATCCACCGATGCACCTTCCAGTCGGTCCAGTTCCTTGGCGTGTGGGGTGAGTATGATGCCTTTGGGCAGCTGTTGCTTCCATGCGCGATGACTTGCCAGGATATTGATGGCATCTGCGTCAGCCACAATGGGGCAGGTGGCGCGTCGCAACTGTGCGATGAATGGTATGGCAGTAGCTTCGTTTTGTCCTATACCGGGTCCAATGCCCAGTGCTTGGAAGTTTTCTGTATCTACCGCTTCAGTGATGATAGTTTCTTCATGGTCGAGCTGCAACACCGCTTCGGGCACTGCCACTTGCATGATCTGACAGTTCTTGCGTGGAGTATGAACCGTCACTTTTCCAGCGCCAGCACGCAGACATGCCTTGGTAGCGAGTATGGCAGCACCAGCCATGCCGTAACTTCCAACCATAATCAGTGCGTGTCCCATCTGTCCCTTGTGGGCGAAAGGATTGCGTTCTTTCAACAATGGCCTGACATCGGACTCTTCGATGACGGTGTAGTTGGCATCTATTTTACTGATACCCTCCTGACTCAGTCGAATGTCGAGTGTTCGCAATCGGCCGATAAACTGTTGGTTTTCAGGGAAGAGAAACGAGAGTTTGGGTTGTTGCAGCGTCAGTGTGACCGATGCTCTGATGATGTTAGAACTGACATTGTAGGTATTGTCTTCACTCATCAAGCCCGAAGGCATGTCGATAGCCACGACCTCAGCCGGCGAAGCGTTGATGTATTTCACCAGTGAGGCAAATCCACCCGCCAGCGGTTTGTTGAGTCCCGACCCGAAAAGTCCGTCGATGACAAGCATTCCCTTCTCCAGTTGTGGCGGGTCAAACTCTTGTGTTACCTCTACAAATTTCTTGATGTGCTTACATTCCTGCACTCTCCGTTTGTTGATCAGACAGTCGGGCGATAGTCTGCCGCTGATGTTGAAGAGGAAAACAGCCACTTGATAACCTTGCTCGCCGAGGAGTCGTGCCACGGCAAGCGCATCACCGCCGTTGTTGCCAGGGCCGGCAAAAACGACAACTTTCACTGAGCTGTCCCATGTATTGGCAATGGTTCTTGCCAATGTGGAAGCTGCTCTTTCCATCAGATCGATACTCTGAATGGGCTCATGCTCAATGGTATATCGGTCAAGCTCACGAATCTGAGCGCTTGTAAATATCTTCATTTCACTGCAAAATTAGCAAAAATATAGTAATATATAGTCATACTTTGCTGAAAATTTAGTAATTTTGCAAGAAATTTTATATTTCTTATATATGGGAGTCGTAAAGATCAAAGACAAAACATTCGAGACATCGATATCAGAATCGCAAATCAAACAACGCCTCAAGGAGCTCGGCAGCCAGATCAGTGCCGATCTGAAGGATGACAATCCGCTGTTTATGGCGGTGCTCAACGGATCGTTTATATTTGCCGCCGACCTATTGCGCGAGGTGACGATTCCCTGTGAAGTGACCTTTGTCAAGGTGGCAAGCTATGAAGGTACAGCCTCTACTGGTAAGGTGAAGCAGTTGATTGGCGTGAACCAAGACCTCACCGGACGCACAGTGGTTATTGTGGAAGACATCATCGAGAGCGGTCTGACCATGCGCAGCATCCTCAACGAACTGCACAACCGCCATGCCGAGCGTGTGTTGATATGTACGCTGACGATGAAACCCGACCGCTTGCAGGAGCAGCTCGACATCAACTATGTGGCATTCACCATCCCCAACGACTTCATTGTGGGCTATGGTTTGGATTATGACCAGCAAGGTCGTCAGTTGAAGGAAATTTACAAAGTAAAGACAGATAACGAGTAAGGATAAACTTTTTAATTTTATTTGGAAAAGAAATGAAGAATATTGTAATCTTCGGAGCTCCCGGCTCCGGTAAAGGAACACAGAGCGATTTGCTCATCGAGAAGTATGGTTTGGGTCATATCTCTACTGGCGATGTGCTTCGCAACGAGATTAAAAACGGAACAGAGTTGGGCAAGACCGCTCAAAGCTATATTGAAAAGGGTGCGTTGATTCCCGACGAGCTGATGATTAGCATCCTTGCCAATGTGTATGACTCATTTGGCAAAGATCACGCCGGAGTAATCTTCGACGGTTTCCCCCGCACCATTCCACAAGCTGAAGCACTGAAGAAAATGCTCGATGAGCGTGGCCACAAGGTAGCTGCCATGATAGAACTCGACGTGCCCGAAGAGGAGTTGATGACTCGACTCATCAAGCGCGGAAAGGAAAGTGGTCGTGCCGACGACAACGAGGAGACTATCAAGAAGCGCCTCGTAGTATATCATTCACAGACCATGCCCCTCGTAGAGTGGTATAAGAAGGAAGGCCTTCACCACCACATCGACGGACTTGGCACTCTGGATCGCATCTTCGGAGACATCCAGAAAGTAATCGATAATCTTTAATACGACTGATATGCCGGAAAGCAATTTCGTTGACTATGTGAAAATCTGTTGCCGTTCGGGTAAAGGCGGACGTGGGTCTATGCACCTGCGCCATGTGAAATACAACCCTAACGGCGGCCCCGACGGGGGCGACGGAGGCAAGGGCGGAAGCATCATTCTGCGTGGCAACCACAACTATTGGACGTTGTTACACCTGAGATACGAGCGCCATATCTTCGCCGAACACGGCGGTAATGGCGGTCGCGACAAGTGTCACGGCACCGACGGCAAGGATATCTACATCGACGTGCCCTGTGGCACGGTGGTCTATAATGCTGAAACCGGCAAATATGTCTGCGATGTAACCTACGACGGACAAGAGGTGATGCTCCTTAAAGGCGGTCGCGGCGGATTGGGCAACTATCAGTTCCGATCAGCCACCAACCAGGCTCCGCGCTATGCGCAGCCCGGTGAACCGATGCAGGAAATGACTGTGATCCTCGAACTGAAGTTGTTGGCAGATGTCGGCCTTGTCGGTTTTCCCAATGCCGGCAAATCCACACTGGTCTCAGCCTTGTCGAATGCCCGTCCGAAGATAGCCAATTATCCCTTCACCACGATGGAGCCCAGCCTCGGTATCGTGGGCTATCGCGACCACAAATCGTTTGTGATGGCAGATATTCCCGGTATCATTGAGGGAGCCAGCGAAGGCAAAGGACTCGGTTTGCGATTCCTCCGCCACATTGAGCGCAACTCACTATTGCTCTTTATGGTGCCTGGCGATACCGACGATATCAAGCGCGAATACGAGATACTGCTCAATGAATTGCGGCAGTTTAATCCCGATTTGATCGATAAGCACCGTGTGCTGGCGGTCACCAAGTGTGATTTGCTCGACGAGGAACTGATCGACATGTTGCGCGAGACGCTGCCCGACGATCTCCCCGTGGTATTCATATCGGCTGTTGCCAACCAAGGTCTTGACGAGCTCAAAGATGTGCTTTGGGCAGAACTCAACGACGAAAGCAATAAGTTGGCTACTGCCATTGGTGAAGAGAATATCGTACACCGCGACAAGGATATGTCGATGTTTGCACAGGAAATGGCGGATGAGGGCGAAGATGAAGATATCATCTACCTCGACGACGACGACCTTGAGGATGTTGACGACCTTGAAGATTTTGAATACGAAGATGAAGAATAATCTGCCCCAGTGGCACGATTACGATATGGGAAACGGCGTGATTGCCTTCAGCACCACCAGAAAAGGTGGATGCAGCGAGGGCAATTACGCCGCTTTTAATATCAATAGATATTGTGGCGACGACCCTGCCCACATCGAAGCCAACCGCACAGCGCTCTGCCAACGCCTTGGCATCGGTATGGCGCAACTCGTAGTGCCCCACCAGGTGCATGCTGCCGAGGTCAAACAGATAGGCCGCGACTTCACCGAACAGCCTGCTGTGGTGCGTGACGAACTGACAGACGGTTTCGATGCGGTGATGACCGATGTGCCGGGCATCTGTGTTGGCGTGTCAACAGCCGATTGCATTCCCGTGTTGATCTATGATGCGGCACACCATGCCGTATGTGCTGTCCATGCCGGATGGCGTGGCACCGTACAGCGTATTGTGGTCAAAGCCATTGAACGCATGCGTGCTGCTTATGGTACACAACCTTCAGAGCTTACCGCAGCAATAGGTCCTGGCATCAGTATCGACCATTTTGAAGTGGGCGATGAGGTCTATCAGCAGTTTGTTGATGCTGGCTTTGAGATGGAACCAATTAGCCGGCGATACCAGAAATGGCATATTGATCTGCCCGAATGTAATCGCCGCCAGTTGATTCAACTTGGTGTTGACCCTCAGCGCATCATCTCTTCAGGCATTTGCACCTATGCGCAGTCGGATATGTATTTCTCTGCGCGCCACCTTGGAATAGACAGTGGTAGGATATACAACGGCATCATGCTGACTCCCCATCGCGATTGACGGTGAAGGGGCATGCTGTTGTGATTGGTATAGTCGGTTTCTGCGTGTGTTTTTGAGTATCGTTGAAACAGCAAAGTATCAGGCATTTACTCCATTTGAAACGGTCTGCTTGCTTGCAAATTCAATGAATTTGCTGAGTAAACTCAATGAATTTGGTCTGCAATTTCAATGAATTTGCTGAGGAAAATAAATTGAATTGCTGAGGAAAACAAATTGAATTGCTGAGGATAGTAAATTGATTTGCTGAGGAAAACAATTTGATTTGCAATGCCAGGTGATAATTGTAAGGGAGGAATGTGGTATCGGCTGGTGGTCAAATGGTGGTCAGAGAACGTCGTGTGTAACGTATCAGTCCGATGTTTCCACGCAAATCTATCCATGCATCACTATGTGGGAAATCGGTTTCAGATAGTGCTTTCATCTGGTGTGCCACCAAGAAACGCTTACCATCTCGCTTGCGCGGACCTGCGCCGTAGCTTTGTATGAACGAATAGATGCGACCTTTTTGAAATCTGCCCTTGTGGTCGATGGTCACCGTCACTATAGGTGCGTAGCCAGAAACACCTTGCAGACTGATGCCGAAGGGTGTGCAGAAATTGCCCAGACTGTAGGCAATGAACCGTCCTTTATAGACTTCAATGCCCCTAACCACATGTGGACCGTGACCATAAACCACGTCGGCACCGTGGTCAATGCAGTAGTGTGCCAGTTGGCGCAATGCTCCACGACGCTCGCCCAGAAAGCCCTCCATGCCGTTGGGTACATGACTCTGTGCCGTCCCCTCGGCTCCACCGTGGAACGAAACGATGATGATGTCGCACTGTTGGCGCAGGCGTTTCAGCAGCTTTTCCACTTTCTTCAGGTCGAGATGACTGACCGTATAGCTGTTGTGACCTAAGGCGCAGAGACCGATGCGCACACCTTGGCGCATGACAACGGCTGTTTCTGATCGTCCGGCAATGCCTGCAAAGGCGATGCCCTGCTGTCGCAAAGCGTGTTCGGTGGATATGACTCCCTCTATGCCGAAGTCGAAACTATGGTTGTTTGCCATGCTCACAAAGTCGTAGCCGGCATCCTTCAGCCACCAGGCGTAGCTTGTTGGTGTGCGAAACGCATAGTTGTTGGCTTTGCCCTCCTTGCGTGTTTCACCCTTGTCGCATAGCGTTCCTTCAAGATTGCCTACTGCCAAGTCGGCTTGCCTGAGGATGTCGCGTGTGTCGCGAAACAAGTATTTGCCATCCCCCCACGGTAGTCGTGGTGTGGGATAGGTGGTGCCCATCATGATATCTCCTGTGAGTGCGATGGTCAGAGAAGCAGAAAGGCAGGTCAAAGTATGACCTGCCCATATAGTAAGAGTGAGTAATAATCGGATCATGAAGATGCTGTTACTTCGCCACGCGGCGTGCGCCTACATAGCGGCGATTATAGTAGCCTTCGGTAGAACTGCTGATTTTCACACCTTCATTGGTGCTGGCGTGGATAAAGGTGAAGGTGTTGTTGATGGGATCATAGTCCATCACAATACCTACGTGACCTACACCGCGTCCGGAGCGAGGACTGGTGAAGAACACCAAGTCGCCACGTTGCATCTCCCAGCGCTTGATGGGGATGTTGCGTGCATACTGGTCGCGCGATGAACAGCCGATGTTGATATCGTGTTGTCCAAACACATAGCTGGTGAAACCAGAGCAGTCGAAGGCGTAAGGGCCTTTGCTTCCGCTGCGATAGCGTGCGCCGATGAGTGCTGTGGCTTGATCCATGATGCTGTTTGAAGTGGCAAATGTTGCCGTACCGTCATAGTCATCGGTATATAAGAAGTCGAAATTCTCTATCTCTTCATAGACAGTTTCGGTGCGTTGGGTCTTTCTTGTCTTCTTTCTCTTGCCTTTCGCCCATGTCATATCCACAGAGGACAGCAACACAAGCATGATGCATAGTAGAATTTTCTGTTTCATTTTCTTTAGTTTAGGTTTATTGGTTGGTTTAGTTATATTTCAGGATTTGACCTGGTCTGAGTCTGGTGCTCTTGCTGATGTGATTCAGTTTGCAGATGGCATCAACAGATGTACCGCGCTTGCGTGCGATAGAATAGAGTGATTCACCCTTTGACACCTTGTGGAAACGAGCTGATGCAGAGCGACTGCTGGTAGCCTTCTGGCGTGCTGCAGGAGTACTGTTGTCAGCAAAATCGAGGTCGTCGCCATATGACTTGCCGCCGGCTACACCACGCAGACGGGTAGCTTCTGCCGACTCGCGATTGTAGGTAGATTTGCGGAATATGTAGTAGTCGTCAACCACGTCTTGATTTCTAAAGTCGAACATCAAGGCAGGGTTGAGGGCTATGCCACACAGACGCGTCTCAAAGTGCAGGTGTGAACCCGTGCTACGTCCGGTGTTTCCGCCCAGTCCGATGGGATCTCCGGCACGCACCTCTTGGTTTTCAGCCACCAATTGTGCTGACATGTGACCGTAGATGGTCTCCAGTCCGTTGTTGTGTCTGATGACTACGTATTTTCCGTAGCCACGTCCTTCGTAGCGCACGATGCGCACCTTGCCACTGAAGGCAGCGCGGATGGTATCGCCGATATATACTTTGATGTCCAGTCCCTTATGTTGGCGTCCCCAACGCGAACCGAAGTTGCTGGTGATAACGCGGTTGGTGGTGGGCATGCAGAAGTTGCGCAGGTTGATGCGGAAAGTGTCGGGGAGGTTGGTTGCCTTATGGGCATATCTGTTATCCCAGTCGTTATAGAGGTCGGCTGCTGGTGATTCATAGCTTTCTGCCTGAATGAGGCGACGGAGAGCCATGCTATCTACTGCTTTCATCTTTCTGTCTATAGGGGCCTGACGTGCCAACAGATCCTGTCCCATCGTCGGGAGAGTACATACGGTTGCAACGGTCAGGAATGCTATTTTCTTTAGATTTTTAAAAAACATAATTATTCTTTTCGGTTCGTATTCTCGTTCGGTTTCAATTAAAACAGAACGATGCAAAGTTACGAAATTATTTCTAAAATCGGTAAAGTGTTAACACTATTTGTGTGTAATTTAACACTTTACGTATTGGATTTTGCCTTTTTTTCGATTTGCCGCAGGTGTTTATTTGCCTGTTTTTGCCCTCGTTTTTATGGGGCAATCGTGCATTTTCTATGGGAAAAATAGTTTTTCCCAGTTCGTTTTCCCCACTTTTTACGAGATGGCAGACCAGTTGATATTGGTCTTGCGAAGTTGGCGCAGACGGTCCCAAAGCATGTGGTAGCGCTCCGACTGACAGGTGGGGTCGGCGTCGATGATGCGTTGTGCCTCGTCGCGTGCCATCTGTACAATCTGTCCGTCGCGTGCGATATCGGCAATCTTGAGGTCGAAAGCCATGCCGCTCTGCTGTGTTCCCTCCAGATCGCCCGGTCCACGCAGTTTCAAGTCGGCTTCGGCAATGCGGAAACCATCGTTGGTCTCACACATGATGTCTATGCGCTTGCGCGTCTCTTCAGCCAGTTTGGGTGTGGTCACAAGGATGCAGTAGCTCTGTTCGGCACCTCTGCCCACACGTCCGCGCAGTTGGTGGAGCTGGCTGAGTCCGAAGCGTTGCGCCTCCATGATGACCATCACCGAGGCATTGGGCACGTTGACGCCCACCTCAATCACGGTTGTTGCCACAAGCATCTGTGTCTCACCGCGTGCAAAGCGCTGCATCTCTTCGTCTTTCTCCTTGGCTTTCATCTTGCCGTGTACCTTGCTCAGTCGGTATTCCGGAAACACCTGACACAGTGTGGCATAGCCATCTTCCAGGCTTTTCAAGTCGATGCGCTCGCTCTCTTCGATAAGTGGAAAGACCACATAGACCTGTCGTCCCTGTTGCATCTGCTTGCGAAGACCATCGTAGAGCGATGGTATTCGGCTGTCGAAGGCATGGGTGGTGACCACGGGCTTTCGTCCTGGTGGCAGTTCATCGATGATGCTGACATCAAGATCGCCGTAGAGTGTCATAGCCAGGGTGCGGGGAATGGGTGTGGCTGTCATTACGAGGATATGTGGCGGATTGTCGCTTTTGCTCCATAGTTTGGCGCGTTGTGCCACACCGAAACGGTGTTGTTCATCGACCACCACCATGCCCAGTCGTGCAAACTGTACCGTGTCTTCTATCACGGCATGAGTGCCCACGAGAATCTGCAACGTCCCTTCAGCCAGATCGTTGAGCACTTGTTCTCGCCGTTTGCCTTTCACCATACCCGTCAGCAGTCCGACGCTGATGTCCATGCCCTCAAGAAAGCTGCTGATGGTGCGCAGGTGTTGTTCGGCAAGTATCTCGGTTGGCGCCATGATACAGGCTTGATAGCCATTGTCGAGTGCCATCAGCATGGTCATGAGTGCCACCAGTGTCTTACCCGAACCCACGTCGCCTTGTAGCAACCGATTCATCTGTCTGCCCGAAGCAGTGTCTTTGCGTATCTCACGGAGCACTCGTTTCTGTGCTTCGGTCAGTTGGAAGGGCAGGTGGTTGTGGTAGAAACCGTTGAAGCACTCGCCGATATGCGAGAAAACATAACCGCGGTATTTGCGCCGATGATCGCTCGCGTACCTTAATATATTAAGCTGAACGTAGAAAAGTTCTTCAAATTTGAGTCGCAGCCGTGCGCGTTCCAGTTCTTTGGCATTGTGCGGATAGTGAATCTGTCGCAACGCCTCGTCTCGGCTGATGAGGTGGTTGGGGCGCGTGATGAAGTCGGGTAGTGTCTCGGCAATAGGCTGTTTGAGCAAATCGAGTAGTGTTTTGGTCATCTTGTCGAGCGCCCGTGAGTTCAACCCACGTTTCTTCATCTTCTCTGTCGTATTGTAGTAGGGTTGCATCCCCATATCCGAGAGTTGGATGTTTTCGGCAGGTTCAAGGTCAGGATGCACCACCTGTACCCTGCCGTTATATACGGTGGGTCGCCCGAAAACGATGTATGGAATGCCCGTTTTGTAGCGTTTGGGCACATCCTTGGCATAGTTGAACCATGTGAGGTCCATCACGCCCGTGCCATCTGATAGGTGAGCCACTACGCGCGTCTTGCGGTGTCCCATGTCAAACGACTCGAAACTGAGTATTCTGCCGCATACTTGGACAAACGGCATATCGCCCGTCAGTTCGTGGATGGTGTAGATTCTACTTCTGTCGATATGTTTGTAGGGGTAATATTGCAACAGGTCGCCAAGGGTATTGATGCCCAGTTCTTCGCTAAGCACCTTTTTGCGGTTGGGTCCAACCCCCGCCATATACTGGATATCCTGTTGCAGTATGTCGGTCATCGGCAGAGCGTTTCGGCAATAGCCAAGTCAAAGGGAGTGGTAATCTTGATATTTTCGCGGTTGCCCTCTACCATTGTGATGGCATGTCCATAGGACTCTACCACCGACGCATCGTCGGTAAACGCCTCGGAGAAAGGTTGGCGGTTGGCAGCCTTCAGTAGTTGGATGTCGAAAGTTTGTGGAGTTTGCACCAAACGGTAGTCGCCTCTGGGCTTTGTGCCCTCAGTGATGTGGCGTAAAGTCTCAACCACAGGAGTCACCGGAATCACCGCTTTTGCCGTGCGTGCCGTGTCGTAGCAGCGGCGAATGACATCAATAGCAGGGAATGGGCGCACACCGTCGTGCACACCGACCACCCCCTGTGCATCGTCAGGAATGAGTGCCAGTCCGTGTTGCACACTATGGAAGCGAGTCTCGCCCCCGTCAGCCAACAGGTATGGCACGTCAAACTGATACTGCTCACACAGCCCATGCCAGTAGGCTTGTTGGGCTTTAGGCAACACAAGGATAATCTGGAGCGCTTCCGAAAAATGGTGGAAGCGCTCGATGGTGCGCATCAGCACGGGTTTTCCGCCGATGGGGAGAAACTGTTTGGGAATGTCGCTACCCATGCGCAGTCCTTTGCCACCGGCTACGATGATGATATAGTCGGTCATCCCATGAGGTGTTTATAGCGCATACCTTCTGCAATGGCATCTGCCACATCCACCCCTTTGAGCTGTGCCAGCAGTTCGTAGGCAAATGGGAATGCTGCCGCAGGCCCTTCACCGGTGGTGATATTGCCGTCGATGGTCACCAGGTCAGCCGTGTAATGCGTGTTGGGCATACTGCCTTCAAATCCCGGATAGCATGTGGCTTTCTTGCCGTCGAGCAGTCCGATAGCTGCCAATACTACTGCAGGCGATGCGCAGATGGCTGCCACGAGTCGTCCCTCTTCCGCCTGCTTGCACAGTGCTTCGCAGAGTGGCTTACATTGATAGAGGTTGGTAGCCCCAGGCATACCACCCGGTAGAAACAGCAGGTCGGCATCAGTCAAGTCGCACTGTTCGAAACAAGTATCAGCCTCGATGTTCACACCGTGTGCTGATGTCACAACGTTCTGACCGGTAACGCTGACGGTAGTGACTTCGATACCGCCACGCCGCCAGATGTCAACAGGGATAAGCGCTTCGATGTCTTCAAATCCCGTAGCAAGGAATACGTATGCTTTTGCCATAGTTATATCATGTGTTGGTTAGTTTTCTGAATATGATGCCATAATGGCCGTATGCTTATTTCAGTGCGATGAGATATTTCTCGACGGTGGGTTTCAGTCCCATGTAGAGTGCATCGCAGATGAGTGCATGTCCGATGCTCACCTCATCGGTCCAAGGAATGCGAGAATGGAAATAGTGGAGGTTTTCGAGCGAAAGGTCATGGCCGGCGTTGAGTCCTAAGCCTATGCGTCGTGCCTCCTCTGCAGCAGTCACAAAAGGAGCAATGGCAGCCTCTCTGTCGCTGTTGTATCCTGAAGCGTAAGGCTCGGTGTAGAGTTCTACGCGGTCTGCTCCGCATGCCTTTGCCCCTTCCACCATCTTCGGATCAGCATCCACAAAGATGCTGGTGCGTATGCCAGCCTGTGAGAAGGTGTGGCAGATGTCGGTCAGGAAATTGCGGTTTTCCAGTGTATCCCAACCGTGGTTGGAGGTGATTTGGTCGTGACCGTCGGGCACAAGTGTCACCTGTGTGGGTACAACCTCCAGAACCAATTTGACAAACGAGTCGATGGGATTGCCCTCGATGTTAAACTCTGTGGTGATGATGGGGCGCAGGTCGCGCACGTCCTGATAGCGTATGTGACGCTCGTCGGGGCGTGGGTGTACGGTAATGCCTTGTCCACCAAACGATTCGATGTTGCGTGCAGCCTCGATGACATCGGGGTTGTTGCCTCCTCGTGCATTGCGCAGAGTAGCCACTTTATTGATGTTTACGCTTAGTTTTGTCATCTTCTTCAAAAATTTGTCTTAACAGATAGTGATGTTTCGCCAAAAAATACTAATTTTGTGGCGTATATTCAGCGCAAAGGTACTAAAACTTTGTGAATTAACGCCTAATAAATTAGATTTTTTATATGACTTCAAGAAAACTGCGATTTGCCATTGTCGGCAACACCTACCAAGCTAAAAAGTCGGCATCTGTGCAAAAGATACTGAATTGTTTGGCTATGCATGAGGCTGAAGTATGTATGGAGCGCGAGTTCCACCGATTCCTCGTTCATGGTCAGCACCTGTCACTTGATGGGGTAGAGGTGTTTGACGGCAATGATTTTGAAGCAGACTTTACGGTGTCGATGGGTGGTGATGGCACTTTTCTAAAAACCGCTTCTATGGTGGGAGAAAAGCAAATTCCCATCATCGGTGTCAACACTGGACGGCTTGGATTTCTTGCAGACATCAATCCGCCGGAGATAGATCCCATGGTGCAAGCCATCTATGAGGGCGACTATGCTATCGATACCCGTACGGTGCTACAGGTAGAAACCGACGGACAGCCGTTGTCAGGATGTCCTTTTGCGCTGAATGATGTGGCTATCCTCAAGCGTGATGTGGCAGCGATGATTACTGTGCGCACCACGATCAATGGCGACTACGTGACAACCTATCAGGCCGACGGACTGGTCATCAGTACGCCAACCGGCAGTACGGCGTATTCCCTTTCAGTAGGCGGTCCGATCATCGTGCCCGGCACTCATGTGTTTTCCATCACGGCGGTAGCCCCCCATTCGCTCAATGTGCGTCCTTTGGTGCTTTCAGAAGATTCAGAAATCACCCTCACCGTAGAGAGCCGTTCCCACAATTTCCTGGTGGCACTCGACGGTCGGTCGGAGAAATTGTCCGATTCCACCCGACTGACGCTTCGCAAAGCCCCATACCGGGTGAAGGTAGTGAAGCGCGCAGGTCAGAAATACTTCCATACCCTGCGCGACAAAATGATGTGGGGAGCCGATCAACGCGGGTGATGCGTGGCTGGTGGAAATGATTTGTCAGCCTCGCAAAAGTCAGTTGTCCGCCTTGTCAGCGTCTGTTGTCAGCCTCTCCAGAGTCCGTGCAGGTTGCAGAATTCGCGTGCTGTTACCATTTTCGCATCGGTTATGAATTCTGCCACCGGAGCCTCTCCGGGCTTCAACTCGTGGCGCATCACGTCACGGTCGGTCAGCAGTTCAATCCATTCGATGTGGTGTTCAGGTGTCATGGGGTGTTCCACACTACCCACGCTGACTCGGTAGCCGCCTTCAATGCGCTCTACTACGGGCACATGTTTCTCTACAGCACCATCGATACCTTTCTCGTTCATGCGCTGCATGATTTTTCCGCAGCATGACATTTCAGCACCTTCGTGCAACACCTCTACGATATTTCCGCAGGTGGTGCATCTGTAAATTTCTCTTTTCTTTGTTGCCATAGCTCTGAATAATTTAGTTTATAATAATATGGTTATCACCACAAAGTTACGGTTTAATCCGTTACCTTGTGTCGTTTGATAGGTTTTCTTGTGTTTTTTTAACCATCATCCCACCGTTCCAATCCATAGATTGAAAAGGTGGGACGATGTGATGTAGGTATGATAGGCTATGTGTTACTGCTTCAGTTGGCTTGCTCCTTGCGCTTGTCATACTTCAGGTAAAGCCCCGCAAGGATGGTACCTGAGATGCTGTGCCACGCACAACTGATGGCGCATGGCAATACGGCGAGCGGTTGTGCTGCAAAGAAATTGCTTGCCAATACCGTGGCAAGACCGGCATTCTGCATACCCACCTCGATACTGATGGTGCGCTTTTTGGCAGTATTGAAACTGGCTGCGCGTCCGGCAAGCCATCCTAACAGATAGCCCAATGAATTGTGGCAGAACACTACGGCAAAGGTCCAGAAGAAGAGCATCACGCCACCTTCCAACAGATCGTCGTGGACTGTAGAGATGACGCCGCCCACGATGATGGCGAGGCACGTGACGCTAATGCCCGGCATGAGACTCTGTATGGTGGGGAAACATGCCTTTCGGCTGTAGATCTTGTTGAGTGCACAACCTATTGCCACAGGTATGATGGTCACAATCAGAATATTGATGAACATGCCGACGGCATCGATGTGGATGATTTCGCCTGCTGTAATCTGCATCAGCAGTGGTGTCATTACCGGTGCAAGGAGTGTTGAGGCACATGTCATACCTACCGAGAAAGCCACATCGCCATGGCAGAGATAACTCATGATGTTGCTTGACACGCCACCCGGACAGCATCCTACCAAGAGAATGCCCAAGGCTAACGGGGCATCGAGGTGCCACACATGTACCAACAGCCATGCTACGGCAGGCATGATGAAAAATTGCGCACAGGTGCCAATCAATACGTCAAACGGCCGTTGTGCCAGGATGCGGAAATCGTCGGTGGTGAGTGTCAGACCCATGGTGAGCATGATGATGCCGAGAATGACGGTTTGGGTTGTGCCACGCACCCAGTCGAAGAGATGCGGGAAAAAGAAGGTGACGAGTGCCACGCCTATGACAAATACTGAAGCGTGGGCAGCCAACAGGCGACTGACAGCCTGCATGTGTTTTATTGTGTTCATGTCTTTCTTTGTTGTTGAAACGGTTTGCAAAAGTACTCCATTTCTTGCAAACAAGCAAACAAAAAGCAGTTTTCTTGTCGAGCAAGCGATTCCCGAAGAGCGTCAGACCATGGATTGCGCTGCGCATCGACTGCTGTGTAAGGCGTTGCCGCATTTTCCCACCTCATCGCCCAATGCCCTTAATATAATAAGGTGTAAATGTTAAATGTTGTGTGTAGCGCAAAAAAAATAGCAGAAAAAGTTGGATGGTATTCAAATAATGCATACTTTTGCGGTGTACTATTACAGTGGTACACTAAAACACAAGTATATGATACAAGTAGAAAACTTAAGTTTCAATTATCTTGGAACGAAACGTGAGGTCTTTTCCGACTTCAGTCTGCAACTGACAGACAACAAAATCTATGGTCTTCTTGGCAAGAACGGCACAGGCAAGAGCACGCTGCTCTATCTGCTTAGTGGCTTGTTGCGCCCCAAGAAGGGTGGGGTATTCATCTACGGGGCATCCGCCAGCGACCGTCAATCCTCCATGTTGGAAGACATTTTCATGGTGCCCGAAGAGTTTACGCTACCTCAAGTGACCCTCGATACCTACGTGAAGATGAACAAGGGATTCTATCCGCATTTCAGCGAAGAGGTACTTGAACGCTGTCTGGCAGACTTTGAATTGTCTCGCCAAATCAAGCTTCATCAACTCTCGATGGGTCAGAAGAAGAAAGCCTTCATGAGTTTTGCACTTGCCACAGGCACTCGCTTGCTCCTGATGGACGAGCCTACCAACGGTCTCGACATCCCCTCGAAAAGTCAGTTTCGCAAGGTCATAGCCAACAATATGACCGACGACCGCATCCTGATCATCTCCACCCATCAGGTGCACGACATAGAGTCGTTGCTCGACCACGTGCTGATCCTCAGTCAGAGCAATCTCTTGCTCAATGCTTCGGTAAGCGATATCAGCAATGACTACAAGTTTGAGTACCGCACTCCGGCAGAGATGGACGATAGCGTGCTCTATGCAGAACCCAGTTTGCAGGGTAATGCCGTGATAGTCCGCCGACAGTCTGCCGACAATGAAACACCAATGAACCTCGAATTGCTGTTTAATGCAGTAATCAATGGAAAACTGGGATAAACAAACCAATAGACAATGAAGACAATGAACAATAATTTTCAATTCAGCCGATTGCTGATGGTGATGCGCTGGGATGTGTTCACCAACTATAAGACCTATCTGAACACCGTACTTGGTATGATCTTCGCCCTGTTGCCCGTCTATATCCTGCAACAGTATCAGTTGAGCAAGCAGTATCAACACCTTCCCTCCGATGCCATCAAACTCGGTTATCAGGGAATATCCCAATATACTTTATTGATTTTCACCATAGCCATGTGTATGATGGCCACACAGATATTCATGGTGATGAAGACCAACGGACAGCGCGAACAGTTTCTGATGCTGCCAGCCAGCAATCTTGAAAAGTATATCAGCAGATTCCTTTTCTCTACGCTTGGTGCTGTCGCCGCAATGATCACCGCCATCGTAGTGGCCGACTTGGTGCAACTGATATTCTGTTTCCTACTCCTGCCCGGTCAGCATCAGAGCGTATGCCTCTATACCGCGGCATTGCTATGGAAGATATGGACTGTTTTTATAGAAAACATCGATTCTACCAGTTCCCTGATGCTATCCCTGTTTGTTGTGGCTTGTGTAGTGGGCGTCCATAGTTTCTTCATCCTTTGTGGAACCCTCTTCCGCAAACACACCGTCGTGGTGTCAGGCATCCTCTTCATCGCGATGACCTATCTGGTGATCTATGTGATTGAAAGCGTATCAGGCAGTATGACGACCTGGTTGATGCATGGTGACAACCTCTTGCTCGATTGTCTCCTCATTGCCGCCGAACTGCTACTCGCAGGTTTTCAGTATTGGCTATCCTATAAGGTGTTCACCCGTATGCAGGTCATCTGCAACAAATGGATCAATTTATAAACAAAAAGAAAACTGCTATGAATTTCAGTAACGATAAAGCCATCTATGTGCAGATAGCCGACCGACTCTGTGACGAGATTCTGGCACAAATGTATGAGGAAGACGGACGCATTCCCAGTGTCAGAGAATATGCTGTGCTATTGGAGGTTAATGCCAATACCACGGTGAAGGCCTACGACCTGTTGGCTGCCGAGGGTGTCATCTATAACAAGCGCGGACTGGGCTATTTTGTGGCAAAAGGTGCAAAAGACCAGATACAAACGGTGAGAAAGACCGAGTTTATGAAGCAGCACCTCCCCGAATTGGCACGGCAGATGAAGTTGCTCGGCATCAGTATCAGCGAAGTGGATGAGGCATTGCGCCAAGCACTCGACACACAGCCTTGATGCAGCACAGAAACGGCAGCCATAGGAAAAAATATCAGCCATGGTGCAACTTTTTTGCGCCATGGTGCGTCAAACAGACAATAATAACGCAAACCCCACAATCGGTTTGACACAATGAAACATAAATACCCTACAAGATGATTCACCTCAGTGACCTCAACAAGACCTATCAGGGCGCACAGCCGCTCCACGTGCTCAAGGGCATCAACCTCGACATAGCCCGTGGCGAGTTTGTGTCCATCATGGGTGCATCAGGATCAGGCAAATCGACCCTGCTCAATATCCTCGGCATCCTCGACAACTATGATTCGGGCGAATATCTGCTCAACAACGTATTGATACGCGACCTCAGCGAAACCCGTGCCGCAGAATACCGCAACAAGATGATAGGCTTCATCTTCCAGTCGTTCAACCTCATCTCGTTTAAGACTGCCGTGGAGAATGTCGAACTGCCACTCTTCTATCAGGGCGTAGGCAGACGCAAGCGCCACCAGATGGCGATGGAATATCTCGACCGCCTCGGTTTGGCACCCTGGGCAGACCACTATCCCAACGAGATGTCGGGCGGACAGAAGCAACGCGTGGCAATAGCCCGTGCCCTCATCACCAAACCGCAGATCATCCTTGCCGACGAACCGACGGGTGCGCTCGACTCTAAGACGAGTGTCGAGGTGATGGATCTGCTCAAGGAGCTCCATCAGAAAGACGGCATGACCATCGTCGTGGTGACCCATGAGAGTGGTGTTGCCAACGAGACCGATAAGGTCATCCATATCAAAGACGGACTGATAGGAAGTATAGAAAACAATTCCGACCACCACCTTGTGTCGAAAGACTATGTGAAATAATACACTATGCGAGAACTCATCAAAGAAATATGGAGCACGTCGAAGCGCAACAAACTGCGCACCTCGCTCACCGGTTTCGCCGTGGCATGGGGCATCTTCATGCTCATCTTCCTGTTGGGCGCAGGCAACGGACTCATCAATGCCCAGTTGCAACAGTCTGACAGACGACTCTCCACCTCGATGCAGGTGTATGGAGGCTATGCCTCTAAAGCCTATCGCGGACTGAAAGAAGGTCGCGACATACAGTTGCGCACCCAAGATCTCGACATTACCGAGCGTGCTTTCTCCGACAATACCCAGGATGTGGGCGCCCTGTTGTCGAAGTATGGGGTCAATATCACCTATGGCGACAAGTACCTCTCTGCCCAAGACCTGTCGGGTGTGTATCCCAGCGACCAACGTATCAATAAGGTGGAACTGCTGGCAGGCCGCTTCATCAACGATATTGATATGAAGGAGCGCCGCAAGGTCATCGTGCTCTGCGAAGAACAAGCCAAAGAGTTGACCAAAGACCCTCGTGCCTTGATAGGCAGGCAGGTCAACGTCGGCAACATCTCGTTTCAAGTGGTGGGCATCACCAAGGACGACAAGCAGAGCAGAAACCAGAGCGCCTGCATACCCTACCACACCCTCAATGCCATCTATATGGGCAATGCCGGCAAGGTAGGCGTCATCCAGTTTGAAATCAAGAATCTAATCACCGAAGATCAGAACGACGCTTTTGAGAAACGCTATCGCGCCACCATCAACACCCAGCACGATGCCGATCCTGCCGACGAGTCAGCCATCTACATCTGGAATCGCTATATGGATAATATCCAGATGGCAAAAGGCATCCGTATGATACGCGTCGCCCTGTGGGTGATAGGCATCTTCACGCTGTTGAGCGGCATAGTGGGTGTGTCCAATATCATGCTCATCACCGTCAAGGAGCGCACACGTGAGTTTGGCATCCGCAAAGCCATTGGCGCCAAGCCCTGGTCCATCCTCAAACTCATCATCACCGAGAGCGTCATCATCACCTCCTTCTTCGGCTATATAGGTATGGTGCTTGGCGTAGCCGCCAACGAGTATATGGATGCCACCATTGGCCACGAGGTGATAGACACCGGACTCTTCCAAGCCACCATGTTTGTAGATCCCACCGTAGGTCTCGACGTCTGCTTCCAAGCCACCATGCTCATCGTACTGGCAGGAACCGTTGCCGGACTCATCCCTGCCGTCAAGGCAGCCCGCGTGCGACCGATAGAAGCCCTGCGGGCAGACTGACCTAACGCATCATTCAGATAAAATACATATTCATTCCCTATGAAATTTGATATAGATTCCTATCGCGAGATACTCGACACCATCACCCGCAACAAGAGCCGCAGCTTCCTCACAGGCTTCGGTGTGTTCTGGGGTGTGTTCATGCTCATCGTCCTTATAGGCGGCGGACAGGGACTGAAGGAGATGTTGCAGTCTAACTTCGCAGGCTTTGCCACCAATACTGCCATGATATGGACGCAGAACACCACCAAGCCCTACAAGGGATTCCGCAAGGGCCGCTATGTGTCGATGGTGGAGAATGACATGACGCGCTTGCGCCAGCAGGTGCCCGAACTCGACATCATCACGCCCTATATGTTTGGCGGCAACAAGAAAGCCGTGGCGGGGGAGTACTCCTTCGATGCCACCGTCGCCGGTGTGGACCACGACTATGCCAGGGTGGCACCGCCCATGATGTACTATGGGCGCTACATCAACGAGATGGACGTCAGACAGGCACGCAAGGTGTGTGTCATCGGCAAGGAGGTGTATAAGAGACTCTTCCCCGGAGGGGGCGACCCCTGTGGCAAGCGCATCCGTGTCGATGCCGCCTACTATACCGTGGTGGGTGTTGACTATAAGGTCAACGGCATCAATATCAGCGGACGCCCCGACCAACTCATCACCATCCCTTACCCCCTTTTCCGTAAGACCTACAACACCGGCGACCGAATCCATAGTCTGGCGGTGACGGGCAAGTCCGGAGTGATGATGAGCACGCTGACCGACCGCATCCGCACCGTCATAGCCCGTGCCCACATGATCGACCCGACCGACGAGAAAGCCATCACCACCTTCAATACCGAGGTGCTCTTTGCCATGCTCGACAATCTCTTCAATGGTGTCAACTTCCTGATATGGCTCGTGGGCATAGGTACGCTGTTGGCAGGTGCTATCGGTGTGTCCAACATCATGATGGTGACGGTCAAGGAGCGCACCACAGAGATAGGCATCCGCCGTGCCATCGGCGCCACACCGAAGATGATTCTCTCGCAGATCATGTCGGAGAGCATCGTCCTGACTGCCGTGGCGGGCATGAGCGGCATCCTCTTCGGCGTGGGCATACTCCAACTCATCGAACTGGCAAATACCGAAGATGGCATCCTCGCTGCCCATTTCCAAGTGAACTTCTGGACGGCTATCATCGCCACCCTGTTGCTCAGTCTGCTGGGCGGACTGGCAGGACTCGCTCCCGCATGGCGTGCCATGAGCATCAAACCCGTTGATGCCATGCGCGACGAATAAAATAACAGCTAACCATACAAGAAACAAAAACATATAAATGATATGAAGAAATACTCAAAACTCATCATCGCAGCCATTGTTGCCTTGGTATTCATCGGAACCTTCGTGTTCCTCTATCAGAAATCGCTGCCCAAAGAGGTGCAGTATAGTGAATACACTCCGAAGGTGGAGGATATCCTCAAAACTACCGTTATCACGGGCAAGATAGAACCGCGCAACGAGGTCAATATCAAACCGCAGATTAGTGGCATCATCACCGAGCTATGCAAGGAGGCTGGCGACTATGTCCAGGCTGGCGAAGTCATTGCCAAGGTGAAGGTCATCCCCGACATGGGACAACTCAGTTCGGCTGAGAGCCGAGTGCGCCTGGCTACTATCAATATGCGACAGGCTGAGGTCGATTACAATCGCGAGAAAAACCTCTACGACCAGAAACTCGTCTCGGCTGACGAATACGATAAGGTGCGACAGCAGATGAAGCAGGCTGCCGAAGAGGCGAAGGCTGCACAGGATGCACTTGAGGTGGTGCGCGATGGCGTGTCGAAGTCTAATGCCAATGCTTCATCTACGCTTATCCGTTCTACCATCAGCGGCATCATCCTCGACATCCCTGTCAAGGTGGGCAACTCCGTCATCCTCAGCAACACCTTCAACGACGGTACTACTATTGCTTCGGTGGCTAATATGAACGACCTCATCTTCCGTGGCAATATCGACGAGACCGAGGTGGGACGCCTTGTGGCGGGCATGCCCATGAAGATCACCATCGGCGCCATGCAAGACTTGAAGTTTGATGCCAGTCTGGAGTATATCTCTCCGAAAGCTATAGAAAACAACGGTGCCAACCAGTTTGAGGTGAAGGCTGCCGTCCATGTTGTTGATGGTGGTAAGGTGCGGTCGGGCTATAGCGCCAATGCCGAGATTGTGTTGGCAAAGGCGTCAAAGGTCATCGCCGTGCCTGAGAGTGCCATCGAGTTTAGTGGCGACTCCACCTTCGTCTATCTCGTCCGCGGTACTGCCGACAAGAAAACCTATACCCGCCAGGCTGTCGTCACCGGACTGAGCGATGGCGTGAATATCGAGATTAAGAAGGGACTCTCCCTCAAAGACAGGGTGCGCGGTCCGCAGATCATTGCCGATGATAACAAGGAGGAATAAGCGTATGACACATCAGATCTTCTCTCGCACAGCACTCCTGGCAGTAGCCCTGCTGACTGCTGCCGCCACGCAGGCGCAAACTGCGTCACAGCGCCAGTGGACGCTCCGCGAATGTGCCGACTATGCCGTGGCACACAATATCACCATCCGCCAACAGCGCAACCAGTGTAGCCAACAGGAGATACAGCTCCATACGGCGAAACACCGCCGACTGCCTGACCTCTATGCCTCGGCAAGCGAATCGTTCTCTTTCGGTCGCGGACTGACCATGGAGAATACCTATGCCGACCGCAACACCAGCAGCACCTCGCTGGCGATCTCCACCTCTGTGCCGCTCTTTACGGGCTTCGAAATCCCCAACACCATCAAACTCCGACAACTCAATCTCGAAGCTGCCACACAGGATTTGGAGAAAGCCCGTAACGACATTCGCATGCAGGT